>Ga0116227_10000753_pt1 | contig 66467 bp, 44 predicted proteins | sample S1TSphgellanicum_FD_89693 | JGI IMG/M metagenome (GOLD analysis project Ga0116227, IMG submission 89693) | Host-associated microbial communities from peat moss isolated from Minnesota, USA - S1T2_Fb - Sphagnum magellanicum MG | ecosystem: Host-associated > Plants > Peat moss > Unclassified...
ATATGAACTTCATTGTTCAATAATAAGGCCCTAGAATTAATGCCAATATTGAAGAAAAGAATAGTTGTTCATTGTATATTGGTTTACAAACTCAAATACAATACAAATGATTGCATTGAATGATATTTATGGTGTTTGCAAGTTAGAATTTTCATAAAATCAAACACCATAGCATTTTTTCCCACTCCATTGTGGATTATAATGTGTCTTGAGTCGAAATTGTTTTGTGCTTTATGGAAAGGGACTCAAACATATGATTCATATGTAATTTACTCAAATGAATTTTTATTATTATTTTTTAATTATTTTCTTACACCAAATGGGGGATTATTGAATATGCATGATCTTCGTCATAATCATACATTAAAAATTAATAAATGTACTCACCATGATCATAGTTTGTAATGACAAATTCATGTATTAATGGGCCACTTCCATACATGTCATTAAAAAATTCAAAATAAGGGTTTTCAAACCATTTCAAAATGGCATGAAAGTGTGGGGGTCTTTGAATTAACAATGCCAAAATTGAAAAACCCAATAAGATCCATAGTTACACAAATTTTATGAAATTTTCATTTCTTTCCATAAACATTGTATCTTGAAATGTTCACCATTAGTTACTTCTTGAAAAATATGATGTTTTTATCCTCAAATAGTAGTGTCATATCAAAATACACTACAAATATTTACTTTTAAGGAAACCTAACTTTTTTGGTCCACTTTGGCTTGCAAATGCTTTTTAAGGCTTAGTTACTATCAAAATAGTTGGTATATTAGACTGTACAACATATTTTCCAAAAAATACAATTATATTTGAACTTTTTTGTGAGTGTAGATTATCAATAAAATGCATATTCATCAATTTCACATGTGGGTGCAAATGAGATATAGTGAGTCAACATGATTCCTTTAAAAAAGGATTGCATGTATTTTTTTCTCAAAAAAACTTTTTCATACAAATGAATTTTGGAATAATTTTTTTTTGCAACTTGTTATAATAAATTTTTATAATTGTCCAAGTACATAACATGTTTTTTTTTGGTCATATTTGAATAAACATGAATTTTTGAAAATGTCCTAATTCTTTGTAAATTTAGTGGTTTGTTTTTTAAAATGATAATAATATCAAATCACAACCATTTTATTTATTTTTACGTTTATATGTTTTCTTGTATAATAAATTATTAAAAAATTTAACACGTCATGTACATTTTACCGCATTTATGTGTGGTAAAGGACTTTTGAAATTCTAAAATTCTGGATTAGTTTTGGAAAGTTCTTTGAATTTTTAAAGTTTTAGAATTCCACATATTTTAAGGTATGGGTTTTTAAAAATGTGATAAATAGGTATTTATCTTCTTAAATTTTTTGCCATCAAATGTTTCAAATTATATGAGTCCTTTTAATAGTCCTTTATAAAATTAATTCATGTCTAATGCCATAGGTTTTCACTTTCAAAGGTCGTAAATTAAAATTTAAACTTAAAATTTCATCAAATGGATTTTTGGTTTGAATTCCTTAACATTCATATGAATGAAAAAGCAACAACTTGCCATGAGTGCCATGGCTTCAAATGGCAAAACATAAATATTTATCCTATTTTGATTATTTTTCTTTATGGTCTAATGCCCTTTTTGGTTCATTGAATTGTGACTACACCCATGTGCATTATTTTCTTTCAAAACTTAATAAAAGACATGTGGACATGACACGACTTTAAAGCCATGTGGGGTGAAATCATGGTCAAAAAAGCAAGGGGTGCCAAGGTAAAAGTCCTTTTTCAAGGACTACACATTACACGTGTCATTTTTGCATTGGTTTATAACTTAAAATTTTGTATTTCAAATACGCCATTTAACAATGCATTTTAAATATAATTACATTTGTATTACAAAATGATTTTACATCTTGGATATTATACATGCATGTCTTATATCACATATACATGAACAACTTTTGTTAAAACCACATTTTCAAAATCCATAATTTTCAGGGTCAAAAACACTTTTGAACCAAATGCACTCAAATGGGTTATAAAAATAATTTTCATTAATTCAAGTCATTTTGCCTAGTCATTTTAATGATTACGGTTTTTTTATTTTCTTATAATAATGAAATTCCATGTCATCATTAACTTTGGTATGATGTGTAAAATGCATGCCATTTCAACTTAGTTGTTTTATTCAACTCAATGTTACAAAAGATGCCTTGATGGATAGTGACATGTGTCAAAAATCTATAAACACATTATGACTCACTACACATGACCAAAAATCAACTTAGTTTAGCCCATGTAACTAGCGTAGCCAAAAATCAACCTAGCTTAACTTAGCTAAACTAAGCAACCTAGCTTAGTTCACTTCACCAAAAATAACCTACCCTAACTTAGCTAGGTTAGCTACCTATGTTAGGCAACCTAGGTTACCTAACTTAAGCTAGGTGGCCTAAATTAAAAACAAACCTTGAACTCCTAGCCTAAAAACCTAGATTAGGGTACCTAACCTAAGTCAAGTGGCTTAAGTATTATAGGTTGCAAGAGTGAGGACTTGAACTCGTCACCTTCACTTTGGAATTCAAGTCCTCATCCATTACACTATGACATTTTTTTATATTAATTATACTTAACACAAAATTATGAAGTTCAAAAGTTTTAGCCTTGAATTACCCTTGGCCACCCTAGGTTGCCTAAGTCAACCTACCAACCTATCCCAAACCTAGACCTCCCTAAGTTGACTTAAGATGAACTAGTTTGTCAACCTACTTACTAAACTAACAGAGGTTAACCTAGGCATTATTAAGCTAAAACAAACTTAGGATAATTATGTCACATTTAATTGGGTACAAACTTTTTAAGGTGTACCAAAATTTATCACAATGTCACCGTTTTCTATCTTTTTTACCTAGTTTTTCTTTACCATGTAAAGACACATTTATAGATGATTATAATGGAATCTAGAATTGTAATGGTCTAAAATATAATCCTTTTGAAAATTTTGACAACTTTAGATTCATTATTTTTTATGAGGATCAAAATGTAGGGTAAAAATTAATTACATTACGAACTAGGCCCTTTTTGTCCTATGTGGTACACCTTAAAGGATTTTCACCCAATTGCATCTTGTCGCATCATAGTTGGATTTAGTTGCACAAACTTGAAATGGTTACAAATTTGATGAAATATCTTGTAATGAACTACCTAGGTAGTCTTGGCAAAAAACCTAACATTAAGAACCTAAACAAACCTACCTAGGTTAACGTATTAGTAGCTAGGGTAACCTATTTTAAGTATATCTAAAAGTACTACATGTAATAAATTTCTTTTGTTTAATTAAGTAATTTACAAGGTAGCCTATATTATGAAATAGGGTTTTATTAATTAACCTACATACATAGGTTAATTTAATAGGTATGTTAATTTAAGCTAGCATGTTAAGTAGTTAAAAAGTCATAGAGTTATGTGTCACCTTTTTCAAAATGACTATTAATATTGTAATCATAATTATAAGTTAACAATAAATTGTTTAGTACACATACACATGCATGTGAATTCATGACTTCAAAAACCTCATGGCATACATAAAGTTATGGCATGTTATGACCAATATTGGTGCCATAAATTCAAGAGACACAAAACCTTATGGTGTCACAAAAAATCCTGGATATTACCATGAAAATTTATGACACCTTGTTGCCAAATGGCATGGCATGTCATCATCACATGGAAAATAGAATTGTTATTAATCGTAAAGGACAACAATATTTTCAACTAGTTAATAAATGAGATTAATTTATCAAATCAATGACATGAATCAGGATGTTGACAAATAGGACCACATAATCTTGTTAACATATAATATGCCATGTCATCATCATGGGAGATTGAATCGTTATTAATCACAAAGGTGTTTGGTTCTTGTAATTAATTAACTATAGTCATAAAACCATGACATCAAATGACATATCAATGGCCTTTGCAACTACATAGTGATTTTTATAACTAAATAGTTATAATTGTAGTTGAAAAGGACAACAATTGTTTCTTTGACCAATTTTAAAACTCATAATTTGTTGTTGACATAAACTCTAAATTCGCACATTGGTGTCCATTAGCTTGGGGCAATAAAAAAACCTATAAAAATAATCGGCATATAAATTTAATGAACACACCTTATGAAATTTTGCCACATGGCATGCCATGTCAACATCACTAGATCATAAATCATTATTATTCACCAATAGTTGCAAAAATCAATAGAATTTTGTTATTTACCTAATTTTGGACAATTAAAAATTTATTTAAAATATATGTTTAAAATTTTGATATTTGTGCAAAAACCATCAAGTTGTGATATCGACTATAGTCGCAAAATCATAATGCCAAGTGGTGCCACAATGTCCTTTGCAACTGGGTAGTCATTAACGTGACTATGTAGTTACAATTGTAGTTAAAAATACATTAGTCGTTTTGTTCACTAGTTATAAAACCCAAGATGTGTTATAATGAATCTTGTTAACTATTTTTTAATATATTATATTGAAGTAAAAACACATTACAATGAACCATTTATGCCAATAGAGAGTCCATTGAAATCCATATTTGTAATGCATTTTGAACTTAATGAACATTGTAAAACTTGATCTTTCACTAAAAACAATGAAATGATGTTGATGCTAACATTTTTTTTATTACAAGTGTTAAGAAATCATAGTTTTTCAAAAGGTTCAACCTGACTAAAGTGTTTGCATTGACTAAAAGGGATATTCACTTTGATTAAAAACATGGGGCATGAAAGATGTTTTTTTTTAATTGGTTATTTTGATTTAAGGTGACATTTTTTACCAAGTGTCATGCCATACATTTAATCAAAAAGGATAAATAAATAAAAGGTTCATCAATACGACCATGGATTGGTCAAATATGCCATATTGAAGGTTACAACTTAGTCAAATTAGTCATATTCATTTGACACTTAATAAAATTGACCATAATTTGGCTAGCTTAACTACTTGTTTGGCCTTGGTTACATACCTAAAGCATAACATAACTACTAAGCTAGGTTAAGTTTATATTACCTACCTAGCATAACATAGTTAGGAAACTAAACTAATTAAGTAGCGTAGGCCTCAAGGTCAATCGACTTGGTTTAAGCCTAATAGGCTAAGTAGGTAGCCTAGTAGGCCTAGAAAAGTAACTAGGCTAATAGGTTAAACTAGGCAAGCAAGATAAAAGTTTAAGCCCAACAAAGTAAGTAGCTACCTAGGCCTAGCTATAGGCTAGGTAGGCTAAATATACCTATGCTAACAACCTACCTAGTAATTATTTATCTACCTACCTACCAATATGTATGTACTTACCTACCCAAACAACATTTCTACGTGCCTTATTTTGTTTAAGCACACAATGAATGGAATTTGAATTGGAAAAATTATAACTTAAAATGTTTTAATTTGTCAATGATTTACATTTTTAAAAAATCATTTGAAAAAATAAAATAAAATTATATATATATAATTTTTTTATTGAATAGATCTTTGAATAAACTTTACTTCATTATGTTTTTATTTGTTTCATTTGAACAAGATTTGAAATAAAAAAAAGGTGTGTCAATTTTGGGATTTCCTAACATTTTCATAGTTCAAAAGATAAAACAAAAAGTTGAAAATATTTTATTAACAAAAGGTGCACCTCGTGGTGTAGCTCGATTGTCAAAGCATTGGGATGCCTCCATGAAGTCTTGGGTTCAAACCAATGTTCTACATGTATAAGTTTTTGATATATCTTAGGGTAAAGGTATATACAAACTTTTCAATTTACAAATTTATCCAACAAGGGTATATTAACTATGACATTTAATTTCCATTAAGGTAGGGTCCGAATAAACAAATTATATAATTTTGGGTAAATGGGTAGGGGTATATTATGATTTTTTTTTCGCATTAAAGTAGGGTCCAAGTAAACAAATTGTATAATTTGGGGTAGATGGGTATGGAGGGTTCGGGTACCCCCTATCATATACCCTTGATTAGGTTTGAAAAATGTAAAGAAAAAAGTAAATCATTTATCTTATTTAATAAAAAATGGGATTTTTTTTCACACTTTTGGATTTATTTAAACAACTTGAATCATAGGACTAAATCTAGTGGGACAATGCACACATTTGATCTAAAATTATAGTAACAAAATTGCATAAAAATATTTTGATTCTTCATTTAGAAACATACTAGAACCTTGTGATCGAGGAAAAAACTCCGGATTAATCAAAGGTTATTTAATGTCAATTCAAGAATCTCACAATTAAAAGTAATGATTCTATTTATTAACAAAAAACTTATGATTGAAGTAAAAAAAACATGTTATTCTTAAATCTACAAACATTTGATCTTAAAACTTTGAAATCCAACTTCTATTTCAGCACAAACACATACATGTGATTCTCAAAGGTTTCATATAACTTTATTCCTTAGATTTTATTTTTCTTCTTAAGAAGTCTTGGGAGAAATAAAATGGTGCTACATGCAAATGTGTATCCTTCAAATTAAAACCATTTCTAAACATTTTTCCTTGCAAGAAAATCAAGATATCTATTGAGAGAAGTTAGAAAAGAAATATTGGAAAAACCCATTGTGTTTCCATAAAAATGAAGCATGAAAAGGATGTTGGTGTCGAAAGTATTGTTATTTTGGAGAATTTTTTTCTTGTTGTCATGAATTAAGACCTTTCATTTTGGCAAGCTTGCATTCCCAAGTTGCCAACTCCACAAGTTTTTAGCATTAAAATTATCCCCATTCCATGGATGAGTATCCAAGAAATTTGAGTTGTGAATTTTCAATGGACGAATGGATTAAATTTTTTGATGAATATGGAAAAAAAAAAAAAAGTTTTCATGGAATGAAGTTCATCCATGTAATTATGGTTGTCAAAGCACCCCTTGGCTAGGGACATTTTTGGTTGTTGGATGGCCTTTGCTAATGATCCTTATGTCTCTTTACATTACATATTCCAATAATGTGAATGCAATAATGGTCACATTTGGATCATTGTTATCCCAATGGCTAACCACTTTTCCAATGCCTCATGCATTTTGCAAAAAAAGTAGAAAACATTTTTTTGTAAATATTTTTGCAATTCAGGTTAACAAAAACATTTCAAACAATATTTTTTTTAGCAAAAAAAATTTTCTTTTGAATAATCACAAATCTTGATTTCAAATGTGATTATTTAAGGAATATTTCCCATGAAATTTATTTATTTATCCAATATCATTATGTAGCTCATCATTAATGATCAACCCAAAAAATATTTAGCATGAATTGGCAATGCATTACCAAAAAAGAAATCCAAATTGTATACATTAAACACAAAAAACTACATTTGATATTTTGGCTTTTATCACTTTAAAAAAAAACCCATTGTAGGTCATGTATAAGCTTTGTTCTAACAAAACCATCATAACAACAACAATTTATACAATCAAGATAATATTGGCAAGGATAATGATGAATCTTGAAGGATGAAAAAAAGAAAAAATAAAATTACCTCAAGTAATAGAATATGCATGAGCTTGTTTGAAGCATTATTATGATATTGAGTTTAGAATGCTAATTAATTTTAACAAAAATGAAGATGATGAACAATTACTTAAGACCCAAAGTTCATTATTGCAACAACATTTCAACTATGAAACTATATCAACCTTGATTGGTATAAACCAATCTATGAATTAAAATACAAATGCCACTCAAGCCACTTAGTTTAGATGGCTATGAAAATCAATGGAAAAAGTCTTATGATGTCACTACCAATGTCATCATTGTGAAAGTTTGTAAGATTCCATTGGTGATGATGAATGTTGATGATGAAACTAATGAAAATGAATATGATAATGATTTTTGAAGAGGTAGATGATGTAGACAATGAAAACTACAAGGAGAACAATGAGGAGGACCATGAGGACAAGGATGATGATGATGAGGCCAAGTTGGTGGTGTTAACACATAGGAATTAAAAACATTATAATTATGATGATAGTAATTTCATCATGTTGATTAGTGATTCTTCATGCTCAAATGTGAGGGGTAAATTTTGTGGAGTTTGATTGGTAGTTGACTCTTGGAGTGCAAAAATGAATAAAAGCATATTGTGATCATTTTTTATTCTTTTTCTCTTGGGATGTGAAATTTTTTTCATCCATTTACTTACAATATGCACAGGTTTTTCTTCTTTGATGGAATGAGAAAAGGTGAGAATGGGGAGGTGCGGTTGGGTGGGGGCCACATGGGCCATGCAATTTGAAACTTTGAAGATTTGATGCCTACACTGATTTCAGAAACAGGAAAAAAACAACCAAAAAATAACAAAAGCAAAACAACAATAAGTCAATTAGCACATACACCAAAGGGATCAAGTCGGGGACGTTAAATACCGTCATATGGACTTTTGGGGGATCTTATATACCCCTTATTTTTTGTTTTTTCTATTTAAGAAAAAACACTTATATGACTTTATTTATAAACATTCCCCAAACCTAAAGATGATGCAAAGGTAAAAAAAAATGGAATAGAGTTTCAGCAAGTTAATTACTAGTTAGGGGTTTGAGAATCAAGGACAGTTAAAAATAAACAAATAATTAAATAAAGGAAAAACACCGAGCAAGGGAGCAAGGGAACAAGAGAAGGAAAAAAAAAAAGGATTGAAGTCTAAACAAGCAGCTTTGCCATGAGAGGTTTTGTCTTGAAAATAAGGTATTATATTTAATGTTATATTATGAACTCAAGTTATATTGGATGAAAGTTTGTTGGTTTTATGAAAAATCATGATTTTTCTTTTCACATTTGTACTAAAAAATAAAGTTTTTAAAACCATCTTAGAATTCATTGTAAATATAAAGAAATTGAAATCATTGTTTCATTGTCTTTTTTTAACCATACAAATGAATATAAAGTTATTTAAATAATTATATTGGATAATGTAAACAATTTTTAGCAATGTGCATGAAGTATTTTGATGTTTGAACCAAACATCAATATTGAATGGGTATAATTTACATGGAAAGATTTAAATTTTTAGTCTTATTTTTATTTTGAAATTTGAGAATTTGGCAATTTTTATATATTTTTTGTCACATTGGGTTTAGGTTTTCCATGGAAGGTGTTTTGTTATGATGTTTGATGGGTGTCCGTGTGGATAAGAAAATTGTTCAAATTTGTTATTGGTCTTGTTATTGATATTTATGATTTTTTTTTGCACATGAAAATGAAAATGATGAAGAATTACATGAAAGCCAAACCCCATGGTTGTCACAACATCTCAAGCTAAGAAAATCTTTAAAAATTTGATTGGTCAAACTCATTTATGAATTGTAATACAAGTGCCACTCAAGCCCAACTTAGCAAGTTATGAAGCTCAATTGAAAAATAATTTGTTACCAATGTCATTAATGTTTTTTAAAAGATATAATAAGAACTACAACAATAGAATGTCTATTGAAGAGGTGGTGATGAACATGACTAATGAGTGCCACATGAATCTGTTAACCATGTTTTAAGAACACATTTGGAGCCAATGAGAATTTAGATTTAGGTTTTGTCCAACCAAATGTTCATTAAAAAATTTGTTTCAAAGAATGTTTGAGTACTTTCAAATTGTTTTTTCATTGTGTGTTACTTTCTTTAACTTTATTTTTATTTTGGTTTGGTTTTACAATCCATCTTTCAAGTTGTTATTCTTTGGGTCAACACTTTGGATATCATAATGTTAGCCATGTTATTGACCTAGAAGAATTGATGCAAATTGCAAGATAATAATATTGTAAAATTGCAAATAAATAAGCCTTGAATATAAGTTTTGTGTTAAGATTTTTATTCCCAACAATATAAAAGGATAATAATAGAAAAGAAGGGGCACCTTGAATATGATTTTTTCATTTCACTTTGGGAGGAGTGAATATGTGTGAATGTATGGGGGAGGGGGTAGGTTGTCTCGATGATTTTATGTTCTAGAAATAAACAAAATCACAACAACAAAATAGAAGAGGGAATATCAATTTTGCATTTGATTTGGGAGGAGTGGGGGTGGGGTGGGAAAGGAGGTTGTAGAGTAGGTTTTGCACCCCCATATATTCTCTTTCTTTCTTAGGCATGAAGTTTGTGACTACCTTGTAAGCTCAACAACATATCACAAAAGTTTCTCCTTGCACAATATATGTGTGTTTTTTTGGGATTCCATGGGTTTTGGTTTGGTTAAATTAAGCTTTTGGAATGCACCATGGGAGGGCCAAAATTAATGAAAATATTTTCATATCATTAATGTCTCACAATTTGTTGATGCAAATTGAAAGCCCCAATAACATATTATATATTTCAATATTGTCATTAAATTTGTTATTGAATTTGGGTGTGTAGGAAATGGTGAAATGTTGGATGATGTGAAATGACATGGTGGACATGTGTATTAATGCCATGGTTATGAATGACAAATGTCAACTTATGTGAATATCAAGACCAACAAGTAAGACAATGAGATTTCATATTCCAAATTCCATTCATGAATGGCATTCACAACATTACAAAACTAATTACAAATCAATATAGATGGTGTGTTTTCACCTCAATTTGTTATCCATGAATTCCATTGATGGCTCTTGACATGAAGTCAAAGATGTGGAGATAATTCTTAATGTAATTTTGATGCTTTTGTGCGCTTTGCATTCTTTTGATTTGTGGTACAAAATACCATGCATGAATTTCTTGCTTGATTCTAGTGCATATAATTTGCACCAAATGATCATGTTGTATTGTTCATCATAGGTTGGTTATGTTGTTTTAACTTTGAATGGTAATCAGTACAAAAAAGTTTTCATTTGGCTTGAAAATCAACAAGCTAAGGGTTTGTTATTGTTAAGGAGGTAGGTTCCTTCCCCTTGCTCAAATCCATAAAAAAAATCACAACATGAGTATTTAAATCCACATAATCTTAAATTCTTGTCTCCTCTACCTCACCAAATTTAACGAAGATGAATGTCCAACAACCAAAGACATTTTGGAGGGAAAAAATTCAAACAATGTGTCTTTTCATATGTAATTTAGTCCAAGATGTGTCTTTTCACATTTAAAAAAATTAGGGTGCACAAATATACATGGCTTGAAACCATAGACTTTGGATAAATCTAGAGAGTATAAAATGAAAGGCCATTGAAATCAAATTGGAGAACATGCCACATGCTTTACTAAACATAAATGCAAATTTAAAAATCAAAATCTACCATATCAACAAATTCAACATAATGATCTTATTGGTTTTCAAACTCATCTTCAATTTGATCTAAAAAATATGCTTCACAAATGTTTCACAATTGAAACATGGAACATTTGGTTACTTCTTGGAAATTAATACAAGTTGATTTAAATTTTGGGTCTTTAGTCGACATTTACAAAGCCTTCTAAGAATCCCAATAATACAAAAAAGCAATTTTGTTTCAATTTGGGTTCCCCTAATACCTAAAATCTAACAAACCAAATATCCAATAAAAAGAAACTATGTTTCATGTGTTTTCCACCACTTTAATGGATCTTCATAAAACTATTCAACTAATTGTAAAATTCAAAAACACGCAAGTTCCATTGCACATATAGTCAAAGACAAATTGTTAACATTACACATTTGACTTGGTACATCTTATTAATGATTGTAGAATTGAAAAACTTGCATGTGATTGCAAAAGACAAAAACTTACATGTTCCATGACAATTTGATCTTGACACAATCTTCATCAAATATCATCAACAACCATTCTTGGGGGGCAAAATTTGATGAATGTTTTGCAAAAGGATGAATTTTTTAATAAGTTGAAGACACAAAGAAAATTAAAGTTTCAAAATCATACATTATTGCTAAAATTATGTTCTTTTATTCCCACATAATTATTCAAAATAAAAAGATCCTTCAATTTGGGCCAACATCATGTGAATTTTTTTTGGATCAAATTGCTGTAGACAATCCAAAAATGGAATATACACACAAGTGATTTCCAATTCATCCTACTTGTTAACAAGAATAATTTTGCATCAAATTGAGATGGGGGGATAAAGTTCATTTAGATTTCCAATTCAAGTATCTCAAATTGGTCTCTTTCACACAAAGGTTAATTCACAAAAGCAAAAATATTAAATGCATCTTTGTTCATCCAAAGGTCAAATGCTATTGTGATAGAAATTGCAATATTGACATAAGGTGAAACAAACTTTTCAAGTGTGTGCTTCATCACACAAGGCAATACCTTTTTAGTTAAGGTTTTGTGTGATGGAAACATCAATATATTCATTTACCCTATTTCACCTTAAGCTATTGTAAGCTATTGTAGCCTAGGTTATTTTTCATTATTTTTCATTATTCTAAGTTATTCCACTTTAAGATAATTTTGGTTGTTTACCATAGGCTATTTTTGGCTATTTTAAGCTATTTTACTTTAGGTTATTTTAGGCTTTTCCATCTTAGGTTAATTTAAATTATTTTAAGGTATTATATTTTATGGTATACCTTAGCGTAAAGTTACATAACTTAAAACAACTTAAGGTATAATAAAATCTAATACTATATGGTAAAATAACCAAAAATAATTTAATATTACTTTATAATAACTTAAAGTATTGTAAGGTGGAATAACTAAGAATAACCAAATTTATAACAACCTAGGGTGGAATAAATTAAATAATGAAATATAACCCAAGATAGAATAACCTAAAATAGCCAAGAATAGCCTAAGGTGGAATAACCTACAATAATCAAAACTAGCTTAAGGTACAATAACATAACATGACCAACGGTGGAATAACTAAAACTAACTTAAGGTAGAGTAACTTAAAATAATTTAGGGTAAAATAATTTAGAATAGTAGAAAAAAATTTAGGGTAAAATAATTTGAAATAACTAATGTATAATATCGTAGGCATAATTTAGAACTGGCTTAAAATTTAAACCTATGGTAGCCTACAATAACCTAAGAATAACTTAAAACTAAGTTACGAACCTAGCCAATGTTAGCCTACACATACACATAGACTTGGGTAGCTTACATTGGCCTAATGATAGACTAGGGTAGTTTATTAATACTTTTGGCTACCTAAATATGTAAGGTAAGGAAACAAAGTAACATAGGTATGAAAGATATTTAAGTAGGTTAGGAAAAATATGTGCATAACAAAATGTGGTGACAAATTATAAGACTTATTTAAATAGTGATCCAATTGTTAAAAACTTGTTTTTTTAAGCATAAAAGTGAAGGGAACGAGGGGTTCAAACCTTCACATTCACACTTTAAGTTGATGGGCTTAAGTGACCTAGGTTTCTAACTTAAGTTAAGTGACTTAGGTAATTTAGCTTAGGTTCCTAGGCATTTAGGTTAGTTGCATAGTTTAGGTTCCTATTTTAGGTTAGGTTCCTACCTAGTGTAGTTTTGGGTTCCTAGGTGCTTAAACTAGCTATAAACTAGGAGGTTAGCCTAATGAATTTATTAATTTGTGAATTTGATTAATGAATTCATTTGTTTGTACCAACTAGTCTTTGTTCATTAGGGGTCATTCACTTTCATCATGGTAAATTTGTTTAAGTTCACTAAAAATTTAATGAAACACAAAGTGAACTTGGACACATATTAGTGTAATGATTAGGCATAGTTTCTATTTGTTGTTTATATAGTATTATTATCTATCCACTATATTGTGTACATAATGCTTATGCACATGGCTGTGTTTCTTGATGAAAATGAATCAAGACCATATTGTGTTAAAAATAATTTTATTTTTTTGTTGTGATTGGCAAAGTATTTTCCAAGTAATTTAATAGTATCTAAGTCTTTAATTGAACTTTCTTAAAAGTATATCTAAGCATTCAATGTCCAAATTTTGTTTTTAATTTTTTGCATGGAACAAATACTATAGTGCAATATTGGTATTTAAACCTTTGGCCCAGTTGTGAGATCATTTTACCATTAGTGTTTTGACATGTATGTTGAAGTGTGTCTAAATGGCCAAAATTGAAATAATAATGTTCCATTTCTTTTATTCATGAATCTTACATTTTCATAATTTTAGTTCACCTTCCATTTGTTAACATTTTTTATCAATATACTATTTATTAAATCACTAACAACAAATGCAAGGTGCTTATAGGTCATTTAGGTGATGATGATCTTGTAGTTGTGCAACATATACATTTGACAGTAACAATGTAATATGTGGTTAGGTTGTTTAATATTATAGCATATTGGATATTTTTATATTTCAACAACTAGAGAATGTATTTATCTTGAACATTATAACATTATGGTCATGTATTAACTATGTTTTTTGGATTGGAAATTACATTCTACTTACAATTTTAAGTAGCCCACATTGAATGTAGAGTTAAGCAATGTGCATTCCAAAAATTGGAGCCCTACTATGTGAAATCATTAAAAAGATAGGAATGTGTGTTGTTGCAAATACAATGTAAAATTGGATTTGTTGAGGGTTGGTCTCAACTACTTGGAAGATACAAAGAAAAGGATATTTAACCTAAGGAACTTAAACAAAACAAAATTAAAAGTCTAACCTATGCAAGGGTAGGGTAGGAGCCTTCACACTTGTACCCTAAGTTGATGGACTTAAGTGACTAAAGTTCTTGGTTTACGCTTGGTGGCCTAGGTGCCTAGGTTAACTAGGAACTAATAAGTTAACCAAGGCAAATTAATTATCAATGAATTTGATTAATGAATTCATTTGTTTATAACAATTTATGTTCATTAATTTAGGAGCTTAACCTATTTTCTTCATGATAAATTTGTCCAAATTCATTCAACATCTATTAAAACATAAAATGAACTTGAATGCATATTCGTGTAGTGTCTAACCTAAGCAATTTAGGCCAAATTGGGCTAAAAGTTTAACCTAAACAAAGGTAGGTAATGTAATTGGGTAATTTAGGTTAAGTTAAATAATTTGTTTAGGCATGTAAATAAGTTGCAAATATGAAGACTTGAACTTTTCACCTTCACATTGAAAAACCGAGTTCTTAATCATTACATCACATTTTCATTCAAATAACTTAACTTAATTACCTTACCTATCTAACTCGTAGCAACCTACCTAGTTTACTTAATTTAATTATTTAACATAGCTTATTTATCTTTGTAATTTAACATACTTAACCTAATCACATAGTTTACATTACTTAGATTAACTACCTAATTTAATTTATGTAGCCTAAGTATTTACCATTACAATAATTCATGGTTTTTTTATTAAAGAATTAGTGAAAAAGGACCCTATTTGGAAAAGTGTAAAAAAGATCATCTTGGACAAGTTGATTTATACCTATGTAACATGATTGGGTGGTTTTTTTACTAGTAGAATGTTAAATTATTTGACTAGTGGATAGTGAACCATTTGATTGATCAAATTTTTAGCTTATTTTTAATCTAGATTATTACCAAAAAAAAAGTTTTGTGTAGAAAGGTAAGTAGGTAGTATATAGGTTTAGGTAGTTTGTAAAAATGCAAGTAAGTAAGTAGGTGGTAACAACTATACCTATCCTAACTTAACCTAACCTACCTATCCTAACCTTTTAAGCATGTATATAGTTGCAAGTATTACAAATTGAACCCTTCACTTCGCCAATGATACTCTAAATTCTTATCAATGGACTACACTTTCCAAAGTTGACAAAACTTGTCAAGTTTTTTATTTCACTTGTTTATTTCACATCATTAATTATATAAGTAAGTAAGAAAGGTAATTAATAGGTGGATTGCACGACAATTGGTAGGTATAGAGGGTAGATATGTAGGTAATTTGTAGTCCATATAAGGTTTAGGTAGGTAGGTAGTAGGTTGTAGGAAATAAGAAATAGTTAGGTGGAAAAATTTAGGTAGGTACAAGGTATGAGGTAGGTAGGTAAATAGGTCATAGGAGGTAAGTAGTTAGGTAGGTAAGTAAATTGGTAGGTAGGTAAGTAGGTAAGTCATAAGAGGTAGGTAAATAAATAGGTTATAGGAGATAAATAGGTAAGTAGGTCTATGAAGTAGGAAGGTAGGTAAGTAAGTTGGTATGTAGGTAGGCCTAAACTATTGCCTAGCCTAGTTTTGAGTTATATATGCTTATTAAGTAGCATAAAATATCCCATTTGACTAGAACACCATTGTCCATCTTGACTAAAGATGTCATTTTACTTTGTCCAACTTCATTAAATGTTCTAATTGATTAGAAGCCATTGACATTTTTAATTAAAGTAGTCATTTTTTTTGTTCAACTTGACTAGATGTTCAATGTGATAAATAGTCAAATAAGTCATTTTAATCAAATTGACAAGTCAAAAAATACACTTCATTCAAGCCACAAGTCTCTAGTCAAAATGTACATATCTAGTGATAAAAAATGATTTGTTAATCAACTGGGACCTTTTGAAAAATCATGAATTCTAATAGTGTACCTAACTTTAATTATTAACCTACTTAATCTAATTTTTAATGTAAAAGTAAACATTTTTTGTTTTTAAAGATTTAATAGCCTTGGATGTGCAACAAATTTTTATAATAGCAAGAAAAGGGAAAAAAAAATATGAACCTAAATTTAAATATGAAGCAAAGATTTGTTAAAAGGCATAGGGTTTAATGTTTGAACATGATGCCGAGGTTGAGTATAGAGGTATCTAAAATTAACAAGGTACTATTGTAAGTATTTGAATTGTAATAGCTTGCTCGTAAGACATATGCATTCATTTGAGTGCATAGGTTGCATAACATGTAAAAGCAGTGAATTTTTTAAACAAAAATTATCATGAATGTTGCTGATACTTCTATGCTTTGTGTTTATTTTCATTTGGAGTGCCAAGATGAAGAACATGGACTATATTTCAAACTTGAAAAGTTGTTTGATATCATGGAACAAGAAAATTCAAGATAAAATTTTAGATCCTTGCAAGAATGGCAACCCTAGTTGCTCTCCCTAATTTAACTTCATGTGTACCTACCTAACCTACCTACTTACCTATCTACTTGCCTACTTACTTTACCTAACTAACTACCTAACCCATTTTACTTATCTACTAGTTTGAACCTTGTGCCTAATGCACAGGTGTGTGTGTATTTGATGGTACATTACATATGTGCCAAAAATATATATTACACAGTGATGGCCAAGTGTCGCAAGTGACATGCAGCAGCTTATCAGATAACACAAAATGTTTTCCCATATTTTTGGTGGAACAAATCACAAAAATTGTTTTTAAAAAATCACTAAATGCGAGTATGCCAAAAAAGTCACGCAGCACTAATTTTTCTAATCTTTGGAAAAAATTATCCGAACTATAAAAAATTGGCAAAAACAAAAAAAACTGTCCCAAACACTAAAACTTGTGTCCAAATGTGACAAATTATTTTTTCCTGCCAAAAAAAAAATGCATTTCTCAAAAAAATTGCAATTTTTTTCTTTGAGAAAAGGGAATTTGTGAAGAAAAATCCTCTTTTATATTTTTGAGAGTTCTAACTCATAATTTTGACAGAATTCACCATGAAACAAATTGGTCAGATTTTGGGTTGGGTGGATTATTTTATTTTATTTTATTTATAATTTGATGACATCCGCTAAAAATATTATTAATTTTCAATTCACTATATATATATGTGTATTCCACTCTTTCTCCACCCTGTCGGAGTAAATAGACCATGATAGGACGGATGGATGACCGAATGGATGTGAAGCATCATTTCATCCATTTGTCCCGTCATTGTAGGGCTTTGGCATGTGTGCCATCTTTTCCTATTGCTTTCTTCGTTGCACCGCGTCTTTATTCCACTCTTTCTCTGCCCTGTCGGAATAAACAAACCATGACAAGATGGATGGATGACCGGACAAATGGACAGATGGATGATGGGACAGATGGATGAAATGATGCTTCACGATGTCCTTTAGTATATGTAATGTACCTAGTTTATGTACCTAGCTACCATCCACTTACAAAAACTTTTGATCTTGAATGAACATATTTTAATAATCCACAAGGTACAATGTATATCAATGATTTGGCAATACAATTATTGCATGATTTATGTCAATTCTTTAATGAGTCCATTTCAATCATAAAACAAAACACATGTCCCATTTGATTGGAACCTTGTTTTTTCGTGATTAGAGATGTACATCTTTTGTTTTTTTTACAACATGTGTTCATTTTTAAAAAATTATTATCAAATATCATATTTGACAAGTACTCCAAAAATCACTTTAGTGAAATGAACAAGTAAAAAAAATCGTGCCACTTTATAGCACTCAAGGCTCCTATCTAAATATAAAAAGATTAATTTTTGAATAAAATAGATAGGTTAGTTAAGAACCAGGAAACAAGTTTAAGTGAATTTGTTTTTAAAAAGAGAAAAAAGGAGGTCCAGACTTGTCCCCCTTATTTTGAGCCAGGTTCAGAGAATGCCAAGTTCAGCAAATAATGTCATTTTGATGGCCTGCAAAAAAGTGCCCACCTTCCATAGAATGAGTATTATCTAAAAGGCAATACATCCTCCATAAATGTTGCAAACAAATCACACCCAAAATGTCTTGAAAAAATTAAAAAGAAATTGTTCAAAACACATTTTTAACATCTACACATGCACAAGCATAAAAGTAAGAGAAAAATAAACAAAAAATCAATCTGGACAAAAAATTCCTAAAATGCAAATGTGCACAACAACCAAAAAGAAAATAAAATAAAAAATTGATCAAAAAGTATCCTTAACGTGACCTAGCGCTCCTGGAGTTTGAAGTAATATAATAGTGGCAATGGACTATTGAACCACGACACTCTTGCCCCTGAGCTGGTAAAAAAATTCCATAACATCAAAGTTTTACTGTAAAAATGCATTTCCAACCATTATTGCACTTGTTTTTAAACAGGCATGGAGGTGTAGCGCCTGCCACAATGCTTGCACCCGTTGAATACAAGAGGTGCCCAAGAGGCCAGGTATAAACTTGGATATCCAGAATGGTCAGTTGGCAGTTCCAGATTTGGGTATTAAATAAGACCCTTTATGTGGTGGCTAACTCTGGGCTAATGATTAAATCAACACAACATTGGGGTATAGAATTTACTTACCATGATTTCACTGGCAAATGATTGAAACTAAAACCCTCATGCAATTGCCCAAAATTTTGTAATCATTTCTTTTGTCTTTGTGTAGAAAGTTTTGGTGTGAAATCAAAGATAAATTGCAAAGCAGAAGTATCCTTGCAACTGGCAAATCTTCTTCATAGTTTTGATGTCCATTTTTTTTTGTGAGAAATGAAAAACCAGAAGTACTGGCTTATGATGCTAAAAACTCAGCATATTGTGCCCTCCAGAGTGTGTCAAAGCACAGATAACTGCACAAGAAGAGAACAGAAGTACTAGCAACATATGGGGATCAATGTTGTGAGGAGTTCATATGAGGGGTACATGGGAAATTCAATACAACATAAACACATTCAAGAAATTAAAAATACTGATCCCAAATTGATGAAAGCTCAAATGAGTGCAGTAAAAAAAGCATTACAGGTATTGTCAAGTTGTGATGCAATGGTGGAGGCGGTGGAGACCAGGGTTCCTTGCAATAGTTTCCAGTTAGTTTTCACAAAATGTACAGATTAGAATGCAAATCCTAAACCCTGAACTTCATCAGAATATCCTTTTGTGGCCATTGTGTGCCGAATAAAAGTTCCTCTGTAAGCTGCCATACACTGGTTATTGTGTTTATGACCTCATCACCAGCTGAAGTACAAAACTCTATACACTTGAACTAATGGTTGTCATGCTCATTTGTTACACTCACAAATGAACAACCTGATTACACACTTAGACTAAGCCTATGATTTCTTTTTGCTCACCAAGTCTCTTGTGTCAATCTGGTTGATTTTTGCAGCCAATATGAAGTCATTTTCACTCAGGCCCCCTGCACCACAAAGGCCCTCTAATGATCTCACAAATCCACCTGGGAATCAATGGTACACACAGATATAGAACACACCATATAAGGCATGTGTTTAACTACATTGATGGGCTATACACAACAAATATGTTGATGTATTAACACAAGGAAGCAAATTCTATGGAAAGATTGGGGATGTACCACACTTATACATTGTGCACAGAAGACCTCTACATGAGGATGAGCAGAACATGACAATAATATATGGAGCTGATTGTCACCAAGATGGCTGGAGAAAAAAAAGGAAAATGGATGGGAAACAAGATCTTTAAAGGGGGGGCATACCAACAGTATGGGTCCAAATCTCTGCTCGCACTTTTTTGTAGTTTTCCAAGTGGAGATCAGGATGGTGCTTCTCAGCCTCAGCCACAGCTGCAATTCTGCTAAAAAGCTCCAGGCCAGCTTTGAAATTCTTCAAATTCCAGTCATACTGCAGCTTGAGACCTGCATCATGAGCGCTTGATATTCTCCATCCAACCACCTGTTAACAAAAAGGTTCATTATTTCTCGTTCTTTTTTACTTCATTGTAGAAAATCAATCATCTTCAACCACATCATCATCATCATCCAGATCCCACAACCAACCTGCTTTGTCCACCAACCAAGACACAATCACAGAGACAAGACTCACTCACCTCACCAAGTAGAGCCTCTGCTTCATCTTTTGAGAGAGCAGGTGTCCCAGTTGGCAGGGGCTTGCAAGACTTCTCTGCAAGGCGTGATTGAGATGATGATGGAATCATGCTGTTATGTTCTTCTGCCCCAGCAAAATTCAACAACATTTGTTACCAAAATTACTTGCCACCACAGCTGGAAGTAATATGATGTTCAAAGTTACAGTACAGGCTCTCATCATGATCATAACAATGTTGATTCTTCTGAAAGAAGTTGCATCACTTGTGTTGAATGAACAAAACAAATGGCAGACAAAAATGGACCTCATTTTGAGGCCTCACTTTTGTAATTGCATTTCTAGGGTTTTTGTAACCACATGAAATGATCCGTGTGCTGTAACCCAGTGTACAACATTGAGATGGAGACGAGCCAGTAGTCATTACAGATCCTTCTCACATGTAGATTCTATGTGAAAAAGAATTGAATACAAGTTGCAAGCAAAGAAGCAAACTCTGGTTGATTCACAACTTTCTCACTGCACATATGATACATCTTTCCCTAGAAAAAACCAGTGAAAAATTTCCTCTCCAGAAGTGAGCATTTCAAAAGGAGTCTTAGAGCAAGGATTTTTTTATTGGAAACACAGAAGTTTCCAGCCATACCTGGAAATGTATCTCGAGTTCCCAGGTTACCACTGGTTCTCACCACTAGGGTTTGCCCTGGAGGCGTTCTCCCGACCCTCGACACTCTTAGGATACGGCTATTCTTACTTCGCTGCAGAAACACATAACTGGCACTTGAAGACCGATAGCAAGAGGATGCAGAGTACGTCCTGGCAAATGCAGAGAGAGAGGAGAGGGGACCGATAGCAAGAGGAGTGAGTGCCAAAGCCATCACCAATATACGAACTGCCGTCTCACCACAACAACTTCAACCGGTTGTTTTTCTAGCGTCCAATTGAGCAAAAAACAATTCCCCTATTTTTCAACTGAAACACCGTGTCTTTGCTTTCCACTGGAATGTTGCCTCGTATCATCTGGAAGGAACCTAGACTAAGAATAAACGCATCGCCAAGAAGTATCGGGTACTTCGGGAGCGACAAGGAAAATTGCAATAGTCAAAGCCAAAGCTGCTGCCTATTCCACTTCTGGGTTGATGATCCCTGTTGTTTGCTTGTTTGATTGCTTCATGAGCTAATCATTCCCAGGCCTTGAAAGCAGGATATCAAATACCTAGGTCATAGGCCGGTTACCGAACACTTAAGAAGTCAAAGGAGGTCGAATCCTCATACATTTGGCCTCTGCTCCTGAAGCTCGAATAACCATTGTAGCCCTCCACCTAGCGCTTCCAACGCTGCAAAACGTGCTCAATTCGATGAATGAATGGGGAAAGATACGGGGTGTTTGGTGTAAAGGGGCTCAATGTTCGGTGATGGTTGAATTAAAACAGCTTAGGTTTTGAAGCTTAAAATCTTTGATCCTTACATATTTTTCTCTGGAATACAAAGAAGTTTTGTAAAGCTCTAGTTGGCGCACCCATCAGGTTTTAAATCACTGAAAACGGACTCAAAATGAGGAAGATATGGGGCTGAATATAGAGGTCTAGAGATATTTTTTCAAAAAGTTTGAAGCAAACTCTCACACAAGCTCTTCCTGTGTTTTCTGTGTTACTCCTTTACTTCTGACACTCAAAGAACATTTGTATCCTTTCAGTTTGCGCGTGCAGTGACACAAGAATCACTCAATTTGGTTAAGGAATGAGGAAAATATTAGAAAATGTTCAATGATAACTATGTGTCAGATGATGGGCAGTTTCACTGTAACGCAAATCTTGTTTCACTGAGATTAGATACACATGTGGAGTGATAAGAGCTTGTTTCACAGAGATTAGATACACATGTGGAGTGATAAGAGCTTGTTTCACAGAGAGGAAGCACACGGGGTCATACCTCTAAGTGCATAGGCACATGTTTGCAGATGGTTGGGATGATTGCTATGGGGTTTGAAACGTTTCGTGAATATTTTAGTGTAGAAGTGAACCAGTGTTCGGTGGTTCTTGAGTTCTATGAAGAAGCTCGGGTCCGGTTCTTACATTTTTAGAACGGTTCCAGTTCCAAAAAAACATGGAACCACGGTTCCTGTTGTTGAAAAAATTAATTCAGGTTTTGGTTCTAGAAATCAGACGGATTCTGGGCAGCGCAGTCTGGAATAGGTGGTTACCTGCTAGTTAACCTCTGGTTCAACCCCAATTCCAGTCCTTTTTTTCCAAAAATATTCCGGTTCTGATTCTAGAGCCAGGTCCGTATTCAGGTCTAGACTTGGGTCCAGTTCCAGACCTGGTTCCAAATATGGTTCTAGAACCAGGTCCAAAATCAGCCCTGGTTCTAGATGGGTGCTTATGATTTGGAACCGGTGATTCTAACCGACCAAACTGGGTAATCGACGAACAGTAAAATTACCATTCACTGATTTTTGAATGCCGTGGAACACGGGCACTCAACCCTAGTGTAAAGGGGGCCTAAGGTGGATTTGACACAAATTCACAAGACATTAAAGCATTATTTTTTTATTGCCATGCGAAATTCCATGTATTCTTTTCACTCATTTTGAATTTCAAGGTCCAGTCCGCATAAAGCACTGCTGTTTTTGTTTTAAGTGTATTTTCAGGTCCCTCTCTTGCCCAAATTTTACTAGTTTTTTGTGACAGCCTGCAAGGGGAACTTGCATCTGTCAGAAGTTACCAACAGGAAATCATTTTCATAAAAATACATTCTTCTTTATTCCTTCTCTTTAGTGTTATCATTTCTTTTATTTTATCTTTTTTTATTATCTTCTTATTTTCCATTTTTCATTTCTATTCCAGGCTCCAGAGTTTTTTTTAATTTAAAAAAACCAATATAATCAAGACAGATTTCTAACAAAAAGGAAAATGAGAATTCTCTTAACTATAAAATGGAAAAAAAAATTTAAAAATCAAATTAAAACCCAAGTGAAAGAGTCAAAGATTAATCCTATGCTTTTTCAAAGTACTCATATTCTAAATTCACTTGCTCATATATTGAATTCATAGAGAAAACTATGGATCAGAATTCTTAATGTTTTGTAGTTTGGATTATTCCATTCACCCAATCCCAAAATCACAACACTTCCCCAAAAAAATCAAATCCAAAGCAATGTTCCCATAAACCTTCCCATAGATCAACCAACACCTATGCTCCCATGAAACCTATATATTGCAAAAACTTCAACCCCGTGACATCACCAATCTCTAAACAACACAATTAGAAACCCTTGGCATCCTCATGAAATTCAACACTTTTACTTTGATTTCTTATCATGATATCCACAATTCTCCCTAAAGTGCTTATTATGCATGTGTTGTAAAAGTAAAAACCTATAAAAATGAAAACACAAATAAAGAGTTTGTCAAAATCTGAAGTGTTTAGAATCAAAAGCTAGCAAAATCAATCTTTATCTATTATTGTTGCTACTAAGCTAGGAACACATTTTGAATCAACAACATATGTAATACTAATAGGGCAATTATGCAAGATGTGGCCAGAACCAATGTTCAACTTGATGGTCACAAGTGAACAACTAGAGAAGATGGCATCCAAGTTGTCTTTATATTTCATAAGCTCCTTCTTAAATATGTTTCAAGAATCAAAATCAATGTCAAATCCAATTCCACCCATGCCCAAATTTGGATCTTGCACAAGATTGTTTTTCTCTCAACACATAAAAACAATACCAACATCACATTTGTTGATTGTCTTCTTTTAATCTATAGAAATAGGAGCAATAAAAACATTATAACTAAGAAAAGGAATACCAATAAACACATTAGAAAAAAGTAACTCCAAAAATAACATCAACAAAATCATCGTGCATGCCATGAATAACAGCTCCCATGCCATCGTCTATGATAATAAAGGCACCAACATCAACAACCCCATCATTTCCACCACAATGTAAAGAAAAAAACCCCCAAAAATAAGAAAAAATTTAAAAAAAATTATTTTAATAATCTCATAAGCAATTTTCTCCTAATTAAAAGCCTTTTCATAATGCAAGAAGTGACTAGATTTGAACTCATAAAGCATAATTCATTCTATCATGTAATTGTTTATTGATCCCAGTGTACCTATAAATTTTAAAAATCACATTCAAAAAATGAACATTCAAAAAAAAAAACTCAAAAATGATAAAAAAATAAAATGAAACAAATAAGTTTAAAAACTCACTTGCCATAAGAATAATATTCTTATTGCCTATTACTTCCATACCAAATTCCCAAAACAACAACTTCTTCCACCCTAGCTTGTCTTGTTGAACAAAACTTTTTTTTTCAAATTCAAGAAATCAACAGTCAACTTGTCCACAATAAAACAAAATTGATTTCAACTAATAACAGTAATGATAAATTAGGTTTTATTAGAAATTTTCCATTTAAGTTAGAGAATGAAAACAATAAATGTGACCTAGGTTTGTAAATAGGCCAAGTAGTATGATGACATTAAAAGAAATCATGGTTTTTACAACTAGTTTTTAATTGTAGATGACATTTACAACTAAATTTCCCTTGATTGTGTTGGATAAGTCACAAGTGATATTAGTCGCCGACGACAACCATTCATGGATGGAAATAAAAGTCAACAAAATACATGTTCATCCATTGACCCATCATATACACATTGTTGCTTGCAACTAGTTTGCAACTAATTTGGTCAACCTTGTGTTCTTATGATATGTTTCCATGTGTCATTAATTTAATATATTTTTAATATAATTATTTTATTTATGAGAATTTGAAATAATCTGAAATGTTCGATTTTAATTTTGGATGGTTTTAGATTGTGCCATGTGGCACAATCAAAATGTATCATGTGGCTTATTAAAACTTTTCAAATTTAATTTAGGTAGGTAGGTAAGACCTACTTACCTATTTATTTAAACTAAACACCTACTAACCTACTTAGGTTATATATCTATTTAAGTATGTAGATAGGTAAATAACTAAGTGAATAGGTTGGTTAGGGAGGTAAAGTAGTTAAAGGGTAGGTACATGAATTTTTAAAAAGAATTTGGGTTAAGCCTTTTAAATGGTTCATCTCACATGGCCGATATTTTGAATGTGAAAATGGGAAGCAAAAAACTTCTTTATACTCTTTTCAAAATGAAAATCGAAGACAAACCTTATGGGCTAAATTTTGAACTTGGAGTTTATTTGCAAACTATTTTGCAACTAGAAAGTTTAATTGCAAAATATTTTCAACTAAAAAGTTCATTCTATATCCTTTATCTTTATTTTTTATTTTTAAAAATTATATAATTCAATAGATGACTGACTAATTAACTAATAAATTAATTACATATAATAATAATTCGTTAATCAGTTTTACATTACATAATTATGAAGAATTAACCAATTAATTAAAATATTATTAAATATATGAAAATGAAAATAATTATATATGTTAGTAATTTAATTAATTAATATATAATGAATAATGAATAATCTTATATAATGATATTATTATTAATGTTGCCTTCTCCCCTAAGGAGAAAGGGATTAAACTACAAAGACTAAGTTGTTCCAGGGAACAAATTTTCACATGGAAAAATGGTTAGTTTTTTCCCCAGGGAGAAGGGGACTAGGTTCCCCCTTGGAACAAATTTTTGAATGTTTGAGTCAAAATTATAGGGGGTAATTTTTTTCCAAATCAAATGTTCTTTATACCATTAGAAAGTTCTCAAAATGTAAAAAAATAAAATGATCTTGGATTATCAATTTGAAGGTACGAGGTAAAAAGTTATGATGAAAAGAAGAGCCATAGGTCAAATTTCCCTCAAGGAACAAATTCTTGAATGTTTGAGTTAAAATTATAACAAGTAAATTTTCTTCAAATCAAATGTGTTTTATACCATTGGAAACATAGATGTGTAAAATGATTTTTGATTTTCAATTTGATGGTACAAGCTAAAAGTTATGATCAAAAGAAGAACCAAAGATCAAATTTGCTTCGAGGAGCAATTCCCAAAGTTGTGATGAAAAGAAGAACTAGGGGTCAAATTTCCCCTAGGGAGTAATTACCCTTGGGGAGAAAGGAAAATTTGACCCACGATTTTTTTTTCATCATAACTTTTAACTTTTACCTTCAAATTGAAAATTCAAAATAATTTTAGATATCTACTCTTTGAGAGCTTTTCAATGGTATAAAGAAAATTTGATTTGGACAAATTTTACCCCTTGTAATTTTGATTCAAACATTTAGGAACTTGCTCCCCAAGGGAACATCATCATCCCTTTCTCCTTGAGGGAATTTAATCCCCTTTTCCCCATGGGAAATTGCTCCCAGGGGAACATAGTCCTTTTCTTTTAAGGGAAATCACTTCTCAGGGCAATTTAATCCCTTTTCCCTCTGGGGAGAAAACAATTTGAAAAGTTTGATCCTTAATTTTTCTTCATCATAACTTATTGTTCATAGCTTCAAATTGGAAATGCAAGATCATTTTTATATATTTATGTTTTTAGAGCTTTCTAATGACATAAATAATGTTTTATTTGGACAAATTTGACCCCTTGTATTTTCTTATTAAACATTCGAGAATTTATTCTTTGGATAAATTGTTCCTCAAAACAACTTAGTATATTAAAACCTAAATTAATATTTTAATTTATTATAATATAATTATAGAATTATAGTAAACATTACTTATTATTTTTCCACTAAAATTACCATAAAGTTTTTAAATAAGTTTGAAAACTAATTATTATAAGTTATAAGTTATGAATATTAAGTTTAATTATAAATTATGCCTTTTTTAATTTATTTATTAATAGAGTAATTACAATGATTTTAGTGTAATTAATTTTGATTGCTAAAAAATGTTATTAATTAGTGATTATATTTATTAGATTCATTAACTTAATGTAATTATAATTATTATAATTACAATAATTACATAAAATAATCTTTTTACAATAATGTTACATTAATTGTAATAATTAATTTTATAATAATTATTGAAATTTTTTATGAATGAAAAAAAATTCTATTAAAAAAATACAAGTATTATACATCACCCTTCATATACATGTGTTTACCTTAATATTCACCCATATATTATTGAATAGAATACATATTATACACCATTATAAATCCATACACCTTGGAGTACTTAAAATACATTTTGAATACACATAGGTTTGCAACTCATTTGACTAGATTTGTAATTAATGGAACAAAAATGGGTTTCTTTTGGATGAAAACCATGTAAAAAATTGTATAAATTAAAAAATGAAAAAAAAATAGTCACAAGGTAGTTGTAGTGTAGTTACAAGCACAACCAAATACAAAAGGTAGTTGAAGAAATAACTAATGATAGTTACAAATGACAAATACTTACAAATAATTGCAAATTGATTGATTATAAAAACTCTTTTTTTTTCTAGTATGACAACAAACAAGTTTTTTGTACATTTCAATTACATCAGAAATAAGATAATCAATAATAGGCAAATGCTAATCTATAAAATGAAGTTCAAAACACTCCCATATGAAAAAAAAAATTGCTTGTAAAAGTGTTCAAATTTCAAATTTAAGCTAATGGAAAGGCGGTTTAACACAGTACTTGTGCCAACATTTTGAACTTTTCATCAATGGACAACACATATGATTTTTTGATGGGCTTGGCAAGACCAGTTGTTGTGAATCAAAAAGTTGTTTTGTCACCACCAACGTTCACATGGTGATACCTTGAATCTATGAAGATATTTAAAGGAACTATATGTGTTTTACATGATTACACAATACATTATGTTGCTTTTGCCTTCCAATACTTCATATCATAGATTAGATGCTACATAAAAATTAAAATACAAATAACATAATTGTTACAAAACAAATATCAAATCAAAAGAATAATCAATCACTACAAAAGCACAAAACAACCAAAAACAAAAAACAAGTTTATGGTTTCAAGTGTAGGTGCCAAAAAAACCATATATATAAAGAAAAAACATGTTAGATGTTTTGTATAGTCCACATTAAGTTCAAAAGAAAAATGAAAAGAAAAAACTAAAGGAAAAAAAATTATGTTTTACATAAAAAACCTTTTTTTATTTTTGAACAAAATCATCATTGTAATTGTACAAAATAATAAACAATTATAAGAGCCAAATGAAGGGTCTCTAAATAGGTTTAAGGTTTAGGAAGATGCAAAAGAAATTTAAATTCGAAAACATATTTGCAAAAATAAACAACATGGAAGTAAAAAAATGGGATGAAAACACACCTAATCATAAGCTATCATCTTTTTTGCAACTTAAAACAAAAAAAAAGACATGATATCCACAAGATTTTTCATAAAAGATTCATCTTTGGAAAAATCAACAATGGATTGGTTGGTGTCAAAACCACAAAAGATTCTTCATTCATCAAAAACATTTTTCACTCAAAGCTCAACATGCTTACTAACTTTTCAATCTCCTTATTTACATTTTCCATTTCTTTATCATCAATTGCAAGAAATTGACATTTCAAAATAAACTCTCTAATAGGAAACTCAAGATTTGTCCCCTCACCAACTTCAAATCTAAAAATCATAACATCATAACTAGAAGGAAAACAAGAATGATATGCATATGGACCAACAACAAAGGTAAAAGGACAAAAAATTTCATATATTGGTACATAACACAATTTTTTATGGTTGGGATCAACAACAAAATTAAATGAACATGGACTAACACAAAACATGAGATGTTGGTTTAAAACACATAGTTGCATGGATGGGATGAACAACATAATCATGAAAATGGACCAACACAAAGTTCAAAATCATCAAGGTTCATAAAGATACAAAGGTTAAAAAAAATGCCCAAATAGCTTAGGAGATTTTGCTTTAAAAAAACACAACTTTGTAGAAGTAGAAAAATACTTATCAATAAGAAAATCAATAGCAAATTCATGATTAATAACATAATACAAATATATTTTAGACCCCTCAATAGACCACAACAAATCATTAACACTAAAAGAGGAATATGAAAAATTAATATCAACAAACTATCAAGGCAAACTACTTGATGCAAGAAGATTTTCTTCTAAAATTTCCATTACATTTGAAAAATCAAAAGTGAATTTTTTTCCCTTAAAACCTACATCATTAGCAGTAGACATTGCAAAAAACACAAGAAAACATACACAATAGAACAAGACAAAGGATAAACATTTAAAAAATTATGAATAAAAAAGAAAATTATTTCACAAGAACAAAAGATGTAAATATATAGTTCATAGTTGTAATCACACAAACACATGCACCATGAAAAAAAAAAAACAAAAAAGAATTCCAATGTTTATATTAAAACCACAACAAAAGAAACTTGCACACATCAAAATAGAAAATTTTTAAAATGAAAAAAACAAGAAAAGAAAGCAAGAAATTAAAAAAACATGAAGAAGCTTGTGCAAGGTGAAGCAAAAGGACATTGTTGATGTTTGTGTGGTTGCAATTGCAAAACAAAGGAATTTGCAAAACTTCACACATACAAATAGTCTAGAAAAAACATTAAAAGAAAAAATGGACAAGAAAAAAGAAGGGTAAAAGAATAATCAATTGCAAATAACTGTGAAACATGACTAATGATGATGTACAAATAGTGATGACATAGGAGTAGCCATGGAAATAGTTGTAAGGCCAACCAAACAAAACAAAAACAAGGATGCAACAAAAAAAGTGAGACAAAAAGAATGTTGATGTAGTAACAAAATGCAATGAGAGTTGCTAGCTTAAGATGTAGTAATGAGAATAGCACATAGATAATGTAGGATGACGCAAAATGAAAGAAACAAGAAATGAAAGGATGCCAATGTAACAATAAGAGCAAAATAACATCAATGCCACAACAATACACATTAAGATAAGCCAAAAACACAAGATGCAAAGATGTAAAATAACAAAACAAAGATGTAGAGATAGGCATAACACCAAGACGTAGCAAGTTGTAAAGTGAAAGAAAAAAACCAAATGAGGGTGCCAATGCAGTAGCAAGAACAAAAGAGCAACCATGCTACAACGAGATGCAACAATGTAAGCCAAAAACATAAGTTGCAAAATGTAAGAGTTGCAAAACTAAGATGTAATAGGAACCACAACACTGAGACCTAGCAAGACACCAAGCAAAAGAGAAAACCCATATGAGGGTGCCAGACTCAAAACCAAAATATGTGCAACGAATGCATCTTTGGCAATGATGGCCAACACCTAAATGCATTAGTACCAACGCACCACGTCATTGCCTTGTAAGATTTGCTTTATGACAAAAGAATCAGTGAAAAGAAAAAAAGACAGTGGAAAGGAAAAGAAGGGGTGGAGTGGGTGTGGGGAACCACAGAGTTCTATGTTGGGAACATAAAGCTTGGCCTCCTGGCCTGGGGCCAAGATCCAGCAGTGTCTATTCATAGACCCTTCTCCTATACAAACAAACTCCGACTGCCAGCTCATTTTCCTCCAATTGCCAAATTTTGAACTTCATGGGACAAGGGGCTCTCAGCCGTAGTGTAAAGGGGGCCTAAAATGGCAAGGACTTGGTGCTTTCTTTGCTAATGCAGGCAAATCTGGAGTCTGGATTGAGCGAGAACTTGTGCGCTCGTTCCTTTCTGTGCGCTCTCGGGTGTCCATGTCCGTGGCTCCGTGGGGGAGACTTCGTCACGGTTTTGCAGATCGTCTGGGTAGGCTCTCTTCATCGGCAGTTCTCTCCGTAAAAGGATGAATAAGATATTCCGATATCGATTCTCATCTATCTTATCCATCCTTCTGGATGTTTCCAAGCTCTTTTACCTCGACAGTTTCTTCGGTACACAGATGAACAAGATATTCCGCTTTTTAATTCTCATCTATCTAGAGCGTGATCTCCAAACCCTAAAGGAATCAGCTCCTAAAATGACGTAGTCCAGAGTTCACCGCATATCTTCTTCGCTGTCCAGTTCGTCGTCGCCAGTCGGCCGCCTTCCCGTGCTCCAGTTCCAGAGCTTCAATTCCGTTGCCATGGCCTTGGTAAGCTCCTCCTTTGTCCTTCCTCTACTTATTCCCTTCCCAGGAAAATTCTGCACTTGCCCAGTTGAGAGGTTTTTTTTGCCTCTCGGAAGTTTTTGATTGCAGCTTCTCAACGGTTCTTTCTCCATTGTTATGGCATTTTCTGTCTTTGTTGAGAGACGAACATTGTGTGATCAGATCTTGTGTGTGTGCGCGCTCTGATTCCACTGCTTGTGGCCGCTTGACTTCCGTTCCAGGTGCTCCATGCCCCGGCCAGTAACAAGAATGCCTTCAAGGCGTTGGTTTCTGCGGAGTACGTCGGTGTCAAGCTTGAGCTAGCTCCATCATTTCAGATGGGGGTCACGAACAAAAGCCCTGAGTTTCTCAACCTCAATCCCCTCGGACAGGTACATAAACTAGTATTTTGCGGTCTGGTAATGTACTTTTGTTCCTTCTTTTGTTGTCAGTTCTGAGATGCTTCTCTTGGTGCTCTCGTTCATGTGAGCCTTACAAACTCTCGTCCTTTTTGTATGTAGGTTCCAGTGCTGGAAACACCAGAAGGTCCAATTTGCGAAAGCAATGCCATTGCCCGCTACGGTACTTCAGAGCCTCACTAACCCCAACTGTTGCAAGACATTACATGTAGTACATTACGTTGTTTTGCCATAGATTTGCAAACTTTTTGTTCGCTTTATCTGACAGCTTCGGTTGCAGGGAGCCTCGAGAAGTTATTGCCATTTTATGGTGCTCATCACCTTCTAGGTCTCTTCAAAAGATCTTGCTTGATGATAGGTCTTGTGAAACCGATGGAATAATTCTTGCTTGTTTTGCACATCTAGTGGCAAGGCTTAAGGATGCGGGTTTGTTCGGCACTTCCACCTTTGAAGAAGTAAGTTTTTGATCACTGATGACTCTGTGTGTTTGGTCATTACTTCAGAGCATTAGAGATTCAGGGACACTCCGCATTGCATGCAGTTATTGTAAATTTATATTGACCTACTTTGCTGAATGCCAGGCACAGATAGACCAATGGTGTGACTTCTCAAGCATGGAGATTTATATGTGGGTAGCACGGTGGGGTTACCCACACTTTGGCATGGGTTTCTACAATCCAGAGGTAGGATACTTCAGCCGATGCTGAAATTGGTTGATACAAAATTCTTCATGCAGAATTTCAAGGTCCTAGTAAGCATGATGTGAACAGTCCTGTCTATAGACTACTACTACAGACTAGTATGTGGGCATTTCAAATTTTTTTAAAACATAATTTAAAAAATTGGGTATGTCCTTGAGAACTTTGAATCTCTTCTTCATGTGGGGTCAATGATAGTTTGCTTTGCTGCAGCTTTACATTGTGCAGGTCTAGAGAGGTTTCCTGGTAATCTGTTTGTCCCTGTATTGTTTTAAATCAGTGGTTTCGTGTGCCTCTGGAGCAAGGAATTAAGAGTGCATTAGAAGAATGTCTTCTTTTGGGTTTTTCTTCTTCCCAAGGAGAGGGATTAGAACTGGATTGGTAGCACTACCTGGAAGTCAACAGATTTGATGAAAGGTTGTCTAACATTCGAAAGCTTGTGGGGGTTGTAATTGCTGACATTCGTGTCGGTGGGTTGCAGGTGGAGCAGATGGCAATTCTTGCTTCAAAGAGAGCATTTGAATGCCTCAATAAACATCTGGCTGCTCGTACATATGTTGTTGGCCACTCAGTTACAATTGCTGATATCATTCTCACATGTAATCTTTTGTTCCCATTTGAACAAGTCCTGACCAAAGAGTTCACTGCCAACTATCCTCATGTTGAGAGGTACTTCTGGACCATGGTGAACCAACCTAGCTTCAAAAAGGTTGTTGGCAAGATTAATCAAACTGATGGCCCTTTACCCCCACCTCCTTCTAAGGGTGAAGCCCAGGCTCCTGTGCCAGCTCAAGTTCATCCTCAAGCTCATGGACGTCACACACACAAGGAGAAGGTATCAAAACAGAAGAAGGAGACGCCAAAACCTGCTGAAGCTCCAAAGCCTGTGGAAGCTCCTAAACCTTTGGAGAATGATGATGAGGAGGAGGCCCCTGTTAAAAAGTCAAAGAATCCTTTGGACTTCCTCCCCCCAAGTCCAATGGTCATGGACAACTGGAAGCGTCTCTACTCCAACACAAAAGCAAAGGATTTTCATCTTGCAATCAATGGTATTAATGATCTGCTCCCCTTTTATGAACCACTTGTATTTATACATGTTACTGATGTGTTAAAGTTATCTGTGGCGGTGTCTTTTTGTGTGATTTTCTCTTCTTGCCTGCTGTCCACCACCTACCTTGTGAGCAATGGAGTTGACTGTGCTGAAAGCAGATGATTCTAGTTACTACAGGTTGTGACCTTTATCATGCATTCCTCAGGCTTCTTCTTTTGGAAATGACAAATATCAATGTCTCACAGTCACATGCTTGGTGTCTCATCTGCTTAGGACTTTTGCAAATTTAGCACTTGAAATGTATGTTTTGCTGCTTGACAAAGAATATGACAGTGTGAGTGCAGTCATGTTCTCATGGATTTCAAAGGATGTGGCTTTCCTACTCGCTTGGAACTCTGGATATTTTGACCTCTTGTGCCCAGCATCTGGGCTGAATCTTTTGTTAACAGAGAACACAAGAAAGACATCATGACCGTACTCTTCACATACAGATGTGCCATCTGTAGAAGAGAAAAGTGATGATATATGTACCTTCAGTTTAGATGCTTGTCTGTACAGGGGCAAGCTAATGTAGAATTATCCATAATAGTTTGGATGATGATAAGTTTTACCTTTTTACTCAGCCTCATGAGTGCTACCCAACATGATGACTGAGTCTGGGAATGCAACAAGAAACTAAGGATGCATATTTTTGGATCAGGATTTCCTCTCAGTTTTGAGCAGGTTTACTTTATATATATCTTATCTACAAACTGTTGGGAGCTGATGAGGTGAGTAGGGTGGAGTGGGAGCTAGTCATTGGTATGCATGATATTAGCTATGGTCTGGTACTTTGTGAGTGCACACTCAAAGGCTTACAACCATACGCATTTTTTTTGGTTTTCTTTTTGGCTGGACCTGACACAGTATTTGTACAGTGTAGTGTTTCTCTCGTCATTTGAATTGATGTTTGGGTGGGATGTGTTCGTACCCGGATTACAAAAGTTCATCATGCTGGAAATCATCAGAATGATTGTCCTCACTGTGTTGGGTGTCTTCTGGGCAGGTTTCTGGGAGATGTATGATCCTGAAGGCTACTCCTTGTGGTTCTGTGACTATAAACACAATGATGAAAATCAAGTCACATTTGTCACTATGAACAAAGTGGGTGGGTTTCTGCAAAGAATGGACTTCATTCGCAAGTATGCATTTAGCAAGATGTGTATTCTGGGTGAATCGTCCCCATACTCGATAAAGGGAGTGTGGCTTTTCAGGTATTCACTGCCAAATTGTCACTGTAGCTGAGTTTAGTTTGTGTTCTTGGAAGCCAGGGCTTCTACAACATAATTCAAACTTGTGATATTTCAGATCATGCACTGGACACTTAATTAGTCTGCTGGTTTTGCCTAGTTTTGGGGGGGGGTTTCCTTATGTTTTGACCTCTTGAGTCATCTCAGCAACAGTGGTGAGCAATTACACTGGAAAAATGTTGATTTTTCTATTAACTTTGGTGTTGGCTTCTCCTCAGAGGAACTGAGATTCCACAGATGGTGAAGGATGAGTGCTATGATGTGGAGCTGTATGACTGGACGAAGGTGGACATCACACAAGAGGACCAGAAAGCATTGGTTAATGCTTACTTTGAAGAGCCAGATGAAATTCAAGGGATGAAGCTTCTGGAAACAAAGTGTTTCAAGTGATGGGCATCTTTGTGAAATCATTCTGTCTTGCTGATGAGGATTATTTACAATTGCAATTTGGAACTTGCCCAGGGACGAGGGGTGAGTCTTCCTGGACATGGAAGTCATTCAATTTTTAGTGTCATTGGTCCTTTTGGCTAAAGCTCAGGCTGGTTTGGCTCAATCTACAAACCATGTCTAATTTTTGCAGATTATTTTGGTACCCCATCATTTTGTTGAAAAAAAAACAAAGAAAAAAGGACATGCGGAAAAAAAACATCCATAAACAATGCTGCTTTCATTTATCAGCTGTTCACCATAAAGTGTCAAGAAATGCTCTCATTGCGAACAGGAAAAACAGCAGCGTCAGTCATTTTGCATGATAATGCTGTAACCAGAAAATACAAAAAAACACTGTTGTCAAGAAAATGTTGAGCTTGTGCAGGAGCAGCTTCATTTCTCAATTCTGCAACGCAGATATAAGAGAAATTTGCCGGATTTTTTAAAAAGTGACAATACCCCGGTCAGGTTCCATATTCTTCAAAAGTAGGTCTGTTTGTCAGTATCACTGTTTTTTTTGTCAATTTGCTGATGGAGTAAGGGTGGCAGATATATTCCAAGACCGATTCAGACAGCTTTCGACAAGTTGGCACATTTTTGAAAGAAACTTTTAAAACTGCAGGTAGTGTACGTGGATATGACGACAATCATTTGTCCATTGACTGTTGCTTTTTGGCGATTTTAAATGACATGTTTTCTTGTCGGTTGGCTGGTTTTTTGAAAGATAAAACTGACTATAAATTGTCAGAAAAAGAAGACAATAGTGTCCATGGCGCTAAATTCTATTTATTTCATGCAATTTCATATCGACATTTTTTCTTCTTTTGTTCAATCGAAGTGAGGTAACTTTTGGTGTTAAGTGGCGCAGGAGGATAATGAAAAAGCGAGTTAACGTAAATGAAATTAATAATCCAATTCCTTCATAATTACATATCTTCTTATTAGAACTACTTTTCTATACAAACTCATTTACAGAGCTGTAACTGTTCCTACGAAACTCTGTATTCGTGCAAGGCAGTCTCTGATGAAGGACTTCACAATTCTTGTTGGCTACAGCAAAGATCCACCATCCTATCATGCAGTGTTCTATCAGTTGGCAAAATTGAATCTTCTGCAACTGGCACAAATGCTGCATATATGCACATATGCACTAGACAAATCTCACTAATTAGCACCCTTAAGAGAAATCAACCGGAAGTTAATTTGATGGGGATGCAGGCAAGGTCCTTCATTGTAATACCATAGGATGCAAGCCCAAGTCCCTTCTGATGCGCTTTGCAATCATCACTGCCAGTCTTGCACAGTTGAAGAAGCTGGAAGTAGATTGTGGAGCATGGGGACCATTTTTTTACCATAGCCTCTAGGTTGGCTTTCGGAGGTTCTGCCTTGCATAGTTCTGGGGGATATGGCATGATCTGGAGATGTCAGCAGCTGATGAGCTGGGTGTTCTAAATGCTGGGGTGCTTTTGTCATTTGCAGGCAGTATGAAAGTAGGTAATGCAGATTGTTGTCCATTCATCTCAACATCTTGAACCTTGAGCTGCTCAGCAAGAGTTGGAGCAAGAGGATCAGTTTCAGTTCGAGGTGTACTTGATCCAAATTTGAGCTTCTGTAAAGCTTTTGACACCAATCCACCTGTTCTATGCCCTGGCTTGAGGTTACTCATGCAACATGAGCTACTGACTGAGGATGATGACCTTCTAGTGTTGGTGCTCACTTTCCCAGATGGAGTAGAAGAAACTGTGGCTGGTTTAGACCTTGTTGAGCTTTTTGAGTTTAGATTCAAAGTCTGAACAAGTGTTTGTCTCATCCTGTCAAGCTCTGCCTCAACTGACTGCAACCGGCTCTCAGTGGCCTCAAAATCATCCCTCAAGCTCACAGCATCATGATATGCATCACAGTCCCAGTTAGCTGCATGAACTTGAGAGCTCTGATGCAGCATAGTCTCATGATGATCTGCATCAAAGCCCAAGCCAGCAGCAGCTCTACATGATGACTCAAAAGACCGAAAAGAACCTGAGAGATTCTCACACGAACGATGACGAACATGACGGCCCATGGAGTTGATCCTGAAGCAAGCAGGTGTATGATGACCAAAAGATGTGGCGCAGGGTTGAAGCCGCTGAGTGAACATAGCTTGAACCAGCACTCGCAGTGGCATGAATTCATTCTGTACAGCATGGGTACAAGCTTCTGCCGAGAGTTTATTGCAGTCTATTGTGCGACACAAGATCAACCGCTCACCTTCAGTTATGTGTGGATGTGCCTGTTTTGCAAGAACAAATCCAAACACATAATCTTCAGCAGCTGCCATCTTCAAAACAAATCAATTCAATGCCATCACTCCATCAGCTTTCTTTCTCATGGAAGCAAAACATACACACAAATTACAACATTTTTCCAAGATGCTCTTCACAGTGCAGAATCTATTACCTGAAGGTAATTGTAAATGGCTTCATAAGCATGGTCATGTGTCAGACGGACATGGTCTGGAATCCTTTCGAGAAGAGATGCAAACTTGGCAGGTGTCAAGCTTGCATCATGAGCAATTGCAGAGAGATACTTGTCCCAGATTTGTCCAACTGCAGACATTGCTTGCACATAACTGTAGGAAAAATCAGAGACAGGATCGGTACCCATTTGATTAAATGCTCTCTGTCTTTCAGAAACAAAGAGCATGATGATGTTCTCCATGGAATCCAGCTCTGATTTGGAGACTTGTGACCCAGAGCCCTCAGCTTTGGGTTTTGATGCAGGCAACAGAAGGTCAGCAAGACTGGCATGTTCTAGCTGCAATGCTATTTTCTTCTCAAGCTTTACCCTGCACCAAATTGCATGTTCAGCATAATACCTAATTGCTCAGAAAACCAGAGCAAAATTCAGTTGCTCAGTTATAACATGTCTGAAGAGAAAAAATTCTTGACCTTCAACCAGGCACAATATGCAAGTGCAGTAGATCATCTAAGAACCAAACCCTAAACCTTCTAAACCCTACAAGCATCACTTGTTGGAGGGCAAAAATGGCCACATCATCTAAGAACCATTTGCATCCTACAAGAATCAGGATGAGGTTTAAGGGCTTAGTCTTCTGAAAGCAAGGGTTTAGGGTCCTGAGATTCTGGAAGACTAAACCCAGAATGAGGTTTAGGGTTCTGGAAGCAAGCACATGATGTATAGACATGGATTTACAGTGTAGGGGACTTGGGGTTTTGACATGGATTTGTAGTACCTGCAATCAGTGCTAGATTTGCAAGCAAGTGCACATCTCAAGAGTGCTGAGAGAAAGCTTGTTGGAACCATGTTTCGTTCTTGAGGTAATAAGCTCACCACGCTTTCAACAACCATGCGTTGATCCAGCTTGTTGGGACATTGTTCAAACTTCTGCTGCACATGATGATTTGCACTAGGCTTGACAATCCATTGATCCACGAACCTTGTGATAACATAGCTCACAAACTTCTCTTGCATGGATTGCTTTCGCATAGCAACTACAAGTTGAACAAACAGGTGACATGGTAAGCTTGCCAAATCTTGAATACAGTTTGAATCCATCAAGAACTGGCTTTGTGCAATTTCCATTTGCATGCAGCCACCACCCCTTGCTGCTGATGAGTTTCTTGTTGCAGCAGCAGGTAAGCTCCTTTCCGCAGGACCCACAACCTCAATGGATGCCATGATGACTAGTGAGTCTAAGCACCTGCTCACTATTTGAAGCTTCTCTGCAAGAGGCATGAGTCCATCACAACTGTGGAGCACAACTATGGTGTCCTCCCACCTCCGAAGAGCAACCTGGGGCCAAAGAAAAAATCATAGTAAGTATCCTCAGCAGATACTCAACAACTTCAGTTTAGAACCAAGGTAGACGGCCACTAGCCAGCTCTTAAAGCATCCTGAGCGGTCCTCAACATGTGATCCTGCAACAATATTTCTCACACCTAAGTTCAGTTATTTACTTTTTTGCAACTCTGCCCATACAACCAAAACTGGGATTGCAAAGAGCTGTGAAATTACTAATAGCAAACCACCTGGACCAATCAGAAACCAGTCAGATCACATTTATTACAGTCTTCTCTGGTACACAATTTTGCTGTGTCTTCTACGAACCTCAGCAAACTCCGTAAATGTGTCCGACCTACACCATTTTGCTGAGCCAAACTGGCGTGTTCACATTTTTCTTCATCCAATTCTATTGTGTAGAGTAATACTGGGCACCGCCGGGGATGCTCTCGTAATCTGTGCAAAGCTTCTGAGCTGCAACAGAAACAAAGCACGAGTCTGCTCGACACTCTCAGAGTTGCAACAGATAGAGAAAAACAAATGTTTCCACGACAGTGTACGTGCGACTCTTACCTGTGTCAAGTATAGCTCACTGCGTTGACACAGATTGGCTTTGCCATATTCTTCAGACATGTGCAAGTACTCCGCCATGCATCTCAATGCAGCCACGCTAGATGCTTCCATGAGTATAGTCGACCCATAACAGAAGTTCGCAACCATCTCAAAGATTTCAGGTCCGCCCGGACACTCACTGGACAGTTCCACTTCCTTGGAATCCATTAGCAACCCCTTCATGTATCCACTGCGAGAAACCAGCGGAAACTGCACACGAAGAACAGGAGTGATGAGCTGATTTTGCAGACCGTCTGCAAGTTCCAACCATGACCGAGCTGGAACGAACTCATTCATTTTGAATCACGACAGCCATCAGAAGACAGGAGAACAGCAACACGCAACAACAGCACCCAGTTCCTATCCTCTGCAAAGCGCTATCTTCTGCAACCAATTAGATCAGGAAACGGTGAAGCATACTTAGAGCTTTCAAGGTGGATACTAGAGAAAAGAAAAGTCTTTTACTTTGTGAAGATGGAATTCACGGCCTTTGAAGTGTATAGTGATAGTCGTCGCGAGTCCTGTAGCAGCACACCTGCGAAAGAAGAAAGAACAAAAGAACAAACAAGCATCACGAAAGCTCATAGTCTAGCTCGCTCTCATCTCTAGTACTTGCTGCTCCAGCTTACACGATGGTACTAGCTAGTACTACACAGAAGACTAGAGTAAACGCTTGGAAGAAGCTACCAATTTTCGCAGAAAAAAGCGCAACAGCACCCAAGATCAATAAGACCGCAGCAGCAAGCCCCGAAGAAGAGAAGAGAACACAAGCGAGGAACAGCTTACCAAGCGAGGACATTGCGCTTGAGTGCATGTGTAACGAAGGAGTTGTGAACCTTGCCCCCTGCATATTCTTTCCGGCTACTTACGACAACATCTGCAACACTGCTACAAATTTCAGCTTCAGAGTAGTACGAGCTGGGACTCAATACAACAGTGGCATCAGTTCCTGATCCGACTGAAGTAGAGCTTGATCCCGCTCCTCCTCCTGCTCCTCCAGTTCCTCCTCTTCCACTGGAATCCTCCATCCTCGACTCATCGCTAGTCTTGTCAACGGAACTCATCATCCAAAATCTAGCACCGCAGATGTGTATGAACAGCTTCCTCACTAACCAATAAACTACAGTGCTAGTTCTCAAACCAATTAATCATTCCTGCGAACAATGTATGTGCAGCAAGCAAGGCAACTTCCTTTCTTGTGCAACAAAATCTACACCAGCTGCTGCAACAACCCCACCACCTCTAGCTAGCACCACCATCTCCACCTCCATCAAGACTAGTGCTCAGTGCTCACCGATCAGGTCTTGTTCGCTCCTAAAGCAACATCAGTTTCATTCCGATCTCGCAAACCTGATTCTCCTAATCACTCTCAATGAACACAGAGCACAAACCTCGTCATCATCTTCACAATTATGCTGTGAACTTGATTATACTAATCACACACCCTGATACAACCGAGTGTGGGGATAGTTCTTCGAGAAATGTTAATAACCTCCAGTTCCGGGTATTTAAATATTCAAAATCACAGAGGCTCAACTTCAGAATTAAATATTAATTTTCATTAGTTGTCAAAACTCCATAACTATATAGACCCTGATTTTGATATATTATAAAACTTTGTACCTATGCAATACCTTAACATAAAAGCATGTGTAACGTGTACATGAAACTGAACCCGATTTTTGAATTGGGCTCTGAGGTTCTTGAATTTTTTAAAAACGTCAAAACTAGAACCACATGGTTTAAAAATGGAAAGAATGAGGCTCAAAACTTGCATCCTGAGATAACCTTTTGATCTGTTATTAAAAATCAAAACCGAGACCAGAGGTTCTCTTAAGAAAACCGTCAATGCTGGTAAGAACCACCATAATACCCGACTAGGGTTTAGTGCAGTTTCCAATAACCGCTCAATATAGATACAAAGCCTCCTCATCATCCATCAGTCTTTTCACAAACTTCACCATTATAATCACAACGCTCTGATCGTGCATAAAGCACAATGCTCTGAACATCCTCATCACAATGCTGATCATAAATTACTAATTACACCACTCTGATGCCGAAAGCAAGACAGGATCCAAGCTTAAGCTTTTCACTGAATTAGGTTTCTAAGTTTAAGTTTTCACTTTCCTTCCAAGCGTAATCTTAAGTTTTCTTTACTTAATTATACATTTAAAAATTTAAGCTTTACTTAATCTTCTATGATTAAGCGTAAGTTTTCACTTAATTAAATAAAATTTCCTAAGTTTAAGCTATTCACTTAATCAAACTTCTACGCTTTTAGCTTAAGTTTTCATTTAAATACAATTCTAAGTTTCAGATTTTCACGTATTTAAATTTCTAGGCTTAAGCTTTTACTTAATTCAACTTTTAAGTTTAAGCTTTTTCACTTAAATTGAATTTCTACGTTTAAGGTTTCACTTAATTAAATGTCTTAATCAAAACTTCAGAGACCTGCTGCTCCTAATCAAATGAACTCTTTAATCTATACTTGATCAATAAATTTCCATTAATGAAGGAGATGATGCTTTTACACCCACTTTACAAACGACACTTATAAGGTAGTGATGGATTTTAGCAGGGGGAGAGAAAGGCAAATTACAATATTAATCACAAGCTGCATTTTGCTATGCATATTGTGTTAGACAACTTAATTTACCTCTAATCCAAACCTACATTATAATTGAATTCCGGTTCAAGACCCAAAGACAGAAATAAAAGGCTTTATCAGAGATTGAGGCAAATTAAGGTCCTTTACACAATCATGAGGACTGTAACCAAGGAAGTGTTGAGAGCCTTAAAAATACATTCAAAGACTGTCCCATGGAAATTCAGAAATCATTTATGTGTGAGCTTGGGTTGTCAAGTGGAAAGTAAAGTGAAAATATATCTTATTGAGGTATCATCATATTACAATTAAGCCAAAAAAGAAAGTAATCAATTATTTTATGTAAATTTCTTTTTTCCTTACGTAAATTTAGGGTTTTTTCTTTTTAAAAAAAAATTTCCTTCCAATTTTTTATTTCTCCACTTTTTCATTTCAACAAGTACAATCATAAAAGAAAAAAATGTAAAAAAAATCCAACCAATCATGGCTTTTTTGGCACATGGGCTAATGAACATCATGCCCACCTTTTAAAAAGTTATTATTAAAAATTTGGGAAAATAATTTGCAAGAAAATTCGACCAATTGTAATTTTTTGGAGCACTCCTTTGCCCACAAACTTTATGCCCACCTTTTTTAAAAATAATTTAAAAAATTAGAGAGAATTTATGTAAAAAATTCCAATCAATCCCAACTTTTTTGGCCCAAGGGCTAACAAACTTTGCACCTACATTCAAAAAATATATATTAAGAAAATTTCAGAAAAGATTATGATAAAAAGTTTGTAAATTCACTTTAAAAAAAGTTATGAAAAAATCTGAGTTTTTGAACATCAAAATCTGACCAATCATGATTTTTTGAACTCATGTAACAGACATTGTGCTAAGCCATTCGACAAGAAATGAGCTTGGCACCATCCCATTACACCATGAAACATTATTCATAGTACATTTAATGTTAATTTTTCATCCATTTGCATTTTCGTACTCCTTGGGTCCTCAACCTTTGTGTGTAAACGGAATTTAAACCTTGAAATGACTTTCTCTCTAATAAAAAGTTTTCCATTTTAATCATGAGCTTCCAGACTCTAATGTAAAGTGGGTCTAAGTTGGAATTAAACTTACTTTTTGAGTACTTATTTAATAAGACTTAACCCATCATCAGACAATCACAGATTTGCTGTTTTCTAAAATTTAGCAGCATTTAGAGCTAAAGTTGTACATCACTACACTAGTACTTTCTTACTAAGTACGTACTTACTCTCCTTAATTACCCATTCAGGATTCCAGTTAGCGAAATTCTAGGTAATGGTGCTTCACTTTGTCTTCCTGGGAGATGATTATAGATTAGATTAGCATAATAATGTAATTTGAAAAGGTATCAATGGTTCATTGTACTGCTAGGTAACTTAAATGGCTGCTAATTAGTTTATGCTCTACTAAATCTTCCTATAAACAGTGCTACCGAATTTGAGGTACCTAATTAGCGAATTGGTAATGATCTGCTTACTTTCCCTCACTGAGAGATTATAGATAAGTTTAGTATAAGAGAACTGAAGAAGCATTCAGAATTCAGCTGGTAATTAACTACCAGATAAATAATTGTGCAGCACATAGTTGCTAGTTAATTGCTTTCACTTAATCTTCTTTAGATAGTTCATTGAGGAATCTAGTTAGTGAAACTGGTAATTGGTGCTCACTTTCCCTCCTTGGGAGATTATACCTTGACAAGATGAGCTTCATAAAGGAAACTAAAGAGGGTGGCTTAAGGTCCATCATACTACTAGGCAATTGTGCAGCAAAACTTGCTAGTTAATGCTTTCACTTAATTTTCCTTAAGTACTAGATAGCTAATTATCTACTCGATAGTTGATTCAATAATGGGTAGTGACGGCTTTCATTTAGATCTCAAGGTGTTTCATTCTCATGGTCTTCTAGTAAATTTTAGCCACCAAAAATCATTTAGAGAGGGAACTAACTGTTTGGGGTTTATCGTTAAATAATTTGAGAGGGAACTAACTGGAAGCCACTGTAAGTAGTCATTACTAAGGTTATGTTGAACACTTAACTGTGACTGGGAATTTCGGATTCTCTCTTAGATCTTCAGTTATTATTAGTGGAGGCTGAGTAGGTCTGGACTCTGGACTCTCCTCTGTCCTTGTATTTGATGTTGCATTTAAATATGTGTCTGACCCTTTTGACCAGGCCTTAAATTTGATGGGCAGGGCTGCCCTGTGTATCTAAGGATTTCACCTAGATTTGCCCTTTTCCAAAAACAAATTTAAGATTCATAAGAAAATTTTGTGTATGGTAAGGTCCCAGGGTGGGGGCATTCCCCAATTTATAAAAATGTTACCTAGGACGAGTGGGTAGTCGACTACAGGCTTTCATGGCTTGCATTTCAGGAATGTCCCTACACAATGGCCTTACTCCTGCTACCACACAAGGTGAATGCTACCATAAGTCTAAACATAGGTAGATCATGAGGTGGAAGGAGCAAGAGGCACCTTACACCTTAAAGTTGGTGTAAGACGCCTCTTGTAGGCCTTCTGGTGTCTCTTGTCTTTGAGTTTTTCTTTTGAAGCACAACAGCTTTTGAAGCACAACAGAAGATCCAACCTGAGAAGCCGTTGGCAGCCCCAAGTCAAGCTGATTGACAGAGGGCCAGCAGGAGTTTCACTTGCACCTCACTGGGTTCTCACTGGGTTTGAGAGCCTAGGACCTTTTGCGATCCCAGGAAATGCCTTCAAACATTTTATGTAAAGTGGAGGGAGACAAGGTAACCCTATTCACATTGCATATACATCTCTGTATATAAGTTTTTACCCTGTAAATTTAATGCCCAAGGTTGTACTTTGCACGGAATAATTTGACCAAGAATTACCATTTACACAAAAACAAAAAATCATAATGAAATTTTGTAAGGTGGATCAAGAGAAGGTGGCCTTGTGGACATTGAGTATATATATGGGTACATACATGTATGTTTGCTTGTTTATTTTTAACAGAACCATTTTCTTCGTAGTGTTGTTCAAATTGAAGCACTCATTTAATTATTAAGGTTTGAAGGATTAGTAATTTTTTTGGCATAAGTTGGAAGGATCGGACCTTATTTGAAGGTACTATAATGAAAAAAACAAGGAAAAAAAATCCTCTCACCCCCATCAGTTCAGGAGACAACAATAAAATAAAATAAGATGATCAATGGTATCATCTTCTCAACAAACAGGATTGTCAACTTCATTTATACAACTTAAAACATTGACTTCTAAGCCACATTTGGTCTTAGGACACTCAAATTTACTCTGTTAACTATTGCTTTCAGCATTTGTGATAACCATCACACAAGAATCTCAAATGCAACCCAACAACATCCATTCTGATCACAAGATCTGAATGCTGCAAACAACATAGAGTTGTAAACAATCACAACACCAAACCCAAACAATATAGATAGATATAGAACTTCATGTATACCATTGTTATCTAGATGTTTGCATTTTCTGGATATGAATTCAGATAGTTGTTGAATATGGATGTTGACATATCCTGAAATTGTGTCATTTTCAATTTCTTGTGTTATGGGTATTTGGTGGATGTCCTTTCAATTAACGACTCACAACTATGTATATCTGGATGTTAACGAGCTTGCATATTTTTTAATTATTCATATCCATATGTTATGGTTTGTTAGGGTTTGGATATGAATTTTCATGTTATTCATATCTAGTAGTGAAATCATAGTTGCTAGATATGTATAGGCAAAGTATATTTGTAGAATTAGGGCTTGAAATGAAGTGCTTTATAAGGGTTTTGGGTTTATGGTAGTTTGAATTTTTTTTGTTTTTTTCATCTTCCTGCTTAAAACAATGAAGCTTCAATTGTTTTTCTCTTTGTCACAAGGACTAACACTTTTGTTTCAACAAAATGTGGGCATCAAACACCTTTGTAACTATCTCTTGAACACTGGGTACATTATACTTTGTTTACTTCCTCAAGGCTTTTGATTTTCTTTCTTGATTGAGTTGTTCTGGTTATGGGAGCTTGAATATTGCACAAGTTTTAGCTTCACAAATAAGTTTCAACTTCTTGCATGTGTTTTGGCTTCAAAAGGTTCTAGGTTTGAGCAAATTTCACTTACCTTTGCATTTACACGTTTACAAGTTTGGTGTTGGCATTATTTTTTGTTTTTTTTTGCATAGTTCATGGTGTTTTTCACATTCTAGAGTCTAGATTTTTGTTGATGTTACTAAATGCATTTTTCGTGTTCTAGATTCTTGCTAATATTATTGAATGTGTCTTTTGCACTTTGGAGTTTAGATTCTTGTTGATGTTGCTGAATGAGTCTTTTGCATTTTGGAATTTGGATTCTTGTTCTAAATTCACACTCTAGAGTTTGGATTTTAATTAATGTTGTTGATGTTGTTGTTGTAATTCTTGTGGGTAATTAGTGATGTTGTTGCTACTCTTGTGGGTAGTTGATGATATTATTATAACTCTTTTGGAAAGTTAATGATGTTGTTCTAGCTCTTGTGGGTAGCCGATGTTGCTATTACAACTATTTTTGGAAGTTGATGGTGTTGCTATTACTACTTAACATAGAAGTTCCATCTCATTTGCCTCTACCTACACGTCTTTCTAGCAGCAATTATAAGTTCATTTTGGTTTTACAAGTTTTTGGGTTTGAACATTTACCTTTGGAAATTTTTGCTTCATTAATCTCCAGATTTGAACAAATCAATTTGCATTCTAGTTTCTGGCCAGTTTTCTATCATGTTTTCTAATTTGTATTTTGGTTTTTGGTCAGTTTTGAACATACTAGCAATGATGAATGAAATGATGTGTGCTTGTTTGAATCTAATAATGAGGTTGAAAAGGATCGACACACTAATTTAATTTTTAAAATTCCTACATTAAATGCTACAATTGCAACAAGCTTGTCAAATGTTGAAAATGTACATCTACTGATGTTCAAGTTATGCAATTTACATGTACGCAAGCTCATGCTGCAGCTTGGAAGCCACATAGCTAAAACTCTATTTGTGGGGTTTTTTTATTGCCATTGATAACTTACTTGTGGATCTTGTGAATTTACAAGTGTCACGATGTATAATTTATAAAAAAAAATAAGCAAATGGTAATTTTTGTTATAAGCATCTACCCCAAGGAAAGGTTTAATCAAATATAATAAGATCAATGAGATCACACCCATGTGAAAATTCATGTTGACTTTGTACATCTCAAGTTGGTTGCTCAAAGGAAAGGACAGATTGTTGTTGAAAAAGTTGTTATGGAAACAAATCAAAGTTGGTAGCCAAGCAAAAAGATGTGTGGTCTTTCCAAGTTTGCAATCATTGTTTTTTTGGGTGCAACCAATCCTTATAAGAAAACTAATAAGTCATAACAATTAGTTTCTTGAAGACTTGGTTTTATACGTTTACAAAGGGTACAAGGCCCTTTCAAGTTGTGAAAATGTTTGGTTATCGAGGTTAGTATTACAAAAATGTTTGCATGTGATTTTTCCTTTTCACTCTCATGCAGTTGAAGAAGTTTCACCTATAATGGTCCAAAAAACAATGAACCTAATGTGCTTCCTAACCTCAAATCTACAACAACTATGTTTGCTAGTTTCATTCTCTAGATGTCTAGAGGAGTTGTAGATACATTTATTTTAGTTATTGATTACTTGAATAATTCTTGGATTCTTATGCATGCTACAATTGGATTATTTGAGGTGCATGATACCACTAGGGTTTCCATGGCTAGGTAGTTGGAATCTTTGTTTGGAAAATATGATTTGACGCATCGATTGTTATTGCCTTTGTGAAAGATGAAGCTAACAACTTGACATCAATGGCATTGACATTACATTCTATTGTTGATTGTTAGCCTTTAAAACTTGAAAAGGTTTATGAAGGTATGTGTTTTGGTCACATTATGTTTAAAGCATGCCAATATGCTACAAATGATGAAAAGGTGATTCACGATTTGAAACATGTTGGTGTGAAGGTTCACCACGGTAGTATTAAAAAAAAATTCATATGGACAAAAAAATTAATAATGTGAGAAGGCATGTGTGGAGAATGGCTTGTGGCCTTGCAAACTCCAAACACTACTGAAATCAAAATTTACAAGTAAAGTGATTATTAAACATTGACATTGAAGAATGCCATAATTTTATGTTATGGGCGACAACAGACAATGGCATCAAAACATATTGATCTTAAGTTTGAAATGTGGGCAATTGTAGAGGCATTCACTCATGTTTTGAATATTGTTGTCATTACATGTGTGATGAATTAGTCTCAAGGTCATTAACTCATGTTTAATGCTTCAATTACATGTATTAACTTGACACAAACAATGGAAGTTGGGATGGGATGAATTGTTGATGTGACTAATGTTCTTAATCCATTTGATTTTGAGGTGTTACTTTTTCCAAAGAAATGGGGCTTAAGTTGTTAAGATGATTAAACCATGTCTTTGTTTCTTGTTACCTTATGATTTGTATCAATTCCAGAACGTGTTTGCCCTTATGTTTAATCCTTGTTTCCAGTCTTTATGAGTTTTGGAAAATTATGTGGGATGGGGGAATGTTATCCATTTTATTATTGAATATGATGCAAAAGTAGTAATTCCTCACTTAATAATCATTTTTGATGTATTGAACCTTACTATCCAATTACCTACAGCCCAAGTTGATGGATCATATGTTGGAGTTGTTGTTGTTGAAAGAAAAAGACAATAACATATTTGGTGTTAGTGTTTCTATTGAGGAATCTCCAATGCTTTTGTTGTAGAGGAGTTGTTTCTATTCAAGAGGCTGTCTATAGGTTTAGTTACATGTGTTAATCCCCTTGCATGGTGACACATTCATGAAACTCAATTCCCAAATGTTGGCTTCTTTGCCAAGTAAATCCGTGGAATTTTGGGATCATAAAGTGCAATTGAACATGTGTTTAGTCTTGTTGGTGTGTTGACAACTCTATTTAACATGAATAGTTATAAGTGGAAAACTTAGATCATATCATCATTGTTGTGAAAAATTGATTGGATGATTCGCAAATGAATCACACATGACATATAGATATGAAGGATTTTATGATAGTTGAAACTTCATTAGTTGAAGACATTTATGACCTAAATGCAAACACATTTTATTTTACCAATTGAACTAGATGGTGATTATGTTTTACATGGTAAATCTATTTAAGATCGCTTTCTTACCTTATTATTATTTTTTTTTTGGGTACTTTTGAAAGCTTACTAAAGATTTTAATCCATGTGCCATTGTGAATTTATAGGTTATTGTTGGAGCTCACCAATTACAAGGATGGTGTCTTAGTTGTGTTTTGTGGAGTTGGGGTGTTTATGTGTTTTCATGGGGTGTATGTGGGGTGTGGTTGTGACATGTAGCTTTGTGTTGCATTGGGCAAAGTCTTATAAAGAACTAGGGTTCAACTCCCCCACAAGTTATTAATGTGTTCAAATTTGTGTGATTGCAAACTAAATTTCAAACATAAAAAAGTTATGTTTATCTATTGTACATATCCTTTTGTTAGTTTGATTTTGACAACCAACAAATCTATATCTGGTCAAGGAAGAAAAATGAACATGAATTCATATCCATCTTGACACAAAATATGTGAAAAAAAATTCAATGCATATCCTTATGTTAATTTTTGATAAAAAAATATGTTATATTAATATCTTGCAATAAACATCAAAGTTTGATATCCAAACAACATTAGTTTATACCCCATAATTTTTGCAATTCTCTCATTATTCATAGGAAGCTTGTACAAGAGATAAATACCCTTTAATTAGTACTACAATAAAAATCTTGAAAACATGTGCACATGCAAAAAATGATGAATTTATATTCTTTCAAAGTTCCCATTCTCACAAGTCTTTCTCCCTTTCAACACAAAAGAAATCAAAACATAGACTCATGTATATCAAACCCAAAGATTGAGAATCATATAGATAAGCGTTGAAACCCACTAGAGCTTTTCATGACCTCCTTATGCTCCTATATTCAGATCTTCTACCAAAAAGTTCAACAAGCAGTCCTAATTTCTTTGCACAATGAAGATATCAAAAAATAAATTAGACATTTAATTGTTGAAAACATTTTTCTCTTCAACAAGACACACAATCAATTTTTGCAAACATATTGCCAACCTATGAATATTTGGAAAAAAGGCTTAAATTGCATGAAACTCACCTTAAGAAGTTGTCTGCATTCATTAACAACCTCCAAACGCATCAATTATAAACAACACATCACAATTCAAAAATCAATAGAACCACACAAAGTTCATCAGCAAAATCCACTCACTTAGCAAATTCAAAAAAATAAAATCAACAACTTAGTGTGACAAAAAACTAGGGCACATGATAATCAGAACACAGAACCCACATATATTAAACGGTAAATACACATTCAAAATCACCCACTGGCATGAGCCTATGATCACCTGATTTGAATCCTGGGACCACCTAAGGTATTGCCTTTCTCAACAAAGAGAGGCTTGAGGTCTTTAAGGGGTTAGATCACTTTGATCTCTCTCTCATGAGCCCATTGGCCTTCCTTTTCCTTCTCAAATTCTTTAGACCTTATGAACCCATAACCACATCAGACTTCCACAAGAACCCAAGTTCATGTTTACATTTGGTAACATAGATCCCTAAGCCCAAATTGATTACATAAACTAGTGCTCATGACACCATTCTCTCAAATTGACAACACATAAAAACAAGAAAACAACACACTTTAACTCCCTAGTGATTGCTTCACAAGTTTTACAAAGAAGCATAACCTTCCTTCACATGATCCACCCTATAAATTCAATGGACTATGGCTATTCTTCAGAGTTCCCAGTAATTAGGGTACTCTCTCATGAAATGCAAGCCAATAACACTCACATACATATCAACCTGACACACACATATTAAAAAGGATTTATGGTTGTTTTCGAAACTTCTAAGATTTTCATCATCCCCCTTATCAGCCATCAAAAACCAACTCCTAGACCAAATTTCTACCTCTTCAAGTACATTGTGCAATGGATCTTTCTGTACCTCTATTGGAGACAGAAATTCCACTCCTCTTTTCTAAAAACCTCTACCTACTAAAAAACAAACCTCTCCCTCTCCCACTTATTTGCTTTGCCATTCATCTTTCTTTCACTCCACAACAAGATTTTCGTCAGTCGCTCCTTGCTTGGCAGCTCCCTTGCCACACATTTAGCCAACATCTCATGATATCCATAACAACATAATCCCAAATAAAAGAAAATGACATAAAATCTTCAACACCATAAACACCACCACATCTCCACCAGTGTTCTTCCTTGTCTCCATTGTTGCCATGTGCAAACACTACAAGTTGAAAATAGGAAAAACCAATCTTCCTTGAAAACCCTAAAATTCCTTCTTGTACACATCCAAACCTTAAAAAGTTAAAAACTTGTTACATTAGCTTATCCCACATATTTTGCATCATCATTACTACAAATCATTTCCAAAGTTTTACGCAAGTAGCAACTCACAATTTTTTCATTGAATAATGAAAAAAAAAAAGATGACAAACTTCTTTGGGTTATTAAGAAAGACAACCTTCATGAAACACATGACTAGCTATCTTAGCCCTAAATCCATATCACAATACATTAAACCACTTCAAAGTTATGGAACTAGTTTTGACCATAGTCCAAATTTTGTTGGTCGGTTTGTGTAGTTCTTATAGGCTTTCACAGACAAGAAAAAAATGTGAACTAGCAGCCATGTAAGCCTCCCCCCACTAGGCCAAGCTTATTGTCGCCTATGTAAGGTAAACCCTAAACCTTACACAAGTGATATTAAGTTTTCTAAGCTGCTTGGTTGAGGAAGTTCGTTTCCTTGAATCCTAAGCAATCTTTAGCAAATAAGGCTTCAATTTTAAGCTTTGGTTATAATTCATGGACCTTGCCAAATTTCTTTGTTCATAAAAAAATAAGGATACTTAGGCCCACTTTAGATGGGGTCCAAGGTCCAAATTTGTAGGAATTGATTTTGACTCATTTCAAGCAAATTGAATCCTTGAATTGGACCCTACCTTGGACCCTAGTTGCATCTTGGTCTTTCAAATCATGAGCTCTCCTTTTTAGTTTTTTTCATGGCTTGAACCAATTGATTTTTCCTCCAAAATGGTGCCACCTAGATTTAGCCTCAATTTGCCACTTTTTGGTTTTTGGACCCTCATTTAAAGGCCATAGGTCCTATTTATGGATCTCATCCAATAACATCTCTATATTTCATTGGACCCTGGACCTTAAATCCTCATCTAAAGTGGCCCTTACATTCTCAAAATTTATTTGCTTGGAATGGAATGTTCATTTTCAATTATTTTCAATATGCATTTTTTCCTCACTCAAATGGAAAAAGTTGTAGCACTTCAAAACGAAATTTACAAGGAAGAATTAATGGAAGACATGTATTGGGCATTCATGGGTGAACTTTGAACGTTTGAACCCTCATGCAATGTTGCAAAATGAACTAGAATTCATTGTTTGTTCAAGGTCTTGATTCAATGGAGATAATTAGAAATTTGTCTTTTGGCTCTATAACGTTTTAAATTGGGACACATGTAGTTTATTTGCCAGACTTGTCCAAATGATAACTTTGAGGATTTTGAGTTCTCACTTGATGTCAATTATGGAAGAGCTGGACACCATGGTTTTGGATGTTTAATCCTTTTGTTTGGTGAAAATGCCATGATAGGTCTATTCTGAAGAAAAAGAGTAAGTTTCAACGTTGCAACTAGTGTGCCCAATTCTTATTTGCAAAGGAACCTGCAATCTTTGTTCCAACCTTTTTTTAAACATTTGAAAGAACATGTTTTGATTTAAGAGATTTTTAAATTTTTTCTAGAAACTTTGCTCTAGTTGTGAATTCAATTCTTCACATATTAAGACTCTTAATTCCCAATTCTTTAAAAAAATCTTAAGCAACTCCAATTCTGAACTGAGTTCAGTTCTACCTACCTATTCATAGCCCAAAACTAATTTTAAAAAAGTTATAACCAACAAAAGTGACAACTTATATCAAGTACATGCCTAAACCAAAAAATTGTAGTTGTTAAATTTGAGTCATGCTCCAAAAGTAACAACTATAATCTTTGAATGCCATCTCCACACCCTGCCCCCAATTTTATTAAAAATAATGTATACTTGAATTATTTCTCACACTAACAACATTCCTAACCCTAACTGGGGAAAAATACATTAAAAATATAATTATTTAAAAAAATGAATAACCAGACCTTGGATAAAACCAGGTTAGGCATTGGTTTTGGTATTGGGTTTGGGTGTACCTGAAGGCCAATTTTTTGTTTTGGTTCTAGTCAAGGTTTGATTCTCAAATTGGTTTTAGTTTTGGTTCTTAAATTCATTTTAAAAGTTTAATAAGTAGTTTTGGAACTTAAAACTAAAACCACTAGTTCTCACATGCTAAGGCAGAGAACTGGGGCCAAAGTGAACTAGCCTCCATGACTACACTAGTTGGCCATTTTGTCCACAAGCTGGGCTATGTTTTTCATTTGCCTTTTCACCCTATCAACATTCTACCACAATTAATTTTTTTGCTTGCTGATCTTTTGTGACCGGACAGGAAGTTAGTTGCATATCTTTCATGTGAACATTACTTTGTTTTAGGGTTTAGGTTTTTCTTTTGAATGGCCATCAACTTTCTTCGTGCAGACGGTGGAGTTTATGCTATCACTGTTTGTTAGTGGTTGTAATGACTGCTTGGAGATGATTTGTGAGTTTAGGTAGGAAATTTTGTTTGTTTGTGTGTTATGTGAAACAGGTTGGCAACAAATAATGGGTGGTCAAGGGTGCTGCAAGCATTCAATGGAGAGGGAAAGTAGGACACTACATGACAAATATAAGAAAGGGAGTTTAAAGGCAAAGAAGGTTAGGTTTGTTGTTTTGGTTGCATCTATTGTAGATTGTGTAGAATGAGGAGATTGTAGAGAGATTGACAGTTATTGTTTGCTTTCCGTTGTGCGAATGACTACATCATGGCAAGCTTTGTGTTCTTGCTAATGGTAGGATTTATAAGGGGTTGATGCTGAGGGCTGATGATGCATAAAGGAGGATTGAGTTGTAGAATTATGAGCATGTAGAGAGATGCATCTACATGGGATCTAGGTTGAACCTTTCCTGAAATCCATTTGAATAGTGCATGTGTATGAATAAGAGCCAAAAACTTTAGTGGGGTATCCTTGGGTTGGGCAAAACGCAGGTAGGAGAGGAACAAAATGGGAGAGATTATAGAAAATATCCATAGACCCATATTTTGCACATAATTTTGTTTTTCCTAAGTGGTTGTTAACCAACTTGGCATATATTGTTCATCCTTGGTTTGTACCCAGAAGTCAACTTGTTTCTAAAACTAAGTTGAGCATTTCTTTGCGTTATTTCATATGGTAGAAGGATGGATTAACAGTTCACAATGGACCAACTAAACACTAAAAGTTGTAACCTGAAGCTAAACCCCATTAATTCATGCACTCACATTGTGTGGAATTGTTCTTGGCAATAGTTTGAAAGTTACTACTATAGTAATCTAGAAGAGATTGATAGGTATGTGCTGTCTGGAGATTCACATGGGTATGGAGAATCATGTTTTGTTAAAATAGTAGCACCAAGGTGTTGTAACAGTGCCAGATTGGCAAGATATAAGCTACAGAAATTCTTGCATAGAGTTTGGATTTGTAACTAGGAAATATTCTTTATACCCTTTTCTTTTTGGTTACACTTTGACCTTGTTTTTTTGGGCCCATTTTTTCCCAATCGTAACCCTCCATACTACCTTCCCACCTAGTTACCCTATTAACCTACCTACTCTACTAACCTACCTCTTAGCCTAAACCTTGAACCCAACCAACTAACAACCAATCCCTTACCTACCCATTCTATCTTTTCGTGCCAAAGCCTATATCTCTTCCTAACTAAACCTATATTTATTCTTGGTTAAAATTTTCTTTTTTGGCAAAACCTATATATTTTTTTCGTTAAAATTTTCTCTCTTGACAAAATTTATATATCTTTTTGGTTAAAATATTCTCTCTTGACAAAACTTATATCCTTTCTTGGTTAAATTTTTATCTCTTAGCAAAAACTATATCTTTTCTCAACTAAACTTTTATCTTTTGGCAAAACCTACATATCTCTTTAGCTAAATTTTTTTCTCTTGCCAAAACCTATATTTCTTTTTGGTTAAATTTTTCTTTCTTGGCAAAACCTATATCCCTTCTACGATAATTTTTTTCTCTTAGGAAAACTTATATTTTTTCTTGGTTAAACTTTTTTTTGGGGCAAAACTTATATCCCTTCTAGGATAATTTTTTTTCTTTTGGCAAAACTTATATTTCTTCTTGGCTAAACTTTTATCTTTTGGCAAAACCTATATCTATTCTTGGCTAAACTTTTAACTTTTAGCAAAACCTATACCTTTTTTTGGTTAAACCTTGACCTTTCAACAAAACATTTCTATTTGTTGATTAAACTTTTACCCCCCAATAACTATTTTATATCTTTTTGGCTAAACCTATACCTTTCAACACAATATTTTTACATGTTAGGTAAGCCTTTACCTTTCAACAAAACCTTTTTATATTTTGAGTAACCTTTCTATTTCATAGTTAAACCTTTACTTTTCAAAAGGGATAAATAAATAATGGAATCCACAAGGTGTAAAATGAACTTCAATATTTTTTTTTATAGAAATCAATCAAGGACATAAAAAAAAATGTTGATTTTAGTTAGAACAAATAATTAAGGAGGTAAGAAAAAAAATTCTTGTATTTTCAATGATTATCTAATTCAATCACTTAAATCATAAAAAATTAATGTAAAACATATGGTTTTAAAAGAGGGTTAAATTTACATATAAAGGTCGAGGGTTTAAGTTTTGGGCATTACAATACTTGTGTCAACTTTAAGTTTTAACACCATGTTTATAATGGTTTGGAATCCCAAAACTAGCACCTATTGTATGGGTAACATGTAGGTATTGCCTATTATGGCAAATACTAATAGTAGTTGAAAATTTAATCCTAACGTGCAATACCCACATATGAAAGCAATGCCATTTGTGATTGAAATGAAACTTTTTTTTCTTCTTTTAGATTATTTTTCTAATTTCTTGTATTTTTATTTCTCGTTCTAAAATTTTATTATTATTTTTCTTATTCTAAATTATTATTTTTCTATTTTTTCTTCATAATCAAAATTTTAAATTTCTTTATTTAAAAAAAATTTAAAACAAATTCAAAACTATCTTCGTCAGTTTTTGTTTATCATTAAATATGCATATTTTATGCCCAACATTTGGGTATTATGTGAAACACAAAAAAATCTAGTCAACATTCTATGCCTCAGATGTGAGTATTAGATAGTTTTATTTTACTTTTAAAAAAAAAAAATATTTATCATCACAACGTCAAAACGAAAAATGAAAGTATTACATATAATGGACCAATCATATTGTGGTGGAGCTTGAATGAAAATGAACCTAGATTTTGCAATACCTTCATGATAAAATTGGGGCCCCATTGGAATTGAAATGCAAAAAAACTAAGTCCATGCAATTCTCACATAATTTTTACTACCAATTATATGTCATTTATGTAAAGGTTTTAATATGTAAGTATTGCAAATACTTGCCCCTCCATCACTTAAGTTAGGGTTATTAGAAAGTCTAGTAATCTATAATACCTACATTGTCAATATCCAATACAAATGTTGAAATATGGGTGAATGTAATTCCTACACACTCAATTGTGATTATTCATTATGTATATCAATAAAACAAATACTTTCATGATACTTTTAAATGTGTTGATATTGCATTACCTTCATCCAAAAATGCACTTCCTTGTTGTGAAAATGAATTCATTGGCAGTACTTGAATCTAAAACTTTCAATATCACCCCATGTTACATTACTTATATCCACTAAAAAAAGTCTTCATTATGAGAACAACAAAAAAAAATACACCTACATCAAAATGGGAAATCTTCCATTGGAAAGGTTATGGGAAGGGCAATACCTTCATATATCAGAACAAAAAGTCATTGTGTCCCATGTAATAAGTGAAATTCTATGCAATATGAGAAAGTTTGTTCATTAGCCTTAAATTATTGTACATTAATTTTTTGAAATAATATGGTGTTACTAGTTCATAAAGAATCCAAATCCATTAATGAATTCACAAGGTTTTGTAACGAATTAGGTGATTTCTAGCAAATTTGTCAATTGCTTAGTGATTAGCAACAAGTTGATATGGACAAGTAAATTCATTGACATATGAACAACTAAGAAATTTTGAATATTTTAATTATTTAAAATTAATTATTTACTCCAGATTATCTAATATTAGTTATTTATTTGGTCAATTGTTTTAAAATTGAAAGTTTCAAGAATATTTGAACCTATCTACCTAGGTAGGTAGAAAACTAGCACCAATGTGTTTGTGTAGATTAGCAAATATTGAATTTTGAGTTTGTTTTGTTATAAAAATTTAAAAAAAATTTAAATAAAGGCAGAAAATAAAATCTGACTTAATTTTCAGAATTAAAATAAATTTTAATTTAAATAATATAATTTGAAAAGTTTAACCAAGAAGAGAAATAGATCTTCCCAAAGTTAAGAAGAGGTATAGGTTTTGCCATTGCAAAATGAGCAGGGTAGGTGGGTAAATGGGGTAGTTGGGTGAGTAGGGGTGGTCCGAAGTGAAAAAAAAATTGACTGTTGGAGGGTGAGCAAAAAACTTTTTTGACTCAACCTTCCTGACTGCAGGAGGTTCAATAACTCGGATGAACACTAGTTCATCCCAAACGGAACTGGTGCAGTCACGGGGGCTTGGTCACTCCAGCCGAGAACTGGATGACACTGGTTACAACCAGTGTTGGATGGTTCTTTACTTTCACAAAAAGAACAACCTCTGTTTCTGGTTTAGGGGTAGCTCTAATTTATTTTTAGAACTATCTTCCAAATTTAGTGGAAATTCTAGCTGAAAGAAATTAGAACAGTAAAACTAATCAATTTATTCCAACTAGACACTAGAACTTCCACACATAAATGGAACCAGATTTGGGTCCAGCTCTTCTCAAAAAAAGAAAAGAAAAGTATGATTCTGGTTTCAGTTTTGGTTTTCAAAATCAGACCCAGTTTTGCTCTAGTCACTTTTGTCTAGTCAGTTCTAACCCAGACCAGAACCAGTGATTAATTTCCGGGTAACCTCTAGTTAAACCCCAGTTGAACTTTTTTTTCTCAAAAATCTCAATTCTAGTTCTAGTTCCACACCTAAATAGAACTGGGAACATTGTTCCAGGTTTGATTCTTCTTATTAAAAAACCCAAGTTCCAATTCTTGTTCCAGATTCAAAAATCCAACCTGGTTTTGGTTTGGTTCTTACTGATGGAAACCAGGATTGAAAGTTCAATGACTTTGGCCATTTATACCTACACCACTTTTTGGAAACGTGAGTGAAATTTGAATACCCATGGCCACAACATTCATGATTGACGGTCTTTTAGAATATGAGATCTGGAAGACTACTATATTCCCTGCACCCACCTGTCGCTCTTTAAATTAAGGGAAATCGATATTCAATATTTCATCATGTAATTGAAAACACAATGGTTTCAAGTCAACAAAAATAAATAAAGTTCAACATAGTCTCCACCGCACAGTCTATGAACTACTTGCTTTCTTTATTCTCTGGCCTTGCTTCATTGTTGTTTGGAATTTTGGTGTAATACAACTAGTGTGTAATAGTGTACTCCATGCTAACCAGGTGGTCTAAATCAATGGCCTCTTTGATGGGTTGTTCATAAATTTGGTAATTAATGTGAGAGCATGCCTAATTGAGGAATTTGATTTCCAGAGTTGAGGAGATCTTTTCAAAGGCTATAAGAGAAATTGGATCTTATAAGAAATGAAGAAGCTATTAAATGAGCTTTTGAATGTCTAGGACTCATAACTTTGGCAAAAATCAATCCATTCCCAGCATTTCAAGACAATTTTGGGACTTGCACATTTTTTGGCATTTTGATGCAGCTCCCATGGGGGGGTTGCAAAGTATATTATAGGGAAGAGGGTAATGTTTCCTCGCAAGTTGGGGTTGTGATGGGTTTTCTAAATTTATTTAGTTCATGACTTGTGTGTGCACCATTTTGGCTTTAGAACGTAGTAACACCCTCATATTTTGCTCATGGAATTTGATATGTTTCTGAATTCAACTTGAAGAGCTCATCCTAAACCCATCCCAAAGCTTTCATAACCTTTTTCTCACTGAAAGTTGAAGCACATGCTTCAATTTTACATTTAATTGCAAAATTAGAAATTGGGGAGATCTTTACAACTTACATCACGTGAAAAACTTAAGATTGCATCAATTTCAAAGAGAAAATAGGAAGTGAAGGGGGCTTCCCAACTCTTATATGCCCTTATAAGCATATGTCACATATTCTTGAATTCAATCATTACCAAGCCTTGTAATTTGGGATTGAATTTTTGTTGCATACTGGAGTTATCCATAAAGTCACACCCTGTTGGGCCTGAGTTGCACCCCTCATTTGATGCTTCATCCCCTTATAGTCCGCAAAGTCATGAAATTTTATTAAATAAGGGTATGAAATATTGAGACTCAGGATTAGATGCACGAGGCGCGAGAACATTTATAGCTACAGTATACATTGCAGGAGCAGTGATTGGTCGAAAGCGTACAGATAAAGAAAGGACATGGCAAACTCAGTTTAGCACCAAATTTGGTGCTAAACTAAGTTTCAAGCCCCGTTGAAGCCCAGTATACATTTTTTTCCTGTTTTTTGAAATCTCGTCCCCTATTTGACCAAACAGGGTTTTCCGGTGCCGTCTTTGCCTGACTTCACGGATAACTTTACTACCTAAATTTTTGTTGCCCATATTTGTGTCACATTATCTTGTGACTACAAAACTTACATTTGATTGCGCTAAGTTGAACAATTGATTGTTTTCAATTAGAACATGTCTATGGGAATCAAGTTTTGTCACTACCTATAATACAATATCTTATACATGTATTGTATTCAAGAAAAATGAAATGTAAAACATGAACACGTGACATAAGAATATTTCCATCGTGGTAAAGTTAAGTTTTATGTCTATGGTAATAGACAAATTGACATGTACAATATTATCACATTAACATGACAGTAAACATGAACATGGCATGTCACATCAAATTTGACATCCTGAGGTATATCCTAATATTCAAAACAGGTTGAAGGATGGTCATTTTTAACCAATATGAACTCATAAGGTGTTGATATGTTCAATGTGTGGATTGTAATATTTTGGATTATATGAAAATCATAGTTGTCACAAATCCTAATATGATTTATGTCCTAGGAAAAAATTCATAATATGTCATTTGCATATTAAATATTGGAAAATTGGATGGCATAGATTGGAAAATATCGTTGAGAGAACATACTTTGTTCATCCACAAAAAGGTCAGCTAAGGGGAGTGGATCTTGAATTTTGTGGCTGTCATCTTTATATACAGAAATTAAAGGGTTTCTCAAGTTTTCGGGGAGCTACAGTAAATAAGGGTTCCACCTCCATTGCAGATTTTTAAAGTTGTAGGGTCCATTTTTAGGTTTTTAGGTCGTTTTAGTCACTAGGAAAATTTGAAATCATAATAGGGTTACACATGGATGTCATCACATTACATAATTGATATGATTGCTGGGTATCCTGCCATGATATGCATGTAATGCTCATGGATTTTCATGACATGGAATGGGTTGGTGCCATGTAACTAAGGGTGGCAATCATCCACAAGCGGATTTAGCCAAATCCAGCTATAAAAAATGAGATTAAGGAAAATTAAGCGTCCTTCTTATATCTGGATACCTACTGGACTCCGTGTATAATTTAACAATCTTTATTTTAAAAAATTGAGTTATTTCATTTTGGGATATGGCAACTAGAAAACCCCAAGAAAACTTATTTTTCATGGTTTGAAAAGAGTTTTCATCAATATGCGAAGAATTCACCAGGAAAAAAATCACTGATAGCCAGCGACCATCTGCCAGTTACGAGCTGAGATGCACACAGTTGACACCAACATGACTTGTCAGAATTTGATAGAAAACACTCCGCATATACAGAAACTTACATAAAAGCTTACATGAAGGTGATGTAACGGATGATGTTAAGTTGGTTCGCCTAAAGTTCACATGGGGATTCATGGTTGGTCGCCATCAATGCCCAACAACTTAACAATAAATTTTTCATTGCTTCTACAAACTCTATGTACAACACCACCTACATCAAAATTTATTTAGAACAAATAAATCTGAGATGTGTGGATCTCCTATCCACACTTCTGTGTTGTATGCTGATGACATACCTTATAAGCCCACGATTCTATTATCCCTGCATATGTTGCTAGCAATGCGGTATTCTCCATGCATAGGATGCTGACATGCTCATGATGCAATCTGGTACTTATGGACCTGTGTTTTGAACAATGAGTAAAATGACTATTTCAAATGCCAACTGATTGTTTCGAATGTTTGAGCTCAGCAGATTTCGGATATGCACTTGCCAGATGGGAACTGTTTGAAAGTGGACTAGTAAAGTCAGAGTATGAAGAACATGCAAACAGAAAAAGCTCAAAATATGATCATCATCTAATACACAACATTTGCCATCCACTATTCATGGCTTCTTTCTGGCAAATTTTTGGTTGAAAAAGTCTTTAAAAAAACATGTTTGTTCTCACAATGACACGCTGACAACCCACATTGTTTATAAGGTTGCTCTATATCCACCATGCAGTGACTAACAGATATTAGAATTAGATGGATGCACATCCAAGATATTGAAAACAATTTCTTAAACGTTTTAAAAACACAATCTTCCAGAAATCGTACCTGGAAAATTATATGAATGATATTCAAATTTACCTATCTTTGGTCAAAAGGCATGCAGCTGTGTTGGGTCATTCCTTGATTTTGTTGTATTAGGTGGGTATGGGGGTGGAACCCTATTATATAGACTGGTCCTGGTATCAAAGAATCGACCAGATTAATACCAGCCTAATTGATACCTGCCTGGTAGGGACTTGTGGGAATCCCAGTTTATTTCCAAGGCTGTATCGATCTTAACATCAAGTATATAATATGTACCTGGCACATACAAGCCAAAATTCAGTCTTGGTCCATCCTAGTACCAAGACTAGGCTAGTGGCAATTTTAAAATAAAGATTTGATACCTCGTATGTTCAAAAGCTGATATTTACCCAAGATTGGTTATATAAGAGAAAATGCATAACCAATCAAATGCAATTTGTTGTCTAAAATGTAAATTTAAACTTACATTTTTTTAATAATAAAGTTGTATTCATCAACCTAGTAAATCTGTTCAAAAAAATTTAGGTTCTAATTCAATTTTGAAAAGAGACCATTTTCACAATCAAGTTTATAAGGTGGTTTCAACAAAATTTGGAATCTTTGATCTTGAAACCATAAAACTTGATCAATAACCTGGACCTACTTAAATAATAAAACTTGCCAACACTAGTTCTAACCTTTGATCCTTAGATATGGCTCAGGATTCCCTGACTTCCAAAACAAAGTTCAGAATAAAATAACTACCACTTTTGGGGGTTTTGAAACATTTGAAAATATGATGGATTGCAGCCATAATCACTTATGGGCATGCTATGCCTCAATTTTGAATATTCATAACTTATTCACATGAGCCCCAAACAATATGAAACAACTTGTGACAGATGTGCTTTTTGATTATTTACAAAACTCTATTGATTGTATGTTGAAAGGCCATTTGATTCCTAAAAAGTGACCGAAAAGTTAAAGTGCGATCATAAGGCATCCTTCCTAAAACACAATACAAACTTGGACCATAATCACTCATGAGCTTTGCGTGCAGTTAAAACTATCATCCTAACATTTGGCCTTTTCAACCACATGCCCACAGCCAGTGAATCCTTGACTTCTTGCTACCACAAGCTGATTAGTTCCAATCTGAAGAACTAATGCCACGAATCCGAGATTCTGATCTGCCCTCATTTCTCTGTTTTCATGGTCAAGACTTGAGGGCTTTATAAAAGGGTTTTCAATGATAGCCAAGGTGGCCAGGGCTTTCCAGTCCAGAGTTGACATGTGGCAGCCTTTAAAAAAATAGGTTGATTTTTTTTTAATCACACCATTGTGTGGACAAAAATGAGGCTACTTTGTGATTTTTAATGCTAGAAGGTTGCTGGCTACAAGGTTGTTGTTGCCCTCAGTTTTGGGAGCAACCATATGCTCCTACAAGTAAAAAGATGGTGAAAACTTTGAAAACATAATAAAAAATTGGCATCCAAAATATTAAGCAAGTGGAATTTATCTCATATAAACCTTAGAAATAAAATCTCCCAGGGGAATTGAACCTTGATCCAAACGGATCCTACCCATTGAAATAAGAAATAAGCTTGCAAAAAAAAAAAACATAGTTATTAATTTAGTAAAAATAATAAACACATACCAATTGTGAAGAAACACATACCAAACCAACAACAAGTTACAAACTACAAAGGTAAAATTTTGAAACAATAAAGGGGCTTAGAAAATGGCATAACAAGTTTTTTATAGAAAATTGTTATTCTATTGCCCTTTGAACCTTCTTTTGTGTCCATGATCTTATTGTTGTAGATTATGGGAAATTATCTAGAGAATAATTTGTTTGTGCATACATACACAGTACCAAGTACAGATGTGTGGCAATTCGGTTTCTCAACTTGTTCTTAATGAAGAATATAATAAAAAAACACCTTTCATCTTCCACACTACCCAAAATCATAACCATAAAAAGTTTAATGAGCTTTAGCCACTTGGATAGCTTATGAAAAGTAATTTGATTATTAACAAGCAATGTTGACATCTTTGAAAATGGATTACAATTTATAGGTGATTTCATTGCCATTGCGACCTTAGACATCATAGCCATCTTGAAAAAAGATGTTTGCTCATCCAACTTAGCCTCATCAAGTAAGAGAAGAATAAACACTTGGTTGGGACCAATGTTCCTCCCATGAATTAATGTGCCTTCAAATACCTAATTGTGCAAAGAATATGTGTTCAGCTTTTGGTTGAAGCTAGAACTAAAAATAAATAATACTAATGGCATTCATTATTTTTTGTGATGGAGTTTTTTTCTACAATTTTTCAATGAGGCCATGAATAACATTGTTACATTGTTTTTTAACATCTTGCACAATCACCATTAGCCAATCCAGCCTTGAAACCCAATTCAAACACCTTGTTAATGTGTAGTGTTTATACAACATGTATCTTCCCATAAAACAAAAATGTTGCATATTCAATCCCTAAAGATGTTTCAATAACCCAAACATGATGTAAAACATCATTGCAATAGTTCACAATGTCTAGAAATTGACCAAAATCATTACACCCATACCTTGCTTGTTCATCACAATGCATTTGGCAAAGATCCCTTTAAGAACTCTTGAAACACTAACAAGATCACAAATAAAAGCATTTCAAGTTTGAGCAAACTTAAAAAGACCTTAAACACATCCTAGCATAGGGATGATGCAAGCAAGACCCAAAAGTATTTCAATATTGCAAAGTAGCTCTAGATTTGCCTTGGCAAATTGATTTGACACTTGTTCTTGAAACATTTGAATCACCAAGGTCTTATACTTAGTTAGAATTTGCTTGGTATGAAAAATTATGGAGATCCAATCTGTCTTGACATTGTGAAAAATCTTCAAAAGTTTATGTTCCAAAAATTTAGTGAACTTACATATGTCCAATTCACACTTAAGGACGTACAATAATAGTTTCACACAAATTGTAGCAAACCTAACAAATTAATGATAACTTGGAAAGTGTTTAAATAACAAGATTGGTTTAGTGGACAACACAATGCACCCCTAGCATGAAGGGGGCATGTTATTCTTTCAACTATGTGATAACACTATTTAGCCCCTTGAAAAACTAACACATCATTAACACCAAAATTAATGAGTTTGGAAGCCAAATCAATATAAAAAAGGTTTCCATACTGTGACAGGCGAATTTTTAGAGAGCGATAGCAAGGGTCAAAACTCATTGGGGAAAGTTCTTAGAATGTAGGTATCTGAAATGGGTTCACACACCCATTTGGACATTTAAAACACAAGTTATGTCCAAAAGAAAGGCCGGGAGTCAAATTGATAATTTGACTTTCGACCATTAAAAGTTGGGAATTGTTTCGAATTCTTTGCGTGTAGGTGGCATGCCACATACTGTTGGAAAGCTCTTGACGAGGGCTGTAACTTTGCTTTAGACATTGTTTCCATCAAAGTTCTGCACACAAAATTATAGGCTTCCAAATTCATGGGAGTCTTAACTTTGGGGACAAAATGTCATTTGAATGCTAGCATTGTGGCCAGGCACAAAGTATAATATAAAGGGGAAGGTGATGGCTTCCCCCAAGTCTGGGCCGTGGTGAGTCTTGTGAGTCTGAGTTTGCCCATGGTTCATCCTAACACCAAATGACGCACTCCCAACTCCTCAAGGGACTCAAATGTGAGCCCAAGTAGAGCAGCGGAATAAGGAGGAGTCGGAGCACGCTCCTTAGCTCACAACCCTTTGAGGGGTAGAGGGGCGGGTTGGAGCTCCGGGATGGGACTAGGAAGAGTTAACAAGCTTTGGTCACTCACACGGGCCTGCACACAACCCACACAAAGTGGTTTGTGCAAAGTTAGAGCACACTTGGTGCTAGGACGAGCCACGGGCAACACGGACACACAAGACTCACCACGGCCCGGACTTGGGGGAAGCCACCACCTTCCCCCTTATAGTATACTCTGTGACTC
>Ga0116227_10000754_pt1 | contig 66464 bp, 61 predicted proteins | sample S1TSphgellanicum_FD_89693 | JGI IMG/M metagenome (GOLD analysis project Ga0116227, IMG submission 89693) | Host-associated microbial communities from peat moss isolated from Minnesota, USA - S1T2_Fb - Sphagnum magellanicum MG | ecosystem: Host-associated > Plants > Peat moss > Unclassified...
AAAAAGTCAAAAAGTTTAAAATTATTCTTAAAAACAAAAAATGTCAAAAAAACTTTTGTCTATTTTCTTTTTCGTCGACAAAATTGAAATTTTTCTCAAAAAAAAAAAAAAAAAAAATTAAAATTTTTTTTTTTTTTTTTTTTTTCATTATTAATAACAAAAGAGGTCTTTGAAGAGGTCTAGTTGGGATTTCATATTGTTCATACGCATGAAAACATTGATGGAAATTTTGGCTACTTGTCAAAGAAATTGAGAGAGCAAAATAACTATATGTTAATGGATTTGATGAAAGCATTTATGGTCTCATAAGATCAGTAATTCATTCCCCAACTAATTCAAGAAATCCCAGATTTCAACCCTTGGGTTTAAGGTTATTTGAAAGATGAATTTGAAGTATTGGTTGGACACACAAACATGCATGTCTTTTGATTTTTTGTGGATTCTTTTGGGTGGCGAGTGATGTAGTATAATGTGTCTTTGATAGATTCAGTATGGAGCCTTATAGATGGCCCTATAATTTGATTAGACAATCAAGGTTGCCCCAAGTACCTTAGTGGAATTCCAAAGCCTATTCCTTTCCATCCTATTTGGGGGAATGATGATTTGAAGTCAGTAGAGAAAAAAAGATTTATCAATAGTGGAATTTCAAAGTATTGAAAATTTTGGAAGCTCAATATTTTTAAAGATGAGATGTATGTTGGAGTCATGAAGCCATATATTAACTATTGGGAAGGTATTTTAAAGTGCTTGTCAAAACCAATTCCTCAACAAAGTCTTGTATTGTTAGAGGGCTTTTGGTTGATTAGTAATTGGAAAGTTAATCATGTGAGATTTTCTATTCCATCTATTCCTATTTTTGATAATATGGAAGATCCAATTATCCCTCTGTATTGTGGTTCTAAAAACATGAAGTCGTCCTTGAATACAACAACTTACACTCCTTTTAAGGATTTACATGAAGGGGATTTTCTTCTTGCACATCCATCTGAACCTGAAATGTATTTACTATGGATGGGAAGAACACAATAATGTGGTCAAGGATGCAAATGATGAGCATTATCAAATGGTGCATGTTTAGTGGTGGGTGTTCTTCAAGAAAGGAACATGCAACAATGCAATGGGTGGACATTGATTTTATTGCGTTTTCATTTCTTGCTAGGAAAAATACAACCTTTAATAACATCATAACGATTAGTGATGTGCATGATAGTCAAATTAAAACAAACATTGATGTGGCGAATGAAGTGAACTATATGTAACCAAATGAAATGTAACAATTTCTATCATCATGATGATTAAAATAATTATTGATTTCTCAAAAAATTTGTTATGTGAGCTCATTGTAGAATATATTGTTAAAATTTATGTTACTATTAAGTTAATAGATGATTTTTTAATAGTTTTGAATACATTTATGTAATAGTAGCATTTAATGGCCACACAATCTTAATTTAATTAGTAATGATTACATATTGAGTTACAATATTATTAAAAATGAAAGTTTAATAATAGTAATAATAATAATGTACAATTAGATGTTTCAATCTCTTTGTAGAAATATTATTATAATATTAACATATGGTGGCCAATAAATACTTTGAGTGTTATAATTTGATGAATTAAGTACTATATTTTTTCTTTATTTAAAACTAAGTTAAACATTTCAATATGTTTGAAATTTATATATATATATATAGTATTTGGTGACCACTAGATGCTCCAAGTTTTATAATTTGATGTAGGTACCATTCTTCTTGAAACCTAAGTTTTGGCAGCCAATTATAGATACTCCAAGTGTTATAATTTGATGAATTAAGTACCATTTTCTCTTTATTTAAAAAAAGTTATTAAAAATTTCAATATGTTTGAGAAAATGATAATATTATATATATTACAAATTTAGCATGTAGTTGCCACTAGATGCTCCAAGTTTTATAATTTGATGACTTAGGTACCATTTTTCTTAAAACCTAAGTTCTAGGTGCTTTGATGGAAATTTATTGTAAGACCTTAATTTTGGTCAAATTTTGTTTATTAGCATCAAATTTGAGAATATTACCTTCAGAAAAAATGGAAATAAAAAGCAATTTTGTGTCAATCGTATGAAAATTCTCAGGTCTCTGTGTTTTAGCTTTCTTTTCTTTTTTTTTTGGTTCAAAAAATGCCAGAAAAAACCACAAGCTTGTTGACTTACTTTGCCAAGCCTCCAAGGGGTGGGCACACTCTCTATTGCAAGAGTGAGCAATATGAAACCCAATGATTAAAACAAACGTGAAGAAAGAAAGGAGATGAACAACAGTAATAATTGGCTTTTTGCAACCAACAATCATCTGGGTTGCAATGCTTACACTTCGACTATGATATTGTAAGCTGCTTCAAAATGCAACTTTGAAATCTGTGAATTTAGTTGGAATTCTTTCATCCAGTTATTTGAATGGCTTTGTACTGCTGCATGGTTCCAGCAATTGCTTCCTCAATGGATAAGTGTTCCATGCTTGATGCTCTACAAAACCCATGTACTCCCCATATTCTCTGTAGTACATATTCTGTTTCCTTTGGACCCAAAATTGGTCCTGCCACCCAAAACCCAGTCATGATTACCTAGGATACAAATATTTGCATTCAGTTTCACAGGTTACCATGATTCCCGAACCTTTGCACATTCTGAGAAGGTCAATAACTCCAAAAATCATTCCATCCAACACACATGGTGGGTGGGTCATCACAACAAGAAGAATTGAGAACAGGGTGTAACAGATGAATAACATGAAAGAAGGAAGGAATCATAAGCTCAGACCTCCATGACAAAGCACAATGACATCTGGGTTGACTTCAGAAGCAACATCTGTAATCACTTGTACATGTCTGACGTTATCTTCCAGTGACACTGCTGTTTTGGCACCAATGGAGCTGGCTGTGGTCAGCCCCATATGGGCAATGATAATGTCAGCCCCTACCATTGCAAAGGCACATGCTTCCTGTGCATTGAATGAATATGGGGTTGTCAAGAACACAATCTCATGTGCTTGCCTTATATTGTCACTTCCCCTCTGCAACACCCCCCCCCCCATTGAATTGTAAAAGGAAACCCTCGATAAATTAGTGTTCTTCTGCCATCTCCACAGAATGGTCAATGCAAAGGACAAATGGCTTCTTTGACAGAGATAGCAAAACCATCAGCCCCAACAGCCCTCACAGTAGAACACCAAAAGAGAACAGAGAAGTTTATACCCATAACCAAAAGCAGGAGAGAGTAGGTGAATGCACTTTCATCATCGCACATACAAGTTATAATTACAATATGTCCCACATGGAAAGGCTCAGAATGGGTATTAGGGCATTAGGGACTTCACCTGATCTTCCAAGCTGGCAAATTCATGCATCCCACTACTATGTTTGCTTTTGCTCTCTGCAACACCAAAATTTCAGCAGATTATTCAACTGTAGATCTGGTCTGGTAATTCTTTCAAGAATAGATAGGTGATAAAAAGTCTGGAAAGTACCTCTCCTCCACTTCTTTCATGTGCTGCCAATAGAGTTCCTGGTTGTCAGTGAGAAATTTGTTCAACTTCTGAAACCCAGCATGCCATAGTACAAGTGATATTCAGGGACCTTCAAATTGGATATTCTTCCAATGGATTCATCAGCTGAAACTGCCCCAATCTCTTTACATGCTAACATCACAGGGCTGATTATGTACTGCTGCTGACAATCAAAGTCTCAAGCAGCTTCACATTCAACAGCTTTTCAGAACCTTGTACAAGTTCATCAAGTGACAGCACACAATTAGTCTGAGCTAGACCTCTTTGTACATACCACCACATTGCTGCTTTCTTTTTTCAGTGTGGCACCTCAGCGCTGGTACCAAATTTTTTTTCCTTTAGTGCAGCCTTATGGGTCTTATGGGTTGAGGGTGAAAGCATGCACCGTACAATGTTTATAAGAAATTGGTTCAAGTACTACATAGTATTGATCTGTTCAAAACCAAGGCCAGACAAGAGGCTGGCACAACCTGTAACTGAGTTTCTACCACAACCTGCAACTGAGTTTCTGTTGATGATTTCCAGAAGCAACATGGAAGAATGTCAGTCATGATCTCAGCTAGCACTGATTAAGAGGTGCATAGATGCTGATAGAATATATATTCCTCAAGCTTGTGCCCACTTAATTTTAGCAGGCACTGTAGTACAAGCCACAAGCTGCCAAAGCAATGGAGAGGCAAGTGACATACATGGAGGGTCTAAGGGCAGCTGTCCATTGAGTAGCTGCACCTTCAGCTTTGGAAGGTCCAGTTGGTTTCCATTAGCATTAAATTCCCAAGCAGGAGGTGCATGGACAGTTCCATAATGCAGGTCTTGCAAATCTCAATCACCAATCTAGAGCATCTGGAGGAAAAAACTGGTAAGTCACACTTGCAAAGCTGAAGGTGCAGCTACTCAATGGAAAGCCACCATTGTCAATGGGTCAGGCAATCCCTAACTCCTGAACAAATCCTAGCTTAAGCACACAACTGTTGACTACTTGGATCATGCAAGCTTGTACCATGACAGCAATGGAGCCAAAACTAAGAAGAGATTTGCTTGAATATACAATTGCAGTCTTCATCAATGACTCATCCTATTCATTGGCCACATACAAGGGTTGCATTGACAAAGAAACAACAAAGAAAAGCACCAGCAAATTAACCACTTCTGAACTAAGAGCACCTTGAACCTCCACCCCACAGTGCTGATCTGGATCATCTCCCTCCTCCCCCATATTGAATCTCTTCTCATAAGATTAGAAACTGTTTTAGGACATGATCATTGTGACAACTAATTTTGGTGCAAAATGTGTCATCATGTGGACTAAACCTTGTAACCAAATTCCTCTGTTGTTTTTTTCACCTCTGCTTGGATCAGACCATACTTCTCTCATTAGCTGCAACAGCAAAATGAGAGAGACAGGAGTCAACCCAGAGCCCCAGGGAGCCATGCTACACTGGCTCAGTGCGGCAGATGACAAATTCTGTACTTCAGTAAACAAAATGACTTCACAAAGAAGAGAGACCAATATCTGCACAATGGGTATCTAAACCCTAAATGATTCCCCCAGAATGTCACAGTGCCCATTCTCAAGTTCATACTGCTTGATCTGAATTCTTTGCAACATCTTTGCAACAGCATCCAACCCAATGATCATGTATGAGATTACCACAAACAGTAATTTCCAACTACTCATCAAAAAAGGATCCATGATCCACAAGATGAAACATGTGAAAGGCTTGTGCTTTTCTCACTTTACTACCATGGTTTGGTTTGGTTTGGTGGGAACCCTAAACCCTAAATCTGGCTACAACTTCAAAACAATAGTTGGGAGGTGGGTAAGCTCAAGAGAAGAAATGCAGCTTCTCTCAACTTCATAGGCCATTTAATGGTGCACACAAAATGTCAATATGAAAACCAAATGATGGAGGCACAAGCCTGCAGCTACACAGGGCCAGAGTGAGACCTGACCTTACAAGATAGCAGAATTTGTAGACAAAGAGAATAATGGAGTCAACATTTCAAAATTCACAATGTGCATCAGAGTTGAGCAGTGCATCAAGCTCTGTCCCAACCCTTTGGTCTCCCACATCTGATGTGTCAGTCATAGGCTGCATCAGGTTAAATCATTTTCGACCATGGGTAATGACCCTTGGCACTAAAGCATCCAATGTCAACACCTCCCACCTTCCACCTGTGATGCCCAGTGCATACGTGGAGAGCCAGTTTCTCTTCTCTGGTCCACCACAGAAACAATTTAAACTCAGTGCCAGCATGATAGTAGAACCCTAAAGTGCAACAGTTACAGAGCTTTGATGTTCTTTGCCAGCTGAGTTACACAGTGGAGCTCTCATGATCACACTCTTTGCAACATTCTAGCTGACACTATCTACATATCATTGCATTAAGGGGAAAGCTTTCCATCACAGAAACTTACAAACAAGACAACAAAATAACACATCAGAGCAATGTGGAGATGACACTTCATTGCAATTATTGAATCAGCAGTTTCACACAAAGAGAAAAACCTTGCATTGAACACCTTCTGCAGCCATGAAACCACCACAGAAGAGTGGAGAGAGAGAGAGAGAGAGAGAGAGAGAGAGAGAGAGAGAGAGAGAAAGGACTGTGCCTTCAAACTTCACAACTTGAAGATGAAGGTTTGCTGTGCCCAAGCTACCAATCACAGAGAAAGTGCAAGAAGCTGAATGTCCTTCATGGTCGAAACCCATAGTAGCCTTGTACCAAGGTCCTTGCTCAATATGCTCTCCCAAAACTGCTAATAGTTGGGGATTGTTCACAGCATGATCCATAGCCTTTCTGCACACAGACACAGATGTTTTAAGACAAGCCAGACATCATAAATTGCACACAGTCCACATTTCAATCCTCTATTTGAAGCAGCAAAAGACTACAGGAGCTTAGAGGTCAAATTGAAATTCTTTGTTCAACTCTCTTTTTTTAATCCATTTGTCCCCTGATCATAATAGCAGTGGAGATGAGTGCACTAAACAAAATCTAATGCTGCCAATATCCTGTTGATGATACATGATTACTTTTACTCAATTCTCTCTCAATACAATTGAGTTTTTGAAATCAGGATTCATCATGAATAATGGCAGCATGCATCTGGTAGAAGGCCAGAGCCTTTTGGGTAGGATTGAGAGGAAACATTTTTCACATGGAGAATGATCTAATAAACCCTAGTTAGGGTTTAATTCCTGTGGACAAACAGTATGGAGCTGCCATCTTCTGCTTCTTCTTCTATTTCTTCCAAAACAAACCCATTCTAGTTCTTCTCGTTTCTACTACAGCTTGCATTTGTTCAGCCAGACTCAAGGATCTTGAAAACCAAAAACACTCAAAAAACCAGCAAGCACCATAGAAGCAGTAAGGAAAAAGACCATTACCACCTGGCAAAGCACTGTCAAGGAGATGGCATTATCTTTTTCCAGAGCTTCTTCAAACCCTTGTACTGCTGCTAGACTTCCTCCTCCTCCTCCTCCTGGTTATGGTTCTGACCTACCTCTTCCTACTCCTCCTCCTCTGTTTTCACCTCTGCTTGCTCCATCACCCACACATCTCACCTTTTCTTCCCTCATTCCCTCAGGAAGGAAAAAACAACAACAACCATGATGACATAGTCACCTTACTCCTTCAATGTGTGTGGTCCCCTCAGCTGCCATACCTGCAAGGACTAGAGCAGCTTCTGCTCTCAAATCTGTAGCCAATACTGGTGTTCTATACAGTGAATTGCACAGTGAAATGCAATAAACTCACTACAGGTTGTCACTAAGGACATGAGCTGTAGTGGGAAATGCTGGACATGGAAGTGTTTTGACATCCATGTTTCTAAGCAGCTATGGTGAATTGATCTGCGAACATATGACCAAGCCATTTGACCATTATATTCTTGGCACCAGTAATGCTAAGGCAAATGAAAAGATGAATGGAAGGTGCATGAACTGTTGGAAAGCTTCAACCTACCCACAAACCATTAGATGATGTTTGCTGAATGTGACATCCAATGATGTGGAGTTCACTCACAATAGACTTCAGATGTGTTGGAACCACAGGAAAAATGGAAATGGTGGAGCATGTGATGGCTGCTGCTATCAAAAATGTTCAAGCCTCAATTCTGTCTGGTATAATTTGGTATTCAGTACCATGTAGCTTCCTCCTTCCCACTATGCTGAGTGTATTGGTTCCAGCTCCATGGATGCTTGCTCCACAGGAAATCAAAACATCTGCAAGGTCAACAACCTCCAGCCCCTGGCACAATTCACATGTGTTGGCATTCTCCAGTTGAAGACATTTCCTAAGATTGCAATGATGGAGACTGGGGGAGAGTGGTTCTAGAAACTACCTGGGCCACATTTGAAAACACTGTCTTGCCATCAGCCAGAGCTGCAGCCATCATGAGAGTTTCTGTGGCTCCTACACTTGGGTAGTCAAGACAAAAGTTGCCCTCGACAAGATGTTTGCCATCCATTGCACGGACGTGCACCTTGCCTTGCCTACAACCACATGCATGTAAGTACTGCTGCACTTCACCCTAATCATCTCCGCAAAACCCAGTGCAGTCATACTACAGCAGACATTACTTCTCCAATGCCATCTCAAAAGGCTTAAAGTCCCATCCATATTGACACAGTGTGTAAATAATATTGGACTCCACAGCTGGAATAAGCTCCTATGGAGTAGCTGGAAGCTTTCTGCCATAGGTTCCATGCAAGGTATGCTACAAATACATTAAAATGATCAGCTCCAACACCATGCTTGACCTATAACCTTCACAACCCTTGCAGTTGTCTGACAACCACTAGCTAGAGGCTTGCATCCACTTGAAGAAAGACTGAAGCAACTGAATCCCAAATTTTTCTTGCATTCTTTTCTACAGAATGCATCCAAGGATTCATGCAGCTGTTCCCAAACCACTGTATGTTGTCTTAAGCCTGAGAGCACAGTCCAAATTGCTCCAACACCACACAAAACCTCAAAAACCCATAGCCATGAAAATTTGTCCCTTTGAATTGGCGAGGGTTTAAGGTTTAGGTTTACCTTATCTCAACTTGGGCTCCAAGAGCTTCCAAACCACGCACATGGAGATCAATGGGGCGAGCGCCTATGTTACAAACGTTGGGCAAGGGGACAATGGCTTCTCCTTTAAACCAAACAATGCACCAATCACAAAATAACTTGTTTTCGTACTGCCTCTAGACAAGGCTCCACTGATGTTATGTTGCTGGCATCCAACTTGATGATGCCCCATGGTGTTCTCTGAATTTGAACGCCAACAAATTGCAGCACTTGGAACATGCGCCGGAACAAATCCGGTATTCTTCTCAGGCAAACCTCTTTCTCTCTTCTTCTATTGTGGTCACGTTAGTTGGATCACTGTTTTCTACCAATGAATTCATCATTGATACTAGTCCTAAGTATTTATTCTGTTTTCTATTGTATGAATTAAATGAGTATTTTTTTTGAAATTTTCATTTCTTCTCAGTTTCAGGAAAAATGACTGTATATATATCTTTTAATCTTTTAAGATATTTCTTTTGAAAATCTGAACACTGCAAATTTTAATTAATTTGTCTTGAGTTTAATATAGGTACAACTATTTATGATATGTGGTACAGCATTTTAAAACTATTCACCAATCACTCGTAGATGTCCTTGCAACTTGGATGAGTTCCATATGAGAGTACAAATTAAGATTTGGTGTCCTGGATATTAGAAGAAGTTGGTTGTTTTGATAAGATTAAAGTTTGATTTCATTTAGTAGGGATTATTTAGGGTTTAGGGTTTAGGGGGGTTTAGGGTTTAGTTTGAAATGATTGCTGGAGTCTTGTTATAATTTTTATTATCAGTTTAAATTGAGTACATTTCAAGGTATAATGTACTTTTACATACTTAATACAATATTCATGTCCGATATTTGTTGGTATTAGTCTCTTTACTATTTTTATTCATACCATTATTTACAAATTTGATTGTACTCATATCATATATCCAGTGGAATATTTTTCAATTTGCATAATTGGCTAGCATCTCAAGAAGGATTTAATATTAAGTGGTGACCAAGTTTTAGAACCTCTCTAAATACTAAAAAATCTAGTTTACACAAATGACATGAAACAAAAATCTAAATCTAAATGCAGTGAAATTTTTATTTTTATTTTCGAAATTTCGCGAATTTTTTTCAAAAAAATTGAGAATGTAGCAACAGGGTATTCCATTTTTATTTTTATTTTTTCCATTTTTGTGAAATTTTGCACAAAAGAAAAATGATGATCATATCATGTTGTGGCATATAAAGTTGACAATTTGCTTAATAGCAAACACCATTCTAGTGCTAAAATTTCCTGGAAACTTATTATTACCATACCAATATGTAATAAACCATATACTTGGGCTTTGAATTTTGTAAGCCCATTTTGTACAAATCTCATAATGTCTTGGCCCCCCTTTCGCTTTGGATCAGGGTGTTTTTTTTTCAATTTTGTGATGTAGTTGAAGTGGTGATCATCCATAGGATGATTTAGCCAGATTTGGCTACAGAATAAATATGAAAGTAGAAAAAAAAAGGATCCTGCTATATTATTGGCTACCTACTGGAACTTATTCGTAAAAATCTCGTGATCTGGAAACTTTGTTTTTTGAGATCTGCCGAATTTGAGCCAATTTGTTTCATGGAAAATTCTTTGTATAGGTTGAAATCATATTTTTCAGGTTGAAATTTGGTGAAATTTGGCGAAAAAAAAAACAGGCTGCTTTGAATTTTGGGAACGCCTTTCTTTGAAGGTCTTACTTGGCATAGATAATTGGAAGAAGATTTCTTTTTCATTTGCATTGTTTGCGTTGATTATTTGTTCTAATTTTTTTCTCAATTTGAATGGTCAGATTAAATATTTATTCGAATCTTTCCAATCAAATGGTCTAAATTAAAAAATTTGTTGGAAAGCATTCTAATCCAATGATCTAGATTATTCTAGTGACAATATTAAGTGAAGTTCCTATAGGTGAGACATAAAGCTTTCCAATAAAATGGTCCAATAAGTGTGGTTGTTCATTTGATAATTCTAAAGGAATCATTTGAGATGATTTTGGGTGAAGAAAAACTCTTGCAATTATGTTGGCAAGTGTTTTTTTGTCCTCATCCTTTGGATGCTCCTCCCACTTGGCAAATTGCTTTAAACAATTTTCTGCACTATTTGTATAGCCTACATTCTTGGAGTATTTCTATGATTAAACTCTTCTATGTAAATATATTTAGCAATCTTACTTGGGCTTTGTGTTGCTTTACACACCATTGATTGGGAAGCCATCTCCACTCCAAAAACAAACGACAACTCAAAACAAGAAATAACAAGACAAACCCAATTTTTCAAATTTATTCTCTCACAAGAAGACTTGTTGCATAACAACAAATGTTCCGCCAATGTTTATGCAAGGACCCATGCTCAAGGCAGGTCCACAATTTTTATGGTTCAAACAAAGGCACAGATGCTTTGAAAGGGCCTTATTCACTATGCCCGAGGTAGTTGCACAATTTGCCAAATAGCTGTGGAGGTCCCTACTTATGGTCCAAGGCAAGTTCGCAATTTGCAAGTGGGTCCTTATAAAGGGGCACTCAAGCACCCATAACTCTTAAATTGTGGTACCACGTGGCCTTGGGGCACATGGGCCTTATTCTACATGTGAAGAACATGGTGAAATTTTGATTAAAAGAATGTGAGTTCCTTTTCCGTACGTGGACGGGCATGTCTTTTGACATTGTATAAAATCTTAGTTTTAAATAAAATGCGTAGTCTAAGACATCGTGGGTTTGGTTCACATTGACAAGTAAAGGGCTTTCAAGTAACAAATAGAAAGATTTTGTATTGTTTTATGAGTTATTTGTAAGTTAATTCTTTGGAGGCTTGGATCAACCCCATGATGATTCTCATACTTATGCAGATTTTAACACGTCTTAGCTACAAGCTTGTTATATCTTGGAGTTGAAGTTCATTGAGACATTCCCTAGCATGCCATACAATAAATTTTCAAATCAAACTTGATCGTCTTGTAAATTCATAAGGCCTAGCTTCATTGTTGCCAACAATTATGGGTACATTAAAGAATTAAAGAATAACAAATGCACCTTGAGAGAACTGAAAAGGGATCATGAGATAGTTTTTATAGGTTGACATTCAAGACTGGTCAAAGAATGGTTAAATAGTTTTTAAATAGGTTGGAAACAATGTTGAAATAGTATATTTTAAATCTTATTTGCTATGTTTTAAAAATATTTTTGGATATTATATATTTATTCGATTATTTTCAAATTTATCTAGGTGTAAGATTAATAATATGTCAAATTTGTAACTAGATGTAGAGCATCAACTTAAATTTTAAAATTTATATATATATAATTGTAACATATATACACCAAATACATAGTAATGAATTTTTGAAGTTGAAAAATATGGAATGTATATATGCATTCTTGTGTATGGTTTTTATTTGGGATATTATATATTAAAAGAGCATAGATGCAAAAGAATTGTTAGAAAATAATTAATTATAAATAATTATAAATTTTTAAATGGCTTAAAATGGGCCATATTTTCATAAGTTGATATGATAATCATCTTTTATTTTCATATTTTTTCTTTTTACATGTATGTTAAAAAGTTGCTTCTAATGACTTTTCTATGTATGGACTTTAAAATTCATTAACCACCATGCAATTCTCCATTTATTTAATGATATCACAACAAATTACCATTTTAACATTATTTTATAGACTTTTAAAGAATGGTGTATTTGCTAAAGATGAACCATCCTAGCTTGTTATCACCTTTATAACTAAATTGCATGTAATTATATGTATTTCTTGATTGTTTATGTTATGACCATGTTCAATGCAACTAATGTAATTCGTTTAATAACATTCAGGGCATAGAAATATTTGGAGTTGCAAGTGACGATTATATTTGGAAAATCCAATTGTAAGGTAAGTTGCAAAATCCCCCATGAAAATCATAGTGAAAAAGCTTGAACACTACTAATTATGAAATCTTGTCATTGGAATTTACAATATATAATCAACAATTTTGTAATCACATTTCACCACAATTTGATGGGTAAAAGCATGGCAAATTAAATCAAAAAATATCTTGACTTAAGTAAAAATGGGTACCTAACAAACATGTGTAAAAAAAGGCAAAAGTAATTCTTTTCTGAATACTTGTTTGCAATATACATGTGAACAACTTCAATTGCTTGTAGTTTAAGTGTTGGGAAGGAAGGAATAACATAAATGAATATGGATTTGTTGGCATATATTTTGATGTTTGTTGTTCTCAAATTTTAAAAATTAGATAATAAATAGTTATGGAAGTAAAGGGAAAAATGTATGCATGCTTATAAATGCACATGGTACATGTTTTGGATACATCGGAAATGAGAATATGACAGAGGTTATAAAGGGAAGTAGGAATGAACATTAAAAAAATGCAATTCATTGGGACTTTTTTTACCTAATTTTATAATAATTCCAAATTACAAAAAATATGTTTTAGAATGTAGACACAAAAAGGAAAACATGGCTATCTTTATTTTTGGAAAAAATTCAAGTTGGGTTTTCAAATATTTTCATAAGTCTAAAAGTTTAAAAAATAGGTCCCTACTTGTTTGATTGTACTTTAAACAAAACCTTGGTTATATTTCACCTTACTCATCCCAACCTATGAAACATTTCAAAATTAGCTTGTTCATTCATCTTTGACACTTTCTTTCATGTTCATTCAACTAATGAAAAAAAAGAAAAGATGAATATAGGCTTTTATTAAGGTTTGTACATGAAATGGTTGTTTGCAGAGATTCCTAGAGTTACGAAAAACTACAAAACCATTTGTAGTAACAACCTTTCTTGTGTTATATGCTTCTTTGCCCTTTTTGATTTCCCATTGCATGACATCTCATGTATTATTAATATTTCTTTGTGGAAACATGCAATAGTTACAAGTGAAAGTTTCTACCCACTTGCCATCACCATAGTTGGCACTAACACACCAACAACAAAGGGGTGCTACAAATGTTGAAGTGCAAGTGACAAGATAAAGAAGATAGTGAGAGTAGATCACATAAAAGTTCCACATGATTGTTGTGAGTTACTACAATCAAATAATTCATTTTTTTTCACACAATGACACGTTAAGGCTTGTAAAGAAAAAAAAAAACTTTGAAGCAATAATTTCATGAATGTTGTTATTTGTTGCAAATCATAATACTTGGTTATTTTGCTTACAACATGAGAAAAGACAATAACAAAGTGTGGATTTATTCCCTTGATATTTTGTTCCTTGATTTTGTTTATAGATTTTCATATGTATAATTTTCATTGATCAACATAAGTATGTTATGTTGATCGATTAAAGGAGTAGTTATGTTGTAAAAGTAGTAGGAGACTTAATCTTTTTGTCCTTGTTGCTTACTCCTTTAATTTTCTTTTGAGTTTCCTTCTTTATCCTAATGGGTGTTGGCAAAGCCTATAACTTTTAATTATAGCTTGACCTCAACATATTCTAAAAAACCTTTTACAATAATAATTTGTTCTAAAAGTTATAAACTTTTGAATGCTTAGGTTCATCCACCACAAAGTAGTTGTCATCTTTAACAAAACTTGGATTATCTTTAAAATTTTGATTATTATGTTTGAAACAAGTTGAAGTGGTGCTCCCTTTTAAAGATGGCACTAGTGGTGGCATTGCCTCTTAGCCTTTTTCATTTGTTCCTTTTTTGTGTCAAATGCATAACATTTGTAATTAACAACCCTCCCCCTTTCACTATGTTAGCCAACCTTTTAAAAAAATGTTAGGATACAAATGGGATAACATGAGCTACACCCACTTGCTTTTAGTGGAATATTTTTCAAAATATTCCTTTAAAAGTCTTCAAAAATAATTTCAATTTTTAAAAATAATTTTCTTTATGTTATGATGTCAAGGTTTATTTAAAAGATTTCAAAATATATGTAATTGTCAAAAGTTTTGAAGTTTATTTATAAGTCTTTTTAATGTTAAAAAATACGCGTTATAATGTTTAATAAATACTTTTGAAAATTTATTAATCATAAGATATTTTTCAAATTAATTTGCATGTTCCAATGATATATTATGAACCTCACTATATAAAAAATCCTTGTATTTTCGACACCAAATTAAAATACCACTTCTAAATGTGAAAAACTAAACATTAGTTACATTTGTTGTGGTTCATGTTAGTGTGATTACATTCATCAAGGTAGTTGCTTTTGGGTAGTGGGTATGCATAAAATATTCATAAAACTTATGCAAGGATGCAAATTCATTTGAAAAAAGGTGTTAATTCATTTGAACCTTCCACCTATTTTGTTGCCTTTCACCAAACACAAACACCAAAACTTTTAAGGGATGATGTGAAAAATAATCTCTTTATGATAATTTATACTTATACTAGTCAAGTTCAAAAATGTTCAAAAAATCATTTATCATCCAATTTACACAACCAAAATTTAGACTTGCTCACTCAAGTTTTTACTTTTATTGCTTGAAAATAAATTCATATTTTCAAATAGTTCCATTGAATGGAATCAAGGGTTCTAACTTCACAACCTTCATAGGCATTGTGCAAATTTGTCAAATGTTTCAAACAAAAAAAAACTACAAACAAAATACCAAAGTGGCTTGAAATTTTGAACCTCTTTTACTTCATTTCTCCAATTACCTTAATCATTGTCTAAATGCATAGTGGACACAAAAGCTTGAAGTATTCAATATTAACTATTTAACACACTTTGAATGTTTTGACTTGAAAACCTTTCAAAACTTGAACATTACTCTAACACATTTAGTATGGTAGGAGGAGATTTTGTTATTCATAGTCTTTTTTAACACCCAACAAACATTATTCAAGTTTCCTTCATCAATATAATAAAATTAGACAAATGTTAACAATCTTAACAACCATGTTTAAACTTTAATGAAATGTATGCAATGAAAAATTTGCAATTCACCACACATAAGGAACAAGATGCTTGCAAACAATGGACCTTTGTTTTCACCATCTTCGTTCAATGATAATGTTGTTGAATGCAAAAGGAAGGGAAGACGATCAACAATAATGACTTTTCCAACAAACAACTTAACCACAACAAGGGAACTCACTTCTTTCATAAACCTAGTTGTACCTTATTTTGAGATTAAAAATAAACCTTATCCCCCTCCCCCACCCTTAGCTCAAAATTACTTTTTGTTTTTTTTAATTTTATGCAAGGAACAGTGCTAGTTCACTTTTCCATGCTTGCACCTTGTTATGTTGATAAATCAAAGTCCAAATTGTGTTCTATAATCATATTTATGTATTCCATAATATTGAATTGAAGGATTCAATGGGTTACATGATCCATACTAATGTCTAAGGCTTCAATCAACTTTCAAATCCATCAATATTATTTTTCCATTTTCAATATTACAAATTTGCCATTCATCAAGATTATTAATATTATAATACAATGCCAACTTCAACACATGTCTTTTGTACATCATTAATTGATTTAAAGGATTCTAGTTAATAAATAGATATTTCTTAAATATTCCAAAAGATGTTTCATTTTCCTTTACAAAAACTATTTGCGTAGTTGCAAACTACATTACTTGAAATGGATTATCATTAAAGTAGGGTTTTCATCATTATTGCATAGACTTTTTACTAATTATTGGATGTCACAAAAAAGGATTCATTTATGTGAAAGTAACACATGAAACATTTCAACAATGAAAAAACCACAACAAAATAATGAAAGGTCCATCCTAGATAAACTTTATATGGATTGTGCCAGTTTTCCTAAAATTGAATATATGGATTTTAATTTCACAATGTGTTTATCCAATGTTTTTAAAATTTTGGCATATAACAATTTTAAGGTTAATAACACTTAAGGTTAGAAAATCAAGTTGGACAATATCATATTTGAGAAAATATCAAATCATAGTCAATTTAAAACTTTTTTACATGGCAACATTTTTAAAATTATTTTAAAAATCATTTTAATACCAATCTTTAATGAAAGTGTGTAAGAAATTTCGCAACTTGAATGACTTAACCCAACTTGGGGCTAACTTGGGACTTGGGAGTGCGTCACTTAAAGTACAATCAACATACAAAGGATAAGGACTTTCAAAGAGACTTTGATGCATTGCTTTTGATCCACCCCATAGTGCTTATACCCATTTCATTTTTAAAAAAATTTCCACATTTCTATAAATAATATAATTAATGTCAAAATTGTGAAAAAACTATCATATATCAATTTATCCTTGATGGAGTACATTTTATACCCTCCAACAATTTTTGACTATTTGATCATCCAACTCATCTTAATGATGGTTTGTAATACATTCATTAAAAAATGTTCTTAAACATGACATTGTAAAAGAACAACCAAATTGCTCCGATGTCCAAACTACAAGGTTGCATTTGTATTTCATTTTCAAAATATCCCTTGATTTGAAGGTTGAGCCAAATAAATGATATTTTTAATGGAAGAAATAATGTAGTGATATTTGAAATCACAAAGATATTGAACACATCAATGGTGGTCTTATTAACATCATGGTTTGCATATGGTTTGTCATATGGTTGTCAAGTATGATGAAATTCTTTTTCTTTTCAATGTCATTTAATGATTTTCATCTTTAATCAAATCATTGACATACACCTCACTATCCATCCATACAATCTTATTGAAATAATAAAGGATAAACAAATTCAACCTTTTGCAATAACACAAGAAATGACTTAAGGTGTAAGTGAAAACCATTTTGAAAGTCCATTATTTAATGTGGTCACAATAACAAATCTTGGTTTTCATTTTTCTTTTTTCCTTTTTATAACCACATTCAAAGTTTATCACAAGTTTTTTTCATCAAAATTGAAAAAAAAGTGTCATAACCTTTAGATTTAAATTATACATGATACGATTCAAATGTTTGTATCTTCCAATTCACCATGAAGATATTGATATGTAATTTCGTATCTTGTGTTGGATTTTAAAAAGCTATCCATTCAAAAGTGTAAAGTTGCTTTCATGGATACCAAATGAGCTTATAAGCACATTGCCTTTTTTATAAACACAACAACATTCAAAAGTCCCCTTCTTGCTCTAATTTTGCCAAACCACAATAGAATAATTTTCAAGTTCAAATCATTTAGCATTTCAAGAACATACAATGATTCCTTCTTGCACATTTCCATCCACTTTCAATCATTTTTTAATTTTATAACTTATATTTCATAACATCACAAATAAATAAAAAATAGCCTTTTCATTGAAGATCCAACTATTTAAGGCTAAATACCCAACCATTATCAATTCATGATAGAGATTTAAAAATCAATTTGAGAATAACCTACCAACAAAAAAAATAAAATCAAGTTGTTAATGCTTGGTCAATATCCTCTCCCTTTCAAAATGTCCAAATCTTGCCATAAGAGTGGATAGAAAATTCAAATATACAATTGAAAAGTATTAACATTGATTCAATGTATCTAATATCTACCTAAATATACACCTTAACTATGATGACATTGTGTTTTCATAATTTTAATGCATTGCAAGAAACATCTTATCAAAGTTTCAATAAATCAATTGAATTATTGAATTGTATCCATGTTGTCATATAAAGAAAGACGACTTGCCAAGAAGTAGGTTCAACAATTATGACTTGTAATGCTAGAACAAAATTTGAAATGGATGAATGTGAACACTCACAAGGCAAAGACAACATAAAAGAAGAGTAAACAGAAGTATGGGTTGAACTTCAATTTGAAGCATGGAAGTGTCCAAGTGTATAAACAGAAAGTCCTTTTTTCACATAAATGTCAAATTTGTCAAACAAGCTCTCAATTCTCAACAAGAACATGTTGTAGGAAGATGTTGACCCAAGGTCAAATAAAAACCCACTCCATAAGAAAACCCTTCCTTTGTACATTGAAGGTGCTCATTGTGTTTGAGTGTTGAGGCATGGATAAAAATTCTTTTTGAAGAATAAACTAGTCTTGAAAAAATCCATGCTGGAATCATATTTTGCAAAACGTCCAAAAAAAAAAATCCTTATAATGAAAACTAAATTTGTTTTCTTTAAACTATCTTTGATGTATCATAGTCATTGCAAATTTTTCATTATATGGGTAGCAATTAGGAAATGTTATATACGTTTAGCCTAGGTTGTGTATTATCAAGTAGTTTGAGTTAGATTTTATGAGTTGAAGGTGATGGACAACACATTGATTGGTCATTCAAAGGTGATTTGTGAAATTATGCTTGTTCCCATCATCAAGAAGGCATGCAAGTTTGTACAATTTGAAAATTTTGACAAATTCTACAATGGATAATGGTAATGGTGATCAAAGTAAAGAAAAATCTAAATCCTTGAAAATGTTGTGGAACAAAATTACACAAAATTGTATATCAATTTGTACATTACAAAGGTTGATTATTTCAATGGATTTTCAAAGGTTCATTTGTTATAAGTCAAAAAACATTTTCAACTAGATAATTATTGATACAACTATCCCTAAAAATATAAATAAATTTTTGACATGTTCTGGTGCATTTGATGAGTCCATTTGATGCATTTAAAAAATAATGTCAAAATTTTAAAATATTTCTAAAAGTCCCTTATGAATTAAATTAAAAAAAATTGTTTTGAATTTTCTATATCATGTTTTGATGCTTAAAATCATTGTTGATACGAATCCCATTTTATGGTTTACACACATAAATTAGAATAAATTACAATTAAAAATCCAAAAAAAAATTAAAATGCACTTTTTGAAGTACTTTTTTGTTTTGCCCTTCTATGCTTTCACCCTCTCACATCTATTCTTTGGAGACATTTGATAAATTGAAACTAGATTTCCACAATCACACTATGATATGCTTAAATTCCTAAAATTGGAAAAGAACTAGTGCCTGTCCTTTTGTCAGTTGTATGTTTGAGCATCCCTGGTAATGTGTGGAGCCCAAGTTAATTATTGTAAGGTTGAATGGGCAAGATACATTTTTAGCTCTATAACTTAACATTTGTTAGAATTGTCATGTTTGATTTCATTTTTACTTTATTTCATACATTAAAGAGACTTGAATTTTACATCTAGTTTTGAACCTGTGGCTGTTTGGATGATTATGATTCTCTAGATGTTAGTTTCTTATAATGAAAATTAAATGATGCTCTTTACACAATATAGAAGACCTTGCAAGATGCGCAATCCTATGCATAAAGGTAGCATCTTCTATAACTAAAGAACTTTCACCAAGTTTTGAGAGTTAGTAGGCAACCCCAACATCCATTTAAAGTAATGTTGAGGTACCTAGAAATGGATTGAATCACAAACAAGTTTGCAATATTTTTTGTTTTGTTTTCCCGTCAATTCTTTGTGGTGTCCTTCAATGTGAACCCAAAACTAAAACTTGGATATTTTTTCATATGTGATGTCATAAGTCCAAGCAATGAGAGTTAGTTTAATGAAGATTTCGCCAACAAGAAAAAGAAATTGGAAAAGCCATGAATCGCAGATAAATATAGGGATAAGTTGGAGGGCAATAATGTTGGCTTCAAGAATCAATATACATATGATGATTATCCTGGTCGCCTCCTGTCCCCACTTACTACTCACATTCCTCTGTTTTCCCAATGTCCCGTTTTTGTCTTTTCTGTAGGTACCTGAAACATTTGCATCAAACAAGGCTACCACTCAATACTAGCAACTTTGTGCTCACTCCAAGCCGGAAAATGCACCCATTCAGGAGGCATTATCTTACACATACATAAGCAATTCGGCATTCAAATGGGCCCCCGCCCTTTACAGAATCCCCTAATTTTGGGGCTGTAATGTGCAGGTGTGCGGGGCAACTATGAAAATCAGGCCGTGTGCAATAGTATCAAGAGAGTCCTGTTTCCACTACCTATGGAAAATTTGAGTCCTAATATTGTATGAAATTTTATTGGGGCGGTGCATTAAACAATCAAAATAAAGAGTTTTTTTTTTTTGGACTTTGTGAGTTGTTGCACTTCCTTTTAGACCTTTGTTGTATTGTTGATGTGGGTGCTCAAGGCGTGGTCTTTCTCCGTCCGTTCGATTCTTCGTCCGAGTGAATCTCTTGGCGATTCTCCGCAATCGTCGTGGTGGCTCTTTTGCGCTTCTGCGAGTCCCGAAAGAGTTTCTTCGGCGTCAACAAGAGTCCCGTTTTGCTTTTTGTGACGTCGCGCAGATTTGTAAGTGTGCGTGTGTCTAATGGTTCTTTGTTGAAAACTTTACTTGGATTTTGAAAAGACAAAGTTTTCAACCTGTGTGTGAGTTGTGTGTTGTTTTCGCGTGTGCTTTGTGCTTTTTTTTTTCCTTCTTTTAGTTGAAAGTTGCTTCTATTTGAACTCGAGAATTTGCGAGTTGTGTGTGTTTTGTGTTGCTACAACAAAAGGAAGCTGAAGAAGAGGGGATGGGTGTTTGGGTGTGAAGAGTAGGGGTTGGGATGTTAGAATTTTAGTGAATTGAGGTTTGGGATTTTTTTGTGAGCAGTAATAGTAGTTGAAGAATTTGGAGGAGAATTTTTGTAAAGAGTCTTGCCGCAAGCAATTGTCGTTGGTTGCTGTTGTGGTGCGGGTCGGGGAACACTTTTGGAGGGTGTGCAAACCAATCGTGAACAGAAGGTACTTCCAACTTGTTGGTAAATTTTGTTCGGGATTTGTCTATTTGAGAGAGAGAGCGAGAGAGAGAGAGAGAGAGAGGAGCTTCGTGACGAACAGACAAGTTGTGATGGGCTCTCAGGAGCTTCATTGAACAACATAAAAAGGGGTTTTATCTTGGAGCTGCTCACTGGAGAAATCTCGTCATGTTTTGAAGTCTATTATGCTGCGTGGGTACCTCCTCGACATCTAGGTTACCACTGTAGGAACTTCGCTGTGTGTGGATGGTTGTATAGAATTATTAAGAGATACATGTGTTACAGAAGGTTGTCTTAAGCTGTCAATCAAGGTGAAGTTTGGTTTGAATGGTAGGTAGATCTCCCAGCTTCTTTGGGGACCTTGGTTGACCCATCTTTGTCTCATCTATTTGCTTCGGAACAAACTCTAGTGTTCTTTCTTTGACATGTACTCCTGCCTTAAGTATGCTACCAATATGCTTCCAAAATCTTGATGATTTGCACTGCTTGTAACTACCTGTCAGGAAGAAGATGCCACTTTGTTTGGTGCAATTTAGCTGCAAATCTTATGTGAGAATAATGATGTGGTGGTTGTGATAGCTGGCCTCCTTGAGACAGTCAAATTCAGGCATGATAGTTCTCTGTTTATCTCTTGAATAAAGAAAATTCGTAGTGTGATTCACAGTCAGATGTTGTGCATCAATATACAGACATAAAGAACAGAAAGTCTTGTTTTGTTTTGTAGGTGCTTTACTCTTTTTCCCACGATTCCTCTCATGTAAGACCAGTTTTTGTTAATATTCCTTGCCACCATTCTTTTTTGTTATTTCAAGCTTTTGGTTCTGTGTACTTCACTGAGGCCTGTAAGGAGATATCATAAGGAGATTTGGTTATAGACTTATTTCTTAACCATACCTTTTGTTTTGTGCCATGATTTCCATCCTTGCTTTTGCTCCATGACTGTACTTTCTTGCAGAGGAGTCACAAGGGACTGTAAATTTCTTGAGAAACCGCCCACATTAGATGTTGGAGACAAGCTTATGAGTTGGCTATGTAGCATTTAAAGTCACTCAAAGTTGCTTTTTTGTAGGTGTTCAAGATATGTTTGTCCGGCCCATGGCTGTTCCAAGCTGGCCTTACTTTGATCCAGAGTATGAAACATTGAGCTCATGAATTAACCCACCTCGGTAAGAATGCAAAATCACAATTAGTTTGGAGGCTTTCTATCTTCTCTGTCTCTTCTTTCCTTCCTTGCCTTGCCATTCCTTGTGTCTTCACAGCAAGAAAAACTTTTCAAGAATACATAGTGTGCATGATAATGCATCTGACATTCACCTTCAATGTTTTTCATGTCTTGGAATACACCTCACATTTCTCACTTTTTGCAGGGTAATAATTGACAATGACTCTAATGAGGATGCAACACTTGTCAAGGTACTATCTCTGTACAAGATTTTTTGCGACAATCTCGAGATTTGTTGTGTACTATTGAAGGCCTAGATGAATCAATTAGTTCACTATGTGAGGTGTAACCAAATCACTTGATTCTATCATTCAGGTGAACAGTGCAAACACGCATGGGATTCTGCTTGAAGTTGTTCAAGTGTTGACAGATCTTGACCTGAATATCTCAAAGGCATACATTGCATCTGATGGTGGATGGTTCATGGATGGTGAGAATACAAATCTTCCTATGTTTTGCAATTCTTTCAGTTTACAGTTCTGAAACCAGATATATTCTGATCATTCAGCTTTCTTGTTTGGAACTAACATCTGCTTCTTGTGTTTCTTGCATGACTTTTCCCTTCTGGTGACTGATTTTCAACCTGACATGTCTGATTTTTTGCATGCAGTGTTCCATGTTACAGACCAACAAGGGAACAAAATTCAGGAAGGAGATGTCTTGGATAACATTGAAAAGGTAGTCAAGTTTTCATATGTGAATTCCTCGTAGAGTTTGAAGGATTGGATTTGACTGTTGCAAAGATATATACCCTAATTGAGCTTCTTGTTTTGTTTGGGGTTTCAGGCTTTGGTAACAAGGAAGAACAAAGTGTCAGCAGAGTTTCCTGGATGTGCGGGGAAGTTTGTGGGAGCAAAATCTATTGCAGAACACACCATCATAGAACTTACAGGGACAGATAGACCTGGGCTTCTTTCTGAGGTTTCTGCAGTCCTCACATCCATGGATTGCAGAGTTCATGCAGCAGAAGTTTGGACACACAACCGAAGGTGTGCATGCATGATTTACATTACAGATGAGGATACTTCAGGCCCCCTGTGCAATGTGAGGAAGCTGGCAGGCATCAAAGAGAGGCTCCGGCTTGTAATGAAAGGTGACAATGATGAGAGAAGAGTTGCACGAACGAATGTGGCTGCTGAGGGTGTCACACATCCTGAGAGACGTTTGCATCAGCTCATGTTTGCTGACAAAGATTATGAAGCTAGTGAGAAGTTTGAGAGGTCCAAGTCCATGGGTGGGAAAGTGGACAAGCCAACAATCACAGTTCAAAGCTCCTGTGAAAGGGGTTACTCCATCATAAATGTCCAGTGTAAAGACCGCCCAAAGCTTCTTTTTGACACTGTTTGCACCTTGACTGATATGCAGTATGATGTTTTCCATGCAACTGCAACTGTGGATCCTTTTGGTCCATTTGCACTCCAGGTATTTCTGATGCTCCCACTTTTCTTCTTCCATGGTTAATTATGAGAATAAAAGAATGCAGTATTGATGCATATCTCAACAAAGAACAAAGTATCAAAATAGGTCACAGATCAACATTACTGTGAATACCTCCCTGACTTCATCTTGATAAGCAAGTGAAGTATTGTTCCAAACTAGTTCACTCGTGATGAAAACTTAGAAGGATTTTGAGGGAAAAGCAGTGCCAATGATGCGATATCAGTTTTTTAAGGTGAAATTGTGGCAATTTCCAGGAGTTTCATATTCGCCAAATGGATGGTCAAACCCTGAGTCCAGGTGCTGAAGAACAAGTGAAGAAGTGCTTGGAGGCAGCAATTGAGCGCAGGTCCTCAAAGGTATGTTGTTACTGAATCATGAAAGATATATCAACAGAAGTGGCAAGGCATCATCCATGTGTTTTCTCATTGTTAGTTTGCTCTAGTGAATCTGTGGGTGAACATTAGCATCAAGTGAATTGAACCCTGAAATGCAATATTCACTTTCATGTAAGGTACAAATTAGTTCACACAGTTTTTCAGAGTCTAATCAGTCACTTTGTTTTTCTTTTGGATGTTTGCCAGAGGTTGCTAAAAGAAAACAGATAAAAAAGAGATTGAAGTTAACACAAAAAGAGTGTGTTTATGCTTTTGCTGGAGTACCTCCATATTGTGTACAACAATTGTTGAAATTGCCAAGACTTTTGCAACCATGATCAATCTCTTTGGCTTTTATCTTTTTGGCAAGTACTTGATGATGCAGTTGATTTCCAAAGTCTTCCATGGGAACTGCTGCAAACATTTCACATCTTGATGATTCTTTTGCAACTTCTCACTTCAGTTGTAGTTGCCAATTTTGGTGTCTCACAATTTTTATGGCGTGCTATTTCTCTCTGTGTGCAGGGCTTAAGGCTGGAGCTTTGCACTGGTGACAGAGTGGGGCTTTTATCAGACATGACAAGGATCTTCTCGGAGAATGGTTTATCAGTGACCAGAGCTGATGTCTCCACACAAGGTGACAAAGCGATCAATGTTTTTTATGTTACAGATCCTTCAGGTGACCCTGTAGACAAGACCGTGGAGAGAATAAGGCGCAACTACCCAATTCTTGGAGTCAAAGAGATGTCCTCAATTTCTGGATCTCCTCAAGTTAAAGAGCAAGCCTCTTCTCCTTTGAGCAGCTTTTTGAAGTCTTCTGAGCGCTTCTTCCAAGGGCTTACAACAGGCTGGAAGATGTCTACAGTGGCATAAGATTCTTATTATGTCCGTGCTTGCCTTCTCTTCAAAAAGCTCATCTGACATGGACTGGATAATTCCTGCGAAGATGAGAAACCTTGACTGATGTATATTGGTGAACTTGTTCATGCGTCTTCTACATAATCTCAACAAATTCCACATTGCAAGTACTTGTGTCTGAAGAACTGGCCTCTGCATCAGAGCAACAACTTTCATGGCAATCTTCAAAACCATGACTGCATCATGAGCAACTTTTGCTAGCATATTACACCAAAAGTGGTCACTGCAACAAAAAGGTGCTTCTCTTTCACCTGCACTTCTTCTAACTGTTCAATTTGGACTCAACGATCAATGACTACATAGAGCAAGCAGGAAAGCTTGATCAAAAGAATGATGTATTCAAGATCCTTCAACACCTGAAAAACTCCGACAGATAAAGAGGAGACTGCCTGCCCCTTAAGGGCCTTGTATATTTCAAAGTAAGAATGTGATTGACATTTCTCCCTTCATGTGCTCATTTTAACTAAAGGGCACACTTCTGAACTTTTGTAGGTTATCAAGATGTAGATCTGGAGGCAACTATGGTTGCCCTTACAAAGTTATGGATATACTGTACAAAATGTGACTCAACCAGTCTGAGGACTTGAGATGTACATGGTGTACATTTAAAAAATTGCCCATCTGGGTTTACTTGGATCAAGATATGGTTGCAATTTGTGAATGGTGAAGAAGCACTTTCACCTTGCTCCCTTTCTTTGTTTGGTTTTGCTGTCATTTGAAACAGATTTTGTTCTCAGCAGCTGATGTTCATTTCCTGGTTGGTTTTCGTAAGTGTCTTTTCTGTCTTTTGATTTGGTGAATTTTGTTGATTTTGCGTACCTCAATTTCAACAGCCTGTAGTTGGTTTGCATTAGGGTCTTTCCTTCCTTTGTTCTGGCATAGTCTTGTCGTTGGTTCTGTAATGGTACAACAAAATTCCATGGTGGAATTCAGTTTTTTCTTCTCTCATTATCTCCTGAACAAAATCTATAATTTGGCATCATGATCTGCACCAAGATGTAACATGCTTCTGCATTAATATGGAAAATGTAAAGAGGAGAGAATCTCTTGTTTTGTTATGCAGATGGCTTCTCTTGTATCTGGCTAAGATAACTGTCATGAGGGCCAGCTTGATTATCAAAAGCCTTCCTTCCCATGATTCTTTATCTGCAGGTCAAGCTTCACTTCAATACCTAGGTAGTATTATATGGGGATTTGTGTTTGGGGTTTGCATCTGTTACCTCTTCCATCACGTGTTACACTTTCAGTTTGTGTACTGGCTTTGGATTGGATATGACCAGTTTTCTCGTTCCATTTCCACTTCTTTGCACAGACCTGAAGGGAGTAAACAAGTTGCTGTGATGATTGGTACTGGCAAGGAGAAAGATCCATGCACGATACCTGGTAAGGCAATGTGGTCAGAGAATCCATGGAAACAGAACACCCAAACTGTCTTTCCATCACCTTTCTCTTCAATTCTTCATGTTTCTGCAATGGTGCCATGCATGGCTGATATATCTTTCTTAATTGGCTTGTAATAACTTGTGTGGAGATTCAGTTCAGCAATTTTGTTTGCAGGAAGGATTTGCTTCTGTATCCACCTTAACCAACTGATCCTGTAGCTGCAATCCACAATGATTTACAAGCTTAAAAATGCAAGAGCACTGCAAGTTGCAAGAGGGGACCCCATGACAGCAATGCAGCCTCTTTTGATAACTGGTGCCTCAGATCTCTCCTCTTATGATTCTTGTGGGATTTAGGCTTCTGAATTGCAGATGGGTGGCTTTGTTCTTGCACCAGTTAACTCTCTTCCTTGTTTTTGGATTCCTTCTGCAAATCATGAGTACAGGAGAAGAGGATTCAAAAGAGAAAAAATTCACTTTGATTGCTTTTGCAAATCGCCAGTAAAATTGAAGAGAATCGACAAGAGAAGAATTCCAGTTGATTGCGGAACAAGGATTGTGGAAGGGTTGCATGAATACTAATCCTATAGGACTCCATCGAAGGAGGATGTGTTTTAGGGGGCTTCTTCATGTTCGTCAGTCTGGTGCAAGGAAAGCACGGATGTGCCAGATGAGGGCAGTAACAGAAGTTGGAGCAGCAGGGTAATTGGGCAAGTATTGCATGAATTCAGGATCCAGAAAGGCGCAACAGACTTGTTTCTTTTCTTTCCCGGGGATCTTTCTCAGTCCCCCCTGAAGAAGAAGAAGAAGAGATACCAAAAACCGTTGAGCAGCCCGAGTTTTGGTAACGCAACAGAAGGGGAACTTCTGGCATTGATGAAGCCTATGGACTGGCCTGGTCCCAACACTGTTCCTGAAGGTAAAACTTCCTCGCTGCTGCGATTTTGCATCCACAACTCCTTTGCATCTACTCCTTTCTCACAACTTGAAAGGATTTGGACATGATTGTTCTAGCCATAACATCATGATGAGCTTCTAGAGGATGCAAGATTGAGGTCATGTTGAGATTGGAGTTTTGCAACCATAGTCCTGAAGGTATTCAATCCTATTTGGTTGGCAGAATGTTGCATCTTTCATCTTGTTCTTGTGTTCTTTGTCATGTTACTGTCGAATAGTTGTTGTGTAGATTTCTCTGCAATTTCATAGATATATTCATCTCTTCTTTCATCAAAGTGAGGGCATATCAGGTTTCACCAACACCAGTAGTTACATTGTAATCCATGTGCTGCACATCTGTAATTGATTGGGACTATGCAGTAGACATGGATTTTACTGACAAAATGCAAGCTGTGTGGACTGATGTCCAAGTGGTTGAACTTGTTTGCTGTGGCGGTTTTATGTGTGATGTGCCAGAGGCTGCAAAGTTGTGAGATCATCACAAAGCATTGTAGCATCCATCTCCCATTTGATTAAAATTCCATTATACAGTTCCTTTGTGCAGGTCTTCCCCTTCATGTCAAGTCACTTGAGATCAACTCTGGTCAGTCATCAGTTCACTTTTGTACATTGTTCAATCTGGTTCCAGAAATCACAGTAGAGTTGACATTCTGCCATAGAGAGAAGAGTTCTGGCACTTCATCTGGCTCAGAGAATGTTGGCCACAGACATGAACAAAGGATGTGTTCGTATATTTCTCCAGCTGTTGTTTTACCCTCAGATGGCTTGCTTGCTGTGACCAGCATGCTCCAACAGCTCCAACAAAATGCAAAGTATCATCAGAGCTGTGATCGTCAGTCTCAGTGGCAATGTAGATGAAGCTGGTATGCATGAACTGCAGATGATGGTGGTCTTCCTCTAATGTAGGTTGAAAGGACAGCATCCATTTTACAAAATCATATATCAGAAATGACACAAGCAATTCTGTTACGCACAATGTTACATTAAGAAGGGTTCAACACATGATGCAGTGGATTTTCATATCTTGTCACAATCTGGCACGGATCTTTTAGCTTGCAATTGGAACCTTGAAGATGAGGTGCAGGAATTGGCATTTTTGTGTTTTGCATATTCCTTGCTTGCACATATTCCAGACATCTCAAATCTTTGTGTTGCTAATCCTTCTATAGACTTGATCTTGATCTGCACTTTTCTTTTGGCATGAGGTTTCTTTGGTCTTAGGATTTTCTGTTATGCGAAGCAACAAAAACCTATTGTCATCTGTGTAGATTTCAAACATGTTGCCACTTAGTTGTTCAATCAAGGAAGCTGTGACTTTATGTTCTCAACTGGCATGGTAATGATCCTCTGCATTTTGGAGCTACTACACTTGAACTCTATGTAGCCAGGCTCTGAGAACCTTGATGGGAAATTTCTGGAAATTCAGAATGGCTTCTTCCCTGCTGCAAACAAAAGGAGAGAGCAAGTTCAGGGATTCCAACTCTACAGTGGTCTTCTATGAGACCAGCTGATGGGTCTGAAGTGCCAGATGGAGACATGTAAAGACTTTTGACTTTGGACTACAGTGCTTCCTATCTCTTTTCAGGTACATATTGAAGCTCTCAGATATTGAGAGACTGACTAAGGGGTCTTTGCTGCAACACCAGAGATTGGTCAACCTAAATAACTAGGTTTTCTCTCTCCTACCTAGCCCCATGTCTTCATGTCACTTTAACAATCTTCTAGTGGGAAATTCCTGTACATTTTGTACAGTTTAATACTCTGCTCCTCAGGCATTACCTGATGTAAAGCACAGGCAGAATTTTTTTCTGTGATACCCAAAAATAAATAAAAAAACCCTGAGCCCCACAAGGACCCATGTCCTCATGGCACTTTCACAGTCTTCTAGGGTGAATTCCCATACATTTTATCATGTAGGGAACATGTGGAAATTGAAAGTTTGTGATCAAATGCTTTGACACTTCCAATTGGTGCTTTCTGTAGGCAAGAGGACGGGTACTAAATAGCACAGTAGGATATTAAGAAAAACAGACCATGCCTGAGGAAAATTTGTCATCTTACACACAAGTCACACCTTCTAGAACTATGTACAAATTTTGTGCGGGGCACATTCATAAATCAATCCTACAGCTCTGTGCATGTCAACAAAATGCAGAATCACAAATGCACTATTCAGGGACGCAGAGATAAATTAATTTCAAGGTTCCTTGAATGTAGAACCAAACTTTTGTTGATTTAGATTAAGACTGTGTTGAAACTGAGATCTTTTCCAAAGTCTGGAGTTCATTTTCCAAGTACAGAACAATGAAATTTCAACCTCTAGGATTGTTGCCTCTTTCTCTTCTTAGTGTCTTCTGTTTTCAATCTTTTTTCCCATCAAGAGGCCCCTCCAAAATTTGATCAGAAGACAACTTTTGCGCTTTAGGTTCCTAGCTTTCTACACTACATATCCAGTATAACACTTGGTGAAAAGGCTTGGTTCTGAAGAGTAGAGGCTAGACTGAGAATTGCACACCTGTAAATTGGAATTGCTTTCTATTTTTCTCTTGTGAAATGAAGCCAACCCAGTCCTCAGAACCCTTCTTAAGCAATATCATGTTTGATGGTCAACCTCTGAGATGGCATAAGAGTAAGTGGGTTTGCCGTGAAAGAAGGAACTGCCTAGTATATACAGTGGCGTACTTAACACCCTTGATTGGACCCCAGGATCTCTTCACAAAGAACAAACCTGTGCAGATGTGCCACCATTGTAAACTAGCTGATGAAGATGACGATGCTGCTTGGAATTTTGCTGATGATGATGACACTTTGATAGTGCTGATGATGATAATGGAGTTTTGATATTGCTGATGATGATGATGATGGAGCTTTGATTTTGCTACTGATGATGGTCCAGCCTGATTTTCCTGCTGATGATGGAGCTTTGATTTTATGATTATACAAATGTCCCTTTTTAGTCTTCAGTGTTACTCATGGAGAGGTCATTTTTTGCTCTTATCTGGATCCAACAGCAACGGTGGGGCATCTCTGCGTCTTGCTTGCGGATAGATCCCCCCCATGTTGATGATGATGAGGTAGATTTGACCAAATGTAGCTAATATTTAAGAATCAGAAAATCACCAGTCCCACCTCCAGCAAATGATTTCAATTTACTCCCACATTAGTGACGGGATTTGATTGGAGCTAGTGAATGAACATTTGCATCCATCATTCGTTGCATCTTGATGCAACTGTGTTTCACATTATCATGTGAACAAATTTGAAATTCAAATTCATTTGTTTACAGCAAAGTGATATTTATAAATTTACGGGGAATGACACATTAAAAAGATATGATTTGAAATCTCTTATCTTGAATCTTGGCACCAATCTACCAATAATTGTCAAATCTACAATATGACACTTAAATAGAAATATTCCCTGATTACTAAATAATTTTGATTTACAAACTACACATTTTCTCAATTTTGTTCTAAAGTGAGTCATTCTCATTAACTTTTAAAACCATGTTACAGAAATTAACAGTCTTAAAATAGTGAGATGAAAAGCAAATGGGGGATATAAATCATCCCACATGTAACAAATTTGTAAGGATTGACGTCTTTGAGTCTTATTTCTTTGATCATTTTTGGTTTGGGGAATGTTGAATCCTCGTTTAGCAATAGTATGGTAGGTCAACAAGTGACATCGGCTTAACCTATTCAAGGTTTCTAAATTTAATTGACACCACTTGACATTTTTTGATGACAATTTGTTGACTAAAGCCTTGGTCACGCAATGTGGTACTTGTTGGAATGCAAAACAAAGACGGCTAGTGCACACCCAGTACCCATGAGCACACCATCTGCCAGAAACCCATTTATGAGTCAGTTCTGGACGAGTTTACCTTGGTAACCTATTCTTTCAGCCAGGGCGAATTGAATATTCATAAGCAATATAACTGGGTTTTGGGGTTTTACCATGATCCCAATGTGGGGTTCAATTTGCCTTTGCCTATCCTTCCTACCTATCCTGTATACCATCTCCACCGACTTTTGAATATATCAGTCTGGTCCTGGTATTGGGCATACCTGTATAGGACGATAACGTCTTCATTGAACTTTGTGCCAATAATGATAGCTATAAAATAGCTTTTAAACCTCCACTCAAACCTCCACCATATTAAAAAATATTATAAGTATCGAACCAATACATCTAGATTCTATAAATTGGTGAAAATTATAAGTTGAGGAGGTTGACTAAATATTTCTAAGATGCCAAGAATAGGAGATAAGGTGACCTTATTCATATCAAGCCTACAACACATATATTCAACAAATCATTTTTCAAAGTTTTATTGGATTAATGGAATCATTGATTTGTTTCCCTTTTGGTCTATAAAAGGATTATTAACTTTATCATGATTTAAAAGGAGAAAACTAGTATTGGCCCAATACGGTTGTAAGTGCTTCTAGAAGCAAGGTGAATGGAAATAAATTATCAAAAGAAAAGTTCCTCATTAAGTGATAGTATTTGAACAAGTCCATCATAATTGCATGCATATATGCTATAGGGTGATTTTTGGCATATGCCCTTATTTTTCATTACCTCAAATCAGTTGCGTTTCCCTGGATAAAGGCAAACCCTATACACAAATCAGCTAAGTCAAGGTACAACAAGTCTCAAAAATTTACCATTCAAATAAAGTAATCGAAAGAATAATGGTGAGGCACTACCGCCCAGGTAATATACAAGATATATAATTACTTATGGGTATAATTATTAGGGTAGAAGAAAAACTTGCCAATCCAATGTGTAATTAGTAAGAATATCCAGCCAGGTAAGGTAGCTAAAAGGGTAGAATAACATTTTATCACCCAAGGAAGGTATAGGCTCCAAGGTATATTTCCCCCTTTTTTTTTACCCCTGAACATGTTTTGGGTAAATAGATGACCAGTTGGACAGGGCAATTTGTAAAATAATAGTACAAAATTTACCAAACGACTATGCTCATTAAAAGGACAGCAGTAAAAAGATTACCACCCCATGTAAGGTATATAGGATAGATATTCACTTGTAATGGTGCATTTACACTTGACGTTAAGTCAGTGTTAAATGAAAATCTAGGTGGCACCCAAATGTTAAATGGGCCATAGCTCAATGTTAAGTGAATGCCAGCTTAACATAAAATTTTCATGGCAACTAGGTATAAGGCCTAAATGGCTAGCATGGTGTTACAGGACTCTACCCTAGAGTCCCTAACACCAAGTGTAAATGCACCTTAAATATATCAGGGTTAAAGACTTACCTGCCCACCACTAGATTCTACATTATAAACCGCTCTGAAGTAGGATTCAATTTTAGGGCTTGCAGGCTGTTGTACAAGAAATATTGAAATCTCTAATCCCTTTTTGTTGCTGGGATTGCTGGGTGTTGATCAAATAATTGCTATCCAATTATTTTCTTGTTAATATCCCTTAATACGATTTAGGACAAGCAGCTTATCACCTAATTGCTCTGCCCCATATGACAAGTTCAAAGTTCAAACCACTAACAGTTAAAATAGGAAATGTTCCATGGAGTTCTCCGAAAACGAACTCACACTGAACAGGCCGAGGATGAACAATACCTGACCTTCCAGAGTGAGGCATCTCCACCTACAGCACTGGAATGGCCTGCACACTATATTTTGGACGATCCATAGTATAGTGTTGGCTGGGTATCAAATTTTGGCCGGGTATCAGCAAGGGCATGGACCTAGGTATGGGGTCCTACTTGGGTGGGCCTCTCTTGTCTCATACACATGTGATGCCCATACTTGGGCCTGCTTTGTGTTTTGCAAACCTGGGAGATGCATGAATGGAGTGGGCAGTTCATATCACACACCTATGCAGGGCATTAAGCTTTAAGATTAGAAAATTTTAGGTTAGAGTTTTGCAAAGCTTGGGTGGGCCTTAGTGCTATTGATGTCAGAGTTGTTGGTTTGTAGGTTTGTGCAATCATGAAGGAGAATGAAACTCATTATGCAATGGGTAGGACAGTTGAATTTGTCCTCAAGGTGTTTTATTCTTGATGTCACTAGTGGCTATTACATTGTTATTTAGGTAAGCTCTAAGCTTTTTTGTTTGCACAATGTCTCATTTTAAACCAATGCATATAAGTCTTATGTGCTTTGGTTTCCATTACATTGTCATGTTTGGGACCCATGACCCAGGTGAAGCATTGGAGTTTGTGTTTTTGTTTCAATTGTCACATTCATCAACATTCCAATTTCCATCATTGATGGTTGCACTCCAATGCTTTTCCAATTTTCATCATTGATAGGTGTACTATTTTTTTGGATTGTAAATTCATGATAAAAGATCATTTTCATTGTTGTAGAAGAACTTTTTCATTGTTGTAAAAGTGATTTTTCATTTAGTTTAGGGTTTAAGGTGTTTTGTGCTTTGCAACATCAATATTTGCTAATGCTTGTCCTGATATTGTTGTACACTTGCCGTTATTAATTTACACATCATTTCATGTTTGTTGGAGGTTTAGCGAAAGATCAAATCCCTCAATGTGCCTTTAGTCGATTTTGAGTTGCTAACATCCCACCCATTAGTATGAAATGCATTATTATGGTTAGCTCACTTTAAGACATCCCTACATCAATCCCCTTAAATTCTCTTTATGTTGTCATTTTACAATGCACAGTTTCTATGCAAGTATTAGGTTCATGCGAAAAATCATTATAAGAATAGACAAAATGTGACATAGTCCAAGGGCATGTGGATGTGAATTTTCAAGATAACAAATGCCCAACTTTAGCTTACATTTTACTTCATCTCAAAGATGTATTACTGTGTTTCTCATACTCAGGACCCCACTTAATCTGCCAACTTGAACTAATTACATCCCTTAAATGCTTCGCAAACAAATGCAGGGTTTTAAAATTTCCAACATGCACAATCTTCTATAGTTTGGACTACCTTGTTCCATCATCACACCTCTGCACCAACCCTCATACTAAACCACAATTACATACACCATTTGTTACTAAATAACTATTGGTATAGTGGAAAAGATTCAGCAACTACAAAACACAACAATAGGCTCTCTTCACATCATGAATTTTTTTTTGACAAATGTACTTAGCTCTGCTGAACCACACCTTGCATCAATCTTATATTCTCTGTTGCACCATCCAATTTTAGAAACTCTGTCAATGCTGCTCCAATTTCTATCATCAAGAACTTTGTAAGCCTTGCGTTATACATGAACAACAAACCATCCTACACTCCCTCACATACCCTCTTTAAGTCGTTATGGGTGATGGCTAAACTGAAAAACAGGCAATGACGAAAAGCTTTCCAAAGAAAGTTGATGGTGACAAAATTTAAAAACCTAAAAATTTCATGTGTTCACACTAGCAGTACATCAGTTAATTCAGTTCAACTCATTTCAGTTCACAGTACCCAAGTTTAATGAGGGGCATGACAGTTTGATCATGATGACAAACAAAACAATCAAACTCCCTTCCTTCATAGATAGATGGGTAAAAGCTTTTTTTACTACCTACCTACTAACAACCTGCTTGTGGGTTTTCAAACAGGTTGCTACTATGTAGGCAGGTTTTGAGTAGGTAAGTAGTAAAGAAAACCCTTACCAATGCATATACTAATGGCCATGTTCAAATCTTGTAGTCACCTATTTTTTTAACCTATCTACCTATACATGGGACCTACTTCTTACACAATGGGTTACCATGGTGAAACCAGTCATAAGGGGCATCTTATGGGCATCAGTGGAGGGGGGGGCTGGCGGGTGCTGATCAGTGCTGTGTGGGTATTAGAATCAGATACCGATACCTGATGGTTATCAACCTGAGTATATGCTCATTTACCCAACGAAGGTGAAAAGAATCAAAATTAGACTTTGGTTATACAACAAATTCAGAAACTCACCTTTATAACTGCTGGTTTGTTGTCGGTCTCTCATGAAAACTGTCAATTCTTGGATATTTCTGAAATACCTGTTGCTGGTGGTTCTCTAATTCTGATTTTTTCTGGAAAAACAGAACCGGTGTTTCTCTCATTCTGATTTTTTAAATGAGCCAGAGCTGTCGGTTATTTAAAACATCAAATAACTGCATTACGCTGGAGCTGACTCAATCTGACCTTTAGTCCAGGACATGTCAAAGTTTGTACTGAAGACCCTGATTTAGTCTAGAGACCACATATTTATATCATAATACTTTGTCAATATTTAATTTATTTTAAATTTTTAGCTTAGATAAACTCTTATATTGGTGCAACCAGTGCATTAGAAATCGTCAAACATGAAGTAGAATTAAGAAAGTTATGGGGTCCCAAAGTACAGGGTGTCAAGAACTCAGAAAAAAAACCACCGAACATTACAAAGTGAGTTCCCAAACCTTAACTTGAATGATGCTCGATTACTATTACAGTTCAAAGATGATTTGTAAAACTTCATGTGACACTCCTATAGCATTTTAAATCGTTTTAAATGAATAAGAAGTAAGAAAGTTATGAGATTTGAAAGTAATAGGGGTCCAAAGAGGAAAAAAAAAAAAGAAAAACATTAAAAAAAAAAAAAATTTTTTTTTTTCTTTTTTTTATTTTTTAATTACTCTTTTTCATTTGCCCTTCAAAGGTTATTTTTAAATTTTTAGACAACCCTCCTAAAAAATTTTAAAAAGTTTTTAAAAAAAAAAAAAAAAAAAAAAAAAAAAAAATAAAAAAAAAAAAGGAACAAAAAAAAAAAAAAAAAAAGAAAAACATTAAAAAAAAAAAAAAGTCTTTTTTCTCATCTTGTTATTTTTTCATTACTCCTTTTCACTTGCACTTCAAAGGTGATTTCTAGAGTTTGAGGCAACGCTCCTGTAACATTTTAAATCACTCAAAATGAAACACATATGATGAACATATAAATAAGTGTTCCGTCATAGGAGGTGATTGGTGATGGCCCAGTATAACGTAGACAATTTTGGCTAGTCACAAAATTGAAAAAAAACCCCCTGGTCACTGATTGGTTTATGGTTCAATTTCATCTCCTTTTTTCTCCATTTTCTGCCCAGTGCCATGCAAGGAAGTTTCTCTTCTCTTCTTTTCTATTTCCTTCTGTTCTCGTGTTGGCGAGGTGCTTTCGTGCCGAAGAAGAATCGTCAAAGTCGTGGGTCTTGCGGTTCTTGACCCCGAAAATATGGCGGACAAAGTGGTGAGCTCGAGTTTTTATTTTCTCTCATAAATGGATGCTGGTTTGCTGCTTCGCCCTTCTTCGTCTTCTCCTTCTTCTTGCTTCCATCACTGTAGAAAGTTGAAACAAAAGTAGCTGCGTTCTACTTTCCATCCATCGGTCAAACTTTGCTTTCGGTTTGTTGGTGGTGGTGCTAGTAGTCGCAAAACCTTGCCCTGCATATTCCTTGCAAGACCTCTGAACTTGGTGGACACACAAACACACACGCACACACTCCCCGACACTCTGCAGTGTGGCACACCACCCCAGCTTCGCCTCTGCTGCAGGAAAAAACACGGAGTTTTGTCTTTGTTCTCACATACATGATGAGGTCGCCGAGTCCTGGTGCCTCGTTGCCACAGAATAGATCATGGCCGAGATTGAGGCTGTTCTGGTTCGCGGATTAAGCGCCAGGATAATTGTCTCTCACCATCATTTCATACTCCAATTCTACTTCTTGCAGCTTTCCAAAGTGATAGAACCTTGCTGCCATTAGGGGATTCGGGGTGTGTAGTATCATCAACAGGCAGCCATGGCTTCCATGCGCTTCAGATCTGTGGTGGTAGTAGTAGTAGTGATACATCTGCTGCTGCTGGTTCTCTCCGTGTGCAACTTAGTTTCTGCTGACAATAGCGGGAATTGCGCAATTGGCGCGTGTGCGCGATACAAACTTGATGCTGATTTACTTCCGATTCCAGCTGTCGCGAGCGATAACTGTGTTTCTGAAGTTGATTCGCCTTTGTCGCTGTCCTGCACTGATAATCAAACACTCAACCTCATCGTGAAGAACAGCACCGCTATATTGCAGCGTTACCCAGTTCAGAACATCAATTACGCCTCGCGAACTCTTGTAATCGATGTCAGCAAAGTGTTGGATTGCTCTACTCCCGTCAACTGGATCGATGCATTCCTGACGAGTTTCTCCCTGAGTAACCGACTCCTCCTTCACTGCGACCTGGATATATCTGAATCAGGAGCCATGTCGTCAACTGATGACGCCTGTGTGCAGGTGGATCCGTACAACAACTGTGGAACAACCTGTGCAGCAGTAGCAAATTCTGATCAGATGGAACCTCCGGGCTTCTGCTGCTTACAGCATGCATACGAGTCGACAAACTACGATGCAAGCACATTCAGCTCGTGCCAGATTTACGGCAGCTGGAACGACACCTACACACTCGCTGATCTAAACTCGCTGACTCCATCACTGAATATCGACATCACTTCAATTACACTTCAGTGGGCACCAGGTAAAATTTCGCAAGAAGCTATTGTAGTGGGATCTCGTGCTGAAGAAGAATCTGCCAAATTGGTTTTTCACATGTGATCTGAATTTCGTGGGGTTGCTGATTTCTGTTGTTTCAGGACGAAGTTCGAAGAAGCAGACTGCTGCCATCACTGGTAATTGCTTGAATGGCCCCTGGGTTGTGAAGCGCTGAGGATTTAGAGCAAGAAGATGGTGGTCGTTTGAAAAAAATTCTCCATTGCTGGGTGTTCAGGGTCTAGTCTCGTTTCGTTTCTCAGGAGAGGGACATGGTTCCTTGAATCCAGAGGCGCTGTGTTTTTTTTTCTCAAGACGCGATGTTTTTGTTGTGCAGGAGGAGTGGTCGGGGGCCTGTTGGGCGTCTCCGTGGTTATTTTTCTGCTCTGTTGTTGTTTCCGAAGGTCTGACAGGATCAAGCCTGTCTTCATGTCGAAGAGCGCACAGGTGCAATCCGCACAAGCGCCGAGCTATGAGTACAACAATAAATTCTCCACAGATTCAGGCTCTGAGAGATTGACGCGCTTCTTCTCTTACCAGGAGCTCGAACACGCCACAAACGGCTTTAGCGCAGCCATGGAATTGGGCGGGGGAGGCTTCGGGACTGTTTACAAGGGGCAGCTCGCGGATGGCCGGTTGATTGCCGTGAAGAAGCTAAACCAAGACGGAAGACAGGGTCTGCAGCAGTTTCACAACGAGGTCACAGTGCTGTCGCAGGTGCAACACCCTAATCTCGTGAAGTTAATGGGTTGCAGTGTGGAGGTGAAGCGCCATGCGCTCTTGGTTTACGAGTTCGTCCCCAATGGCTCCCTTGCTCAACACCTCCACAGCCAACAAGGGTCCCCCGGATCCATTTTGCCATGGGAAACCAGACTCAACGTCGCAATTCAAACTGCCGATGCGCTCATGTATCTTCACTGCCTCGTCGACCCACCCATCTTCCATAGAGACGTCAAGACTACCAACATCCTCTTGGACTCGCAGTTCCGAGCCAAGGTCGCGGACTTCGGATTGTCCAGACTGGTGCGTGCAGCAGGCTAGAAGTTCTTACCAGTCGTCTTAATTAGATATGTCTAGCGGAGAATTTTTCCTTCGAATTCACGCTCGAGTCATCTATATCATGCAACACAAATGTATTGCGTGCACTGTAGACTGGACCGATGTAGTAGTGGCCTTGAAGATGATGACACATGACTTGCCGTTGTCGTGAACAATCGACTTGCAGTTGCGCGCCTATCTCATGCAATGCAAAGTATATTTGATGTGGTGTGTAATTGGAGACGAAGGGAGCAATCCAGGATTCAGCGAGGATCAATTTGTAAGTATAGAATCTCTTGTCTGTTGCTGATGGTGGAATGATTATTGACTTTGCAGATGCCCATCAGGACTTTCGAGATGACGCACATCTCGACGGCTCCTCAAGGAACACCTGGTTATCTGGACCCGGACTACCAACAAAGCTACCAGCTCTCCGACAAGAGCGACGTGTACAGTTTCGGAGTGGTGCTGATGGAGCTCATCACCGCGAAGAAAGCCGTGGACATGGCGCGCAACCGCAGGGAGATTAATTTGGCTGCCTTTGCAGTGGCCAAGATCCAAGCTGGCACGCTGGACGAAATCATCGATCCTTACCTAAAGAGGAACTTCGACATTGAGTCTGGAACTCACGATACGAAGACCAGAGATATGGTGAACAGCGTGGCGGAGCTGGCCTTCCGCTGCCTCGCGGCAGAGAAAGACGACAGACCCTGCATGAAAGAGGTTCTGGAGGAGCTCCGGAGGATCAGGGAACATGGATATGGTTCCGATCCTCCCAATCTCGCAAATCACGATGCTTCTAGCGACACCCGGCTGTTCGGCAGCTTGAAAGAGGGTGAGTACATCGAGCTCGACATCTCGTATGGCAGTGTGTACAACAACAACAACAACAAGGACACAAAACCTTTGATCACAACAGAGAGGGAGCAGCAAAACTCCGCCGCGCCCTGGCGCCACTCCCTCACTTCCGAGGACGATGTTTGGGAGAGCGTCCACAGCTCTCCAGACCACAACAGCGTCACACAAATCTGGCATGAAATAAATCTGGTAAGTTGCCACCATCGCTGCTACACAGCTCTCAGAAGTTCATCATCGGATTAGCAACAACACGACTACAACACAACCAGAGAAATAAAATGGTTCCAACCAAAATTTCAGCGGCTATGTCTATTCCAATCTCTTCTTCTTGTTCTTCACTTTGTGATCAACTTCGAAGATGAACTGAACTTCACGAAGTCTATTGATTGCACAAACAAAAACAAAAATCTCTCCTGAATGCAAAAAAGCTATTGAATTCATTCGGCAACAACAAGGTTTGGTTTATTGATGTGCATGATTGGGGGGGGGGATTTTGCTTGTTTGGTTGCAGACAAATCCACAAGCTCGATAGAGAACCAGGACGAGCTCAGAATGAGCACGACACACCAGAAAAAGCATGGATTCTTCTCTCCTTTTTCTTCTTCAATTCTTCACATGCAGCAACAACACCAATACAATGCAAGAGCTTGGAATGAGCAGAAGAGAGAATCCATGGGTTCTTCTTCTTCTTCTTTTATTATTATTCTTCACATGCAACAACAGCAAAATGCAAAGAGCGTGAAATGAGTACGAGAGAATCGATCTTCCTTCTTCTCATCTTCACAGGCAACAACTACCAGCAAATGTAACGAGCTTGGAATGACCACATTGAGAGAAAATCCAATGGGATCTTCTTCTCTTCTTCTTCACATGCAGCAACAACAAAAGTGCACAATAACAAAATTTGGCAAAAGCATGCACATAATCTCCACCATCTCCTCCTCCTCTTCCTGAAAATCTTCGTTGAATCTCTTCATCTCTCGGACAAAATTTTCTTTACTTGATGATTTGTTCTATCAAGCAATTGTTATTATGTACATTCAATCATAACAAAATAGGTCACAATTTAATTTGCAACAACAGCAACAAAATGTAGGAGTTTGGAAACAGCACAAGAGAGAATCCATAGGATCTTAGTCTTCTCTTCACATGCAAGAACAACAATTTGCATTATTAATAACAAAATTAGGCAAAACACACCTAATCGTGAGCATCGCCTCCTCTTTCTCAAATTTGTTCATCTAGAACAAATTCTTCACTTGATGTTTGTTCCATAAAGCATTTTTTTTGTTATGAGAATTCAATCATAAGAAAATAGGCCGCCCTTTAATTTGCAGCAACAGCAACAAAATGCAATAGCTTGGAATGAGCACAAGAGATAATACTTGGGATCTTTCTTCTCCTCTTCTTCAAATGCAACAACAAAAATGCAAGTAACAAAATGAATCAGCAAAAACACACAAGATTTCTGCCATCTCTATTCCTCCTCAAATTCTCAATCAAATTTGTTCCTCTAGAACAAAGTCAAGCATTTGTTTTTATGATCAATTGAATCATAGAAAACGACTCACATTTATTTAAAAAACTTAATCAAACCAAGCATCATTATGCCATGCAAGATTTGTTTAATGCCACAATAAAAATCATAATTTAAACTACCTGTAGTGAGTAACAAATCAGAAGTGACAGTGGTCAAGGGGTTTGCCAAGGGTGGAGGTGGCTAACCCTATGGTCACCACTTGGCTTAGATAAGTGAAAGTTTGCATCTTTTGAAATGTAAAATTGGAGCTGAATTGAGCTTCATCATCTTAAGAATGTGGACATGGTCCGAGGGAATCCTACGTGGATTCTGTCACACCAACAAAAATTCATTCACCAATCCATTATCTGGTGGTTTCAGATTTTTCACCACAAGAGAGAGTATGAAAATCAAGCAAGAAAGATGCACAATTACACTATTGCTCTTTTCTTGAGAAATAACATAATTTGATCTTTCATATTTACTGATTATTTATTGGTATTTGGGTGTTGGTCAATTCTATGTTATACATATTTAAATAAGAAGCAAGATTTGAATGCTCATTCCATCATATGCCCTATTATTTTGGAGAAAACATTAGTTATGTTCTTTTCTTTTCTTTTCTTTTTGCAGTAGCTTCACAAACTTGTAACTTTATATGAGAAAGTTGTGTTTTAATTTTATGTGATGGCTGAAGGAAGATTTTACCTAGGCTCACTTAAACCATTTTGAAGATTTAATGTATGGATAAGAGGATGTCTAGAATCTGGATTGGCGGAGATTTGAGACTCATTGTCGATTTGACCTTTTAAAAAAAAATCATTGTATAGATCTAATGATTTTTGGTAGATGATTTATTTGCAACTAGTGAGATAGGTTTTCATTGTTCCGAACATAATGACATGTCTTGGGAGTAGTTCTTTTATGATTTTAATAATTTGGGTCCAAGCATGGTGAATTAGACCATTCATGTTAATTGAAATATAAATGAGAAATTATCATTAAATATGTTTTGATATATTAAATTTAAAATTATTATTTGGAACAATGTTTAATATGAATTTGTTTTTTGATTTTGTTATAATTTTATTTAATCATCAAATGTTTAAAATATGTATAAGTAAAATTCATTGAATTATAAGCAAAAATCACAACTTATAAAGTCAATTGTAAGTAGACGAAATATTTAAGTTTATAAATTTTTAAATTAATAGTGCAAGAAAATATATTTACAAAATTTCGTTTATTTCTTATTATTATCAAAATACATCAAACTTCCAATGTAACAATATGAAAAAAATGATATTCATCAATTTGTTTAGCATATTTGTTACTTATTTTTATTATATTAAATTTTTTCAAATTTTGTATTCAACTAGCTATAAACTCAATGCAGGCATAGACATTTTCATATGACATTCAAAAATGATTTGTATCCATTTTCTTGTGTTGATGTTGACATTTGCTATATTTAAAAACTGCATATCAGATGAGACACTTTTTTTGGGACTAATTTACCCCACTTTCATTCTTCAAACACCTACCTATTCCAACAATAATAGTAAAAGTCACATTCTCAAGAGTTGGACAATAAAAAATTTCAGAGAATTCGTGAAATTAAGGGTGAATTTTGATGAATGTTTTCCATTTCCGTTTCTATTATGTTATAATGCCTTGAAATATATATATCTTTTTAAAATGCAAATTAATGAGTGCATACAAGACTAGATTCAAATTTTTATTGTCAAAATTTAGATCAAAACACACCATACAATGCATAATTATCATGGGTAAGTTTGTTTGGCTTAGTTTGGACCTTGTATTTGTGCAAATTCAGGTTCGTAAAAGTGAGTGTCTCGCATTGAACTTTACTACATCTTCTACATAATGGCAGGCTTAAGGGAGGATAAAGTGAGGGCAGTTATCCACATGCATATGGTGTTCGTGACCAATGTAAATTCCGATTCTGGTGCATACATACTGAATGATTAACATATTATGTACGCCCCCGATAATGAGTAACCACAACTACAATCATATTAGGCAAGGGATCAATTGATATGGACTCGAAGTAAGTGAGAGTCCTTTGTTGACATAATGTTTAGCTCTGGTGAAATAGAAGAGTTTTGCATATCTGGGTCACCACAATATCAAACCTTCCAAGATAGAAGTCAATCATTCCACATAGCTATGGTATCAAAGATGGTTTGAAAATCCATTGCTTTTTTCGAGAATTGTAAAATGAAGAATTGAATTCCATGAATGTTGGAGGTCCTTTGTTCACATACATTTAAGGGCCACCTTTACACTAGAGGGCTTCAGCCATGGCATATAGAACCTCATGTGACCCACTTCTTGGATGAGATCGTGGGAAAACCCATGGGCCATGGCTCAAGGGCCTTTGTTCACAGTGTAAACCCAATTTGGACCAAAAGAATGGACCATGTGCATTTGTTTAATGAAATCTTATTTTTATTTTTAAAAAAAAATGGAAATGTGGTTGCCCTGATTTTTAATAATTCATTTTTTATTTCTTCTTTTCTCTCTCATTCTATTAGTTTTGTTTATTTGTTTGTTTGTTTTGTTTTTGTTTTTTTTTTCATTTTTCATAAACAATCACAGATCATGGATCAGAAAAGAAGCAAACATTTGTTGTGACAACTATGTATTGATGTTTGTGTATGTTGATTCAACAAGTGTTGAACATTAAAACTATTGTTTTAGGGTATGTAATGGAGAAGTGTGCATTGTTTGTACTTAAAGAATTAAACATAACTAGATATTTATGAGAGGGGATAGAGGGGCACCAAAAATTCCATCCCATTTTAAATTTTTTTAAAAATTAAAAAAATTGATTCCATTTTATGATTGTTTTACGCTTCAAATAGTGGCAATTTTGTGAGGGCAACCATCAAAAATTCCCTCCAATATCATCTTTCAAGAAAATTATAAAAATTAATAATATTGTCATAAATCAATGACTAAGATATTTTGGAACCCATGGGCCTTTGCTATTGCCCCTTTGAGATAGACCTGAAAAAAAATACCTCACAGGCTCAAGCAACATTATCCACAACTATCCATGTGAAATTTCAACAAGTTTTTTTATCCAAAGTCATTCACTTGGGCTTGAGCCCTAAACTACACTAATTGAAATTCAAACTAACCAACCTTCATAGTTTGGACCAATGAGAGATTTTAGATTTGTGTAATCCAAAGCCCAAGCCCTCTAACGTAAATCACCTTTAATGAAAATAGACAAGGTTGGTATATGCATATCTTAGTCATAAGGATTGTTAAAATATTGCAATTGTCAAAGAAAAAGTAAAATCATTTCACATTCCTTAGACGCAGTTATAAAGATGAATGAAAGAGAAGGATAAATAACAATCCTAATTTCAATGGAAATAATGTCCTATAATCTCATTGTTTTGTATGAGATATGTTTGAGCTAATGAGTATTTGCAACCTAGAATGAACCAAAATAGTAGAATAGGATTTCCTATTTTCTAATAAATACATTTTTTAGTGTATTTTGATTATGATAAAGATGTGAAATTGTTGGACAGCTAAATCCTTTCTCAAATTTTAAAAATTGACCCAGTGCAACCAATTGCTTATGTTTTTATCAATTGTTCATGAATATAATTTTTAAAAATGTGTCACTCTCATGTCAAAATGAATTTTTAGAAATTGATACATTTTTGGAGCCTTCAAAGATATATTAAAATATATTTCATGTTACAAAATGACATGAAAACTTGTATTTATGATTCACCAACATGTAAATGAATTTTAGATGAAAAAAAATGTTCATTAATGTTTTTTTAGTAAGCCCATACACATAAGTTTACAAAAGAATTTCACATCCAATGTTTTATTTGCTTTGTGAGAGTCTTGTAGGAAAGTAAAACTATGTTCCAAAAATTTGAAACTTTCCATCTTGTTCTTTTTTAGTCCTTACCTTTTTGGGGGTGTGTGTGTGTGGGTGGGGGGGGTGGTGGATTCACTCGGTGAACCAACTTTCCACACCTATCAACTTAGAAAACTTATCCATTTCTTGAGGGTCATTTAGCTTTTCTGAATGTTATAAAATTCTTCCATTATTTTTCTTTTTTCCCAAAAGAGGATAAGGCAGGACAGGGAAAGAGAGACTACCTGTTTTTGTCCAGTTTTCCTTGATTCCTTTCTTTCCAACTGAAGACATTCAACAAATAAACATGAAAGAGGGAACAAAAACATTAATTGAATACATTTTAGACTTAAAAAAGTCATTGCAACTCTTCCATAATAGTACACTTTTGACTTCTGATTCACACAAAAACAAGAGCTTTCATTGGTACCATTGAAGAACAGGTGAACTATACCTGAAGCAAACAATCAACGGAATTTTTGGGGAGAGATGAAAACAAACATATTTTGATCATTCGACATGGCATTGGCAAAAACATGTTTATGTATATAATGTATTCTAATACTTGCAAGGTTTCATTGGTAACATTGAAGAACAGGTGAACCATACCTGAAGCAAACAATCAACGGAATTTTTGGGGAGAGATGAAAACAAAAATATTTTGATCATTCGACATGGCATTGGCAAAAACATGTTTATGTATATAATGTATTCTATACTTGCAAGCGAGTAAAACTAAAAACCCCTCTTCTCTTCTGGCCTGTTATAGGCTGACACTATGAGTACTATCGTGTGTGTAAGGTCGATGTGGCAAAGAATAAGTACTTGCCATTTCATGTTCAACACACATGATTGATTGAAGAATATGTAAACACATATCAATCGGTATGATGCATGATTGAAAAGGTTTTCTGGACTTTCCTTTGTAAACCCAACACTCGACATTGGGGCTTGTTGGCTTTTCCCAAGGAGACTAGGTCCACCCCAGTTGCCCCCACCTCCCACCACCCTTCCATATAGCTCCCCATGATGAACAAGGGTTGAATGGTGCCACAAAGTAGGGGAATCTGTTGAGAAAGATAGAGATTCAGAATAAACTTACTCACAAGAGTTTGTTACAACTGCATTACAAAAAGGGCATTTGAATACATGATGATGCTATTTTGAGGTCTTGCATGGTTTGCTGACAATTCACAGGTATCTCTCTATTGATGCAAACTTCAAACCCTGGAAGGTGAACAAAAGGCCAAGGAAAATGATGATGATGTGCTTGGGGACTTACCCGTACAAAAGAGGAGGGAAATAAATAAAGCCTCAAAACAGGCAAGCAAATGATGTTTCGAGGAGGGAAATAAATAAAGCCTCAAAACAGGCAAGCAAATGATGTTGCTGCAATTGCACCTTCTTGCACTAAGAGTTGAGTGTCCTAAACCTAATTTCAGATTTAGGGTTTAAGGTCTCCTAAGCTTAAATGCCAAACAAATGATTGCACCCATGACATGAATTTTTTGGGAAAAAAAAAAGACCCATCATGTGAAATTTTATTTATTTTTGAATACTTTAATTAAATCCACTAATACTATATTTTATTAGGTGTAGTGGTTTTATTCTAATTTTCATCGATCAATCATTGGAAGGCAAATTTTTAGTTTGGCTTTTAGGTGAATCTAGGTCATAAAGAAAGGCTACTTTTGCCTCAGTTGTCAAATGACATTTGTCAAATTGTTATATTCGGATTGATGGCATAAACTTATCTAGCAACTTGTGTGCAGATATGACAGAATTATTCATCAAATCCAAATGGGATTGTGGATTGGGCCAAAATCCTTCCTTTTTCTCTCTCTTGCAGATACAGTAAGGGCTAACAAATTCCCCTATCCTCCAAACATCATAACTTTATGATCTTTTAGTACATCAACTACCAAACACTTCATGCACAAATTTGGTGGGTGCTTATTCATGAGCTGGTTTGGTGGGTGTCCATTTCCTCCCTAAAGCCAAAAGCTCAAAGATGAAAAGCTTGCAAAACAACTGCTAGAGTATTATTAGAAGCTTAAAATCTTACATACATGTTGACGAGGATATAAAGGTGTTTAATTTTAACACCTACAGCAGCTGGACTTGGTCACATGCAACATGGATGTATTTTTAGCCCCAAACACTCAAAGGAAAAACCATAAAGATTCAAAGATTTATTGGGCACCTTAAATGTGATTTTGTATTAGGCAAAATTCATCTGGATTGCAAATTCTAACATGCATTATAATTTATGACCTTAAAATGTGAATTTTAAATATGTTTTGCAAGGTCAGTGTAAAGTGTAGTAAAATAGGTAGGTAGCTAGTAGGTTCATTTTGGTGGTGGTTTATCATGGAGATCAAAGGTTTTGAATTATTAGTTTTTGGAACATGATTCATGATAGGTATATACATCATGGATTTCATAACGTATCATTGGAAGCTTTCTTAACCTTATTCATTCATAAACCCAACCTGCAACACGTTTCTATGTTTGAGATCCATATGGATCCAAAGCCGCAAGGATTTTTGAAGAGAAATTTATGTATGCACCATGCAAGGTAATCAACCACTTTTCCAAATATAAACATGTATTTGATTTGTTGTGTATTGTTTCATAACAAGTGGGTTAGTTTATTTCCAAATGAAATATTAGTAAAGTCTATGTTTTCTTTTGTTGAGAAAGGGGCAACTCACATTTCAAAGTCACATTATTTGGAATTATTTCATGTTCAAATGTCAAAATTTTAAATGAATTATATATATTTAAAATATGCCAAAATTGACAATGCTTTTAAGAACTTCCAAAAGCACAAAGAATGTGGAGTTTCTTAATTACTTGAGTTTCTTTTACATTTATCACCAAATTCCAAAGTTTAACGTGGATTTGACCTTAACAAAATTTACACATTTGAACCATTTTTCAATAGGTGTTATTTATAGAAGGACTCTTTTTTCCCATAAGGAAAATATGGCAGCACCATTTTAGTATCTCCCTCACCTTATCTTTTAAGCATTGTCATTGGGCAAGTGCAAGGGCCCTATCTTGGGGGAAGCAAAAGACAATGCTTCTAAATTGTTTGAACTTGATTCATAATGTCACATTTCATTTGTGGAGGGAAAGCTTGATCAATAGTGACAAGGAAATTTAAGCAACTTCCACACCTTCCAAATACCAAAGTTCAATCACCAAGCCATGCAACCCCTTCAAAGGTTGCTGAACAAAAAACATTTGTTTGTCACCTTGGGTTGCAAAGAATAAGTGAGTACATGCTTGCGAAAAAGTGCCATAATTGATTGTATGTGCATTATGTGATTAGGTGATTGGGTGCAGTCAGCACGCTCCTAACAACTAATTGTAACAAGTAATGTTCAATGCTCAATCGCATTAGCCATTTGTCATCTAAGAAGCCTCCAAAGAGATAATTTCAAAAAGGAATGTCGAAGGTCAAACTTTCAAGAATAGTGATCCCTCCCCCATCAAACCTCTAAAAAGCAACAATACTTATCATCACTTTCTCATTAAGCATTATTCATCCCACAAGAGACCAACAACCTCATGGTAGAGGATACGGAAGAAACAGTCTCTTTTGCACTTTGGACCAAGACCATTGCAGATTCCAAATGGGGAGTGCTTTTAACAGATGGCTACTTTCCAATAGTTCATGAACCATGCATTTCCAAATTTTGTTGCAAAGGCTCAAAAGGAGAAACATGGTGATGACAACAAATAACAACATGAAGATAGCACAAATGTGCCTTTACTTTTACTGGTGTAGTCAGGTTCAAGCACTTATGTGGCATGCCATGAAAGTAGGGCAGGAGGGCAATGTACTCCTATGAAGTTTCCATTAGGTTATAGGTAGGCAACAACTTGTTGGGCTGAAACATTTGAGTTCCATAGAGTGAGAATAATCCTTTTTTATTGGAAAAATATCACCCAAATGATGCATTGAAAACTAGAAAAAGCGAAAATGAAGTGATTTTGGAGGTTTTCAATCACCAGAAGCAAGGGAAAAAATAATTATAAATTGCCATGATTTCACATTTGACTTTTATTGTGTTGCCAAAAAATAGAAGGATGATTAGAGTTTTGTACTTCAAATCTAGTTTACAGCCAGATTTGGCTAAATCTTCTTATGATTGCCACTTTGGCTACAAACAAAAATCTCTTTAAAAAATAATTGCCAAGGAAGTCGTTGTAAAATAACAAAGAGCTAGTTAATGAATGATCCATTGATAGGTCCAAGTACTGAAGCGAACACAAAAAGAAAAGTTTCAATATGGTTTAGTGTTTAATATCTAGCATTTTAAATTTAAGGCTTTTCAACTAAAATGAAAGCTTGATGCATTTGGGGTTGATATCAGTGTTGGAAACTTGTATCAACTTTTGAACATACCACCATACTGGTCCTTGTATCAGTCTGTCTTTTTTCTTTGCCATACCGGGCAGGTAATGGTATTGAGTACTTTTTTTGAACTTTTCATACCAATTCTACGTGAGGAATACATGTAGAATTGGTATGAAATGAGCCATCATTTGCAAGGTTCTTTACATAAATGGAATAAGCAAAATTTCAATAAATACTGAATGACAATAATACCCAACAAAACATAACTTGGTTATCCATTTGACTGTTTTGAATCACATAAACTGAAAAGTCTTCTCCACAACAAGTCATGGAAGATTAGGTACATAAAATTCCCAATCAAGGGAATGAACTGCCCTTCACCTTTGACATTTGATTCTACCTACCCTTGAAACAAGAGGGTGGATCTACACACAGAGGTCAAAAGGGGTTTTCATTGTTTTTTCTAAATTAGTTGCACATCCAACCATCAGATTTCAAATGGCACCATTTTTATTTTCTTTACTTACAATTTCCATACTCCTTAAGCCCCATGGACATCTGGTTGAGCATTGTTGCTACAAGCTTACTGGCAATTTTGGGTCAATCGGAGAAGAGTCGACCTTCCATTGAAGGTTGACTACAATTACAATGGCTGACATCAATTAGGCTCTGCATGGGTATGCTGAAATTGAATGCAATGTTGAGGACATTGTGCCAACTTTGTTCACAACAAACCAATCTTCCACAAAACATCCATGGCATGCATCTAGTAAAAGATTAATGCATAAACAAGAAAATTAATCAGGAGCTTCATCAGGATCACTGTTTTCAGATAGATAGGTATACCCTAGACAGAAGCGTTGGTTAATTTCGGTTAAGAAAATTCATGTCACTCATCATGTGCATGTACTTATGTAGCTTTAAAATTGTAGTTTATTAGTTTCCTTCATCACAAAGATCACATATAGAGACTTTTTTGTGTGGGAGTGGCTAACAACACATGCATACTTTCATAATCTGTTTTTTTTTTAAATCAAAATTTTTCAGAAGACACATGTACCCATTTTGTTGCTAACTCAATTGAATGTAATGTCAACTTTCCATTTTCCAAAGTCATGCATAACATTTTCACCCTATTTCTTGTCAAAGCCAAAAAGTATGGACGTGACGGAAGACTTATTGTGCATGACAATATCAGTGCGGGGAAACCCCTCTATTGTGTGAAATCCATTTGCTTATTTGGGTTTGAAGCAACCATTACTTAAGGCACTGTGCTGCTGCATATGTGGGAAACTTCTTTCAAGGCCCCAATTTTCAATTGAAATGTTGGTCCTTACACCCACTCATTATTTCTAATTAACAAAGAGTGATATCACCTGAACAAAATCAAGGAAATCAAAGGTAGCCATGATGATGACTCATAACCAGAGTTTTTTTTGTTCAAATTTCTAAAGTAAGTCCACTGGCAAGGATCTCCAACAATTAATTAGTATTAAATGGCAACTATCTGAGGTGGGCTGTAGCATTTTTACGAAAAGAGGTGCTAAAAGACGTAAACTAGGAAGTGCCTAGGTTTAGATGTGGTTAATTCAATTTTTTTATTTCGAAAAATGGTTAAACAAATCCCTAAAAATCACAAATTTTTCTTTTAAAAAAAATTCTAAAAAACATTTCATCAAGTTGCGATATTATTTCCTCCAAGTCTTCTGAAAATGCATGGAATGGGCCCCTTGTTCAATTAATGAGGAGACTAACTAAGCTAGTGGCATGTAATGTGAAGTGTTTTTACCTCATAGGTTGGCTCCAAATTGTATCAAAACTCCTGCAAACTTATGTTTCAAATCCATTTCAGCTAGCACATCAAATTTCAAAGGCACCACCACCACTAAGCTAGCAAGCAGTGAATTTTGGGGGACAAATTCTGTTGCTTTTTCTACAAAAGTTTGGGAAATTTTTGGATAAATGTGTTTTGCTAGTGTAAATATGACTAATTTTGCAAATGTTTATGGAGAAATTCGCCAAATTTTCTGTATTAAAAAGTTGAAAAGAAAGACCGTGCCACTAATGCTTTCTCATGGATTTGTGGTGTTTTTTTAGTCCTAGGTTGATTGGGTTCAATATTGGACAAAAAGTCCTACCAACTTATATTTCAAATCCATTTTGGCACCCATCAAATTTTCAAAAGGCACCACTAACTTGCTTGATATCTCCTTGCGTACATAGTAACAGAGATCAAATGATTCTACACTCCCCAATACTACAAACATTGTAAGGTCATTGTACTTCAAAGATACCTATCTCAAGCAAAGCATCAAAAGTGTGCCAATAATTTAGTACAGATTGCACAAAGTATAGATATAGGTGGTGTTTGTATAAAACAATTCCTTTTCAAAAACAGCTTCACCAGCTAGTCTAGGTTTACCAAAGTGGACCGAGTATACCAAGTGGGTTTTATAGTGGTGATGGTAGGGTAGGGGAGGGGAATAGGGGGGTGGCGCTGCCCATCACGACCTTTAGAAGGCAACCAAACAAAAATCCCCAAAAAAAGGGGATTGTGGGGACAATGAACATAATGTGAGAAGACGGCCACCTACCCCACCTATACGTGTCCTAAGTGAAGTACCCACAACTGTATACAATGATCCTAAGAAGTACTTACACTGACAACTTTTTAAAAAGCAAAGCAAAAACAAAAATCCCCCATCTTTTTACAATTCACCTTTCTAGGCACCCATGCAATAGAAAAGCCATAGAAGAAACTTCTTCCTCTTACGGCTTTTGTTATTAAAATAAAGAATGAGAGAAAACACACAAGAGCCAGCAGAGATGTGTGATCTGGTTGGTGTTTTTTTGCCCTTTAAAAAAAATGAAATCTCCTATAGACCAATTGTTGCTGTTGTTCTAGCTCACACGACAGCGCTGTGATGAACTCACATCGCGAATTTCCAGAAGCTCACAAGTTCGATTCTCGCTGCTAACAAAATTGTCGTAGTAGTTTCTCGTAGTTTGTTATGTAGCCCACACGAAAGCGCCGTGGTCAGCACACATAGTGAGTTTTCCAAAAGCGCACGAGTTCCTGATCGCGGGCACGTGACAAGAAAGAGCGAAGCTGCTTTGCTGGTGAGGAGGAAGAAGAAGGAGAAGAAGAGGGAGTCGCGTCTCGCGAGCTTGCGAGAGAGTGATGCGAATCCGAGGCAAGGTCGGAGTTTGTGGAGAGAAATTACGCAGTGGGAAATCGTTGACGAGCGATTTCCGACATGGGGGAGGAAGCTTAAGATCAGGAAGGAATTGCATATGGTCAATTGTGCTTCCGGTGATTTTGTCGACGACATGGGGGAGAAGCTCATGATGGAGATGGTGCAAAAGCGGCGGTTTTTAGGGTATTGAGAGGTCGGGAGATGATGGCGACGCAACAGGCTGGTGGCAGCGGTCATCAGTCTGGAAGTCGGGTCAGTGTTAGTGTTAGTGTGAGTAGTGTTAGTAGTAGTATTGGTGGCGGGGGTGGTGGTGGTGGGAGTGTTGCTGGTGTTGGGGGACATGTTTTGTTGGATTCGGAGCATATAACGGGGAAAAGGGGGAAGGTGGAGGCGATGCTGCATGAAGTGGAGACGACTTGCTGGAAGTGGTTGGTGTCCAACGCCTGGATTCTTGTCATCTTGCTAGTGTTTAGTAGTATGGAGGCTAGAAGTGAATTGCAACGCTTCACGCCCTCTGTTGCTGTGCAGAGGATTATCGGGGCTTTCAGTGTTATGAGTAGCTTGATTAGCTTGGCTTTCATTTTTGCGGTAGGAGTTTCCACCGGGTTTTGGTGGCGAACGCAGCAGCAGCAGCAGAAGTCGAAGTCGACTGAGAATTTGCAGTCGCCAAAATTATTGCAGCAGATGGAAGAGACACCAGCTAATAATTCGTCGTCGGATACTAATTCGGTGTATAGTCCTCGGATGAACTTGAGTCCGAAGGCAAGCGGCATGAACAACGTGGGCAACTTAGTGCAGCAGTATTCTTTGAAGGAGATTGTGAGCATGACGAACAATTTCAAAAGCGTGCTAGGTCGCGGCGGACAGGGCGTCGTTTACGCTGCCATGCTTCCTGGTGATCCTCAAATTCCTGCGGCCGTGAAGAAGCTGCAAAGAAATGATCCGGGTGTCGTCGTAAATACTAACAAGCCTGTGCAGCAGACTCTGGAAAAGGAGTTCTGGGCGGAGCTCAGAACCATCTCGCGTTTGCACCATGGGAATTTGGTCGCCCTGCTGGGCTACTGCGTCGAGGGCCAAGAACTGTTTTTGATCTATGAGAAAATGTCCAACGGATCGCTGGACCATCACCTTCACAAGTGGGAATCGGGAGCGCCAGGCGCCATTTTCCTTGACTGGAGGGCGAGGATGCGTGCAGCCATCGACGTCGCGCAGGGCCTGGAATACCTACATCGCCATGCGCATCCAACGCTGGTTCACCGAGATATCAAGTCAAGCAATATTCTCTTCGACGATGACATGCAGGCCAAAATAGCCGATTTCGGGCTCAGCAAAGCACTCATTGTGGGGCATGATCCTACTACCTCTCACAGAGTGCGCGGAACACCGGGCTATGTAGATCCCTCCTACTTGAAAACGGGGCGACCTGTGGACAAGAACGACGTGTACAGTTTTGGAGTTCTGTTGCTGGAGCTCATCACTGGAAGAAGAGCGCTTCAGCAGAAAGTAAGTCTAGCGGCTTGGTGCAGGGAATTCTTTACGAATGATCCGTCGCTTCAGCCGGTGCTGCTGCCGAGGATGGTAGACAGCGGGATCATGCAATCAGAGTACTCACTGGAGCAGCTCCAGAACGTGGTGAAAGTGGCAAGGGCTTGCGTGGACGATAAACAGGAGCGACGACCGAGCATGAAGGAGGTTGTCATCGCCCTCAACAATGCCGATTGCAAAGAGTTGTCTAGCTCTGAGTTCAGCTTTGAGGTAAGTAATTTTTGCAACATTCCAAACAATCACCAGAAGAAGAAGAATGATGACATCTCTGCCCTCAAGCAAATCTGCACAAAAATTCACTCTTTTCCAGCCTTGTTTTTCTTGGCAAATCCTAAACCTCACACCTTGCATGTAGTTGCCAAATTGTATGAGCTTAGGTACAGGAGTTACATTCTTGCTTTCTAGAAGAGCTTTGCCCAGAAACCAAAACTTTCATAGACTGTCGTGCAAGCAGATTCAGATGCAAAGAATTGGATGAGATCTTTTGTATTTCAGAGGCAACTGTAGCAAGAATTGAAGCATTCCTCTTTGTTCTTCAACCATGCTGAAATGTGAAGCTCAGCTTACTCTGCTTCTCTAGCAACACCAAAACTAATGGAATTCTTGGAGCTTAGGTACAGGAGTTGCATTCTTGCTTTCTACAAGGACTTCGCTCAGAAACCAAAACTGTCATAGATTGTTGTGCAAGCAGAGTCCTTGTCTTATTGGATTGAGCTTGTGAGAGGAGAATGCACAAGAATCTTCTTGGAGAAAGCTTGTGAAATGTGGATGCACAAGAATCTTGTTGGAGAGAGCTTGTGAAATGTGAATGCACAAGAATCTTCTTGGAGAGAATATTGTGAGATGAGAATGCACAAGATTCTTGTTTGAGAGAGCTTGTGAAATGATTGCACAAAGTCTTGTTGGAGAGAGTTTGTGAAATGAGAATGCACAAGAACCTTGATGGAGAGAGTTTGTGAAGTGAGAATGCACAAGAACCTTGTTGGAGAGAGCTTATGAGTTTCAGAGACTACCTTCCAACTTCCAGTTGTGTTCTGAATGTGATTGAAACTATATACTTACTGCATATGCAAGCTTTGGAAACGTGTCTTACGTTTTGCGACACAACAGCTTGCTTATGTTCTGATGGACACAAAAGCTTGCTTATGTTTTGATGGAAACAAAACCTTGCTTATGTTTCAATGTTCATGGAAGCTGTGGCTTATGTTCTGATGGACACAAACTTTCTTATGTTTTTCTGGATATTAAAGGTTTGCTTATGTTGCTGACGTTTTGGGGACTGCATTTTTCAGGGTGATGTTTTTCAATGGAATAACGGAGGATCAAACATCCTGAACAATGTTCCCAGTTTGCCCCTTGATCTGCAGTCTCCAAGAAGTTTTAGAAAGGGGTAAATTGCCTTTACTGATTCTTTGCCTTTCCAAAGCTGCTAAATTGTGTGATAAGTGTCAGGGACTGTTTGTAACATTACAAGAGGTCATGTGATTGTAGAGTATCAATCTGCAACACTTGCTTGTCAAGTGCCCAATACATAACTGACTTCCCTCTATAGTTATACCTGACCAAGACCAACAGTTGAAGATCAAAAGCATAGTACGAAGAGGGCAATTGATCCAAGCAGGCACACATAATTGTATCAGAGAATTGCCTTAAGATAGCTGGCATACTTCTACAGGCTATGCCAAAAATATTCTTGCTGTAAATGAGGGATTTATATTGCTGTTGGTTTCTTTGTTTTGCAGGCCTTCATCTTATGAAATTAAACAGAACACAATCATTGTCAGGGCCATGGTGGACAATCTGAAGATTGCAATGAGATGTAAGATATGGCCGACACCGAAGAACTTTGGTCTGAACAAGATTGAGGTGACATTGAATGGAGCATTTTTGTGGAAAAAGGGCCTCTGGTGGTACAATGCGCGAAGCTCCCGGGAGTTCACTGTGGATGACAACATCAAGCTTATAGCTGAGTGGCACGTTGCTTTGAGAACTAGCCGGTATGGGCTAGCTCCATCAGATCCAAGGCGCTCTCAAGGTCCATTCTGTGTTGAGTACTTGGCCCTCAAGGATGTTGATGGCAAGGCTTTGGTGGAATATTATGGTGACCATTCACCCCTTCCAGCTTCCAACGTGAGTACTTTATACCAGGAACAGTAGTTGCAGTCTTTCACTGACAGATCATTTTTTTTTTTCCTTTTTTCTGAGGCAGATAAATTGCTGCACCTGGTGATCTTTGAGGACCTTTTGGTAATATAGTTCTTTTGTGTTTTTATCAATGCCCTAGTTGTTCTTCAGATGGACAAATGTTGTTGGATGCAAAAACTGTATCCTAAGCCATGTTCATCACAACCAGTGGGTTTCTGGTGTAGAAACTTCTGTTGTGCACCAAGCCTTGTGCACCAACTCCTTAGTAGTCCTTTTTCTCTTGAATCAAAAGCCTCTTTCTATTCCATTATATATCACCAATTTACACACATTCAAACTCATGCAAGATACTCTTTAAGTGGCAAATTGAGGATACTAACACAGCAAAACACCTGCTCACAAGCAGGCTTGGTCCTTGATGCCTCTGCTCTGAATGTCAGATAATTTCTGACTTGTAGATTCAGTACCATCTATTCTATGTTGGCTTGCTTTGTGCCCCACTTGAAATCTTGAACACAGCGTATTCATGAGTATCATTTTCTTTTGTGTGACAGAAAGTGACTGATGATTTGATGCTTCAACATTCTCCAGCCAGTATTCGCCAACTTTCAAGTCTTGGAATCAGAGAGCCTGCCACTCCTGCTGCTCGACGGTTCAGGAAGTCAATGAACTGGCACAGTCCACGGTCACCATCAGTAAACCCATCTATGATTTGAGTGGAAAAGCTTTGAGGCAGGAAAAATTTCTGCCACCAATAAATATACAGACTTTGATGGGAAGGTTTGTTCAGTGTTTCCAGACTCCTCTTCCAGCTACTTGGCTATGACTAACTATCAGCAACTCTAAACCTCAAATTGCAGATGAATGGCTGCAAAAAACTGTCCTGTACATACGACAACAATGAGGTCCAAGTTCTTAGCCCTTAACAATGTTGGCTTTCACTTCAAACTCCATGAATTCAAAAAAGTCCTCAGAAGATGGCCTTCTTTCTCAACTAAGGAATGAAGCCCTGGAGAGGTGATTCCAGCACTTGGTTTTGAAAACTTATTGTTTGATTTCCAGGTGTTGACTAGAGGGAAGAAATTTTGAGAATGGGCTCCCACTATGAGCTAAACCTGATGTTATCAGGCATCATTAGCTTTGACAACTGCAGTCAGATATCTGTTTTTGTAGAGCTCCCTTGGCCAGTGCTGATGGACATCCAGGAATCTGAAAACTGCTTATAATCTGTTACCCATTCATATCCAACCTCAAACTTTCAAAGGAGGAGACAACCATCGAGATGCAATTACTGAGCATGTCATATTTCTTCAGGGGCAATGGTAATCAAGTGAATGACAATTTGATCAGAATTGCTGTGGCACTCGTGTTTCTCAATACAGAGGATTCCCTGATGGCAGTCAGAAAAGTTGTGATCCAGCATCTGGTATCAAGTGCAACTACACTGTGAAACCAGGTTGGTAGGTATCAATGCACAAATAGGAAAGATTTCTTGTGTTCAACCACAAGTGTCACTTGTGTACTCTTTTGTACAGATTTCAGATAATGTGCTGTTAATGACAGCATTTCTCATATATTAAGGAACATATAGCATTCCAGATACAGTGTAGATAGATTGAGCTATGGTCATTCTAGAATGGAGCTATGATCTGCACATGCAGGTTTTTACAACTGATTTGCTACTAGATGTGTAAAACACCATTCAGAAGGCCTGGTGTTACTAGTTCATGGATCATAGGTCACAGGTATGGTATATTTGAAGTGCTGCTGGTCCTGAAGATTTAACAGGATTCCAGATCTTGGAGCTTCTTATATAGCTCAGGAGTGACCATGGCCTTTATGCTCCCAAGTGATGTAACACTAGACCATGAAATACAAATTACATGAGTGTATGATGTTTGCTTTTCACTTATCATAAAAATCTTGCCTCCTCATTGAAGAGTACCTCTGACACTTGATCCCACTCTTTGCTTTGATGGAACTTTTCCATGTGCAAACAATAATCTTTTTGCCTGATACACAAGGACAATGTAGTCAAGGATACATACTGAGCTACTTGACATTGCAATCATGCTTCTTGACATGAAATTTAGTGAGATCGTTGTTTTTGTTATTGGTCTCTGCAATTTTCTTTACATCAGTTTTGAAGTGGTGAACAGCCCTCATCAAAATAATAAGAGTTGAATTTAACATGTGATTATCAGTGATGGGACAAATCTCTCTACCTAATTGTGTGTAGCCTGATCATACAAATGTCTCACTACTCTTGTGCATCAAAAGGACTTCCTTGCTATATACCTGTGTTAAAAACATTATCCATTACAGAACCCAGCAGAAAAACCAATTCCCTCTTTCTTTCACAGTAAATTTCAGATAATTCCCTCAGAAAAAGTTTCAAAGTTGGAGGATAATTGCTTCCAGTGAATTGTTTACATTTACATCGCCAATTGACTTGTTGGATTTCACTACTCAGTCCCAGCTTCCTTTATTGCGGCGTTCACTCTTCTTTGAACCTGCACGCTTTTTGTCTACCAGACGTTTCTCATTCTCTACCCTAGCCCTGCAACCATATCAACATTCCAATCAGGCGTGGCTGCTATTTGTTTAGATGTTCTCATCAAAGAGTTCGATTTTTGAAGAACCACAAAGACAAGGTAGGATTTTCAGCTGTAAATGACATGCACTGAACCTCTAGGAAATCCAACAACAGCACTTTGGTGAATCTCACCCCTATGTTGTGATCTTACATTCCTCTTCTTCAAAAAGACATGTTTGTAGTAAGTGCTTACAAAAGAGGGCAGACAAGTTCAGAGACATCATCTTTCATAAAAAAAGAGAACACAACTTGTTTCTCCTTTCTCTCACAGGTGACAGTATGAAAGGTGAAAGTTGATTTGTTCTCTTCACAGGCGACAGTATGAAAGGTGAAAGTTGATTTTATCATGTCAAAGTGTGAGAGGAGGTATGCCTTTGGTAAATGAAGATGTGAATGCTTACAATCTATTTATCCGCTTCAGTTTCTCCTGGGAAGGCGGTGGTGGAACATAAGCTGCTGCATCAATCAACTCCTGCAGTTGATTGAACCATGCTTTAGTGAATCAATTTCCTCATCTTGCAAGTACAATTGGAACATGTGTTGGGACAGTTTGAGACTTCTGAATCTCTCACATTTCTCAACCTGTCCACACTTTCACTGGAGAGGCAGAATAGAAACTGAAGGGTTGGACATGAAAACACAAACAAAGAGATAAAGAAAGGGCCAGCAAAAACTGACCTGAAGTTTAGACAGTGCATCTTCAATGTTTCCCCTGTTCAATCCACATTGTCAATCCTGTGAGATGTTACCCTGTTCACAGGTGTTAGGAACTCAAGGGGACTGGGAGTCAATATAAAACAAAGAAAACCACAAAGGCCAATGCATCTGAAGTATTGAGACATCAGCTGAATTTTTTTCTGTTATGAAGGCTTCTTATCTAGTAGGCATGTTGCCCTCCCTCAAGGCTGATAATTCTCATCTTGTTTCAGAATCTGAAAAGACCATAGAAATGATATTTGCAGCACAGATTCAGCTTCAACAACAGCACATACTTCTGAGTCCTAGTTTTGGTGGATGAAATCACAAGCTCTCCTTCACTGTTGATCCGATTCTTTTCCTGTTCAACACAAAAATTGTCCCCAAGTGTCTAGCAATTTGCATATCTGGATCAGCATGGAGACCTCTTGTTGCCCACCTTGAATCAGAAGATATTGAGCAAACTTTTGCTTGTTAAACAGGGAAAAGACAGGCTGAAAAAGTGAATATCAAGCATTGTATCAAGCATATTGTTCATATCAAGCAAACAAGACAAAGCTTATATTGAATAACCTCAGGATAGCACACAACAGACCATTTGAAGCAGTTTCAATCTGATTCTCTCTGGCAGCCAGTCAGCTTCCATCACCTTAAACCGCATGTCCACCTTTGTGTTCACTGCACCCACAAATCCCAATCCTCTTGAGTAAGACCTGTAAGCTTTACAGTTTCTCTTACCACTCTCATCCTTTCTGTGTAGAGCTTGACAATAAACAGTAGCAGTAGAATTGATGCTTTGCAAAGTAGACGTGCTATTCTTGCCAGAAGTGGCAACTTGAATGCAAACTTCAGTTGATAATTTGTTGAAAAAGTCAGAATAGTTGCCTGGTGTATTTCCCAAGACAAAGTGGAAGGAGACCACACCTTTATTCACATTTTGACCACCAGCACCCCCACTCCTGGCAAAGCTCATGGTCACATGCTCTGCACAAGATACACCACAAAACCATGGATTTGTTTAGACCTATTTACAGGATTGAGGAGAGAAAAAGATCAATGACCTATATGGTTTGATCTGTGTCAGAAACCCAGGTACTCAATCAAGCACCAAGAGCTTTTCCTTACAGGAATCCCATAATGCAAATGAAGATCTGACACTCTCTTCAAATCCTTGATCAGGTACATAAATATGTGGGCAGAGAAAAATGGACCTTTCTTTTTTGAAGCATGACAAGAAATTTGTCAAATTGAAGTTCAGAAGTTTGCTTGTAATAGAGCATGAGATAAATTCACCATTTGTTTGTAGGCTTTTGGAATGCATATGCTGCACAATCTAAGTATGTTCCATAAAATCCTCACCTGTGAAAACAGCTTGAAAGAACTAATTTGGAAACATCCAACTAAGTGCTGTTTTTCAAGTCTCAGATCCAGAAACATTTATTAGTCCTAATTAGGGTTTTCAGGTTTTCAGACTTCTTCCCCTACACATGGAAAATTCTGCAAAGTGAAGAAGCCAATGAATTTTCTTCTTCTGTCTTCACACACACTAACAATGGTTTGACAATTCTGCCTACATTTGCAATTGGAGTAATTACAAGCCCTTCGACCTCTTTTGATATGCAAAAGAACATGTGAGAGTAGATGGCCAAGAGACTAGAAATTCCCAAATTTCTTCCTCGTCTTCATGCTCCAAAGAAGAAGAAAAAGGTAGCCACATCATGTCTAATTCCTATGAGGGCTGGCTAGAGACTGTCCTGCAAGTAGGAAAAGATGGAGAGAGAAGAACAAGCATCGGGCAAATGGAATAATCCCTTCTTCTACTACTACTTTATAGAGATGAATCCTCATCCAGGGAAAGCTCCACGGCTCACCTAGCGAGATTTTAGGGACAGGTTGATCAAGGTCGTCGTACACAGGTTGCGCATTCAGAGCCGCCTGTTTCTGCGCAAGCCTTGCAGGCATACGTGGCCCTTCGCCTGCGGCCTCCGAGCTCACGCAGCGCACAGGAGACCGGAGTGCTGGAAGCCATGTTTCCGTCGTTCCCCTCAAAGACGACGATGATGAAGTTGTCGGGTTGCTCAATGCGGTTGTTGGGTTCAAAGATCTAGCGGGACAATAGAACAAGGTGATGGGTAGCACCCTGGGAACCGAACGAGGAGAGTAGCAACAGCAGCCGAGACGCAGAGTAAGAATCCTAGCAGCCATCGCCACGAATCGGCTGCTCCTCTCCTCGCAATCCGCCCCACCGCCACACTTATTAGACTAGGCACATGAAGAAAACAAAGGCACCCGTTCGCCGGTGAATGTTGACTGGCCCCACCTGCTTGGCAATCGGCAGGCTACTCGTTAGCCAGCTACCGCGCACATGGTAACAAAGAGCGCTCGGCTAATGGTTCGTCAGTAACTTTCTAGATACAAGAAAGAGAAGAAAGAAGCAACACTAGAAGCTGAAGGAAGAAGTCGAAAAAACAGGCAGAATTTTGCAAGCCAAGAATCGACAAGAAGTCACGAAAGGCTACTCGCAACACCACAACCAAAACTGTGTCCTTTGAGGCGTTTTTAGTGCCAGCAACGGGCAATGGGGGTAACAAGGCATCACAAACACGCTGGCCCTGCCAATAGATAAGATGTTGTACATCTACTTACGGTGTCCACACTCTAAATACCAAAACAATCCATTCCAATCTAAACAGTCTCAACACTTTCACCAAAGAAACCGGTTCAAATGAACTACTAGAAACCATTTTAGTCGTAGTTAGGGGATTTTCTTACACATTAACAAGTGTCATAAATTAAAATAATGTTGAAAATGTATGTTGAAGTTTATATTTAATGTATTAATCTGGCATTTGAATAAGTCTGAAAATAATTTAATGATAAAATAACTCTCAGCAAGCCTGTAACCACTTTTTTTTTTAATAAAACATTTCTGAAAGAATACAATGAAATAGTGTAAAGGCACTGTTTAACCATAGTTATTCAACATTATTTCAAGACCTTTTAATCAATCCTGTGTTGCCAGATCATCGTATCAAAATTATTCATAGTTATTCAAAATGACAAAATGGACTCTTATTACTTGGTTTAGACTTGGTAGCAATGATGTTGGGGATATCATCATGACATGGACCTGACCCAAAACTGTTTTGGTGGAATCAATGCAAAGACTACACCAAGGAACTAGCCTTTTCCTTTTGTAAAATGAAAATTAGAATCTTGAAAATAAACTCCTAAAAACAATTTCAGGTTTTTAAGCTAGACACATTGAAATTTTTCTTGAAAAGCCAAGAAATAGGCTAAACTTTATGAGATTAGTTTTAATTTGTTGTAAGACTCTATACTTCACATATTTCAATTTTAATTTGTTGTAAAACTCTATCTATACTTCACAATTTTCAATTTTAATTTGTTGTAAAACTACCTACCTATAAAATTTCTAGCCTTCAATTCACACCACTAATGTCCACATGGAACCAAGGTCCAAAGGTTTTTGAATTTGGAAAATTTTCTTAAACCAATTACAAATTAACCAAATCCTATTTTGGAGCTAGGATCCAAAGGTTCTTGAATTTGGAATTTTTTCTTAAATTGAAATTGTGAGCTACAAAATTTAAAGAACGAGGCTCAAAATTGAAAAAAGTTACCAATTTCTTTTTAAATAACAAAAATAGGACCAAAGGTTATTTCCAAAAAAAATTGGCTAACACTATTCCTAATATGAATTGCATAAAATGGACCAAATTGTAGAAATGAACCTTGTGGTGTTGTAACATAAATTTAATTCAACTAAAAGAGCCATATGTCCATGTACATTATTCACTATTAACCCAATAAAAATTTGACGAACAAACCAACATAACCTTCAACAATTGCTCAAATTGCAAAATTAGGTGTTATGGCAGGTTTGCGCCTTTATCCTCAAGCAAGCAAGAATGCAAGTGAAATTAAAAGAAGAATAATGTATTCAGTGAAAAAAAATTGTAACCATCATCATAGTGTTTCACAAACATTTAATGATATAGAAAGAAGAATGATATAAACTTGTAAAATTTTATTCAAAATTCCAAATGAGTTGTTACCATCTTCAAGTATCTTTTGAAATTAAAACCTCTACAATTAAAAATTATTGTTGTTTATAACTTACCTTGCATTATCATCATTATGAAGCATTTAACATATAATCCTTTCAATGCTCTCCATCTTCATTTAGAACAATATTTTGTTCACACCATTAAATATTTCTTTGTGGTGCTATCAGTTGCAAATAAATATACATCTAAGTTTTTTTCCTTCTTGTCAACTGTTTTTTTTTTGGTTGGCTTTGCCTTACACACAAATTAACTTACAAGCCCTGGTTCTTGGAATATTTGAACCCATAGATGGAGCAGGAACCCCCTCTTCATTTCAATTGTGCATATCCAATTACAAATCATTTTTAATTTTTTTAAATTACAAGTCTCTTTTACCATAGTGCTAGAAGGATAATCGCATCAATGGTTGAAAAAATAATTGATTTGGATGCACGTCACAAATGTGTGAATTGAAATTGATAGAATTTTTTGTAATGAATAAGTTAATTAGTAGGAAAGGAGAGAGATAGTTATTAAAAAAGGAATGAGATAGTTAGGTTTTCATATGATCCTTCATATTCTAATTATCTAGAATTGTCAATGGACAAGTGTACAAAGGATTATGCAAAATCCTCATTGTATTGATTTTAAAAACTCATTAGTGGAATGCAACTTAAATTTAAACATTTTTAGTTCAACAATGATCACAACTTGATCACATGTGGTCACACAACCATTAGAATACTATAAATAATAAACAATTGAAACCTTTCAAAAAAATCATTTGACCCACATGGTTTGAAATTGGTTTGAAAACTAGATAAAGACCTTCCCTTTTTAGTATATATTTTGTAAAGAAGTGACAACACCCTTATAGGTTGAGTATTGCTTTCACAAAAACCTAAAGCCAACCATCTCATGTTTCATCTCAATATGTTCTTGAATTCTCCAATGTCAAAACCAATATGTTGTCACGCACCCTTTGGTTGCACATCTCCCCTTTTAACTCCCCTTTTAATTTGAATTTGACATGTGTGAGTTGGCTATTGTTAGATTTGCATGAGGAATCAAGACTTTTGTTTTTAAAGGGATAAGGCTCACAGACAAAAACTTATAGGTGGGTGGTTATTGAGTCAGGTATTAGGCTGGGTATCTGAAAACTAACTCTTATGCATGAAGGGGTGGGTATTAGAGATATCCGCAAATTCACCATCTTTGGGCCTCCTTTCACCCACTAACCCCTCTTTTAGTGGTATCCGTAAAGTAAGGAAATTTTATTAAATCTCAGTATGAAACGCTGAAACTCAGTACGAAATGCTGAATCTCAGCATTAATGCACAAGGTTCGAGAGGAATTATAGTAACTAGACACGTAGGAGCAGTGAAAATCTATGTGGTAGCAGTGGAGCGGCTCAGGAAAAAAGAAAGACAGGGTGAAACTCAGAAAACAATGATGGTTTTCTGAGTTTCACCCCCCATTGAATGCTAATGTACTTTTTTGCAGGTTTTTTTTTGACCTCACCCTGTGTATGAGCAAACTCAGGGTGCTGGTGCTGTCTTTTCCTGACTTTACGGATATCTCTATTATCAATCAAGGGAAAAAATAAGCAAGGAAATTGATAACTAGTGTCATATTTAAGCAAGCAAATTATAATATTTAATATACAGGTATTTGATATCAAGTGTGAGACAGAAAAAATAATTTAAAAAAGACCCTGCCCTTGTGGTTATGGGAAAAATATGGAAGAATCAGCTAACATGGTTCAAAACTTGATTTCACAATATTAGAAGCTTGAACTTCATCCAAGTTGGTGTTTACAGTACTGCTGATGGAGCTGCTCTAGTCATGTCCAATAATGTAGTTTTACAACTGAATTGAGTATCTGCTCAAAGATTCTAAGACACTAACCATTTTCCATATTGCTTGCAAAATTTTCACATTTTATACAACTAACAAATTGTTGAAAAGAGTTTGCAAGAATTTTTCAATTTTGCATGGATCACGCAGCGCAAAATCTTTTGCAAGATTTGTTTGAGTTTGCTTGGCTTCGCCAGTGTTTCTGTTCATTATCACCATTTATGAGTATGGAAAATGGTGTTTGAATTTTCAAGTTCGCATGCTGAATTGTTTGCCAGATTTCTTGAGTTTCGTAGGAATTTGGATGGAGTGGTGCAATTTCTGTATTACTCATTCCATCTTCAGTGATGGAAAATCGAGAGGGTTTTCAGCTGTTCTGTAATTGATGGAATATGCTTTGAAATCCTGTGACAAAACGATTTTCCAAGCTTCTTGCAATCGCTTTTTGTCCTTCTAAATCATGTGAAAGAAAAAAAAAAAAAAAAAAAAATCCAAATTTTTTTCAATTGGTTTTTTTGGTTTAAAATACAGGGGGGAAAAAAACATTTTCCAAATTTTTTGCAATTTATTTTTTTTTTATTTTTGTGTTTTTAATTTTTGGAAAAAAAAAATTTTAAA
>Ga0116227_10000755_pt1 | contig 66443 bp, 52 predicted proteins | sample S1TSphgellanicum_FD_89693 | JGI IMG/M metagenome (GOLD analysis project Ga0116227, IMG submission 89693) | Host-associated microbial communities from peat moss isolated from Minnesota, USA - S1T2_Fb - Sphagnum magellanicum MG | ecosystem: Host-associated > Plants > Peat moss > Unclassified...
CCACCCCCTCCCCTCCCCTCCCCTCCCCTCCCCTCCCCCAATTGGTTCTCAATTGAAGCCAAAATTGTATTCTACATCATATACCCAAATATGATTTATTTTTTTGGGCCCTCATGAACAGAGCCAATAAATGGAGGAGAAGATGATGCATCCGGTATTAAGGAATGTGCCCGGGCAAAGTGGCTTTGAGGAATGAATTTGGGTGAGCCAAAATTTTTGGGGTTGGGCACCAAAATGTACACAACGGTTTGTACCCGGCACACTCCATAACATAATGGTTTCCATGATTTGCACAATCGGCATGTGGATTTTGAACTATGGTTACGTCAATGGTTAGGTCAGGTAGACCCCTAAGAGACCTGTGTCCATTGTGCCTTGCCAGGAACTTAAGAAGATGCAAACCCTAGATTTGAAGAAGCCTAATTGTCCTTTAAAGAGGGGTCTAATACTTCTTAACTCAGGGCAAAAGACCTTATTTAGTAGTCCTTGAACTCGAAGGTTTAGGGTTTAGGGTTTATCCAATTGATCCTTGCATACAAAGGTCACTTTAAAAGGGGATCCTTCCAATATTCCGAGTCTTGAAATATTGCATACTTTTCCTTTTATTTTGGTAATTTTTGTATGTGGGCAAGCTTCACTCAAGATCCTTCACTTCGAAGGGCAAACCCCCCATCCTTCTCTTTAAAGGGCAACTCTACCCCACAAATTTAAGGCATGGTTGGAGGATTTCTGGCTCACTGCGACCAGAGTGAACAAATCATCACCCATCAAAATGCACCCACACACACACACCATCCAGCAAATTATTTTGTGTTATATTCGTGTCCATTGGCTAACCATGGTGGTTAGTCACGAACTAACCATTCACATGCATCTACCTACTTAGTCACCACACCAAGTGCCTTATTTACCATTATTTACAAACCCACCTACCCATTATTTACCAACCCACCTAAACGGTAACCACTTACATTCCCAGCCTACTTACATGCAATGATTAACATACATAGTGTAAATTCTAATCGGAATCTACATCTTGGCATCATTCCTTTGTCATTAAGATAGAAATTGGGCTTGGGGCATTTTTCTCGTGCAAATTCTAGTTAGAAGCTAGGCCTTGGCATCATTCCCATTAAGGGAATGGTATAGAGGTGAAAGATTGGCATTCAAACACTATTGAACCTTTCAAAGTAACATACTTGCACACCCATTTTATAAATTGAGATTGCAAAAGGTAGAAACCTAAGTTCAAAAATCTTACATAAAAACTCCCCCAAAATAAACCCAAAAAAATGGCATTTAATTACACCTCTTGTTTTGTTTTTAAACATCTTTGGAATTTTCTAACATGAAAGAAAATACTTTTACCTGACACCAATACCACAAATGAAAGTTGAAACCCTATTCACATTCAATTACCTTACCCTAAGGTTAGTTTTGTCATTAAATAATATCTTCAAAATAGTGAAATGAATTTTTGTGAGAATATGAAGTCGACATGTTGAAAATCATCATATTATCATAGATTACACTCTAAATAATTTCACTATTCATGTGACAATATCATAATAAATAATGAAAAATTCGATAATTTCAAATTTTAAAAACGAATTATTTTTTTGAAAAAACTCATTATTTGTTTTGTCAGTGTGGAAACTAACCCAAGGCTTATGGTATTCTTTTCAACAACTTGAATCATTATCGAAAAATGAATCTTTCATAATAAAATACCCCACATCTTTCTTATAATAAAATAACCCAACAAATTAAAAATTGGGCAAGATGTGTTCAAACCAATTTTATTTTGTTATTCAAAATTACAACTAACCCTTGAATCCCAACATAGCATATTCCTTAAAATTTGTATAGGGATAGATATGCACCCAAAAATTCCTACACTTTATATATCAACATGGATAGATGTTCAATTTTTTGTTCTTCCTTTAATGGTTATGAGTATATTTGTGATAAAATGTGTCGTAAGTGTAACACTCTTAAATAGCATGCCTATCAATTTTTAACTTGATTTAATATTCAATATTTCTCTTGTAACCTACGGATTGTGATGTAGTATACATTCAATAATGACATTTGAAAATATGAATAATTTTTATTCACATTTTAGGGTGAAAAACATTAATTTAACATTTATAACCACTATTAGGGTATTGAATAAATTGAACAAAAATTCTCAAAATTTATCCAGTTTTTTTGGGAATTTTTATATTAGAAAATGATTGAATAATTATTATATTTCACATGATTTGGAATCATTATTTGGATTTACGCAATAATAAATTGTAAGAAATTCACAATCTACATCTTTCCATCTCATATACCTTGGATAAATGTAAAGATGAACTGTAAACTTCAAAATTGTAAAAAGAAATTGTAAAACTCAAAAATGGGCTTCAAACATTTCTTTTGCATCTTTGGGGTCAAATACTTGATTATACAAATATAGATGTTATAATCTTATGTAACTATGTGAAAATTTAATTGTGACTAAACAAGTTGAAAATAAACAAATTTTGATTGCAAAATGGGTGGTACATTTTAAAGTACAACATGACTAATGGATGTTTAATCATAACAATGTCAACAAAAATATTAAGAAAAGTTACAAAATGCATTGTAGCAAATTCTATTTTGAATATACTTTTATTAAAAACATTTGCCACTAATATTATCATTTAAAACCTTGCCTAGTAGTAATGTACTCATGATCCCATGATGTGATACATCGCAAAGGCATTATTGGATTGAATCATTTATTTCATCTAGAACAAATAAACATATGTTCATGTTTAGGGCTTTTTAACATCTATGAAATAATGGTATTTATCAATTGTAACAGCATTGAAGATGTCAACACTTCCAAATTTCTCAAGTTAATAACAATTGCATATGAGATGCCTTCACTAGTTTGTTCATCTTACCTCGTGTGCACCCTTTTTAAGTGACCCACAAGTTGGTTTAATGTGGTAAATGAACCTTCTTCAAATATATTTAACACACCGTGCTAATAAGGTAATTTACTATTACTTGATTCAACATCATTCATTTCACATATGTTATATAATTGAACAAATGGAACAAATGTATTGTTTAAGGTGCACAAATGTTAAAGTAATCACAAAGAGGTATACTAGAAAATAGTCCCTTTTAAAAACAATTTATGGTGGTGGGGAAGGCGTAAACAATTAGTCTTTTACAAAGGTTGAAACATCTTGATTGCCAACACAAGCAAAAAAATTGTGTGTACTTCAAACTTGAAATTGGAAAAAACAAATATAAAACTTGAATAACATAATTGCAACTTGAAAAAATATTTAAGTTTTTAAAAAATAGACTTGCAACTTGAAAAACTAGACTTAAAACTTCAAAAGAAAATTTGAAACTTGAAAAATCAAACTTGAGAAAATAGACTAAAACTTGAAAAAAAAACCCCATGCCTAAGGAGTGAAATTTTTCCTATAAAATATAGTAATTTAACATGACCCACTTATAACCATGACTTCATGTGTTAAATGTGATGAAACTTGATGTATCTCCATCATCACTTGTGATCATTTGCATAGAAGCCAAATACTTAGATATATAACATCTTGTTGCAAAAAATTAAGAAACAATGTCAAAAATGTTATAAGTTGCAAAAAGTCATATTGGAAGCTCTAATGAGTTATGAATGGGTGAATGCAAACTAGAGTGGACAAAAAATGACAAAATAGGATTCCATAAAAGCATTTTTTGCAATGTATTTGTATAGTGCTAGAAACCTAGAATTGTCAAATTAATGTCCATTTTCAAAGGAAAAAAACATTTTTTCCAAAAGAACATTAGGGGCCAATATTTAATGTATCCCAAAGTATAATTTATTTGAAGAAAATTATAGGAATTCCACAAAGATCATGTTGTAAAGGACTTTGCCGATTTGTTTAATTATGGAGTTTCTAAAAGTCCATTCAAGTACATTTCATGTTCATTGATGGTTCATTTACATGTAGTTGAATTTTGGGTAGAAGATAAATGTTGTTCATTGAGATTTTTTAATTTAGCTATAAATCCATATATGCAGCTTTAGTGGACAATTTCATTGGCATTGCCATATACAAAACAAATCCCCTAAATGTTGTATCTAATCATTTTGATAAAAAAATTTCCTCATTAACTATAACTATTCAATGTGTAAAAGTTGATTCCCGTTTTAATAAATTTGTGTTCAAATTTATCACCTAGGCATTTGAACTTGAAAGGGTGCAAAAAAGAACTATCTTATTTCATGATTTTATGGGCATTTTAATTTGCAAACATTCAAGTGGCCAAATAAGTATGATAGAGAAGGCATGCTTTGCTTTTCTTGCAAAGAACCAATGTTTTTGGCTACGCCACCATTGTTCAAATGTTATGTGGACTTTTTTCTTTCTTCATGATCATAATTGTGTTGTTGATGTACACATTATGAAGTGACAAGGTGCATCGTTTGCAACAACTTTCCTCCTTTTGAAATTTCACAAAGCACTAATAGGTAAATGAAAAGGTTGGTGCAGTACAACCCTAGCCATGGAAACATTTCCATGAAAAATGTTTATTGAATAAGCATCCAAGGACTTTGCCAAGTACAAAATTGAGTTTGAATCTATTGAAGGTGGTGTGGAAGGAGGCATAAGGAAGTCCAAAAAACAACATGCATATAGTGCATCCATCTCTAATTACAAGATACTAAGTCATCAAGGTTATAAGAAAAATGACCTTCAATTTCAAGTTCATTAATGACCTCATCCTCTATATTGTGAAAGGGTAAAAGATGTTTTCCTCTATTGAATCACCCTAATTTCATTAACTTGTGATGTGCCAAAACCGTTCAAGGCTTGGTTTCCCATTCACAAGAAACTTGTGAACAAGGACATCCAAAATTGCCTTGGAAAGACCATGGAACTTATGTTCTACCTACCCTAGGTAGTTGTGCAATTATCAACATTACTTTTGATCTTTGAATGTCAAGGACAAGGCTTAAAACACATTTGCTTTGGTTGTAAATTTCATTGATGAGGGTTGGATGCCAAAACATGTGATTGTAGAGTTGTTTGATGCACCTAACATAACTAAAACAACTTTGACAAAACTTGTGAAACCCCTTTTTGCTCAATTTAATTGATAGACAAAGCTCTTGCCCATGTCAAAAACAAATGTGCTAATCTTAACACCTTGGTAGTTGCACTATTTTTAGTGGTCACATGTGCCCCCTTATAGCTTGATGTATGCATTTTATAGGTTGGTATTTTGGCCATGCTATGTCCAAAACATGCCAATGTGCAATAAATGACACAAAATTTTGTGTTAGCACAAAAGAAGTATTGCTTAAATATTCATAGGAAATTTTACAAAAAACAAACATTTGGACAAAAATGTTTGGGAAAGGAATATATGAATGGGACAAGGCTTGGATTGATGTGCAACTACACATCCAAAAGCTCGAGACTCTTATGAAAATCTAATCTATAAATGAGGTCATCTTCTTCTAGGAAACCTTGTAATATGTTGATGGTATCAACATTTGTTACCATAGGTAGCCATTCCATTTGTAGACAAGAATGCCATTGACTGGTTTAACTTGGGCAATTATTTATGTTGTCATGAAAACTTTAATTTCAATTTTGAGCCAATTGCAAAAATATTGGTTCCTTCCAAATGCATTACACATTGCCATCATCATGAACATTAGTTACAAGGAAAATATAATTGTTGCACATAAAGCCAACCACTTTTGCAATGTGAGGACTTTGATTTAAGCTAGAAATTTTGTATGTGCACATGGTAGTAAAAACAACAAATGTTTTGAAACCATTCTTTTTTTTGTGTGTGAATTTCAAAATGAAAGGGCCCACAATGTCCTTGCTTTCATGTTGGACCTTCATCACAAGAGTTTGTAATGCATCACAATTTTTTTGGACATGACTATAACCAAGATTCCTATTGGTGAATATGACAAAAAAACCATGATAATTTTGTTCAACAAGTATTTAAACTTTGGAGGTGGCAAAAATGCACCATTGGCTAATTTTTTATGTAGATCCCCTTTTGGATGATTTGGGATCTATTGAAGAGGTCAATGAAGCAATGTTGACATTTGAGCTATCTATGTTTTGTTGCATTATTATTCCAAAATAAAAGGTTATCCAACTTTTAATTTGATGAAAGGAACATTTAGTGAGGTTCTTGCATATTTCACTTATGGTTAAATAGATCCTTGACATTCTTGAATCTCATATTGAGATCAATCATAAATTTATAGTTATGGGTTCATTCATGAGTTTGAAATGATGTTGCTTCGAAACTACAAATTTGGATGCATTTGTGATGATTTACAAAATTGACCAAATATTGCAAAGGAGAGATGCTCTTTTGTTGCATGCTTTATCATTGGAAGATTCTATTATGCAAAGGCAAAATTATTGGATGAACATGAGGATGAGTTAGGGGAGGTTGGGTATTTTCAAGATGATTACACATGAGGTTTATTGGCTTCCTATAATACTTGAAACTTTGTCATCTTGTCAATTTCAAAGCCTATTATTACATTTCAAAGTTCATTTTCATCTTATGTGTCTTGTGCACATTTTGATATTTTTAGGGTTGGAAATTGAAACTGTGTTGCAAACAAAAGAGGTTAATTGTTATGTGTTTTTTGGGTGACAATTCCATGATGAAGCAAAAATTTATCAAGGCTCATTGGTAGCATTTAACCATTCAAGCTTTGTAATTTGTACGTATTAACATTGTGTTAATCCAAGTCTTGTAATGATCAAGGGTTTTTATTTTCCTCTTATGAACATTTTGATGTCGAAAGGTTGAAAATTTTGAACAATTTTAAAACAACTTACTATTTGTAATCTTGGGTGCTAGGTTGCTAACTTCCACAATAGTTCAACTGTTTATCAAGTTTCATATGTTACATTTCTGTTATTCAAACTTTGGATACATTAATGAACACATATTTTTAAAATTTAGATCAATGCCTACACTTGGACTATCTAGACCTTGGAGAGTTTGGATGTATTATAGACACATGATTTTTAAAAATTAGGTCAGTGGTTGTATTGAGACTAATTAAAATTTGGATAGACTATATATATATATATATATATATATAGTGAGGGCTTAAAATTAAACTCTAGTATTCAAGATGCATTTTGTTAATTGAAAACCATAAGCCCCAATTCCACTTGATTTGGCTTTTTCCATGTTATAGCTTTGTGTTGTGTGCACAACATAGTTCAAAAAAATTTAATATTCAAATGCAAATATCATTCCATTAGCCTACTCATATACCCTAGGAATGAAGGCAAAAATAATTAGTACCAATATCATATTCATATTTGGGTATTAATACCAAACCCATTTTCTTTGTCTTTGAAGGCTTGTACTTTACCCAAAGTTTACTTAAAAAGGGCCATTTTTTTATTGGAGCTGGTGGACATGCTCTTAGAGGACATTAGGTAAGGACTAAGGACTAAGGAGGACTAAGGACCCTCAGTGTACTGCAAAACAGTTCCCAACTTCCATTTTGTACATAAATGTTATGATTACATGTTGAAAAGCTCAATAGATATTAAATATTGAGAAAATTTGTTATTCCCTCACTGACACTTAACCCTTAGTTGGAAGTTAACCATAGTAGTAGCAGCAGCAAGCTATGTACTTCAATGCCTATGGCCCCCAGTTGCTGGTGCCTGACATGCCTACCTTATTTACATAACTTACCATTCAAACACTTACCATTCAATATATGTATGATATGGATGAGTTAGTGAGAATGAATGGGGGAGTACAAGTTTGTTGGAACATATGGTGGTGGTCATTATGACCAGGTTTGGAGAATGGGAATGATGATGGTTGGGTTTCCCTCTACATTCATTCATTGAGGTAAGGGTAAACCGGCCCATCACCCATCATCGCCTGCCTATGACCGAACACCTTGGTAGATCTTTTTCTCAATTCTTCTCCATTTTGAGTGATTTAAAATGTTATATTGAAGCACCTTCTCAAGCTTTACAAATCATCTTTGAAATGCAAAGCCAAAAAACCAGCCAAAAGAAAAGCAGTAAAGAAAATACGTTTTTTTAAATTACTAATTGCAATTTTTATTTTTATTTTCCATTTTTTTTCTTTTTGACCCCTCTTACTTTCAAATCTCATAATTTTTTAATTCATTTTAAACAATTTAAAATGCTATAGGAACACCGCATGAGTTCTACAAATCATCTTTGAACTCTAATATTAACAGAGGAACATACAAAGAATTTTTTGGGTGATTAGGAACTGGCCTTGTAGCGTTTGGTGATTTATTTTTTGAGTTCTTGACCTCTTTTACTTTGGGGGGTTGTAACTTTCTCAATTTTATTTTGTTTTTGATGATTTTTAGTGCACCAGATATCAATAGGAAGGGTTCAAATTTTGTTTGGACACCAAAGACAACCAAGCTTTCCCCTTGGATCCAGCCTGCCTTGAGCATTTAAGTGTTCAGTCACCAGTCAGTTTACACTAAAAAACACTAAAACTTTTTCTAGTGTAAGTGGAGGATGCCTTTCACATTTTATCTCATGTATGTGAAGGGCACCTTTAACCCTTGATTAATATTTCTCATGTTTGTGATGGGTGCCTTGCCCTTGGTGAAACTTCCATCCGGATGGCAGTGGGCACACTTAATCATGTAATTCCTCCATTTTTTTTTTTTTAGCGTACGTGGATTGTGCCTTGCCCTTGGTGAAATTTGTGCCTTGACAGAGGATTGCAGCTTATATGTAAGGTTCCAAATTTTGTTGTTCATGTAAGCTTCCTAAAAAATGAGCAATCTTTTCATGTAGAAAGTGCCTCTTTTCATGTAGAAATGACTCGAAATTGTTTGTTTATGAAAGCAAATTTCTGCTGGTTCTTTACCCAAATTAGGAACTGGAATGGGGCTGTTTTGAGAAATTGGGTCCCGTCCTAAGATCCCCACCTTGGGCAAGGCCCTCATTTGCAGAACAAACCTATTCTTCATCCTTAGTCCTTACCCTGACACGAAATTCCGTAATGCATTTGGAGGTCACATAACATTTGTGAAAATCCCTCCTCCTCTTAAGGGATACGAATAAGAAGTAAAAACCAGTTTCGGGCAGATCCCAGGTTCTAACTGGAACCTCCAGTTTCGATTCTTCAAATTTTCAAAGAATTGATTTCGGTCAGGTTTTGTTTTGTCTTTTTTCTCCCTTCAAAAGCTTGGTTCCAGTTCTACTTTTTTAATTTAAGGGGTGGTTACAGTTCCAGTTCTTTTTCTAATTTTCAAATGAAGTCAAATCCAGTTCCGGATTCCATAACCCGTGGTTTCATTTCCAAGTTCCAAAACATCAAAATTCACATTATGAAAACCTGAACTTTTATTCCAAAAGATTTTATTTTATTTAATCACAAACTAATACAAAGTAGCCTACTTTGAATTTCTAAGTTATATTAATAAATTTCTTGAGGATCAAAACCATTTTTTCTCATTGCCATGTGATTTTATGTTTAGAGTTTTACCACTTTGAAATCTAATCTCTTGTCATCTTTGAATTCAGCCCTAAAATATTTCAAAATTCGTCCTTTTTTAATTTTTATTTCCCAAACACACCCCTTAATTCCACCCTCAAATACTCTCTCAAATGACACCCAAATATGCCAAAAAAAACACCCCCCTCAAAAACCCCATATTTCACCCCCGTATTTGCCTCAAATAGATGCTCAAAGACACCCCCCTATACTTTGAACTTATATATCTAGAAGAGGATAAAGGGAGGCAAATGGTTTGACATTCCGTTTGTTTCAATGCTCTATTCCATTGTTGTCCATTTCAATTTATGTTGTTATTGTGCGATTTTGATTTAAAATTGAAGTGAAGGAATCCAAAGTATTATGTAGGAAGTAAAGAAAGTGTAATTATGTTTAAAATCAATAAATCAAATATAAATATTGTGGCATGGACCTTGTGTATTTTACTTATTTTTCGTAAATTGGTCCTTAGGATTTAATGGGTTGTTCAAATGCAAATTCAGCCTTTTATTATGGAGTATAAGTCACTTAGCATCCCTAGCTTTCAATGTATTTGTTCAACATATTATTATGTGGCCCAAGTCACATTCCCCCACTATTTTTCAACTTCTATACCTAGAGCCAACTCACTAATTGGAAATTGGGAAATTTGTCACCAAAACAAATTAGTGAGAATTGTGCATTAGCATAGTTGCACACATGTCTCCATTATGGTTGTTTCTCTCATACTTCCCTTACCTACTATCTTTCAACAATTGGGAAGCCATATCAAGTGATTCTATTTTGACATATCATTTCATTATGAAAGAAAATATTCATTTCCCATTGTTTTTTGTTACCTATTCACGAAATCGTAGTAAACACTTTCAATCAAAACATGTTTGGTCTCATAATATATAGTCCATCAAACAACATCATCCCATCACACAAAAATGGTAGTGGAAAGTATCTTGAGATGTTTCATCCCTTGCAATTCACATAACCTACCATAAAGAGATTCTTGAGCTTCTCGTTCATCCTCCACTCAGTGTTCACCAAGCATAACCTCTTGTCCTTTCTGTGCATGCATATCATTTGAACAAGAGTTTTGAAATAGAAGTTTTCATCCATTGAGAACGGAGTTACACAACTTTTCATCCATTGACAAGAGGGTTTTTGCTATTGCTCTTGAACCTCTAAATAATAGTAGGTTATATCTGGTAACTGGCTCGAGGTCATCAATTACTTGAAATACCTTTGATTGATGCTCCGAGCTACTACTACCTCTTGCTCCAACCACCCCTTGTTAGCTATGTAGTCCATTTATTTCTCTTTGTTTGAAAAGTTTCTTGATAAAAGCTTGGGAAAAATATGCAATTTTAAAAGACTTGATTTACACCACTATGCTATTTCCAACATTCTTTACGAAATCACATACAAACTCATCAATCCTTTTATGCTTTGGTGCAAAGTGAAGGGAACATGTTTAACAATTATTAGGCTTGTTACTCCCACATGTTACATTTATCACTTAAAATTTCATGTATTAGGGTTAAAAATTCATGTATTTGAAAAAGGATTGAGGTCGCACATCCATCAATACCTTACCTTCTTAAGGTCAGTTTCTTGATTAAATAATCTCTTTGAAATATTGAAACAAAATTTTGTGAAGTATATGACACCGAGGTGTTTTAAAATCATCGTAATTGTTACGGGCTATGATTTGAATAATTTCACAACTCTTATAACAATAATATCATAGAAGACAACTGTAGATCCTAAGAAAATAATAATTTCAAAATAATAAGAATTATTTGCTTTCTTCATTCCACTGACCCACCCACAATGGACTTGTAAATGGTAGCATCCTTCACAGACCAAGCACCATCCATGGTTTGATGCACCTTGGCTCCCTCAAGGTTCCCTCCAGTGTTGGGGCAGGTATTTGATTTTGCTGACGACTGCGGAATCAAGAACAATCGGGCTTGAGGCATTGGAGAAAAATCAGAATCAAAGAACCACTCATCCGGTTATTTCAAAAATCTCAAAGAACCGCTGGGCTTCATGAAAGAATGGGTGGCTGTCTGGATGGTTAATTCTTGGAGAACCACGGGTATATTCCAGAACTGGGTGTTTGAGTTTTTTGACTGCGGTTGTGAACCTTTGGAACATCAAAGACATGTTGCATGCATTTTTGTATTATCATGTGGGTGCCATTTGTTTAACCTCGGGTGTTGTTCAAATTACCATATTGAAACAATTGAATTAAGGAATAACATGATACAACACTTGTGTTTGAGTCAAGGTTCATGTGGTGATGCGGCTGAGGATGGAATTATTTAGGAATTCTATTGATACGGGTGTTCAAGTTCAAGCTCATGTGAATCAAATCTGCAGAGAGATAAGCGAGGTAATTGCTTCAAAATAATCAACCATTGCATTCTTTGGAACCAATTGCTCTGCTAACATATTCAATATCAACAAGTTGATATTCCAAGGCGCTGTGAATATCATTGATGGAGACACAAGAGCTAGCCAAATATATTGTCCTATTTGGGTCAAAACACACACACATGCGCACACACACAAACAATGGACAGCACGATATATATTTCAAAAAAATGACCTCCATTGACTTACAATCTCATAACTCTTTTGTGGCGTATCTCTTATGAGTCTAGATACCCTCTTCATTCAACCTAATATTGTATGTTATTTGTTGATGAATCCAGTGTGTACTATATTGTCTTTGTGGCTAGTCTACAAAACAATAGAAAGCTTTAGGTCAGGAACATGGTTGAATCTCTCCATTATATCTGGCATACAAGACCAAGTAAAAGTTCTTCAAAACCTGGAATATATGAAGCCAATCAAATCTGGTTTTGCATCCAAGCGTCCTCACAATTGTAAGGCTATGTACAAAGCGAATTAGCCCAATTCACCCAAAAATGATTGCGAGAAGCATTTAGAAAACTAGAGCATTTAGATTACTGTTACATTGCTCTTGCATTGTCAAGGGAATAAAAAACAAAGTTAACAACAGGAAACAAATCAAGAACAGGTTGGGTGACTTTACGGTGATGCATATCTTGGGCACCACCACCAACAATGGAAACAACTGCAACAAACAAGTGTTGTATGTTCAGATATCCAGACTGTTTTTAAAAAAAAACACATGTACGTAATGCGTACCAGGGGGGCTAATTCATTCCAGACGAAGTAAAACACCCTTTTGATCCAATAAATTTTCATCAAAATTTTGATGAGGACTCTAAATCAATCTAACAGAGAGCCAGCCAGATTAAAAATTACCATTTAAAAAAAGAAATGTCTGATTTTTTGTAATCAAATGTCTACAGACCAGGTGAAAGAAATGCTCCTCAAAAACAGCCCTAGAAAGGGAGTCACAGAGATTCCATTTCTTGCAGGTTTGTGGGCCTCCTGCCTGCACATCCACAAGGACATAGAGAAAATATGCAATTTGTCAGTGTTGGCTCATCACTGCATGTGCTCGCATGATTCTTTCTTCCAGTGGAGGGATGTGAATGCAGACTGTCTCAATGGGTTTAGGGTTTAGGTTTAGGGTCCACCTAATACAAATTCACATTCTACACATTTTGTTTCCATTGCTCTCCCTAAGCCCTAAACCCATAAGAACTAGATGTAAACCAGAGCAATCTCAGTGACAACCTTTGCAGGCTGTCTATGAGACAAGAACTAGATGTAAACCAGAGCAATCTCAATGACAACCATCTTTTTTCAAAAAGTGCCCACACAGTAAAAGTTTCTTCATGCTTGAACCAGACCCATGAATGAAATGCCTGAAATTGGAAATACAGAGTTCCATGTGTGTGTTGTAAATTACTCTTCCATATAACAAATCTATCCAAGAAAACTGAGCAAATTCTCCCATTTTTCACTCCACAAAGAAGCTTGTCTCCTACAATTTTTCATGTATATTTAGGCAGAGTTTTAGTGACTTACCTTTTGTGTTACAAAGATCTAAGCAAAACATTCTCTGGCAGCAGTGTAGGGGGTGCCACAGCTGATATGGGTCTCTCTAGGAATGGCCTCAGAGAGTGGGAAAACAAGTTGGCTTCAACATTTGCATTCTGTTTAGCTCTCACATTCCCAGTTGAGTTCCGATATTCTGCCAGAATCCCAGGGTGAAACCTCTCCAAGCGGGTTACAACACCCAGCTTGTCAAGGTCACTGCAGTCCCTCGCAAGTTTCAAGGCTGATGGTGCATTCTCCATCCTGACCCATTAGTCACCACCACACAAAAACATTTCACTCAAGCATGATGACAAGACTGTTAATGATATCACCCCGCAAACAGACCACAAGTTTTCAGACTAGAAGTCTGCAAACAAACAGAGATCAACTTGCAGTCCACAGACAAAAATGTGAAGTGACCGGCAAACTGTTTTGAGAAGCTAAGACATTCCAATGTGAAACACAATATAGCAACAGGATGTAAGTTGCAAAGCCACCTTGCGAGTTCATTATTCAATTGCGTCATTCGGTGCCTCAGATGTATTTGCAGCTGATCTGGCATAGCTGGCCTGATGTTATTCTTCACCAAAGCAGTTTGCTGCTGCATCTTTTCCCTGTACAACATTTGATCATCTTAATTATCATCCAAGGTTTTGGCAGGCAGACTACAAGGAAGAACACTGGTCAGGAACTTAAGAGAAAAGAAAAAAATATCTAGCAAGGAAAATACTGCTTGAAACAGAGATTCAAGAAAAAGTGTCTGTTAACAAGGGAACTTACGAGGTGCGATTTCCACTGCTGTCATCTGGTGCCCTATCCTCTCGGATTGTGACAGCACTCTGTTCCTTGCTCACACCAGTGGCTAACAAACAAGCTTCTGTAACTGCAAATTTGGCAATGAGAAAAACTGTATTGTCCTGATCTTCAGGAGTGCTTCCCTTGAACAGTCGGCAGGGTAAGGCTGGTATGAGTTGTTGCATAAGCTGAGTGGTGAGTTTCAATCGTCTTCTTGCCCGTTTCATGCACAATGCAGTGACATCAGAGGGTTCTGGGCCCACTTCATTAAACACATCCTGCAAACAATTTCAAATCCAGAGTCAACATTAGAAAAGAACATGCTGATCAGTTCATAGTCACTTGTGAGTGGCGTTATCTGCTTCAATTGCAAATAAGAGCAAGAACCACAAGAGGATATTGAACTGACTATGCACCTGTTCTGGTAGACAGTTTGTTGCTGCAGCCCACTCTATCTCAGAACGGCTGAAAAAGACAACACAAGACCAGAGTCAGAGGAAAGACCTACAATAAAAGCAAGAAGAAGAAGAACAACAAAGATCTCCAGTCATGATCAACTGCAGAATCTAGCCCGCAGGACTAAGAGATATACCTTATAGTTGGAAGATGGGTGGCTGCTTGGCGGATAGCTATACGCCATGGAACAAAAGGTCGAGGTTCCTGTTTCTGCTTCTTTGGTGGTGGTGGTGTGATTGGAGCTGCCTCAGCAACATGCGGAGCCCTAGGCTGCTCTTCTGTTGGCCATTTATATCCACCTTGCCCTCCAGCAGCAGCAGCAGCAGGAGCAGGAGCAGCAGCAGTATCAGGCTTGACTGGATTCACCCATGTGGATGTGGAAGCCCTGTCATACCCAACTCTTGATAGGTGTTGAGCTGCTGAGCTTCTAGGATTGAATGACTGGAGGGTCCCACTAGCCCTTGCAAATTGCTGAGCAAACTGACTTGCAAATTGGATCCTTGCTGCAGGGGTGAGATTCTTGTAGATAAATGCTGCCTGCCTTGAGAGATCATGTGGAAGAAGTCTGGCAGCAGGGAACAACATGCTTCCAGAGTCTCCTCTGTCCTGAGACCCTTGAGATTGATCTCCATGGGACACATTGGATTGCAAAGGACCTGCATGCATGCTTTGTGTGGCTGCTTCTTGTTGTTGTTGTTGCCCATATGCCTGGGAATCCTGCCTGTACTCATTCAAAAGTTGTCTGCCTTGAGGCCACCCATCCCGATTTCTTGCAAGCTGAAGTTCCAGCTCTCTTGACAATGACTCTGGGTGAGATGGGATGGGTTGCTGCAGGAGAGTACCCATTGTACCTGAGGTAGCAAGCAAGGGAGTTCTCAACAGGGTTCAACATTCCCTTCAAAAATTGCAGGATGAGGTCATCTATAAACTGCAAAAATTTCTTCAGGAAAAGGAACATTAGGTGCAGTAGCTATGTAACTCTGAAGTCCTGTGAAAAAGACAGTACCAGATGACTGACCTTGACGCAAGTGTGCCGGTGAAATGCCTGAGGCATCAACAGCATTAGCTTCCATTGCTGCTTCCTGATCTTTCAAAGCTTCTGCCTGTAACACTGTCCTTCTGTCCTCCTCCTGCTTGCTAAGAAGCTCCAAAGTGTTCCTGCACAAACCAAAGAGAGACAACATTCTATTTGAGCAGGAGCAGGAGCAGTAGCAGCAGGGGTTACAGACTTTTACAGCCCACAGGTCCTTGCTATTGTCACACCAATGTCATCAGCCTACCCTTCACAATGCAAACTTTGACTGCTTTCACTAAACTTACCCAGACAACATCCCAGGCTCTGATGAAGTTCTGGCATCTGTGACATTAGAAAGGAGCCCACTGTTTTTAAACATAGCACCATGCATGCCTGCAAGTCTTGCCCTCTGTGCCAATACATTCTCAGGATAGCGCAGAGTCCCTTCCATGGTGGTTTCAGATCTCAGTGGCATGGAATAGTCCTGCAAAGAAAAACATTCATCTTGGGGAATCCATCTCATGGCATGTCACACAGTCACATAGCCTAACATCTGATTGCCACTCAACATGTTCAGCAGCTGCACAAATCAGTGACTGTGACCACTACTAGGTATGCACTACACATAGAACTCTGATACATGGACTGGGTACACCCACAACTCCATTTTCTTTTGCATACCTTGCCTATAATACCAGAAGATTCGAGTGCTTTCCCAACAAGCATAGATTGTTCCATTCTCATCTGGCCAGCTGCAAATTGGCTCTGTGTCCACAAGGCCAGGGCTTCATCTGACATCCTGTTTAGCATACGCATCCTCTGCAATTGGTTCTGATGTCTATGTGTTGCTGCTGCAGTCCCTGCAGGCTGCAACGGCTTGAAGCCCGACATTCCTGACCCAGCTCCAGCTGAAGAAGAATCTTCCTGTGGGAGGCTAGCAGCACCCTTGGCTTTCATCAAGGCAGAAAAACTGTTCTCTGTTTGGTTATTACTGAGCTGCAACTGCACCCTACTAGTATTATCTGGGCCTTGCTGCTGCTGCCTCCAGTCCATATTAGACAAAGCTGGATTGTCTAGGCTCTGTCTGAAAATTTGATGGGACCATCCATTTGAGCCTCCTCCTTGCTGCTGCGGAGGATGGGCTTCACCAGATGAGTTTGTGTAGTGTAGGGAATCTTGGCTCCCTGAACTAGATCCTACTGAGTTGTGGACAATGTTTTGTCTTTGATCCCTGGATACATTTGATTGTGGGTATGCTCCAAGGTAATACCCATGTTCTTGTGCTGAGAGTGCTGCTGCTCCCTGTCCACTTGCTGAAGTTGAGTCCTTGTCTGTCATAAACTGGGATGGATGCCTCATGCCTTGTGGAAAGTTCGGGACTTGATTGCTTGGCTGATGTCCTCCATTGACATCATGATAGACCTGACCAGACTCTGGGCTTGCTGGCATCAAAATCTGCTGCTCCTGATGAGTCTTGTTATGCCATTGCTGCTGCTGTCTGCTGGCAACAGGGAAGAACTGTTCTGTTTGTGAAGAGTTTTGAGGCACACTCCAGCTGCTCTGTGACATTCTTGAATCAGGAGGGTTCAGCTGCACCTGAGACTGAGATCCACCTCCATGGGAAGAGCTGTTGGGCTGATGACTCGGTCCCCAAATCATGTTCTGCTGTTGCTGTTGCTCTGCTAATTCAGAGGTATCTTCAGAATCTGAAACACTTCGCCAGGCCCTCTTCCAATTTGTCTGTGGTGGATTCTCTATATCTGCAAAGACCCCAAGTGAGGAATTTGAAGGAGCTGCCACAGGTGGCTGCAGATGTGGTTGCAACAGGCTATGATCATGCCAACTGCCTTCCTGATGTGGACTATGCATCTCCTGTTGCCTTCCATTTTCCACATCCATCAAACTTGACATTGTTGTCCCCGGCTGAAGTGAGTTTGGCTGCAGATCGCTACTGTTCAACTGTTTTCCATCAAACTCAGCACTTGCCTGGCCACCCACCGTCTGCTGACTGCTGCAATGACTACTTTGCATGCTGGGGGCTCTTGAATCAAGTTGTGCCACCGAACCAGCAGGACTTTGCTGCAGGTTGTTGTGGGCACTCCATAAAGTTTGCTGTGGTTTTAATCTCTCAGACATCAATTCGCCCTCCTCCATGTCTGCACAAGCTTGTGTCTCCAATAGACCTGTTGTCCACTGACTTTTCACCATACTGTCTGAGGTGGTTCCAGCTGTCATCAATTCCATAGGATCCTCAATCTGTGAGGCTGCCTCTGGCTCTAGAGCATAAGAATTCCACATCTGCTGTTGTTTGACATTGTCTGCTGCTGCACTTGTCAACAAAAAGTTGCCTCCTGCTGCATGGGAACTTGATTGCTGGTAATAACTGTTGCTGGGGCTAGCTCCCATAGTTTGATTCCTTGCCTGTAGCACATTGAATGATGACTGTTGCAAAGCAGTTACAGCCTGAGCTTGATCATGGTGCTGCTGCACAGCAGCACCATTGTTACCTCCGATTAGATTCTGCTGCATGGGATTTAAAGGGGTTAGATTTTGAGCAAACAGCTTCACTTGGGGTGTGCTACCCTGCTGCTGAGCAGCATTAGTTCTAACGCTCTGCTGCTGCTGCTGAAGAAGATGATGATGATGTCTGCTCTGCAACTCCTCCATTGACTGCTGATTTGCAGACAGGAACATGTTTTGGTGAAGGTTTCTTGAAAAGCCTTGTGGGTTTTTAACTGGATGAGGAGGTGCTTGCTGCTGCTGCACCGTCTGCCCAAACAGTAATTTTGCTCGAGAGGCTTGAATCTTTCTGGCTTGAATGTCAGCCTGATCACCTATGTTGAAGACTTCTGACTGCCCTTCAATGCCGAAGAGGGCAGAGGGACCCATTCCAAGGCTGCGTGGTATCGGTCTATTAACATGTGAACTTGCAGCTGCTGGAAGCTTACCCATCCCACCATAGAATCCGTGCATAGCATTGTCCTGTACACTAGTGTAGGGGTGAAGTGTTTGTCCTAGTGCATCTCGCTTAACACTGTTTGCAGATGTGTAGAGAGGATGATCATGCCCAGAAGCTTTCATGGCTAATTGCTGCCAACTAAAACTATTGTCTTGCCCCAACAGATACCCAATTGCAGGCCCTTGCCCAGCAGCAGAAGGATCACTCCCAGAATACATCACATTCCTTGTGTTGTTGCTATTGTTAACTGTCTGGAAACCAGACTGTGTGAGAGTGTGGTGGTGCTCCAATCCAATCTGAGGATGAGCTCGCTCTGGCTGCTGCATCACCACCTGATGAGGGACATCATGCAGCGAGTTGTCACTCAGAAATGCTTGAAGCTGATTCCGTGTTGCCTGGCTGTGGTTTTGGTTGTTCCCAGAGAAGAGTTGATGCTGTGACTGCTGCTGCTGCTGATGTAGATGTTGATGCACCTGAGCTTGTTGCTGATGCTGCTGATGCATATCTTCATGTGAGCTTCCATAGTGGTTCAGCTGACTTTGTTGTGGTGAAGGCTGCTGACGCCATACCTGAGCTTCTTCCTCTTCTATCTGTTCTCCAAGTTCACCCTGCCCTTGACCCTTGATCACATAATCATCCCCAAAAGAGTCATAGTCGCTGACCTTAAGCGCTGATGCTTCAAGCATATTCTGCTGGCCCTCATACTTGTTCATAGTCTGATTTTGCTGCTGATCCTGAGCAGACTCTTGATTGGCATTCCCAAAAAGACGCTGCTCAGGTGAGGCCATGTTGTTGGACAGCACTGTAACCCCCTGCTGCTGCTGATAACCAGATCCATTCAAGAGACCCTCAAAGTCATATGCAGAATTACGAGGCAAACTCTTGACTGTTGTTGTGGGGGCTGCTTGATGGGTCTGAACTCTCGCTGAATTCAACCTTGCTGCATCAGATACCTGGTTTGTGTTTGTTGGAAGAAAGGAGTACATTGAGGGACCTGGATTGTTGCCATTCACAGGTTGTGAGTTAGAGAAGACAGCTCCAGTGTAATCAGCAGGTGAGTTTGTTTGGGAGCTCCCAGTCCGCAATGGTGGAATCAGCCTACTTTGATCTTGAGTAGCAGCCCGATTGAAGACTTGCAGTGATTGATCCTGGTGGTTGTTATTTGTCATCCATGGGGTTTCCGGCATCCACCAGCCACTGCCTGCTGCTGCTGCTTGAGATGGCTGGGATGCCTGGCCTGATCCAAGGTAGTCCTGATTCTCATCTCGTGCCTCATTATTGAAAAGAGACAACTGTGACTGCTGCTCCTGCTGCTGCTGCAGAACTTTTGCTGGCATCTTTTCCAAGAAATCCACACTTGAAGAAACTGGCTTTTGTACTGCATAAGGTATCTGAAACTGTGATTGATGCAAGTTGGGCACTGCAGCTCCATTCTGTAAGAAACCCTCACCATGTCAAAATACAAAACAGATACAATACAAATCCAGATGTCTATTCAGTCTTTGGCTTCTTTTGTACAGCTAAATAACAAGCATTGATGAAAGATGATCAGAGATCATTGATGGAAATGATCAGAGATGCAAAATGTACAAGATTTTCAATACCCAATAGACATCTGCAACCAGTAATTACAACCATGAAACAGCCAAAAGTTGAAGAAATTCACATCAATGGAGATCAGGTCATGATTCTCAAGCAAAAAAAATGAAAGCCTGATAAGCCAGCTCTCCCTCAGATGGGAAAAAAGTAAGGTCTTGATGGGTGGTGAGCTTTTCTACTTCAATCAGAATTAAACAGTGAAGACTAGTACCCCTGCAACTTCTCTTCTTAGATGTATTGTCCGTTCCTTGTACCGTGTGATCTCAGCATCATCCCTGCTTCAGTGTGCAGAAAACATCATGATCAGAACTTCAGTGAAAACCCAGAACACCCAAGACTGCTAAAACACACCGAGACAAGGTTGCAGTCGTAGGTTGTGTACAAAAAACATGTGGAAAATCTTCTAGTGATAGGTGTGGAATGATTTGTCAACCAGTTTCTTCATCCTTCTAAGAGCTTACATTATAGGTGAAATGCAGACTGTAATAACAAGCCTGGCATTCAGCAAACATTTGATCCAGTACCTGCATAAATGTTCTGGGTTGGCAGTTTTATGGGAAGGTGGGGGAAGAGGTTTTGTCTCCTGTGTGGAAAGAGAGGGGGAGGAATCATGAAGGAAACTACTCAAAGTTCTGAAAAACCATTGGAAAGACATTGTCAAAACAAACTTGCCTTGACAGCTCGAGAGAATGGTTCTGATGAACCCCACGAGAGAACCCGCTCAAGCCATCCACCCCAGATCCGTCCAAAAAGTCAAATGACGAAAACGAGGACTCTGCAACATGGACATCTGATGCAACAGAACCCAAGCTTACCCCTTGTGAGAAACCTAAAAACTCAAAGAGAATTAAATTCTCACAATTCTCATCAGAAGCATGCAATGACATAAATGTGCAACGGAAAAAAAAGAAAACACTGCTGAAATAGCTGAGCTTTCCAGTTTGCTCAAGACTCAGGATTCCCCCTGAACCATCAAAAGTGGGCAAACAGCACACAAGGTGATCCTGCCTCAGGACACCCATTTGTGGTGCTTGAGTACAAATTGCTCATGCAAACTTTGAAGCTCAACAATCCGAGCACCAAAACAGGAAGAAATGAGCTGTGTTGTGTTGTAGATTATGCAACACTAACCTGGAAGCAAGGCTGCAGTGGCCTCGGGTGCCGATGCAATGCTGCAAAAGGACAAATCCATTTCAGAATCCCAGTTTCTTCTTAGTGCTGTGATTTGCAGCAACAAGCAGAAAACCTAACCCCACACGCACAAAAGAACTGATGTTCCAGTCTGCTCTCTCTCTCTCACTCGTGGACATCAGTCTCTGTGTGTGTCTGTGTGTGTCTCTATGTGTCTCTATGTGTTTGTGTATGTATGTGCCTTAGAAACATGGGCTAACCTAAAAGACACAGACGCCCAACAACCCATACAAGAAGCTCAAAAAAAAATCAGGAACTCTGCAAAGCTTTTTGCAACATGGGTTGGATTTATAGGGGCAAAAGCTCTGCTCTAAGGATTGGGTCAGGGGTTTGGAACATGGGTGGCGCCACCTACTTGCAATTGGGTCGGTCCAAGAGTGTGAAGTCAATGGATGCATAGCCTTCCTGTGACATAAAAATATCACTCTCATAGTTCTCCATAGTTCTTTTCTTCTACAAGAATCCACACCAAGCAAGCTCTCCTCCTTCTCCTCCTCCTCTGCCTCTTCCCCTGAAGGAAATTCTCCCTTTTCCTTTGTATCCAAGGCTCCGGGATTGATTGATTCTCAACTCCCTGCTGCTACTATTACTGCTGCTGTTGATCCAGATTCGGCCATCTCCGTGTATACTCTATTAACCCTAACCATCTCCAGGCTGAACTCCAATCCTCCTTCTAGTGCAACAACCGATCAGTCCCTGCTGCTGTTGTTGCATCCCGGCATCACCACCTTCTTCTGATTCCCCTTGGTCGTCATTGCCCATTTTTTCCTACAAAGCCATCTCGCCCACTCATGCATTCTTCACCTAAACCACCCACCTCAACCATAACATCACCACTTGGAACCACATCTCTGAGCTTTTGCTGCTGCTTCTTCTCCTTACCCTCCACACCTTCTCCTTTCTTCTTCTTCTTCTTCTTCTTCTGTTATCTACCTCTTCCGTCTCAACAAACCCACAGAAAGAAATCAAAAGCATCAACTCTCTTTGATGCTTTCGTCCTCTTTCCTTTCTCTCTCCCCAAAGGACAAGGAGCAGGGGGACACACAAACAAAACAAAAAACACCAAGCAAGCAAACAAACAAGCAAACCCCAGAGCTTCTTCTCTACAACAATCTCACCACTACCCACAAAAAACCACCACCGCCAACAAACACCGAAAAAACAACCAACAACAACACCAATAGAAAAACACAAGTCAAGTTCTTATCATTAACCTAGAAAGGAAAGGGAGCATCTCGTCCCACGACAACAACAAGAACACCAACAACACCAACAACAGGAGCAATGAGGCATGCAAAATGAGCACCACCACTACTGCCACTACCCCAAGAGCATAACAAAAAAAGCAGCAGAAGCAGCAGGAGGAGGAGAAGGAGAACAAGGAGAGACTGGCTGATTTGGGAGGTGCAGTTTTTCTTCCTCTTCCTCACCATAGCACTAACAAGGTCATCATCATCAACAACAAACACATATGATCTACAACAATCAATCACTCAACAACACCAAAACCAACAACAAATCACAACAACATCAACAAACATACATAACTCACAACAATGGATCACTCAAAAACACCGAAAACGACATCAAACGCATATATGATCACAACAATCAATCACTCAACAACAACAATGCACCACGACCAAGCAATCACTCAAAAAATTACAACAAGAACATGAACAAATTCTCCCCCACAACAACAAAATTGCACCAACAATATCCAAAATTCACTCCAAATTTACACCAACAACAACAATAACACCAACAATATCAACAAATACATATCACACAACAAGCAATCACTCCAAAATCGCAACCAACATCAAACAAATACCTACATCACAACAAGCAATCGCTCAAAAATCACAACCAACATCAACAAATACACACCATAACATGCAATCACTCAAATTTACACCAACAATAACACCAACACCAACACACACACACACACACACACACCCCACAACAAGCAATCACTCAAAATTAAAACAACATATCACGTCCCACACAACTTTGGATACACATTTACAAAAAACAACACTAAGGGGGAAGTGTGTGGGTAGGGTAGCAGCAAAATTGTATCGTTAGTGTTTTGTGCTTGTGTTTGTTTGGCGGAGTTTTGCAAAGGGTTTTTTTGGTTCTCATGTTGCTTGCTACTACAAACTACAAGAGCCAACATCATCATCATCATCATCATCTCCTACTACTACTACTACTACTACTACAATAACAATATCAAAATTGTTTTGATGTAATGAGCTCTTTTTCCTCAATAGCTACTACTACTACTAGTATTTGTAGCATGAGTTGGGGTGGGTTTTGTTCTTTTGGTTGGGTTTGGGAATGAGGTTACAGTGATAGTAGTTTGCTGTTGTTTTGCTAGTTTTCCTCAACTCAACCCCCAATACCCACAACAACATCTTCTACCCAATCTCCCATCATCCCCACTTTCTATTTACCTATCTATCTAGATTCAATCTGTATATATGTATCATGCCCTGATTGTCAACAGACATTCCATCATCAACTTTTCCACTGTTTTTTGCTTGTGTTTTGTTGTTGTTATTGTTTGTTGTCTTATTAGCTCTGCTGCCATTCACATTTAGAGAGTTGGGTACATTCCAAATTTGTTGGTGGCAGGGTGGGGAAGGACTAATCAATGATATCCTTTAGGGAGGAATCTATTGTGTGAGGCAATTTTATTTGACAATCTAGGCTGACTTGGGAGGTAGGAGGAGGAGGACAAAGGAGGACAAAGGAGGAGGGTTATAAGTAACTTGAGTGGTTTTTCTTTTCCCTCAGTTTTGTACCCCCATTTTAGCTGAAGTTAGAAGGTGGGAATCTCATCATCATCATCCAAAGGAGATTTGTTATGATGGCCATCCAATCTTTGATCATTAATTAACAAATAGATGAGCTTATGAAATGTATTTTTTAAGGCATACAACACTTGTGTCTTTTTTTATTGAGTTTTGTGATGTAGCCAAAAAGTGACCATGGAAGAAGATTTAGGAAAAGTGATCACCATCCATCCATAGGAAGATTCATACAAATCTAGCTATGAACCAGAAATGAAACTAAATTTTTTTCAACCATCCTTTTATATTTTCTGCTATTTACTGGAATCAAGTACAGAAATCTGGCATTTGGTTTTTGGGACTGCTGGTGGTTGAAACTTGAAACACTCCAAAAATCACTTCATTTTGGCCATTTTTTTTCCATCTTTAATCTTTGCTTTTTAGAAGAAATCTTGCTAGTGATAAAAAGGCAGTACAACATCCTATCAGGAAGAGGACAAGAAAGGAAGATAAAGGAGGGGGTTTGGAGTTTTGGAGCCTTTCTTAAGTGCTACTCCATCAAGAGATGATCTGCTTCATTTTGGGTTTGCAAATTCCTCAAGCTGCTTGATAATATGTGGTGTGTTGTCCTTTCCGGAGGTGAATCTTAATTTTTGGGACTTTTTTGGGCCTCTCATGAGGAAAACTATCATTACCAAATTCTCGACATTCATTTTAGTTGGGCTTTGGTAACTCTCCCTTCACTAGCTATCAAACACTCACCCTAAGTTCATAAACTCATTAGCACTTCCTTACACAACATTGACGAGTATGGGAAGCAAAGATATTTTCATTAATTCAATGCTTCACCAAAACCACTTAAAAAAGTTTAGAAAGCATTTTTTTCAATGGAAAAAAAATAATTTCCAATTTTTTTATAAAAAGAATCACTACCCATGAATCTCTTTTCACTTCATATCATTGACACAAACTTGCACTTTGAGTGGGTTTATAAGAAAATTTGTTTGACTGATCATTCAGGTTCAGGACTTATAGCAACTAACTTGGGATCATAAAACCCTTTCCATTATTCCCTTCTTGTCTATTTTGTTTCACTCTTTTGTGATAAAAATTCTGAAGTTCACATCAAAAATTGGGTTAAGCAAAAAAGCCAATGAATTACTTTCTTTGTTCTATGCCCCACCGTAAAGCTCTTCTTGTATGATAATGCTTTTTGTTGTGGTTGTTGTCTTAGTAATGACTTTGTGATTAGAATATGGGAACTTCCAATCCTTTCCAAGATAATGCTTTTAGTTGTGGTTGTCATCATCATAGTAATGACTTTGTGCTTAGAATATGGAAACTTCCAATCCTTTCCAAGTCAATTGTAGGATTTTCACAGCGTACCTTGTCAACCTTCGAATTGTCTAGAGAAACTCAAATGACAGCAAACAAAAAAGCTGCAAGAGGTGGTGATTAAATGATCAACTTTCATAGATGGGTTGTCCTCTTCTTTCATGTCCTTTCTGAATTTTGGTTTCGGGTTCCCTAACAAAAACAAGAGACATGAAACAAAACCCATTGAGAACAACATGATTCATGTAGATTCTTCTTCAGAAGAGCTGGTCCAGTAACTGCAACAAAAGTATCATCACATATATACTGTATACAGGATTATGTGACCCGACCACCAGTCAAAGGGAAAACCAGCATTCACCAGCACACCATGCAGGATGGATGGTATATCTCCAAGGAAAACATTTTCTGTTATATTCCTGTCCCATAGCTAAGCTAATCACAGTGTTTAGCTATGTACTAACCATAGACATGTATCTAAATACCTGGTACCCACCAAATACCTCACCTACTTACATAGTAAACAATTACATTCCGGGCATACCTATCTATGATACATACCAACTTTCCTCTTGTATAGGCAGTTACTTAGGTAGTGCAAACTAGAAGTAAGAGCAATTACATGATAGGTTACCAAGATGGAACCTCCATAACTTGGTTGTGGTTCATGCACGATGTAGTCAAGTAGTTTTCTTGTGGATGGTGGACTGTCGGGTATTGGGTCCCCTAAAGCACACCAAGAATTTTTCTAGTATATGTGTAAGGCACCTTTGTGAAGGAGGGATCTTACACTACACCTCAAGAGTGGGAGGAATGTCATGCCTAATTGTAGGTGTGAAATCCCTCCCGCTCTTAAGGAGTAGATCTGCATATGTTAAGGTTCATGATAATGTTCATCTCGTGCTTTACAATGGATAAAGCCCATGTGTACAGGACATTCCCAAAATGCAGGGCTGGACTTGGTTGTCACCTGTTGCCTTGTCCTTGGCCAATTATTGTGGGCCTTCACCCTGGGGGCTTTACCCTTCCACATAATCCTGTCCAGAGGGGGTTATGTTGTTTGAGGGCATGGCAATGTGGATGGTAGCCTAAGATCCCAAACCCCAGAATAATATGACCTGCCCCTTCCTCAAACATAAAAACCACATGACTTGAATCTGCCACCCTGGAGGCACTTTATAGTTTTGTAAGGTGCATTAGAGGATATGAGGAAGATTCCACTTTATACGGCACAGACAAATACAAAACAAAAATTAGGTCAAGTTTTTTTATTGCAAAATTTCATACAGCTGCAAAGTCTCAAAGGGAAGAGTCAACAAAAGTGCTGGCACGTTCATGTATGAAAACAACACCATGACCAGAGTATTCAAGATCAGGAGAAACTGACCTGCAATTGACACAGAACTCAGCAACTCTCTTTCCTCTTCACACAGAGCAGAAGTTCCAAATAGCCTTGCTCCTCTTCCAACAAGCATGTTCCTTTCCTTCGCACAAAGAAGGTGTTCATGAAAGCCACACGGATCCACAATGCCATGCCCTCAAACAGTCTTCACTTCAATCCACATACATGCACATATGCATCTTGAGAACAACCTGCAAGTGCAGGTCTGGGACATAGGTTCCAGTAACACCATGTGCAAAGAACTTGGTGTAAAAACTCTGCTGTATGCCTCCATATGTCATTGCTAATGGTCACTGCAAGGATAGTTCCCAAATGGTCATGTTGTAGGCAAATAGGACAGGCTGAGACCACTTTTTAGATTGTCAGCAAGACCTTCTATTAAGCCACAGAATAATGGTTGTAAGGCTCACTTCAGCCCTGACCTTCAACAATAAAGACCTTCATCAGCATGCAGCATATCTGTCTTCTAAATGTCAGTAGAGGTTCATGTTTCACCTTATTTTTGCAACCATCTTGCTGGATGATGAGCAACAGTTTCAACACCAAGAAATATTAAACAACACACCACACAAAGACTCCACCAGCTGGTAGTTGTTCAACTGATGAAAGTCAAGCATATGGACTATTTTCAAAATCTTCCTCTTCAGGTACAAAATGCCATATTGTTTTCCTCCCTACATAAACACTCAGTTCCTACAATGTCTTCGAAAATGGGTCTGGACTCTGCATCCACAAAGTGGATATACTACGTGCACTACATAAAACTTGCCATGTTCCAAAAGTGCATGGCATTAACTTACCTTCACAAATTAAGAGGATGACATTGCAGAGTGATGGACTGACCTCTGGGCTGCTGGCCCAACCACCACTACCTAGGTCTTTACACTAGGCTTTATCATGGACGCTTGACGCCTGGCTGCAAGCTTCTCAGCAACATCCTTCTCTGTAAGAGGGAGGTAATAGATATGGGGCTTTGCTCGTGTCTTCTTGAACAGATCATCTAAAGTCGGACCCTGCAACTCCATCTCTGCAGAAACCACATTCATCACAAATGTTTCAGTCTGCACTTTGACAAAGTTCATAGCCAAGACACAATCATAATGAAGTGCAGTAGCATACCTTGCTTGCTTGGCATTGAGGGCCTCTCCCTGGGAGGAGGGGGCAGTGGAGGTGGGGGAGGAAGCCCCGAAGCTGGAACTGGAGGCAACAAAGAGGGGTGAGTAGGAGGAGGTGCTGAGACTGCATGTTCAGCAGGAATCTCACGTGCTGGTGGTGGCACAGGTCCACGAGGGGGGACAACATTTGACAAGGCCGCTTTCTCACCATCACAGCGGATTTTCACTTCTTCAGATTCCACAAACTCAGCGGTCAACAGACGCCCACCCTGTGGCGGCCACTGCAGATTGTATAATGCATTGCGGGTGGCCACAGCTTCCTCGACAGTTGAGTACTACATCATCCAAAACACGAGGTGAGCCACATCAAGCATTCATTCAACATTGACCCTTTCCTTCAAGTTCCAAGCAGGCAACAATGGCTATACACTATTTGTCTGTAACAAAAAGGCCATGTCTAAAACAAAAATTCTCACTGGGAAATACTATGACTAAATGCATCTAGACAGAAATCACAACTTAACAAACACAGCCAGGATCCTCCTGCCATACCGTGACATAACAATGGGTTTTTATCTGGTCCATCCACATAGCTTGAACCACCCCAGTGTTTGCCAGCAACTCCTTAACTGCCTTATGGGTGAAAGGCCGTAAGAACTTGTCAATCTTAAGGGACGTTGTTGGAGGCTTGGTAGAGGGAGGCACTGCACATGTGTATCAAACAAGTTAACAAGCTCATCTTTCAGAACTTGCTGTCATGGTGTTCATTTTTTTCAGTAAAAGATACTGCAGCCAATCATCCCAAGCCACCTGGACTGAACTGCTTCTTCTACTCTTGTAAATCAGGAAAAAGTGCCGAGCAAGCCTCATAAGAAAAACTCACCAACACGTGTCTTTTGAGCTTCTCCATTGAATGATGCATCAGATCTTGACAGTGTCGGCCTGGTAATGGCAGTCCTCTCCAACCCACTTGCACTCTTTGGGGTAGAAGAAGAAGAAACTGGTACTGTTGGTGGGAGAGCAGCAAATGAAGAAGCTGCTTCTTTGACTTCAGAGGGTGTTTCCTCTTTCACAGACTCTGTCATTGGCTTCTTGGGCGAGGCTGCTTTCACATCGATGTCAATCTTCCCAGTGTTCCATCGCCTTTGTCTCTTTGTTGGTTCCTGTGACCTTGCCTCTCCATCTACAATAAAACATGCCAGCAAAACTCAGAGCTACGTTTGTACCATGATGATGATGATGATGAGTCCTGACATGCAATACATTACCAAAAGAAGACAACGGTACAAAGTGGGCCTGTTCCCCCTGCATTTCAAAATATGTACATGTCTGTGTGATCAATTGCAGAGAAATCTCTGCCACAATGACAAATCTGAAGGTAAAAACAACAATTGGGTGCAACTCACCCCCTTCTTTCCTTTTGGAGCGTGTCAGAGCAGTTTCTGTATCAATCTCCATAGTCTTCACATCTTTCATCTGAGTAGTAGTTCTGGTATCAATCTCCATAGTCTTCACATCTTTCATCTGAGTAATAGTTCCAGTATCGATCTCCATAGTCCTCACATCTTTTGTCTTAGTAGTAGTTTCAGTATCAATCTCCATAGTCTTCACATCTTTCGTCCGAATATCAGTTGCGGTATCAATCTCCTCCACAGTCTTCACATCTTTCGTTTGAGTGGTTTCAGTATCAATCTCCTCAATAATCTTCACATCTGTCACCTTCCTCGGCTCATCATAGACTTCAGCTATTGGAGCTTCTTGCCTTGGCTCTGCCTCGTACTTGACCTCCTCCTCAACACTTGTCTCTGCCACCACCACAGTAGTCTCTGTTTTCATTTCAGTGTCAGGTTCCGAAATCTCCTGGATTTCTTCCACTGAGACTTCCTCCTCCTCTCGAACTCTTTTCTCCTCCTCCTCTGCAGCAACAGCAGTAGTCTGGATAGCATCGTCCTCCTCTATGACTTCCATTGCCTCTTCCTCTCTGCTACCCATTTGCATTACAACACTTTTGTCTACAACTTCTTCTTCCTCCTCCTTCTCCTCCTCCATCTCCTGCTCTCCATCTCTTTCCTCTCCTGGGCTCTCTACCAAAAACTGGGTGGTGGTTGTTTTGATCTCCTCAGTCACCACCACCACTTCCGTCTCTTCCGTGACTACCTCTGTCACTACGACAACAGCCTCATCCGCTGGTGTTACAACTTCTTCTTCTTCTGCTTCTTCTTCGTCCAGTGCTGCTATAACAGGTCCTGAAGCAGGCTCAACAACGGCTTCTGCAGGAGCCGCCTCCTTCTCCTCTTCCTCCTCTATGGGTTCTGCAACAGTCCTGATAATCGCCTCCCCTACAGCTGCCTCTTGTGCTGCGGCATCAGCAACAACCTCCTCTGCAGATGCAGGGGGTTGTTGGATGTCCATTAGGGTTTCCTCCTTTTCAACTACGGCAGCTTCTGGTTCCGCAGTGACGATCTCTGCAAGGCCATTCTCTTCTTGCGGCGCCCGTTCCTCCTCCTCCTCGGCAGCTGCCTCTGGAACCTCCTGCTTCTTGGCATCAGAAACGACCCTTTCTACATCCCCGGGATCTCCATTAGGCTGCTCTGCAGTAGTTTCATTCTCTAGCGCAGCCACTGCATCTGGCAATTGCTCTACCACCTCTGCGACGACCTCCGTCACCGATCTTGCTTCCGGTTCAGCGTCAACGAGCTTTTGCTTCAAGAGTGGAGTCACAGGCTCCGGGTCTCCAGCCTCTCCAGGCTCCGCCCTCTGGCCAACTGTAACGCCTACTGCCTCCTCCGACTGGGCCTCCTGTTGTTGTTGTTGTAGCAATTGCTGCTGCTGCTGCTGCTCTTCATCCCGCAGCAACTCCTCTAGTCTCTCCACTAACTCTTTCTTCAAACCCTTGATCTGCACTCCACGTTTCCTAAGCTCGTCTCGAAGCTCTGCTACTTTCAACTGCTCCGGCGTTCTATTCCCATAAGCTGCCATAGGAGTCGACATTGCTGCTGCTGCAACCGAAACACTCTAGGAAGCCGGCTATCCGTCACCCACCTATCTTCTTCTTCTTCTTCTTCTTCTACCCAGAACTTCTTCTCCAAACCCTCCAATTCCTGTTTAAGTTCAATCCCGCAAGTGCAATGCATTACCAACCCAATTCCCGTACTGACCACGACCCAATTCCCCCGCCCTGAATCTCTTGCTTCAGGCCACAAATCCCGAGTTCTCGGCTCCGTCTTTTCTTCTTCCTCGTCGTCTTCGTCCTCTCCTCCTCGCAGTGAGTTTCTTGCGAGCGCTGGAAACTAGGGCAAAGCGGAAGGACGGCCGCTGGGTGGTAACTGCCTGGGCTGTAAGTACAATTTCAGGCTGCTGGCTGGGTGGTCAAGTGGTAACCGCCAGCTAGCTCCGGGCGGTTATTAGGAACCGGAATAGGCCCCCGGAGGTTATCATCCATGTTCCTCCGGCTCATGACTCACGGGCGTCAGAAAAATCAAAGAACCTCCCCCCCTTCTTGATAGGCAGACAACCACGGTTCTCAACAAATTGAAAATTCAAATAACCCCTTCTGATATGAATACAACCGCGGTTCTCGACAAACTAAAAACTCAAATAACCGTATTTATAGCCGCCGGTTCTTCTGTGAAAACAGCTGGTGACAGAACCGGCGCTTCTTTTGTTGATTCATTCTCTTCCAAAAACCAGAATCAACGGTTCTCTGATTTCTAAAACGTTTTTTAAAATAACCGGAATTGGCGGTTATTAACAAAATCAAATACCCACCCAACACACAATTAAGGTACTGCCCTCCCTAAAATCTGGCAGCTAAAAAATTTATGGTACCTGCCCAACCTCATGTCCAGAGCACAAAACACATTTACAGCGTTCTGCCCTAACTCATGCCCGACACAAAAAAAGATATTTATGTTACCTGCCCTTACATGAATGGAACTTTTGTGTAGGTTGCATGCAAGAAGTAGTAATCTTGTTGCAATAGCCAAAATTGGCTAACTTTATGGTATATATATTCAAAAAACATTGTTAAATTTTGGCTCTTAAGTTGAAACCAAGTTTTGGTTTTGATTTTTTAATATAAAAAACTAGCTTAAAATTTGATTACACAAAATTCACAACCTACTAAAAAAATAATTATTCACATTAAATTTACCATTCATATGTAGCTAAGGCCACACATTCCCAAACTTAGAAATACTAAAAAAACAAGAAACATTTGCCACTAAAACCAACAATGCTCTTATGCATTATGTGCATTTGAATGCTTTTTGGTTTCTTCCCATAACAAGATAACATTGACATAAGGGAAGCTTCCTAATGTGAATTTGTTTGGTGTAAGTATATGCACAATCAAATCAAGATGTGACAAAAAATTTGGTTTCATGAAGGACCAAATGTTGATGAATCCCCGATTTACCACCTACACAAGGGCTATTTCTCTTAACTCGATGAACTTTAGCATTTTCATTAATAAATCTCAAAATGAAATCTCAAAGTGAAAGTAAGTTGTTTTTTTTTGGCAACATTTGCATGACAAGGTTCAAGTCATGTGATGATTTGCAAGGTTAATGTTCATTGGTTTTCAATTATGAGCTTAAATAAAAACACTTGTAAGTGTAGGTATTGGGGGTTAATTAGGACTATAAGCACAACAATGTGATTTGGGTGACTAGGTTAGTCATATGTTGCCCAAACAACTTATGTACATCGACCTAAAGCCAATATTGGAATTACATTATCCTTAATGCATTCATATTTAATTGTGCTTGAAACCAAAGCTTTACTTTATTCCAAGCAAACACTAATGCTTGCACACATTTTTGCATTACAATTTACACTAGAAAATGTATTTCCCTAGTAACCCAACATACAACTCCATGTTTGTATGGCTTCCTCAAACAAGGAGTAAATTATTCTCAAGAGTTAGATGATTGATTTTAATTGTATAGTTGGCAAGATTTAACATTTGATTTTGCACAAATTGTTTTCAAAAAGTAACTTGAACTTTTAAATGTCACAAGCTTACAAAACAATGTATACACACCCCCTTCAACATATTATTAAAACAACATCATGAGTTTGATTGTATTTTTATTAATATATGGACTTGACATCAAGTAATGGCAAGGCACAAAACAAGCTTAACATGACTTTCACATTAATTTGCCAATAAATCAAGTTTTAAAATTGCTTCCAACTCCATGAAAATGTTAAAAGTCATTAATCAAAAGTAGGGTTTGCTATTCTTCCATCATTCATTTTGCAAGCAAGAGCACACTTATCCACCTAATACAAATTCACATTCGACACATTTGGTTTCCTTTGCTCTCCATTAAAGTAGGCAATTCTAGAACTTCAAATGTCTATTTAGATTGTTTGAGAACTAAGAATGCAATAATTGTCACATCTCTTGCAATCTAAAGAATACACTAAGCTTGGATAGGATCTAGACTAAAAAAATTAAAGTGGTGAACCGTGGGCTATGTAATGCAAGCCTACCATGAAGAGTGCATGCTTCTCTTGAATTTGAAATACCACTCCAATCCTCATGTCTTGGAAAACATTTGCCATGTATGCTCCAAAACAAACAAATCTTCCTCAAGGTGCGAAGCTTTCCTCAAAAATTCTTCCTTGTAGGATCAAAGATTGACGTATGAGATGTGTCATAGCATCAGCCCTTATTCCATGAACAATTGTCTTGGTCAATAAAATTGGAGCCTGCTTCTAATCCTACATCACACAAATGTGAACAATAAGCCAAGATTGATTATCTATGCTAGCAATTTCATTGTAGTTAGCACCTTAGATATCTTACCTAATAGCTTTAAAAACCACATTGTGAACTCAAATTGCAATTGACTAACCATAATTACCAAAACAATATCTTTTTGGAATGCTTTTAAAATTAAATTGTTTGAAGAGAAATCTCATTGACTCATAATCAATCATCAAGATTCCTCTCTGAGCAAATGTAGGACAATATAAAGTTGAATTAATTCCTGCTTGTTAATAGATTCCTTCAATGAATTGCTTCAACGTTGGTTCCTATTCAAAGCAATGTACAAAACCTCACTCTCAGAATAGAGAAAATGTGTGGAATATTAGCACTTCCCTGCCACAACCCCTTGTGTACCCACCTTTGTCCTCCTCCCTTCAACATGCTTAGACATGAATCCAATCTGTCTTTTCTAGAATCAGAACATCTTCACCCACACTCCATATTCAGGCCTCTACCACTGTTTGGATTTGTAATGGAGTGTTAATTGTTGCCTCATCCCCACCCACAAATTGGACAACATAAAGACTCTATAAATGTTACCACATGGGTCAATCATTATGGGGCCACTGCATATGCATATTGTCATGCTCAAATTGCAGGAACTTCAACCACTTGCTAGACCATGATCATCATACCCTTGCAATTTGCAAAGTATTGTGCCATTGAATGTAATACAGAAGAATTTGGGCAAAACCAAAAAAATCACTAATACACACAAGTGCAGCTTTATCCAGATTGCAGCTTGCTCTTAGACAAGCTGGAGCTTTCAAAGCCCTTTTACAAGAAATGGGTAGCAAAGAATCCATTGCTGCTGCTGCTGCCATAGCTCCACAAAATTCACACAACATGCACCAGCTCGAGCTCATTGCCCTGAGTGGTGAAGCTTGACTTTGCTACATACCAACACATAAGCAAAGTTGGTCCATAAAAACTCCCAGCCTCTCCCCTTAAATTCAGGCTGAAATTTGTTGCTAATAAAGTTTGCCAGTTGTCTAGTATATATACATGAGTGCAGTATTGTTGCCATTGTTTCTTCAGAAACCACAGCAGCAGGGTCCATGGCAAGGCCAAGTGACACACCAGCAGCAAACAAAAAGAGCAGCCAGAGACCCCAGTAGAGCGGCTAGACCGTTCCTCTGTCTCCTGGCATCCGGATGCTCGGAACAGTAGTAGTTTGAGTAGTACCCATGAGGCGCTGCTGCAGGGTTAGGGTTATATGCTCCCGGGGCGCCTCCTGCTGCTGCTGCTGATCCTCCAGCTCCCATCTGCTGTTGTGGGTACATGTAATTATTGTTGTATCCTTGTTGAAATCCATAAGGTGTCACAGGTTGCACATACTGTCCTCCTCCTCCTCCTCCTCCTGCTGCTGCCGCCGCCGCTGCTTCACCGCCTTCATGTACTCCTTGCACTGGCACTGGGTATCCCTGAGCCATTCGCCCCTTTCTATAACCACGCATCTCTCTCTCTCTCTCTCTCTCGCGCGCCTTTCTATAACCAAGCATCTCTCTCTCTCTCTCTCTCTCTCTCTCTCTCTCTCTCTCGGTCCAGTACACTAGCAGATAATGGAGCTCTAATTTACATTGGGTTTTTTGAACAAGATCGGAGCTTCTGTCGACAAGAAAACTCAGATTTCTGTATAGAAGAAGTTGTGGTGAATTCGCATGTACAAGGGCAAAAGAAAAGGAAGAAAACAAATAGGTTTGTGGACAATTCTAGGAAGCTTAATTAGGTCGGCAGAAGAAAGCACCTTGCACTTGGGATTTTGGCTTGCTGCAAATCCTGCCAGGCCAAGTGCACAAACGCGTGCCGTGAAGTCGCCACTCCCATATAGTCAACAAGCAGCTGACGTATATATCTCGTATAAAATACGTATTATTATGCGTATACTCTCACGTATTGTATACATTGTATAGACTACACAATACAACTCAGACCCCTTTCAGTTCTCACAATAATTCTCTTCATCTCATAACCACGGTTCTCAAAAATCAAAGAACCAATGTGTGAATATATATATAGATAACCATGGTTGTCAAAACAATGAAAATAAATCTAACAACCTTCCATAGAATAATACTGGTTTCTTTTGTTGGTTTTTGGAGAGTTATGGGGATACCTAATTGGATGGAACACAAGGTCAAATCATAAATATCATAGTACGAGATGGATGGATGATCAGATGGATGGATGACAGGACAGATGGATGAAATGATGCTTTACATCCCAACGTCCTTTACTATATGTAATACTTGGTGAGGAAATTTTTCACTATTATATAAACCCATTTAGATGTTGGATAACCATTCATGTGAATGGGATGTTTGTTTATTAAAGTGTGTATGTACATGAAGAAAATAGTGGATGTAACATATTTGATTGCAAGAAATCCTCCTAAATTCTTCTAGGGAGTTTTATACATGCAAAATAAGACTAGGCATGTGAATGTTATATTAGGCTTCACAAAAAATATCAACCAAAATATTTAATCCATGCCAAACATTGGAAGAAAATTGATGATGAAAAGGAGAGCTTAAAGACCATGTGTCAATGACTCTCTTTTTATTTATGTGTGTATTTTAGAATCCTTAGGAAAAGAAGCCTAGGGTGTTATGCCAAGGGCAGATCCTTTTATTGGCCTTGCCTACCACCAAGGCAAGGACATTGTGTTTAGATTCATTATAGAGTATGAGAGCTTAAAGGAATTTTGGCCACTAGGTAATAATAGGTCTATTTTTATATGAGGATTTTTTTAAGATGATATTTTGGCTTGTGTTGAAACTTGAGATTAGTTATAGAATTGTAATATCTTGAAGGATTTTGGTTTCTTTTAGAGGATTGTTTTGAAGATTATATTTTTTCATGGTGAAATATTTGAGTTTCCATAATTCTTCTTTTGCCTTAAGATACTTTTTAATGTAAATAGCAAGGCCACAGTGTGACACACCCATTGTTTTATATGTTCCCATGTTGGATAGAGAGGAAAGAAAAAGAGAAGTTGTTTTTGTATGTGGAGGTTCCCTTGCTCTGTGGGTTCTGGTGAAATTGGGGAATACTTTCTAGCTCACGCCCTTAAGTGGCCCTCCCCAAGGAGAACCCACTCAACAAACAGGACATCTTTGCAGCCTAAGATACTTGTTGTGAATAGGAGATTCTTATAATAGGCCTTATATTTTGGGAATGCTCTCACCTGGTTGGCTGGCATCTAAAGGGGGCACAAAAATTCAATAAAAGATTGATGGCCGAAACCATCATAGGGGAGACAAAAAGGAGAGGCCAAAGAAAGGTCAAAAAACACACAGCTCATAGGACCCAAAAAAAAAAAAACAGGGGAGGGAAAGAGCTAGTCTCTCTCATGATAGGCAACTATCTCGCCCACGGTCCTTTTAATGTTTTTTAAATGCAAATCATGAGACCTAATAATAATGAGAGGTTTAAAACAAGTAATCTTTTTCTCTATAACAAAGGCTAAAGCATGTTGAAAAACAATATTAACATGTTGTTTGAAAAATTGAATGTAAAATTATAATAATATATGACCTCCCGATCATTTATCATTGAAGAAATAGGCACACTCTTTGATAAAACAATTCATATTATATTTAAATGCTCCTTGCATTTTCATGGCCCTCGAAATAAAGTAATATCTTTTTCATGAAGCATTTTATATTTGCAGATCTTAATAATGGTGTTAAGTTTTATAATTACATTTATTGGTCGAATAATGACATTTAAAATTATTATTTCTTAAATCAAGTCAATAATCATCACATCGACAACGAAAACTTGATCTTTTCAAATTATGTAAAAATCAATTTGTAATAAAACTCCTAATAAAAAAATGTAGCATTGCTCTCTCCATACAATGTGTTCACTTTTTCAACCAACAGCATACATGATGTTTCAAATGATGGCATGTATGACTATCTATTAACCTTCAAACGGACACCAAACTAAGTGTGCATCATATGTGTCCAACTTATGTTGACACGCACATCCAAAAAAATTAAATATCAAAAACTAAATCAAATTGAAACAAAACATAATATTAAAATAAAAATAAAATATATAATATAAGACGAACAAATAAATGACCTAACAACCAACCATACCATTACCCTTTGCCCAAACAAAAAAACACTGGGAATTTACTTATATTGACATTGCATGTTAATGAAATATAACAACCCCTATTGATGCTACTTACATACACTGCTTGTGGAATTTCTTCTTTTGGGTTAAAGATGTGGAAAACAAAAAATTCTGCAAAAAGTGGAAAGATGATAAGAAGAGAAGTCAGGGACTGAAAAGAAGAAGAAGAAGAAGAAGAAACGGAAAGAAGGAAGAGAAGTCAGGGACTCAAAAAAGAAGAAGACAAAACGGAAAGAAGAATCTTTCCACCGCAGGGAAGGAAATGGATTTGTCCACAAAGACAATCGGTTCGTGGTGGCTCCACGCGCAGAGCCTTTCGAAGCAGTCGGTGTTGCTTGCCACTTTTAGCCAATATAAAATGACTACACTACTTGCTGTGAGATGAACACAATTGTGCTACATCTTGCTGCTCTTCGCTATGCCCAGACGATAAATCAAAGAATCAACACTACCCAAGACGGGAGGCAGATGTTGGCTGCAGGGCTTTACTTCTCTTGTGCTGTGTTGTGTACACTTCAACTCAAGTACAGGGAAGCCAAACCAATTTTGTGGGTGATCTCCAAATGAGATACGCCTTGAAGGTATGTTGGGAGCAGAAGTTTTACGCATTCATTCCTTGCAGATTGAGTTGGTGTTTTGGCTTCAATTTTGTGGTTGTTGCACCAGGGCTATCATTTGCTGTTACTAGGGGGGAGGGGGAAAAAAAAAGTTCTGGGGCATGTCGAGTTGACATATCAAACATTTGATGTCGAACACATGCTGCCATGGTTTTGGAGGGCTTCATTTCTAGTGGGTTTTGTTTGCACTTGTTTGCACTTGTTTGCAAATGTTGTATCTGTTGATTCTGTTCTCCAAATGCTTTGTGTTTTGAAGGTATATTATTGGGCCCTGAGGTATTTATTCTCCTTTTCACCCATTCTTTGGGCGATATTTTAGACTAGTGTTGGGCTTCTGGGTTGCAATTTGTGATTGTTGTACCATACCGATCATGGGCTACAAAGTTGGACCTAAATAAATGACACATCATGTTGGCACTAACTGATGGCACAGGGGACAAGTACAAGTTTTTTTTTTCTGAGGAGATGGGTCATCTTGTTTCTTTGTTTGTGTGGGCATTTGATCTATATTTGATGTCTTTGAGGGTTATGTGATGGATTGAGCCAGAGGAAAAGATCAAGTAGATCAGCACGATTGCAAGCTATTTTGGAGGTATGTTGAGCACATGCTTGCTTGGAGGAATTTGTTTCCTTTTGGGCAAGATTGAAGGGTTTTTTTTGGATTTCTATGCTTTCGTGTTTGAGGATTTTAGAGGTTTTGTGGGTTTGGGGTGTGTTGGGAGGCTTTGTGGTGATAGTTCAAAGCATCTGATGTTTGTAGCTGGTGGTCCTTTGCCTTTCTTTGCTGCAGCTAAGAAAAATCTTGTGAGCTGGAAGTAGAAAAGAAGTTTCTGGCATAGTTTCTGTGAGCTAGTTGTGCAGGTGTGTGAGTGCTTGGTATTAAAAGAGGTGAATTGTAGCCCAGTATAGGCTTTGCTTTCCAGGAATTGGGTGGTGAGCTGAGATATCAAAATTAAATGTAGGGCATGCAACCATGGTGTGCCTGGGTTCTTTTCTGTCAGCCTTTGTTTGCACTTCATATCAAATTGAGGAAAGTTTTCTTGTGCCTGATCTCCCAAAGCTTTGTGCTCTGAGGGTTTGTCATCAGGCACCAGTGGGTTTTATTTCACCCAATCCTGGTGATATTTTTACACCTGCTTTTTTTTCTTTTGGCTGCAGTTTTAAAGATGTTATGTGGTTGCTGACCACCAGGGCTATCCTGAGAGGTTTGGAGTGTTTGTCTCAATTTGTGGAATTTTTTTTGGTTTTGATGCGAAAGTCAAAGCTTTTCATGTCTCTGGCTGGTGGTGCTTTTTCCTGCTTTCTACAAGAAGTGAGATCCTGTAAGAATGAGGCATTGCAGAGTGGAAGATAAGTTTCTGGCAATGTTGTTCATGACCAAAACCTGCAGGTGTACATAGGATGGTATGGTTTTCAAAGGTGTCAGCTGTAGCTAGGTTCCTTTGATGCTAAAGGATGTGTTCCAAGACAATCTGTTTGAAGTGGAGATAGTGCATCTGTTGCTGTACTCAGGAAGTTCTGGTGTCTTTGAAGTGCCCCAGAGATAGGGCAGAGAGGTGAAGCCCAAGCAAGAGATTGTATCCTTGCATTTTTTACCGACAGGTAGCCCATTCACACATCATAATGAAGTTGTGTGGTTTTTCAGCAGGTGTAGAAGTTGTTTGCTGTTGAGGTTGGATCTCTGCTGCAGGTCATCTGATGTTTGCAAATGGGTGGGTGGTGATCCCCTCCTGTGAGAATCAGGTTGGCCCCAAAGTCCGTACGGTAGTCAGTTCTCCTTTGTAGCAAGGAAAACAACCAGGACTTTTTTTTTAGGGTTTTCTATGGTCTCTTCTCAATAATAGGCAAGAGTTCTTTTCTAAATCTGGGACATGACAGTATGCCAAAGAGCATTCAATGACCTTGGAGAGGTTTAGGGCACAGGTAAGCTTGCCATGTTGTTCTTTGTAATCCTTGAAGTTTGTGCTTTTTCAGAAGGTTCCTAATCAACAACAAAGACCACCTGTAACAAAAACTCCGGCACAGTTGTGGATTGTGAATCACTTTCAGTCTTGTTCACAGTACTTGCATTAGAATGGTGATGAATTGTGAGTAGGCAATGAAAACCCTAATGCCATTCCCCTGGAGCTGTGATGTACAGAAGGCAGTTGATGTTTCAAAGTACTTTCACTGCTGAGATATTGATGTACAAAACTAGTGTGTGCTTCCATCACAAAAGCCATTAGAATGCACATGCTTTGTTAGGGTTTTCCATGAAGACTGCCCTTGGGTAACGCCATACTGATTTGCATGCTACAAAATATGTTTGAACTTGCAGTAGCCAGGAGCACTCTTGAACTTCTGCTGTTTTGCTTTCAAATAGATCTTTGAACCATATTGTCAAGGAGTGAGAAAATGGCCTAATGTTTTCTCCTAAATGAGGTTGGCAAGAAATCTGTGACTCACCTGCATGCTGCTAGATGCATCAACGAGCTATACTTCTTGTGTTGCATTGCATTGTATTATCTTTTCCTTTATCTAGTAGATAGTACTCATATGGAAATACTCTGTTGTGTTCCAAAGTCAGATCCACTGTTTTGACCAGTGTGGTGCGGTCATTTGAATTTTCAAAGAACAATTGGGTTCTGGCTTTTGAAATATTTCAGAATCAGAGAGCTGCTGGCTCTGGTTCTTTGAACGAAAATCATAATCAAAGAACCACTGGTCCTAGTTATTTCAAAACTGTTAAGAACCTGCAGATTTCATGAAAGAACCAGTAAAGAATCAGCAGGTTTCTGGTTGGTTACTTGATTTGTTCAATTTTTGAGAACAATGGTTATATACCAGAACTGATTTTTTAGAACTGTAGTTACACATGCTAATTAACCACCCAACACTGGTTTTTGATCTCGTTCTCTCTGGTATCACTTTCTCTGTTTAGCAAATCCCTCTACTTTAAGAATAATTGAAGCTCTAGCAAGAAGAGAAAGTGTAGTTGTTGCAAGTTGTGTGCAATTGAGGAAGAATGTTTGTTTCATGCTTGGTTATTCGTTTCCATTTGTCAGACATCAGTTTCTTCATACAGCAATGAAGGTGGATTTGCAGCCTGGTTGATAGGATTGTAATTTGGAAGATCCCCCCTTTTTTTCCCCAATTTTTTGATTTTGCAAATGTGGCAATTTTTTGCTGGAAAAACAGGTTTTACAGTTTAAATGCAGGTTCTCCCAAGTTTTTCTCAAAATGTCTTTTGCAAAGTACCAAAAAATCACCAAAACGAAGCACTTTATTTGGGGATATCAATAAAACAATAGGAGGATGAGGGGGAGTAATACTTTGACTTCCCCTGACCAGAAATTCATTTTATCATCCACCAATAAATTTGCAGTAAATTGGAAAGCTCTAAAACATCTTGAATTCCATTACAACAAAAGAAAAAATCTGGTTTTTCCAAGCAACTCGGACAGAATGAGCTTCATTGGATGCATAGAAATTCAATCACTGAGCTTCTGTACAGCCTTTTATCAAAGGTAATGCCTGTCTTGTTGATTCTAGATAGATAGGTCTCTCAGCTAGTTCCAGCTACTCTTGTAAGAGCATCTCCACCAACGCTCAGTATGCGACCCTGCACTGGAAATCTTGGATGAGGTTCGTGAGTCCAATCCAGTGAATGCAGTGAGAACCGTGAAAAAAGTTTACACCTTTCAGAGACCTCAAACAGTCTAATAAACACGGTCAAATCGTATTTACTGACTGCTCCCTGTTTCTGATTGGGTAGATAGTTTGATTGGTCCAAGTGGGTTGCTATTAGTAGTCTCCGACCTACTCACACTCCCAGTTTCAGTTGTATGGGTGGGGTTGGAAAAGAACTAGTAACGAAAACTTGGGTGTGAGAGAGATTTTTGCCAGTTTCAGTTGTATGTGTGGGGTTGGAAAAGAACTAGTAACGAAAACTTGGGTGTGAGAAAGATTTTTGCCAGTTTCGGTTGTATGGGTGGGGTTGGAAAAGAACTAGTAACTAATACTTGGGTGTGAGCAAAAAATTTACCAGTTTCGGTTGTATGGGTGGGGTTGGAAAAGAACTAGTAACGAAAACTTGGGCGTGAGAAAGATTTTTGCACGGTCACGTACTCACTCTGTTGGTGGAGATGCTCTAAAAGTTGTAAAGAAATAGATTTCACAGTGTAGTTGGAGGGCGCCTTTTAAAAGGTCAGGTCTTCTCCAAAAACTGGGTGAGTAGCTTACTTTTCAGGCAGGACCTTAGCCTTTGCAAGGTTTCCCCTTTCCTTTCTTTTACATATCTATGGTTTTTTTTTCCTTTTTTTCCTTGTCATGCTGCTGGAAAGAAACTTTCTAGTTCTTTACATGCAGTAAGGACCTTGGATAAGGGGCATAACCAGAGTTTGAAGTCTGGTCAAGGTGAGAGCCAAGGCAAATTATCCACCACCACCTGTGTAGAATATGGATTTACCGATGTATACAACCCTGGGTAGAAGCAGGGTACAAAACATAACCACACAACATTTGCAACTCATTTTTAGTGGGTGGGAAGTTGGGACTTTAATTGGAAATAAGTAGTGAGAGTGTGACCAACCTCTTGTCTGTGGCCATTGCGTATGCAGGAAAATCAATTTAGTGCGGGAATAATAAAAGGAAAGGAGCAAACATGGCAAGAGTAAAAAGTATTGCAAGGCCTTGAATTGCCGTGACCAAGGAGCAACTTGAATTCGATTTCTGAAATCTGTGTAAGTTATGTCCACATTCCATATAAAAATCGCTAACTGTTAGGGGGCATCCAACAGTTGAACTTGCGTTTCATTTGAAAGGTTTAGGGTTTATGGGCTAAAACTTGCACTAATCCATTAAGTCCCACAGGCATTAGGTGCACCTTCATCCTTGAAAGTTTGGAAATCCACGCTCCACTTCAAGGAATCCATGGTGGCCTAAACAAAGAGAGTGGCTAGAAATATTTGCAAGTATTTGTGCAAATGGACCCTTAATCCATGATTGGATGGATGAGTAGCTACTCTTGCCGACCCAAGTAGTTTGATGTAACCTCCAATGTGGAGTTTTCAAATTTCTTTGCATTTCATTTTGGTGATTTCCAAAATGAATTTGAAATGCTTTTGGGTCCGTTTCCACCTATCGTACACACAACACAAGATCATAAATTGTGTAATATCAGTGTTGTGACCAATTGAAAAAGTTACATCCTCCCTATTAGCTCTTCAAAAGAAAATTGTATGATCACTTAAAGAAACCAACCTTCAATGGTCCCTATTTGATGTGAGGACACATGTATTTCATTAGATGGGCCAATCATACATATGTATGCTTGAACTATTACATTTCTATTCACCCTACCATACATTATCTTTTTGTTGTTGGTTTCCAGCAAAAAAATCCCCATCTTGAAACAAGTAATCATGATGAATGTGAAGAACCTTGAATGTTCACATCTTGGTTTATGTTGTCAGATCAATGCACTACAAAAAGGGGATTTTTTTGTCAAGTTTAGATTTCATTTAGTGAAGACAATGTGAAGCTCCACATGTTGGAGTCTTACAAACAAATTATATTGATGTGATCCATGTCTAACTCAGAGATGAACACCTCAAAGGTACGCCCTTTTTTTCATATATTATTCACAATATAATGTTAGCACTTCAAGAGAACATGGGTTTTCTACTCACAAAAATTACATGCCAACCATTATCTAATGTCAAATTTTCCCTCTTAATGTAATACATGTCACAATAAACATCACACATTGTATATTGTAAAGGATGAAATCACAAAGTTTACCTCACACATGTGCCATGACTCATGGCTTTTTGTGTTAGAAAAACCACATTCTCTTGTAATGTAGGATCAAAACAATGGATACAAGCAAGTGATGTAGAGATGGTTAAAATTGACGCATGCTCACAATGGACACATGACATAAAAATCACACTTTAAATTGTGCTTTTTCTTGAATATCATTTTCAAACACACTTCATGATGGGTATGGAAACATCCTTGAAACAAATTTTATTTTAAGGATTGTTCTTTGAACATGTACAATGGGTAAAGCACCCAAGATATTGATAGTCAATAGTTGTCTTTCTTGCATTTTACATCATGTGGTTTGTGAAATGTTGCCAAGATATTGAGCTTTTACAAATTGTGCATGTGCAGCATGCAAACACCATTGTGAATAAAGATCATGAACAAGAGAAACATGCATTATTTTATGAAGGAGTCACACAATCAAAAGAAGCACTTCCTTTCGATATGAGGATAAATCCGCAAGATATTAAAGTTGGGAAATAAATTGGAAAGGGCACCTATGGGGTAGTGCATGAAGCATCTTGGCTTGGTTGTAAACTAGTTGTAAAAATTATAAAATCAAATAACATCCATGTACTACAAAAGGAGGTGGCAATACTTTCAAAACTTAAACACCCACATATAGTGTTATTAGTAGGTTTTTGTGTAGATGATGATAGAAGCATGATTGTGATGGAACAATTGGATGGAGATTTACATCAACTTATTAAAGAACAAGGCAAGAATCCACCATTCCCACAACATGTAGCAATAGACATCATTTCCCAAATTGCAGTAGGCATGGCATATTTACACGAGAAGGGCATTTTCCATGGAGATCAAGCATCCAATGTGTTGGTGACCCATCATGGTGCCCATGTACTAGCGAAAATCACAAACTTTGGGGAATCACAAAATATGCAGCTTGTGAGTCATCATATATATAAAAGCAAACATGGTGTCTGTCCGTCTGTTTGTGGTGACAAAAACAAGACAAGGTCTTGAAACGAGCGAGGTCCTCAAAACCTTCAAGGACCTGAACCGAGGTGGCCAAAATCTTTGATAAAGGACCTGAATCGAGATTCTCAATACCCGGTCCAAACCTCGAGACGGACCTGAAACGAGGTTCCCAAAAAGAAAACCCGTCGTTGGGGACCTAAAACGTGGCAACAAAGACAAGACGAGGTCCTGAAATGAGCGAAGTCCTCAAAACCTTCGAGGACCTGAACCGAGGTGGCCAGAATCCTCGATAAAGGACCTGAATTGAAATTCTCAGTACTCGGTCCAGACCTCGAGATGGACCTGAAACGAGGTTCCCAGAAAGAAAACTCGTCGTTGGGGACCTGAAACGAGGTCCTCAGAAAGAAAACCCGTCGTTAGGGTCCTGAAACGAGGATGCACTCCGACTGGCAGTTCTCGGTTTCGGACATATTGAAGAAGAACCGACAACCGAACACAGGTCCGGTTCAGTGTTGGGTGGTGCTTTTGAGTCTTTAAAGAACCACCGATTCAGGTCCTTTAAATATTTCAGACCCTAAAAGCCCCCTGCTTCCTGTTCTTTGAAAAAACAAGCCAGGGCAACTGTTGCGGGGGGCCGGGCGAGGTGCCACGGGTGGCTGGAGTGGCGTAGCCATGGGTTGCCCTCACTCATGGATTATAATACCACAAATTATTAAGCTTTAGTTCCATAGTTTTCCTTAGTATTAATGATTTGAATCCTAATAAACCTCCAAGTAATAATTATTAAGAGTTGAATTAGCCTTTGGATATTTCAACGTAAAAAACTCTTTTATTTAAATTGATGCAAGGCTTAGTTAATTTTAGGACCTAATAAACCTTTTTAAATGCATTATCCTTTTATGTTGTAAAGAAGGGAAAGGGGATGTAGAATTAGATGCGATTTATTGATATATTGGGAATACAAGCCCATAATTAACAATAACATTTCGTCATGACAATATTAAGTTAGTCTATAGAATAATCTTCAAGCACGAATGATGTACTTGAAAGATTTTTAGGATGTAGTCCTAATACATCTTTATTTAGTCCTCACTTCTATCAGACTCTTAAATATAATCAAAATCAAACTTAAATACTAACATTTCCACCTAAATGGCCTTTGGTGAATTACAACTTAGTAAACAACTTTAAGGGGATAGATCACAATTGCAAAAATTCCAAATGCGACAAATGGTGCGAGTTAGGTATTCGACTCAATGCTCCATGAAAAGGGGGTTGATTAGGCCTTGTAGCCAACGATAATGGTCATCACCAAGAACCCAAGTTCGACAATGAAAACGAACATCGTTGTCTTCACATTGACACTCTTCAAACCTTTTTGGTGCGACTCCACAAGCAGGAACAAATTCTAAATAGATTGCTAAGGCATGTGGGTTAGGAGACAATCAACGATCCCATGCCGAACGATTGACTCGAGTGCGCATCACTCTTCTAGACGGTTCTTCTTCGTGCGACCATTGAGAAACATTCACGTCAAGTGATGTTCCTTCAAGCTCTTCCTTTTCTACTAGTGAAACTGGAGGATTCAAGGGCGTAGCGACATCATCCGCCATGACTAAATTTTCACCTGCATCAACAAAAACCAAAAGGGTAACAGAAATAATGTGATACTTGCGTTTAGAAGGGGTTGAGGTTTTTTTATTTAACAAATTAGGGTAGGCGTAAGGTGTGGGAGTGACGGTGGAACTTCATGAAAACTCGAGCATCTTAGATTTAATGGATTCATCGAACTTTAATTTCGATGATTGATTTAGAAATATGTGGGGGTTTTTGTGATGCAAATTTTAATTCCAATTTACAATGTATTACATAGTTAATTAGTGCATGAAAGAAAAAATAAGTAAGGGATATCAAAAGAGTAAATGGTACGTGGGGATGTTACTTCAACCATTGAATTGATTTAGTCAAATAAGGACTCAAGGATGTTTACTTGTTACTACCAATAAATTGTCCTAATAGTTAGTTACTTGAAATAATTAGGATGAAGAAGTAGGATGTGAAGGTCAACGGATGGAAAGGATAAGGATCAAGCTCAAGAACCTCATCAAAATATCCAAGATAAGGGGAAGGATGAGTCCTCCAATCCCATTAGTCATGAGGATTGTCATCCTATTTGATTGGAGGATGGAATATTTTTTGTGTCTCATTGGGTCCAAGAATTTTCATCTTAAAATCAATTAGAGGGCAAATCATTCTCAATTCTCGTTGGCTCTTGAAGGATGAGGAGGCAATTTATTGGAGAAGAGGATTTTGAAGCTTCCATTAGGCAAGGGGAACAAGCTCAAGGAAAGGTCATGGAGGTTTACCAAGAGAGAGAGGAGTATCTTATGTTGGGGGAAAGGGGAAGGAGGAGAATGAATGTGTGAGGAAAAGATTAGTTTTTTTGTGTGGAAAAGTGTTGTTCATGAAAAAGATGTGTGCAAAAAATAAGCATGTAAAGATTTCCATGACAAAGCCTTTAGAGTTTTATTTCAAATAGTTGTTCCTCCCAAATCCACCATTGGATTTGTGTCAAACTTAAAAAAGTTCTTGTTTAGGAGGTGTAGAAGGTTCTCTCCAAATTTCAGCATCATCGGTTTGGCTATAAGGGAGTTACACTTGCCGGGAGTAAAGGGTGTTTGTGGTGGAGTTCATGGAAGGATTTCCATGACAAAGCCTCTGGAGTTTTCTTTCAAATAGTTGTTGCTCCCAAATCCACCATTGGATTTGTGTCAAACTTTAAAAAATTCTTGTTTAAAAGGTGTAGAAGGTTCTCTTCAAATTTCAGCATCATTGGTTTGGCTATAAGGGAGCTACACTTGCCGGGAGTAAAGGGTGTTTGTGGTGGAGTTCATGGAAGGATTTCCATGACAAAGCCTCTGGAGTTTTATTTCAAATAGTTGTTCCTCCCAAATCCACCATTGGATTTGTGTCAAACTTAAAACAATTCTTGTTAGGAGGTGTAAAAGGTTCTCTCCAAATTTTAGCATCATCAAGTTTGTTGTAAGGGAGCTACACTTGCCGAAAGTAAAGGGGGTTGAAATTGTCTATTTTTTCCTTAATCTAAGCAAAGTGATTTTTAGTCCCAAGGCTTAACTTTTGATCAAAAACATAAAAAACTTATAGGATTTTGTAACATGGCTCCTTTTTATATTAGCTTTTCAAAAATCCAATACATGTTAGATTAGAAGGTTGTATGTAGATGTTATGATAAATGGAATAAAAAAGGTTCAACCATCAAGCGTGACATTGAATAAACATCAACATATTGCCCCGTCACATTCCATCATGGTGAGTTACGATTCTCCCACAATGTTTTTGTATCTTCCAAGTGAACTTAACGCATTACATTCTTAATGAACTGCATTGCATTACATTGAACCACCTTACTTATTAGACTACAACTACATAGTAGTTCCACTTCCAAACGGGTTTTGTGAATGCATATCTTCATGTTGAAGGTGTGTAAGAATGCCTCACACAACTCACCTATAATCAATGTGAAATGAAGATGAATGATCATCATCATCCAAGTTCGTCCAACTTTGGAGTGTATTCTACATCATCATTCTCTGGAATAATCGGAACAACAGGTTGAAAGGCGCCAGAGGTGTTTCTTCTCCAGGTGTGTTTATTATTAAAACATAAATTCTTATACCTTTCACTACAAATTTGGGGAACTCAAATGCATGTATATAACGAACACACACAATTGATTTTTTAGGGAAGGCAATTTGGCAATTAAGGGTTTTTCATTATTTCATAAAAATGAATTGAAACATTTTTACAACCTCATTATATTGTGTGGTTAAAATAGTTGTCAACTTAGGTCTTTGATTAATAGCTTTTCAATATAATGTCAATTGATTATTGACAGAGCCCAAAATATCAATTGAAATAATTAAACTTTACTTGAAAAGTTTTAATCCTTCACAAGTACAAATTTTAGTTTTTTTAAAAATGGTGTCAAATTCCATTTCAAATCAATGGCTAAAATTACATTCAAAGTAACATGCTACTCATGAAATAATTTCCCATCTAAAATGCCAAGTGTCAATAAATTGGCATCTCATTGGAAAATTATGTTTTGGTTGAATGTGATTAGATGGGAGAGAACGCTATCAAAAAGAAGGCCTTGAAAGAAGAAAAGTTGGTGTTTTTGAAGGGGGAAAATCAAACCATTTCCAATATCATTGTGGAAGATGGTGACATGAAGTTATTTTCAATGGAACCCACATATACTACCAAAGCAGATGTGTATAGTTTCGCAATGACATGTTATGAAGTCCTTACAGGAAATGTTCCATTCAATGGGTTCTTACGATTGGCAATCCATGATAAGATAATGGAAGGAGTGCGGCCAAAATTGCCTCCTCATATAGATACAAGGTTATCAAACTTCATCCAAATGTGTTGGCACATAGATCCTCAAAAGCGACCCACATTTTTGGAAATTTGTAGTCGACTACTCTTGGCAAGTTGATTTGTCATTGTTAATGCCTTACTAACCTGTTCAATAGTAATTTGCATAAACATTGGACATTTAGCTCATTTTTTAAAATACAAAGTTTTATATCCCTCAATCCTTAAAGTAAAATCTTCTCATGGAAAAAATACATCAACATTAATTGCATAACAAGAGGCAAGTAAATGGTTTTTTGTTTCCAAAATCCCATGAACTAACTTATGCCATTGTCAAATTCCCTACCAAAATTAGTCATGTGTGCTTTCTAAATTTTCATTAACAAGGGCAACAATATGAAGATCGGTTGAATAGGAAGTGAGGTGCACAATCATAATTGCATGGAAAGGGAGAGAAGTTCATGGAAAAGTCACTTCTTTCAAAATATTGCAATGTACATCAAGTTTCAAATTTTAGGAACTTAGAACTTATAACATCTTCCATGGACATATCTAGAGTTTGGAGGTGTTCTATTAAAACCTAGTTTTTTATGTGCACAATCTAATCTATTTCTTTTGCTTTTTTTATATTTTGTGCTCTCTTACAATTTTTTGTGAAGATTTGTTGTTCACTACTTTATGAGGAAGGATCTAATACATCTTGAGTGAGCAAAAGTTTGTTAAATTTTGTTTTATTTTGTTTTCCTATTGTGTGTCAAATGAAACGCTTCTTACACCTAGCATGGTGATCTCCAAGGAATAAAAACATATGCACCCATTTGTGTTAAAGATCTATTTTCAAACATCTCGAAATGTTTATGTTTTTACATCTTTCTCGAAACCTACAAATTAAGTGATATCTTATGGGGCAACTTCTTCTACAACTACTACCATGGCAAAAAATGTTATAGGTCTTGAAATTAAAGTACATTGAAATAATATATCTATAAACCTAATATACACTACATACAACATCCTAAAATTTGCATACTTGTCATATTTGGAACTATAATATTTAAATATTTTATTTACTATCCAAATATACAATATATATATTATAATGAATTTTTCATACTAAAAATAGTTACATAATAGTAATATTGAACTACATTGTATTTACTATCTAGATATACACTACATATTATATAATCTACGTTGTATACTTAAAATATATATGGAATTGCAATATTGAAATGTTTTATCTATTATCCAAACATACATTAGATACAACATCATGAACTTCATATACTTAAAATATCTTGAATGTAGTACTAAAATAACGAAATTATTACCTCCATATATATTACAAGTATAATATTCAAATTTTCACATGTTGCAAGTATTAGGAAAAGTAAAAGAAAATACTAGCATGATATAAAGTTGATTCAACCCTCATTACAACAATAATTAGTTCCCACTATAAATGTAAATTGGGTACACTATAAAATGGAAACTAGGAATAAAAACATGAGTACAATGTTGCAAAGTATACAAGGTACTAATATGGTCAATTTGTATACCAAAAAGCATTATGAATGCACCAAGTTAAAATTTATATCAGCTATTTGAGTTATAGAGGTAAAGGAACAACACATGAAATCCATGAAGAAGACAAATGTGTTGAATGTTAAAATGTGAATTAGGTCGGTGACTAAACATTGACCTCGCCTACTTTTGATAACCATATCCTTTTCATTTTGTGTCTTTTTTTAACAATCTAGATTGATGTGGGGGTGCCAAGTTAAGGTTTTAAAAATCATTTTGCACTTGAAAGTTAGAGGGACAATATATTAATATTCAAAGCTCTTTGAAAGCTCAAATCTTTGCTCACTAGCCTATCTTGTAATAGTTGCAAGTGAATTACAAATGAGTTGCAACTAATATGCAACAATTTGTTTTCCCCATATTGTTTGTCTTACCTTTCAAGTTTATAAAATCTATAATTAAAAGACTATTTTTAAAATTAACATTTGGATTAAGCTAATAAAAAAGGATTTGCCTTAAAGGTTGAACCCAAAATAAAATAAAATAATCCAATCCCAAATGACCTACCTACTTAGTATAAGCCTACCTACCTATTTATCTAAACCTAACTACCTACGTCCTATTTAGCTTAGGAAATTAGGTAGTAATGCCTACCTACTTTAAGTCGACTTACTCATTGACATAAGCGCCATGTGTCAACATTTTATTGCCCCTAAGTTTAATGATATAAATTAAATTAATTAAAATATTAAATGTCAAAATAGATTTAAAATTGTCACATGTCCATGGATGGTTTGTTAGCACATCATTGTCATGTCAACAAATTGTTGCTCATGTAATTACATAGTAATTAGAACATGGTGACACAATAGTTACAATGTAATAACATGGTAGTTGCAACATAGTGGCACAATAATTACAATGATATAGTTGCAACATAGTTGCATGGGTTGCATATGTATACAATTTCATATATGGGGAGTTGTGTATTACAACTCTTACAACTTGTTTGATAGCACTCAAGTTATAGAAATACAATGAGTTGCAAGTGGTTGTTGCAATCAAAACCCAATTGTAAGCATAGTTGCAAACACCTATTTTCTCATATTGATAATCACATACATAAATGTTCCTTTTTGTAAAAATTTGATTATTTTATGCATTATTCTTAACAAGGGCATAAAACATACAAGGCCAAGTAAAATGGTCACATCACATTACAAGTCAAAATTAACTTAAGCTTGAAAATTTTCAAACACATATATTTCCATTTTTGTAAAAAAACACATGTATTTGGCAAATATTCCTTTTCTGAACTGAACATGGAAATCCAATGTGTCTTGATGTTCTTTAATATCTTGTTGTCTAAATTGTGTCCATCAACTTTGAAGCTTGACAACTTCATGATGGTGTTTCAACTTATGGGCAAAAAAATTGAAAAGATTTACAACAAATTTTCAATTATTAACATAATGAACAAATGGGTGAGGTTTAGACATCAAAGGTCATATAATGCACACCATATAATGTATACCTAGATGTGTGGTGAGAAATTTATTTTTATCTTTGTCATTACACCAATCTATTACCCTAAAACATGATAAAACAAGAGAGTTCACAAAGTAATAAAACATGTCAAATTAGAACATATTAAATCATTTATAGTGAAGTACTAGATCTTCATCAAAGTTTCCACCAATTTCTTGATAACATAACACAAATTTGGCTATTATAATATTTGTGTCCCTAGAATGTTTTTTTTGTGTCCACTATTGTGTCCAAATGATGACTTTGTGAATACATGTGGTTGTCATGACCTAAAATTGTGAAGTCCCCAACACCAAAACATACAAGAAACTTATGAAATCACTAATAATTGATCAACTAACAACCACATCATTTTTGTTTCCACTTTTTTGAACTTGAACCTTTCAAAAACCACAATGTGACAAAACTAAATCAATCATTTTGTTACAAGTTGTTACAAAAAAAAAATTAGGTCCACGTTTTCAATTCAAAAGCCTTTTGAACAATAGGAACTTTGAATTAATCATTATTTTACAAATTGTTACAAGGGAAAAATAAGTTATGAAATTCATTTGCATCACAAAAGCTCTATCAACACCTTGAGGGACAAGAACTTTTTTTCACAATTTACTCTTTCAACACCCTGCCTTTTTCCATAAAGGTGAAAGCACACTACGGTGACCCTGTTTGGGTGTCACATTACACTACTTGTAAAGGATGTGCATGTTTGAGTGTATCCCCACCTCAAACTCTTGAAATATTTTCACAATATTTTCGCATATGACATTAGAATATAACCTAGGTAAGAGATTAGAAAAGAAACTATTTCATTTCATTTTATAAAGTGGGAAATCAAGGAGTATATTTGTGGAAACAAATGTTGTGTACTTGTGTACTCAAAAACACAAATATACTCGAAAAATAATTTAAATAATTTATAATTTTTATGAAAGTTGAAGGTATATTGAATTATGTCATTTCACATAATATGAACCATGTTTAGATATCATGTGACTAATTTGAAATTTTTCATTTCAATAAATGATTTTTTCACCAAAAATGAGATAAATTTGTGGTAAATTGAAATTTTGACAAGTAATCACATTCATATAAAAGATGAAAAACATAACTAGATGGGCCATTTTTTTAATTCCATTAATGACTAATGAAGCCCTAAAGTTAGTGAATTCAAAACGAGATTGTGGCCCCATTATATCAATTTATATTATAAATATACTCATAGATCCTTCAATATAGATAATGAAAATTATTATTATTATTTAAATAATATTACATAACATTAGTTTTGTAAAAATAATTATTGTAGGACCTAAAAACCAAATTTGATACCTAAATTTAATGTACATCCTTTTGGAACAATGATAATGTATATACTATAATACTAGACCCAAAAGTGCGCCAAAGGGGATCACCATAGTGTGCTGTCACTTGTAAATGATCCCATGATCAAAGTGGTTAAGCTTGTTGTAGTACACCCACCCTTTATCACACATTCCAATGCGATAAAAATGGGTTGTTGAACAAAATCTTAAACAATGTAACAATGTGTTGAAATCCATGAGATGTTGTCTACATCGATAATTTTATCACAAGACAAAACAAGATATGACACATCAAAGACTACTTGTTTTGCTTAGCATTTCCCTACACATGAAATCAACAAAATTGCAACCAACAAAATTTGACTAATGCTTGTGTGGCATCATTGCTACCTCGAGAAAATTGAAAAAAGGAATGAATGTTTCATATCCAAACATTGGTCTCATCATTCATAAGAAATGGAGGATGGTAGCAATTTATTGTCTTTTTCTCCCCCTTTCATTTGTCACATCACTTTGCATTTATTAAACCATAAGAACAATTAGTTTCCTTGAAAAGTATTTTCATTCTTCAAATGTAGGCAATGTTTGTTGATATACCACTCATTGTTCTTAACTATAAGATGCGACAATTTTTTAAAAACCTTAGTGTTCCCATAATGTTTCTCCAAATTATCTAACTTGGGGGCAAGAAAAAGGTCTTTTTTATGTACATCACTGCAACAAAAACAATGAACATAGTGTACACTCCCATCTTTCCCTTGAATCGTGGGTTAAAAACATTAATTGTGAGCCATTTTTCACCAAAATCGGCCTAGACCTATGATTGAATATAATATGTTTTGAACTTGGGCACCAATGTTTTAGGTAGTGTAGTATCGGGATTTTTGTTTGAGCATGTATAGTTTCCTAAGTCACAAAGTCTAGGATGTACCTCATTGATCGTTCGTTATAATAGGTTGGAATACACTATGAGTTTGATTAATTGGACAAACTATTAGGGCAACTTACAATGGCATTGTGAATTATTTGGGTTTTTTTGCATCATCATGAAAACAATGTTGGGCTTTGAAGACAAAATAAATGTTTCTTTGTTTTAACATCATGCAATGGGAGAAGGAGGTTTTGAGCATTTGTTGCAAAATTTGGTGAAAGATGTCCTTTTCACCTTGTTATTCAAGTTTTTGAATTGGTTTTGAATAAAGTTTTTTTCTTCCTTTCTTTCATCGTCATTTTTTCTATAGATGTTGATTATGCTAAGCATTTTATGGTTGTGGGCTCAAGCTTATTTTGAATTTAAGTGCTTACACAAACCATTAAGGCTACAACTTGAGTTGGCACTTGAATCATTACGCTTGGTTGTTTACAAGGACCGTCATATGGGAAATCCATCACCAACACCTTCAATAATCCTACAATGTAGTTCTAGTTATGGTTGAAAAGGAAGTACAAGTGGACATGTACATCTAATTTTTATGAAGATTTTATTTGTGAAAATAGGAGAGTCTTGTGAGCAAACTCATGTGAACTTTACTTGAAAATGGGAGAACACTACTCTAATGCCTATGTCTATTCTTGTTCTTATTTAGGAACTAAAAATTTAAACCTCCATCTTCTCCTACTACATGGGTAATGTGAGACTAGGTTTTGCAACAAGGTTTGTAGGGTTTTTTATGAGGAAAATTCTTTGTTCAAGCTCCACTATTGCTTCCTTCTTCTTCTTAGATTTCTTACCCTTATCTTGTATATTACCATATTAATGCAACAAATATGTCAAGTTTGACATTGATAATTACAAAGCCTTTAATAACTTAAATGTTAATATTTTGGGACAATCTTGGTTGCATATTAGTGCTAAGTGAAAGGAAAAACAACTAGCCTAGCTTTCCCAAAACTTGGATTCTTACTTCTCATGGATCTCCTCAATCTTCTTAAGCAATTGTTAAATGTCAACATTGGTAATAACACATTAAAGGTTGTTTATAGGGATTATTGTCAGGGAAAAAAGATGCCATAAATTTGCAATCAATCCAAGATAATCATAGTAAGGATTTATTTGTTTGGATAAGCAAGACATGTATGTCACCTTTGTATAATGTGAATTTGTTTTTATGTTTATTACCTTAACCATGTTTCATGGAAATTATTCAATACAATTAGTAATTTCATGGATCTTATAACAAATTTCCTCTCAATTACCAAATTTGATTTATGTTTAGGGTTTAGGGTTCACATATATATTTGATATATCTAGTATGTTTTATGATGGTGTCCTTTTACACAACTAAAAATATAAAGTCTTGAGCTTGGTAGATTTTGTGTAAGAAGGCACCATCTAATATGATCTAATTTACACAACTTAAATCATTTTATGAAAGAACTTATCATAATACCTCTTGGACACAACCTAAAGTTATAAATTGATGGGACCAAAAGACAATTTGATTTGCAAAAGCCTTTGGAAGGATTTGTTCTAACAAACAAAACATGGTAATGTTCTTCCCAACTTTGCAAATGTTTGTTGATACAATTTTTTATTACTCTCTTAAAGGTTCAAAGGTTTTTGGATGGTCTTTAGTATTCAAGTCACCTAGGAAATGGCAATGTGTTCGTGATTTTGTCCATAGATTGCACACATTGAATGTAATTCCTTTCATGTCAAAAACAATTAGGGTGGTGCAGGTTAGGTGCAAAGTCAAGTGAAGACATGAGTAAGGGCTATTGCACTACAAAGGTTCATTGTCGAGTGGACCTACACTTTCTTACCAAGCTTTAATTTAACATTGGAAAAGGTGAAGCAATTTTTTTCAAGTGACCCTACCACCACCCTAAAGGTAATTGACTTTATCAATTCACAAGTACTTGAAAAAATACTTTCAAGTTACCAAATACCTCAAATAAGTAGCTTCCATTTTACTTTCAAGTTTTTCAAACACTTGGGGAAAACAATTCCTCATTTTCCAAACTGATGGGGTAGATGTTGATAATTATCACCAATGTCTAAGCACAAGAAGGTTTTAGTTGTTGTCTCAAGGTCATAATTAGATTGCAACATAATATATGTTTGTTTTTCCCTAACAATGAACAATTGGTGATTGGTTGCATTTGTAAGGACAACTACTAATTGGTTGGCATTTGTAATAATGTGTAAATTTTCACTTTGCCATGATAATTCTAACATAGGGCATACCTTGGAGGTACATTATGAAAGGGTGAGTGTAGTTTATTTGTTAATCCTTGAAAATAGGCGTGCAATATTTTATTTTGTGTCTATTTGGGGTATTTCTAAAAGGTACAAATCTCTGGTTGTAATAGGTATTAACTATGTTCATGGTTTAGGCCAGTATTAATTTTACCGTTTATGAATAATATTTATCCATCCCAAACTTGCCCCTTCCATGTATATGTGCTTTTATAACACTTTAACAATGTGTTCAAGGTTAAATGTAATGAAATGCTAATACAATCATTGATATGATATTGTGATAACATTGTAACACATTGTGATGATTAATCATTGTATTACAATGTCATTACAACATCCTATGAATGATTGATCAACACTTCATTAACACTTAACCTTGAACACATTGTTAAGTTTGTGATGTCCCACTTATTGATAATTATGTGGATCTAATTTTGAATGTTGATTTGGGGTTGTTGGAATAGGTATGTACAACATGAAGAAGATACCAAAACCAATGAAGTCCACAAGATCTAACAAGGAAACCACATTATGTGAAAATGACATTAAAACCACCTACTTTGACAAAATTATTGAATCAATTGAAAACATTATCAACTAGTTGTTGAAGAATCCTCCCTTGATGCTTGTCCTTTCAATGATTTTAAGGATTTGTACAACTTGCTAAATGAAGGTATTAATCCCCATAGGTTGAGAATTAGCAAGGATGTGTTGGAAATTGAAATGGTTTAGGTGTTTAGCCTTGCCAGAAGAAGAAGTGGGTATTCTTTTGTAGATGTCCATGATGACAAGTTGTTGGACATGATTAAAGAGTTGTACCCCATTGTATATGGCAAATCTACTACCCCAAAGTTTAAACTACTAGGTAAGGAATTTGCAAATCGCATTGTGACAAAAGTGGTGAAAGGGATATTAGTTAGCTGGGTTAGTTTTGGCCATGAAATTAACATTAATCAACAAGGGAAATGGCAATCAATTGGATACTTTGATTGCAAAAAGGCATCATTATTGGGAACATATACGGTGGAGGTGAAAAAGGACTAAAAATGGTTAACATTATGAAGTTAAAGACTATCAAGGGTGATTGGGTGGTCTTTTTTACTAGAATAATGTTGAACTATTTAATTATTCATTTTGATTGGTGGATAACGGACCGTTTGATTAATCAAAATTATACCTTTTTTATTTGGATTATTACCAAAAATAATATTTTGTGTAGGTAGGTAATAGGGTAGTGTATATAAGTTTAAGTAGGTCATAAAAAGGCAAGTAGGTAGGTAGGTGGTATCATAATTTAACCTACCTTAACCTAACCTAACCTACCTAGGTCCAAGCATCGTAAAGTGGACCAAAAAGTACATCCACCCAAATCTAAATTTCACATATGGTAGTTTTTCAACATAAACATAACAAAGTAAGTTCAATTTTTTTTTAAAATCTCATTATGGAAGCCTCCATGCTTCCATTGATTTTTTATGAATTGAATACAAAATTTGAAAAACTTTTGTATAATAAAAGTAGGTAATAAATAGGAATGAAACTAATAAGTTAATATTGCACTTCATTCCTACTTCTACATTAAATGCTAAATATATATTTTGATTCTATTATGAAAAAAATCAAAGTGCATTAGTATGTTTAACATGTCATTGAGTTAAAAATAAAATAAATTCAATATTTAATATACTTGTTTTTGAATTTTAATCCACTTTGTAGCTTGTGACATCTGTTTGATTTTGATGAATATATATAAACCTATTTTAAACATGTGATTTTAAAATATAGTTGTAGCAAAGTCAAAGAACTTCAGATAATTAAACATTAAAGTAAATAATATTTTTAAATTCAATATACCAAGCCCTACTTGATGGCCATTTTCCATTTATGTTACAAGGTAATTTTTTAGTCTACTTTATGATGCTTTCTGATGCACCCCCCACACTCCTTGAAAGATTCAAATGCAAATTTGAAAGTAAAAACAACAAGAGAAGAAGGAGTTGAGGTATGTTCCTTAGCTCACAACATTTCGATGGTAGAGGGGCATGCTAGAGCTCCAAGATGGGGATTAGGATAAGCAACGAGCAGGTCAATTATTCACACAAACATGCACAAACCAAACAACAAGTTGATTAGTGCATAATTGGAGCACTTTTGGTGCATGGATCAACCATGAGCATACACGGATTCACAAAACTCACCACGGCCTAGACTTGGGTGAAGCCATCACTTTCCCCCCTTATAGTATTATTTGTGCATGGTCACAGGGGTTGCACCCAAATGTCATTTTGTCCCGGGACTCCCAAGTTGGGAGTCCCAAAATTAGGATTCCCACGATTTTGGAGGCCCATAACGTTTTGTTTAAACTTCTGATTGGGGTGAAGTCAAAAACAAAATTGTACCCCTTGTTGAAAGCTTTCCAGTGGTATTTGACACACCGCCTGCACACAAGTAAATGAAGGTGATTCTTGACTTTTAATAGTTGGTAGTCAAATTACCAATTTGACTCCCAACCCTTCTTTTGGCCATAATTTATGTTTTAAGTACCTAAATGGGTCATGTGAACCCATTTTAAACATCTTTATTTCAAAAAAATTCCAATTGTATAATGAACTTTTCAATCCAATGAGTTTTGGCGCCTTAAAATTACTTTCTAAAAATTAAGAAATCTATTGGGACTCTAATTCCCAAAGTGGGAGCCCACTTGCAATTGTGTGGGCTCATTCCTTCACACTCTCAAGCACTTCCATGAACATAAAATGTGACTCCTAGGCTTCACTTTCGACCGGCACCTTTGCAAGCCCTTGCTTTAGTTACGAGCCCAAGGTTAGGGTCGTGACACTTTCACCCACCTATCTTAACCTTTTAAACATGTATATAGGTTGCAAGTATTAGGAATTGAACCCTTCACCTCCCCAATGATAATCCAAATCTTTATCAATGGACTACACTTTCCAAAGTTGACAAAACTTGTCAAGATTTTAATTTCACAACTTGTTTATTTCACATCATTAGTTATGTAAATAAGAACGTAACTAGATAATTAATAAGTATGTTGCACAATGGTTGGTAAATAGAGGGTGTAGGTAAATATGTAGCTTGTACATTCCATAGGAGGTAGGTAGGTAGGTAAGTGGGTTGTAGGAAAACGTAAGAAATAGGTAGGTAGGTAAATATGTAGGATGGTATGTGGGAAGTAAAAGGTAGGTAATTAAGGGTAATTACACACTAAAGTGGACCAAAAACGACAAATGAGAAAGTTTTTAATTTTCCTTTCACATGGTTTTTAATTTGAACTCCCATTTCCCACCTATTGACATGGTTTGTTTGTAGGCGTTGATCACTTTCGCACATTACATGGGTGATGTAGGTTGTGCATGCATGAGCCACAAGCACTATGGAAAAAAGGGTGTTTTGTAACTAGCTTTGCAACTCAATTTTTGAATTGCATCGAACACTTGCAACTCACCATATTTATACATTGTGAATGTTATTGGACAAGTTGCAAAGTTGCAATTTGTCGTATATATAGTGCAACTCATTACAATTCAATTACAATTTTGTCACAACAATTCCTTTTCAATTACTGTGCAACTCCCCTATGACTACATTCATAATGTCACGCTAATATCATTTTTCATCCATCCATCAAAATTTAACATGTGGCACTATGAAGATTTATTGTGATTTTTTTGAAATATTGATATCCATTATCCATTACAATTTTCCATTTTAGATGGTATTGGATTATGATACGTGGCACAAGCAAAAGTTGCCATGTGGCATATTAATTGAAATTTGGAAACAAATATATATATATTTACCTAGGTAGGTCAGTACATAACCATAGTAATTAGGTTGATATAGCTCCAACCTACTTACTTACCTAACTACTTACTTACTATCTAGGTAGGTAGAAAAATAAGACCTATTTCCTCATGTAGGCAAGTAGGTAGGTAGGAAAGTAAAATACTAGAAGAGTAGGTGAACTAAAGAGTAGCCACATAAGTTTTTAAATTTGTTATGTGTTTTACCTTTAGGGTTAAACTTTTATTAATTCATCCCAACATGGCACATGTGTTTTAATGTGAGAATGCAAAAGGAAATACCTCCTTTATATAGTTTGTGAAATGAAATATTGAAGACAAAACATATGAGTTAAATCTTTTAATGGCACCCGAATTGCAATTGAATTGTAACTACAAAAACAAATCTCCTACATGATTTTTGTTTTATTTTAATTGTGTAATTCATTTGAAATTTATATTAATCATCTGACATAATTATTTGGAATTAAATTAGTTGAATTAATTACATGATAATTAATTATCTATATTGATTATCTAAATTAATTAAATATTAGTTAATCAAATTCGATTAATGAATTCATATGAATAGTTATTTATTTAATTTACTTAATTAGCTCATGGTAATTAAGTATATTACATATTAATCAGTAATTAAAAAATTAGTAAAAATTATTAAATAACAAACATGAATTTCAATAGAATACATTGAGGTATATAAAGACATATTCATATGTACACCCTGATTAAATGTTTAATAAAACATACACATTTTTTAAAATTTCAATTCAAAAATATATTTTCACCTTTCATGAAATTTTATGGTTTAATATGTATGTATAATATTAGAATATTGTGAATTCCAATGTAGTGAAATATTATTAACACAACAATTGAACATCAATCACAAAAAATAGGACTATAATATTTATTATATTATTTCAATTTTAGTTATTTAAATAAGTATGAAAATGAATTATTTTAATTAATTAATTCAACAAAGGAATCAGTTCGTATTAATGAAACATTTAATAATCCAATCTAAAAAAGTTTGAAGTGTATAAACAATGATATCTATATGTTCATACTCGTAAACACTTTAATACACCATTCTAATCCAACTAAAGGCCTGCATTTACACTTTCAATGAATTGCACAATCTATAAATTTTTTAATAGTATGAGCTAGCACATAGTTGACAACTAATTCTAGATGAGTTGAACACTTTAGTTCCAAAATAGTGGACAAGTAGTAGTTATGTAGTGAAACCATAGTGGCACATTTAGTTGTAATTTAATTGTAAAATTAGCCAATTTAGTTGATTCTTAGTTGCAAACAAGTTGCAAGTTCCAAATGTTATGGATCTTTACCTAATCGTACACGTGGCCATGATCGTACACATCAACACCACACGCCAATTGTAATGTAGTTGTTCACTTAGTGCTAAAGCTACACCAATTACAACATAATTGAAATTAACCATTTCACTACAACTTGTGATCATGGTCAAACTACGATTAATTATCACTATATATACTTTGCGTACATACACCCATATAGAGTCCAAGTTGCAACTAATGTGCAATTAAATTACTATTATGAAATATTTGATGTGACATTTTCATTATTAATTCATTATATTTTAATATTGTAATTGTACCCTAGTTACACAGTGGTTTCCATGACAATCTAGTTGCATGCCAATCTAGTTTTTGCGAACACAATTTTTCATAGTGGCGAGCTTTGTAGTTTAAACCGTGTAAGCTTCTAACATTGAGGTTGTGTGTGCACATCTATCCAGGTTTCTTTCAAGCATATGTTTCTAATCACATCACCCTATTTTGTACAACAAATTATTATTCCACACAATGTTGAGTGTTATGCCATATACTAGTGGGCATAATGATTGGAACAAGAAGGTAGCAAAAAAATATGACTTGTGCTCCATTGGTTTGAGTCCAAAGCAAATTAAGATACCAAAGGATTGTACAAAAGAGGAGATTGAAAAGTGTTTTGGCCTTATTGTGAACAAGAACGGGTATCGTTACATTGAATGTTCAAATCCAAAGCTCATTGCAATGCTCTAAAAGCTTTGGACGACTACGCATTAGAAACCTCATGTTCTTACTTTGAAGACCATATCTTTTGGGATGGTTGGAGGCATTATTTGTGAGTAAAAATGGATGAAATTGAATTGGGCAAAATATGTTGAATGGACTAATGCAAAAAAATTTCGGCAGATGACAGTGAAAGGTTTAGTTTGTGAAAACAGGTTTGAAGATTTTTTTGATGGAGGTGAACATTTTGAGTATGATAAAGCACATGCACAAGAAGTAAATGAGCATGGCTTGATAGTTTTGATGACCCTGCAAACATACTTGTTGTTTTTGCAAAAGTTATTCACTAATGTTAAGCAAGTTTTGGTTACTAAAAATAAAGGTAAAAAAAACATGGTTTTGGCTAATGTTCGAGCTTGCTCCCAAATGGAGGATAGGAGGAACTAGTTGGTTCAAGGTCAATGTAAACTTGATGCATTGCTTCTAAAATTAGAGCAAGAACAAACTATTGTAGTCAACCTTATTCATTTTCAAGTGAATGCGTTAAGAGCTTGAGTAGACAAATAAGTTCTCAGAAAGGCATAGTAGAGTATTTGACGTCTCTTGTTGACAAAGGTAATGCAAAGTATGAGAGAATATGGTCAAATAAAAAATGATAAACTCATATCATGAATCTATTATTTGAAAACCTTAACCATTTAATAGTTAGGAACTTTTGAATGGTTCAAATTTGACCATATTCTCATAAGTCCATATGAGTTGCAATTTTTGTTTGTTTTTCAAAAAAATTTAATCCCAAAAGCATATTTTTTGAAAACTTTAAATTGGCTGTTATTTATATGTTATTTATAGGTTTTCCTTTTAGGACTTCCAAGTTAAAAAATAACATCAACTACATTAAATATAAATTTTCACATAGATTTGGAAAGGTTTGTAGATGATTGAGCATGCATTATTAAAATATTAAAATAATAATTTTTTAAAAATAATAATCGTGTCCATTTGAATCTTATTTGGACTCATAAAAACTATAATTTATGCCATTTTTGAACCACTTGACTGTGCATTCACTTGGGAGTAGGTTCTCGTAAAGGTTTATAGCCATAGCCTTTGTTGCCTCTTGAAGATGTTGATCCTATTTCAAGAACATGGGTTGCATTAGAAAAGTGTGCATTTTGTGGATTAAGGTTTGTTCCTATTTGGGGTGCTCATTTACATCTTGCAAACATGTTTATCATGATCGGTGTGCTATGGATCACTTTGGAACTTCTAATAAATGTGTTCAACAAGGACGTGAGGAGGAAATGCAAGAGGCATGGTGGCGATCTATGGGCTTCAAAAAGTTAGATTCTTTGGTTCCCATTGAAGATGGAAGTACTAGCACCATCAAGTTGTTGGGTGAAAACACATTACGATGGTTAAAAATTGTTGTCACAAATACTATTTATTGAAATTGCATGTATTTGAACTTCTACCAAGTTAATATTGAAACTGTTTTTTACAAATAATATTTGGAATAAGGTAACTAGTTCAAAACCCAAAGAATAAAATTGTCCAAAAAACTCCCATTTTGAAATTGATATAAACTACTCAAAAAATATATTAATGAAAAAATTGTAATTATACCAATATACTACAAAATATACTTCAAAAACCATTCAAACAATTACCAAACTTGATGAACTACTTAATCATATATTACATATAAATTCATTGTCCCATTTTAATTATATATGAAAAGTTCCACTCATGTGATTTCACAAAAAAATTGTATGCGGTCTTTCATTCAAACAAGCATAAATGTGTGAATACATAAATTTTTTTTCAAAAAACATTATCATTTGAAAAATAACAAGAATTTTGAGGGATGATTTGTGTCAAAAATCCATTTTTAGTGTTTCTCAAAATGTTATATGAAATGAAAAAATATTTGCCCCCAAAATAATACAAAATGTACTAAAAAATGAGTACATTTTCTTGCCCAAAATGTACCACCATAGTGTGTTTTCACCCTATTGGCACAATAATCTTGAGCACATCATGGAAGCACACTTCTTTCAATCATTCCATTCAATGAAAGTTTAAATCGTATTATTATGCATAGCTTACATTCTCAATTCACATGACCTTGTTGTGTTAGAAGTTGAAGGAGTCCTTAAAATAAGTTTGGAAATTTTCTTCTTATACGTATTATGGTTTTAAAGTCCTTAATGTCCATTAAGAGTCCTAGTTTTCCATCAAGCCATGATATAAGTAAATAATGTTCATGGCAATTGTGAATAAAGGTGACTATTGACAATAAGAGTATTTGGGTAAAAGCATGTTATAGGGGGGCCACTTTGGGCACTTTCATGACATGTATGTAAAGTATATTTCAACAAAATTTATTGCATTTAATTTTGGGTTTCACTTTTGGTGTTTGGGCTTGATATTTTGATTTTCACAAAGTTAATGATATTTAATATTATTTGAAAATTTTTTTTGTAAAAGTTTAAATTCAAGGAATATTGAGTATATATATGGTATATATAGTACAATAGAACATGTTTATGTTTTTAGACTACATTAGGTTTGGGTTTGAATTAATCAGGCAAAAAATGTTTGAAATGAAAATTTAAAAAATTACCCACTTCACATACCTTGTCATCTTCCATTTGAAAATGATAGTTTGTCAAAATGTTAATTTATTGCATACTTATGTTGATAACCCCCAAAAACACCCACTTGTGATATGATAATTATCAAACTCTTCACATGGCTCACAAACTTATCCAATCATATGGAATCACAATGTTTAAAAGATACTACAAATTTCATAAAGACTAAAAATCATTTCAATCAATTTTTGAGTATATTTGCATTTTTAAATACATAATGACATACATTTTTTTGCCACAAATATACTTTGGAACCTCACAATATAAGTTGGAAAAAGGAATTTTCTTTGGGATTGAATTCTTTATGTTATAATCTACCATATTATGCAAAAAGTTTGGAAAAATATGCTCCAATATTACCATGGCTAAAGTTCAAACATGGACACCCTTGGAAAACATTACAATGTGACAACATTTTTGCCCC
>Ga0116227_10000756_pt1 | contig 66414 bp, 60 predicted proteins | sample S1TSphgellanicum_FD_89693 | JGI IMG/M metagenome (GOLD analysis project Ga0116227, IMG submission 89693) | Host-associated microbial communities from peat moss isolated from Minnesota, USA - S1T2_Fb - Sphagnum magellanicum MG | ecosystem: Host-associated > Plants > Peat moss > Unclassified...
AATGTTTGGTTGATGTTTTTGGTTTTTTAAAAAACTTTTCTTTTCAAACAACTGTCCGTGGCCACTGTCCATTTGGAGTCACTATCACAGACAGACCAAGTGAATTAATATATATGATTTGATTTCATCTTGATAACTCGTTTTGTAAGAAATAGGTGTCATTCATATATATATAGGTAGATAGGTAAGAAAATAGATAAATACGAGGTAAGTAGATGGTTTATAGTTTATATATAGATGTAAGGCCTGTTTTTACTACCTACTAACAACCTACTTGTGAGTTGTTACTAGGTAGATAGTAAAAATGCAGCTAGGAAAGTGGAACCCAACAGAAACTGTTTTTTAACCACTTACCATCCATCCTTCATGGTGCACTGGTGGGTGCTGGTTCACTCTGGCCATGCAAATCATGGACACAACTGCATGAATGCAAAAAAACTGCCATGTTCTTCTGGACAATACGTTTCTTGCGGTTTTTTTTCTTTTGTGCGTTATCCCCTTCATTTCCTTGAACTCCTGAAATGTCTTGAGATCCCAATTGCCTAAACCATGATGAAATTCAAGACCAGCATGTAGCCCATAGCATTTCCATGATCTCCTATATGAACACCTTTGGTAATGTGTTAACATGGGCCCCGCATCACCAAAGCAAGGTCATCTTCGTGTGAACACATCCTTCACTGGCTTATATATTTAAATATCTTATTTAAGTATCTGTATTTAAATCCAAAGACCATCAGATATGTGTGGCAAAAATAGCATACGGATCCATGCCAAAGTTATTAACATTGAGAGTTTAAACTTTACTGAGAGCCCCCACGCAGCATTTTTTGTGTGCAAAATTTCGCCAAAATGCGAAAAATAAAAATAAAAAGGAAATATTCAATCGCAATATTCCCGTGTTTTTGAAAACAATTGCCAAGTTCAAGAATATATATATATACGAAAACATTTCACCACATTTGGACTCTGCTTTTAGTTTGGTAGCAGTGGTTAAACTAGTTTTATTCCTCCAAAAACTTATTGCCATTTAATGCAAAATCCCTCTTGGGATAATAACCAAACATGCAACATTTAAAAATTGAAAACGCTTCACTGTCGCCATGTGTTGTGTTATTTCGCAAACTGTGTAACACCCAAAATTTAGGAGTATTTAGTAAAAACATTTTGGCAATAAATCACCAAGAGGTAACACAGGTGTTTGGAAACGGAATTTTCTGTCACAAATATTCCTTTTTCTCTAAAAACAATTTCGCCTAAAATGGCCAGAAAACTGTTTTATTTCTTTTTGAGAGGGTGTCGCCACATTTATGTCTACTGGCTACAGTTTTAGGAGTTCTTTGAAATAATGTCGTTAGTTAAGTCCAAATCTGCCTTCAGATGCTTCCCACCCTCACTCCATGGGGAAATTGAAAAGAAAAGCATTGCATGATAATCTCCTGACACAATTTTCCATCTCCAACTTAAAGTGAGGATGAAAGTGAACCTTAGTGTACAAATATTAGACTTGAGGAGGGATAGCAATGTTTTCTTTTACCATTTTTGCAAAGTAGCCAGTGGGGCCACTTGTGAAGATCATCAACTGGTTAAAAGCCATTTTAGGTAGGATCTCTGGCTGGTCCTGCCAGATTTTTAATCTCAATATTGCTGCCCCTAAAATTATTAGGGGTGAACATTTTTGCCCTACCTCTATATTCACAGGTGCTAACATAAGGCTATCATTGAAAATTTCTTAAGGACTTCTGGCCATTCTGATATTGCACATGGGTTTTTCCAAGTGAAGAGTCTAATTATTTTTTATGAACTGGCATTTACTTGTCCCAAATTGTAGTGTTAATGGTGATAAATTGTTCGTTGTATGGATCACATGTGCAAATAACAACGCAAAAGATTGAATAAACAAGTGAACCATCAAATTTCACAACTAAACTCAAGGACTTGCAAGGGAATTAAACCCCTAAAATTGGCCATTCCAACACAAGTGACCTACAAAATCAAGCCAACATATGTCATACATTTACAACTTCAAAAGACCCAACAAAGAAAAACCACTGCAATTGAATTCTAGAGAGTGGGCAAACCATTCTAGTAGAATGGAAACCAAGCTATATGGTTTGTAAAGCAATCACCGAATTCAATAAAAATAGAAAAATAAGCCATCAAGTTTCTACATTTGCAAAAACAAACATAGGAAACTCGCGAAACACCCTAACCATCATGAAAATATCAATGATGTGCTCTTCTCCATTACACAATGCATTTTGCACATGGGAAATTTTGCAAAATATAAAACCATTGTGCAAACATGTGAACGACAAGTAAAAAATAAGTAATGAACCTATTGCAAAACTTCGACTATATAAAAGCCAAAGTAAAGAAATATTTTTTGTCTTCCACACTACCTACTATTTGCACCATGACTAACTCATCCAATTTCACATACTCGAAGAAGCTAGAAATTAGTATCTAAGATGTTGTCACAAGGCACCACCCTATGGTGAAAAGATTAGTGTCAAAATGCAATGTCATACATGTAATTATATTTGACTTCCTTGTAAGCTTTAATATGTTTTGTTGGCAATCAAAATCACTAACCTTCAACAACTCAAAGGCCTTTCTTTCCTAGGCATCCACCCATTGGATTTTTCCATAGCAAAGTGCAACTTTGATAACATCAAGGTGTTTGGCAAATGATGCATAAAAATCTAAATGCAACCAATATTGGGGATACATAATCCCAAGAACATCCATGACATCATATGCTAGAAACAAAGTTTCCAATTCTCAAATCAAAGCTTATCCAATCCTTGCCAAAACACACATAGTTCATGGATTTGCATGAACACAAAAACCTAAAAACTATAAGAAAAATACACAAAACAAGTTGAAAATTGGAAAAAAGATGAACTTTGAAGCACATAAAGTTGCAAGCTTTTTCCTTTGAACTAATTTTTCATCAAAGATTCAACAACAAACACAACTTCAATCACAAATGATGGCAACATGGTCTCCAAATCTCAATGCAATGTTCAACCATGTTGGCCATTCAACTAAAATGCCAAATGCTAAACTCCAAAATTCAAGTTAGGTATCCACCACATGTAAATGCACTCCTATTTGAATTCCATTAAAAATTTGAAGGTTTAAAAGTTGTTAGCAATGAACTTGAACTTTGGATTACAATACATATTGTAAATGTCACCTTGACATAAACTCAATTATTTCATTAACAAATTTTAAGGGTTTTTTTCCCAAATGTTTTTAATATTCTTTTTCATTTAGTGTTAGTCTTCTTTCACAATGCCTCCACAACTCCCACAAAGTTACAAATTCAAATACTTTTATTTCAATAAGAACCCTATTGTTGTTGGGCCTCTTGTCATTCTTGATCCAAATGTAGTTTTTTTGTCTCATGGTCGTCTTGCATTTTCCCTTCCATTATTTTTTCCAAGTAGTTCTTATCTTTCATTTACAAATCTAAATCTAAAACATAACAAAAATGTTGTTACATCATTGAATGAATCACTTTGCCCCCCTAAAGAAGGTCTATTCATCTATTCAAATCCAATAGCCAAAAAATAAAATTATGACTCCATTAGAAAGTTTGAACAATCTTGGGTTGCAAAATTTCCATAGGTTGAGTTGTGTTTAGGGGTAGATGGCAACTTGCACATTGTCAAATGCAAATCTGTAGCTAACCATGTTGAATAGAAGGAAAAATTGCTTGTTTTTAAGAAGGATTCTTTTTGTACACACATAAGGCACAAGAAGCTTAAGAAGAAAATAAGATCTAAAGTGAAGAAAGGGGAATAGTATTCAAAGTGTGTAAGCATGCCAAAAAAATCAAAAGCTTGTTCCTGAACCCATTATTTGAATTTTTGGTAGTGTTGAAAAACAATAAAGAACACTAAATTGTACTTCAAGTTAAACAATGGTAGAATTCGTGCATTAAAAGATGATGTGGGCAACCATAGCTATACGTGGGGGTTGCCCCTTATGTTGGTTTGAGTTATGATTAAATATCTACATTTGACAACCAATCTTGGTTATATGTCCATAGTTATATGGTTGATAATTGGGTAAGAATCCCAATTTCCATTTCTCTGGACCAAATGTTAGAAGGATCAAGGTCTAATAATTTAACAAAGGTTATTATGGAAATGGTGATGATAGGTGGTGGTTTGCCACAAGCGAAAATTGCTAAGAAGTTCATTTACTTTGGGGTGGATGGTGCCAATGTTTTTCGAGGCACCAAGACTAGTGTCACAAGGCAAATCCGTGACAATTGTGCTCCTCATTGAATAAGGGTCCATTGTATGCATTGTCACATTAATAATAATGTAAATCTTGTTGGGTTTTCCTTTGGTGATGTGGCTTGAAAATTTGTTACAAACCTTGCATTCATATTTTGCACATTCACCTAAAAAACACTTGGAGTTCACAAAGCTAATTGAGTTCATAGAAAAAAAGGGGAACAAGATTCTTTGAAATGTGAAAATGAGATCGATCTTGATGTTCAACCTTGCTAAACAAGTGATTGTAGAATGCAAAAGTTTGCTAGTCAAGATGGTGTTGAATAACCCTATAAACTAACAAACCAAATTGAATTATGAACACTTTTCTGACCTCAATTTTGAGTTTGTTGCAATAATTCAAATTTACAATAAATGAAAATGGACAAAAGAGAATCTAGAATAAAATTTTCAAAATTCACTAATTAGAGAATTGGATTATTGTACCAACTTTGAAATTGCACTAGAAATGAGAATGGAAAAAAAAAAAATCTTCAAAAATACCTCAAGACTTACAAATGAAATAATTGGAGATATTACAACAACTCTAAAATTGTCCTAAATGAGAATGAACAGAAGAGATTTTGGAAAACCCTTCAAGACTTCAACATATAGAAGGTACATCAAAATTATGCAATGCATGAAAGCCAACATGGATGATAGAACATATAAGTTTGAAACTTTGAAAACAAGAATTTCACAAAGCTTCAAAGCACAATACTTGAATGCCCAAATTGGTTGTAGCAACATAACTCTAGCATACCTTTAATTGTTCAATGGTTATCTAACTTAAGCACAAAATTTTGCAAACTTTTGAAAGGAAATCACAATGAATCAAAATCATTGGCAAACTTGAAAAAATCATGAAATGTGGATGCTCATTATGATACTTTGTTGTGAAGCATTGACAATGGACCTTAGAACCTTAAATAAAAAGTTCAATATAATGACACTCATGATTTGGTGACTATGAAGCACCTTTGACGAAACTAGCTACAAAGCAAATTGGTGAGAAGAGGGGAGCAACTAACTTGGGAAAGTATGTGCTATAATTTAGAAACAAACTCAATTTCAAAGGTGTTAGATTTTGCACACAATGATGAAGGACATCAAGTGAACTAAGGTTTAAGGTTCTCATGAACAAACTCATTTGATGGCTTTGATATGGTGTTTTCATGAGATTAACAACCTTAGGTTTGGCCATATGGTGAAATCCTCCAAGGCTTAAGGGTTAGGAGTGATGAATTGATGTTTAAAAGAAACAATTTTTTAGCCATCACATTTGATAAGTGGATTTTTTTAATGATTTTATCATTTTTCACCTTTTTTTTCCTTTATATTAATGGATGCCCCTTTTTGAAAATTGGAAAAATGGTGATAAAACACCAAGGAAATAAACATTAACAAATAGGTTACTATATTATAGTCCAATTTTTGGGTGAGTACCCCCACCCTACCCAACAACAACGAATTCATGTCGTAGCTAGAGGTACGTGATGGTAACATGAAACTAAACTTAAACTTGCAGGTAACTACCACATGAACATCACCCAAGCATGCAACATATGGCATGATGTAATTTCATGCTACTACTTTCATGGAAGAGTAATAAGCTAGTAGAATGCATGTTCCCTATCTATTTTGAAGATGTAGTCTAGATCAAAACATCACCATCACCCTAGCCATTCCTACATGTTTTATCGATAATTTGGCCTTTGATTAAAAAATTAATCTAGATCATTTGTTTGCTGCATGCTTCATTTTCTACTATACTAAAACTCTAGAAACTCCTTCTCCCCTCCTAGTTTCAATATTTTTTATCAACTCCACTTTTCTTTTTGTCCATTTTTATTTGCTCTATTTTTTTGGTCATACTACTACACATAGACACACAAACATAGTTTATTTCCAAGGTTTGCCATCAATGGTGATGTCATGATGAAATCCAAATGATCCTTCGCACAAACAAACAACCCTTAAAATTGTCTAAACAATTATTCTTCATTTCACTTATCCTTTGCATTAGGTTTCAAAGGTCCACAAGGATGTAAAAGATGAAAGGGGGTGGGCCATAGATATTGTATTGAAGTAGATCAAAAAAGGAAATGTGAGTAGTCACACATAGGCAGTACAAATGTAGGCGAGGAGATGGGGATGCTAAGATTGTATAGGAGTAGGGGCAAGAACAAGATGGATCAAGTACAAGCTAAAACATATGTGCAAGGTAACGAATGCAAAGTTAGAATCCAGTTTTTAGAAATTACTACCATTTTAGGGCTCGACGGTTTTCATGTTCGAAGTTGATGCGCCCTAGATTGAGGAAAAAGTACAAGATCATGCCAAAAAAAAACTTGAATTTGCAATAATACCAATCGTTTGAAGAAGTGGTGAAAAAATTGAATCTAAATTCCCCCATAGTGGATCCTTAAATCGCTTCTTTCAAATCCTCTAATTATATAATTTCTTGTATTGTGTCTTAAAGATTTTTGCATGATTGTAGCATGGCGGCCCTTATCAACCTCATTCAAATTACGTAAGTAAGTAAGTAGGTTAAAAATGCTTATAGTTTACAGTTTAAAGTTCAGGGTTTCATTAGATAATGTGTATATGCATGGCAAACCTTATAGTTTAACTGATATTAAAATGCCAACAGGTATCATAGCAAGATTCCAATATCATGATGACTTATATAGACCATCATGAAACATTTCTGCCCCCTCACTTGATGATTCACATCACATCTACTTTGCTTCATCCAATTTTTTCACTTGCACCTAGTTTGTCCTCACATTTCACACCTTGTCTATTTCATCAACCATGGACTATTCCTCAATCATTTATACATACATTAGGGGCTTATCCATCCCATAAGTAATGTCTGCATGTTCATTGTCTTAGTTTGGTAACTTATACAACAATAATATGTTTAACATGTCGCCAAACACCATACACTGCACATAGGCAATTGGATGAAAATCGTTCAAGGAATACCACACATGATGAAAAAGGCTTAATCCTTACTATAGTTCCTTTTTACCCTATATTTTGATCCCCATAAAAAATAATGAATTGAAAGTTGTCAAAAAAATTAAAAGGATTATATTTTAAACCATTACAATTCTAAATTGCATCATAATCATCCATAAATGTGTCTTTACATGGTAAAAAAGACTAGGTAAAAAAGACAAAAAAGGATGACATGTGATAAGATTTTGGTACACCTTAAAGAATTTGCAAACCAATCATCAGCTTCTGAGGTGCTAATGCCCTCAACATTACTGTCTTCTCCTCCTTTAGCTTGGACATGGATTGCATCATTAAATATCATCAATGTGTTCCATCTTGGTTTACCACACCCCCATTCATACCATCATATTCCATATGCTTTCTATGTTGAAGTTTAACATGCGTTGCACATCCCTTTAATTTGGTTGATTGTCAATCCATCCAACACAATAGCTTGACATGCATTTTTGCTCTTCCATTCCTATTGTTTATCTTTTCCATTAGAGAAAGGTGGTGAAAAAGGCCATTAAGAGAGTTGTGCCCGTTTGTTCAATACATGGCAACAAACGTAGAAACATTGGGAACATATGATTAAAGCATAAACATTGGCTTCCTAAAGATTTTCAGAAATGGCATCATATCTTATTACACTTCCATCAACACGATTGTGTTACACACAAGCACATGTTCATGTAGGGTAATGTGCTTGAATAGTGCATGCATTAGCCCCCAGCACTCATAGAGCCCCATCAACTGAGTCCATTGTGGCTCTTCACCATCTTCATCCATTGACTAAAGTTGACCTACCCCTTTTTGTTAATGATTTCCATTTAGAGACAAATCTTGTTTTGGATAGCAAAACATTTATTTTTCCTTTGACACGTTCACCACATCCTTCAAATATGGTGTATGAGCTTTTGCAAGATTACATTGTCCTTAATGACTCTACTAATGGTTTTTTTTTTTTTTAAATATGTGAACACATCATTCGTGGTCATGTTTTTCCATCAATATCACACTTGCTTATTGCATTGCAATTATTGGCTTTGTAGAAACAGACTAAAGGCGTTCGACCCATCGTGATTGGAAAGGTGATTTGTCAATTGGTTGCCCACACATTAACTATTCAATTCAAGGATACATTTGTAAAACATTTTAATCCACACCAGGTTGGGTTGGCAACACCAAGTGGGTGTGAAACAGTGGCTCATAGGGTTAAAGTTATGTTAGATCTACATCTAAAGTGGATGGTATTATAGGTGGATGTTCAAAACACATTTAATTCAGTATCTCGAATAGTTGTTTTTCAAAAGTTACAATCTTGCATTACCAACACCTTGGATCAACTTTTCCCATTTGTTCATTGATTTTACACATGCATCACAAATTTAACATTTCGCTACTTAAAAATGGAATTATGTAACATTAGTTCATTCATAACTTGTATGATTTACACATTAATATCCTACATTGAAAGCACAACACAAATTTATTGAAAGATGTGAAATCCATGTGACAATCGTTCATTCATAGGTTCGTACTTCATTTGTCAACACATTTATTTATGTGTTAGACATGTTTTCAATGCATGATATTTGTATGTAAAATGTATGAACCTATGAATGAATGAACTTCTCACAGTTTTCATTATAAATTCTTTACATGTTAATTGTGATTTGCCCATTTCCACTATTTCTCAAAGGCTTCTAAATGCAAGGATTTCATAGTCATTTCATCTGTGTCCGGTACATGATAAGGGATCCTTTGGGAGGAATGTTGTTTACACACTTTCATCTTCGTGTTTTTCGTCTTACTGCAACAACCCACCTTACTATGTTTTTCCCTCATTGGTGAATGATTCACACATAGTTGGTCCTACCTTGAATGTTGTACTTGTTTTTTTGCAATTATAAGAGGAGTTTACAACATTAGAACTTTCAATGTAGTCTATGAAATGTGTAGCCTAGTTTCCATAAGGGTTAAACCAATCTATATCACTTATTTTAGGTTTTCTTACACCTAAGTCCAATCTTTGTATTTTAAATGCTTAAGTGGGTTCTTTGCCATTTGTGGAGTTTGGCTTCGTATTATAAGTGTTTTAGGACGACTTCAACACAATTACTAACCTTTCTATGTTTATAGATCCTTAGGCAACTTTTGTGATGTTTTCATTTTGTTATGCCCAATGACCGAACTACCTACAACATACTGTATTTTCATCACTAGGTATCTTGCAACATTACATTAAGTTTGATGTTCATACCATAGTTATGTTGGAAAAGTTATTAGGTTCAAGATCTTTTGGCACCATAGTGGGCCATTTGGTTCGTCATCAAATCATTCTTCATGTTTTTTCAAGGGGCTTAGGCCTTCCTTCAATGGTCCAACATGTTGCCCTCACCTTTTTTGAATGTTGGGTTTTAATCACTCTTGCGCTAATCTTTCATTTCCAACAAGATGATCACCCTACTCTTTTTGATCTAGTGGCACATGTAAAAGCGAGTATTTATCCTTTTCAAGTAGCACTACAAGATACTTGTGTGACATTACGTAAGGTCATCCGATCACATGGCTTGCCTTTTGAGAGTCTAGTGGTGCAATCTAATCTTCAAATGCGGTTTTTTTTTATGGATTAACCACACAAGCAAAAATTTACTTCGTTTTTAGCAAACGTTCCTTCAGATGTTGTGCGAACACATCTTCACTCCTATATAATTCTAACAACAAGGGCTTGTTTATTAACTCATCCTAACACCTTTTCATTTTGTTTGTCTTCAACCCATTTCCTTACAATATTACGTATTTGTTTTGGTATACCACATCCTATGGTTGCACATCTTTCACAATGTTAGTGGGATCATACCATCGATGATTTGGGTATCCATTTGTTATGTTGCCCATGCAAAAGTGAACACATTACAACCCATGATATGCTTCAAAGTATTGTTGTAATTATCATGTCAAAAAATGGAACTCACGTACAAAGAAAAGTTTCCCACCTTTTCCCCCACCATACACAAAGACAAATGGATATCATCATCACTAGAAATGATTTTTGAACCTTGATTAGCGAATGTTATCATTACCAATCCAACTCATACAAATTTGGTGTAACATGTTTCGACGATGACATGCATGCAACAACAATTACTATTCAAGATAAGGCACAATCCTACATAGGGTGAATGCCAATAGATGATTTCATTCTCCTTGCCATATAGACCTATGGTTGTCTCCATCCTCATTTTGATTCCTTTTTTATTTCTTATGTACATGCTAGTATAACTCGCCATCAGCATACCTCCTTGGTACCTTTGATGTTTATATCTTATTATAGGTAACAAGTACCGATAGCCTTCCAACATGCGCAAGCCATCATGATTTTTCAACGAGTTGCCACATTCAATCACAATTCTTCATGTCTTCTACACATACCAGCTAACTAATTTGTGGCAAAGGATGCCCTTTTAACATTAGGTTTTCTACTTCATTATTGTTCTTTTGATTTTCTTTTCATGTGTTTACATTTGTGTTTGTATGCCTTGTACTTTTTGTGGATGGATTTCCATCCTTGTTTTTATATATACAAGGTTTTACTTAATTTCAAACAAGCAAGCTCCAACATCCTTGTCAAATATTTTGCATATTGTTTTTCACCAAGTCCACATTGCCAACTTGCCAAGTTGACTTCAATTTGCAAGTTGTGCAAATGCCCTTTAAACTATACAAAACCAAACATTTTCAAAGACTACCCATTGCCTAAAATTCATTCTTTGTTGTCCGAACATATATTTTTTTCAAAGGGTTGGGGACTTCAATTAGTCAACTATGCACATACATAGTGTATGTACATAGGCTACCTTCCCACATATAATCACCATCCATGTCAAGTTGAACCAATATTCAAAAGCTACCTAATGAAGGCCTCATACATTGCCTAGGTGGGTGGGTAGTTCAATGGGCAAGTAGGACAAGTGCCTACTTGTAGACAAGTAGCTTAGGTGGGTAAGTATGTGAGAAGGTGGGAAGGCAAGCAAGCACATAGGTATCATAATGAGGTATGTCATTTAGGAAAGTAGGTAACATAAGCAAGCATGTAGATAAGAAGGTAGGTAGCCTAGGTAGATATGTAGGTAGGTACCATAAGGAGTTCCATAGCCTAAAAGGGTGGGTAACGTAGGCAAGAAAATAGATAAAAAAGTTGGTACCTTAGGTAAGTATGTAGATAGGTACGTGAGTAGGTAGCTTAGATAGGCATGTAGGTAGGTGGGTAGACAACCTACATATGTAGGTCGATAGACAACCTAAATATGTGGGTGGGTATGTAATTTATGTAGGTAGGTAGTTAGGTAAGTACACAAAGGAGGTTGGTAAGTAGCTGGGTACATAGGTAACTGCCGAAGAAGTCAAAATATTCCTTATATTAGTACATTAATACTGCAAACCTTATCTGCATACAGACATGATTAAAAAACTCTCTAGAGCACGGTCTATGGAGGCCCAACAGGCAACCCACACAAAGTTAAGGAAGCGGACTGTAAAGTATCCAACAAAAGATATGCATTTTAGATCAGTGAGTCAGAATCAAAGGTGAAAAATAAATCCCAAGGTGGCCATTAGGTTGCAAAGTGGTGCGCATGAAGACAAAACATAGCAGATTTTGAGAAGCCACACAAGAAGCTAAAAAAGAAAATTGTAAAATATCCAACAAAAAGGTGGGCGTTTAGATCTGTAGGTCAAAATCAAAGTTGAAAAGTAAACTCCAAGATGCCCATTACAATGTTGGGCGGAAACTTAGGAAGTTCCTGAGACTAAGCAATACTTGCATATTGGAAAAAGGATAGGAATTTTATATTAGTGTGTCAAAGTCAAAGGTGAATATATTAAACTCAAAGGTGAATTTTTGCCGCAAACCCTGCAAAACTTGTGGTTTGATCTCTGGAACATCTTAGGGTTATCCATTCGGTTAGTTTCCCTTTCAATTTTGGCTAACTGTTCTAAAGTTCCTATCCTCTTTGGATATTTGACAGTCCCTTGTAACTTGAGGCTTGTTCACAGGAATTTCATAATTTTTCTCCTCATACTTGTAACTTGTGATCCTATTGGCTGAGAGTCAATAATTGGACCCATGGCCTTTAGATGAGGGTTCAAGACCAAAAATTGGCCAATTGAAGCTATAAAAAAAAGAGCTCAAAGGAGAGCTCCTGATTTGGAGAATGAAGGTGAAAGCTAGGGTCCAACTTGCTTCAAATCAATTTGCTTCAAATGAGTCCAAATTGGTTCCTAAGAATTTGAACCCTGGACCCCATCTGGTGGGCCTAAGTATCCAGATGGGCCAGGAATGTTAAATAGTAGTATGTCAAAGCCAAAGGCTAAAACTAAACATAAATCATGAACATTATGGTGCAAAGTCCACACATGTGCGGCTTGTGATCAGAAAAAATGTCAAATTCAAGTTGCAAACCTGCAGGAAGTTGCAATTTGAGATTCCACAAAGTATTCAAACACCATAGACAGACACCAACCAAAAAAGTCTTGTTAGTGAAAAGGAGACCCAACCTCAAGGTGCACATGATGGCAAAAGTATAAGGTAAGAAGCCCAATGCCAGGGGCTTTACTTGAATAAGGCCCATGCAAGACAGGGCCAACTGCGGGCCCAATTCAGGTAACACCCCATGGCTGAGTGCCATACTTAGCATAAAGACCAGCTCAAAAGTTTTCTTTCTTCCAAAAAATCAGAAAAAATATGCATCATGTTTCAGAAAACAGAATGCCCACTCTGGCAGGCATTAAAAATTTTGGAGGACCCACAAGCAGCAGAGGAAAAAGTCTGCTGAGTAAATTCCTTCAAATTACAGTGACAAAATCTCAGCAGGTCTTCAGGCCCGAGCTAACATCTACACCTCCATAGTCAATCCTAAGTGGTACTTATCCATATCAATTGTCTGAGGAGCAAACGAGGCCAGTGTTCTTAAGAAGAATGTAATCAGTTTTGGTGTCCTATTCTTGTACTTTTTAAAGTTTTTTTCTTAGGTGGAACAGGAACTTCACTTTGACCTAAAAGGAGTGCTGCCAAGCGAGAACAGAAAGTGCCCTAATAGTGAGGTCACTATTGGTTCACTACACCATGAACATGATTAACAAAGGAGATTAGGTAGGGAATGTAATCTATTCTTCAAAATGGAGGTGTTTTGTTTGTTTTGGTTCCTGTTTTGCAAGCTATGAATGTTTAATTAATGAATGTAGTATGGGAGTGCTAGCACTTGGTTTACTGTTAGTTCTTGGTGTTGTGTGGTGTGGGCAATTCATCTTATCATTGTTTTTGCTTTCTCTTAATGATGGATGTGGTAGTTGTTAAAGATTATTTGGTTAAGCAAATTCTGTTGAAGCAGGAGGTGTGAGGAGGAGAGAAGATTGAAGGAGGTAGTTTTTGATCCTCAACAATTTTGGGTTTTTTCAAGAAAGAGATGCTAAGTGTTCTTTATTTTCTTGTTCTTTCTGTGATTTTGCTCCAAGTAGAAGATTTTTCTCCCAAGCACATTATGTTTTTGTCAAGAATTAATTAGGTTTTTTGAAGGACTTTGGCTGCATCTCTAGAATTTGAGAGTCTCTAGACAAATTATTTAATGAAATCATAGGTGTGGTAGTGATGGAAGTGATGAAAGGTACTAAAGAATGTTTAAAGGAGTAGGGCATTGGCAAGTCATATCTACTGGAAATCTAATAATGTTTTATCACTAGCTTGTCTATGAATTGGGATGTTGAGAATGTTTGAGTGCGTGTTTTGTCATTTTTCAAAATCAAGAGTGTGTATGATTAGTGTCCTTAGTCCTATTGCAATTTGGGAAAATCCGTTTGGGAATTGGGATTAGAAACATCTTTGGGGAATGTCACATTTTGGAGATGTCTTGAGGAAAACAAATGTGGAGAAATTTTTGTGGAAATTGTGTCTAATTTTTTATTTTTGAATGGGGAAATATTATTATTAAAAATTGGGGTAGGGGATGTTGTACCCACCAGGCTTGATGACTCCAAGATGTGTAAAGAGAAAATTCCAAAGTGAGATTTCATCCATCACCATCCATCTCTTGATTAATTTGGATGTCACATGATTAGAAGGAAACAAGGATTCAATCATCTTTCTGATTAGTTATATTTGTTTTTTTTTAAAATATTTATAATCACATTGTTTTTTCCAAGCACGTCATCATGGTCTTTCTTGGTTTTGCATAGTGCTTATTTTTTTGTTATATCACTTGTAGTTCCACCAATTGCACTTGTTTTGCAATCTTGAGTGAGGATCACTCTAATGATGTGAATCAATTGTGGAAAACACTAGTTATGCCCAACACAACTTGTAAAACCCACTTGATAGAATGACATTATGCTTTACCAAGCTCCACATAGTTTTAGCTAGAACCAAGCTACTAGGGCCTAGTAGAGCCCATTTCAAGGTACATTTAAAGTAGGTGGTGCAAGTTATATTCCCCAATTATTTTAGCAAAACATTAAATTAGTGCAACTAGCTAGTTAAAATCTAAAACATTACAACTTAAGGTCTTTTATGGCATATTCTTAAATATAAAGTTGGACGAGGGATATTGAACTTAGTACTTCTAGAATGGATAGGCCTAGTTACTTATGGATGTAGATTAATTTGAAAACAATATATATTTTGTGTTCTCTAGCTTTATCTTTAGGAAACTCCCCCCCTTTGTCCCTTAGTTTTTTGGGTTGTTTGTAAGGCTTACTTGGGAGATCTAATTTTCAAAAGAAGATGTTAACACTATCTAAAGAGCTTTGTTCAGCACAAAAAATGGTCAATAATTCTTAACCCTGCACAAAACCACTTGGTTTTATCATAGGGTTGATTGCTTTGACCTTGCTTTTATTTATACAAATATATTAATGTTGTTCATAAGCAAAATCTATACTGTTGGTTAGTATGTTTATTGAAAGGTTTTGGTTTGAATTTGGTGGGGAATAACAAAACATGCAAAACAAAGAATTGCTTGGTGTGGTTATGTGTAAAAACATGTAAGGTGTAAAAGGACAAGTTTGAAAATGCACCAAATAGAGCTCGTTAAAACATATTTAACATATCACATTCTCTAGCACATACATAACTATTATTTAACACTAATCTATATCTAGTTTGTCATCATTGATTTTTTAGTCCATTTAATGTAGGGTAAAACCCAAGGTGGGGGCTACGGAATACTAAAAGAAATAGATAGGACATGACTCTAGGGTCAAGCCAAAATGACTAACCCTATTTCAAGATGCCAAAACATCATTCTAACCTTGGGCCAAAACATGTTTTTGCTTGAGATAAAACTTCTTGGCCTAGGTTTTAACACTAATCCAAAACACTGATCTTTGACTCACATTGTTCTTGTTTATATGGCCTAAGGTTACTTCACATTGGGCCCTAGGATATTTGATTTAACATGCTTGCAAAATAAGTGGCTCAGGGTGTTCATGGGGATCTTATGCTTATAAGTAAATATAAAACCCCTCCCCTTGTTAAGGAGTAGGTGTAAAAATACTCGCTTCATGATCTATATATGTTTAGGTTGGTGATAATGTTCCTTTCATGCTTTAAGATGGGTAAATCCCACAGATTAGTGACATTCCAAAATGCATGGATAAACTTTGTTATCACCTTGCTCTTGGCCCCTTATTTTGGGAATGCCCCTTACAAAATATAAAAAGATCCAAACTAGTATCTTGTGGCCTAGATGAATTCATTTGTCTTAGGGTTGAACCCTATGACATACATATAATAAAGTGTTGTCAAAAGGCAACAACCAGGGCTAAGGACATTGGTCCTTACACCTTAGGGTTTGAAGTCCTAGGACTTCACATTTGTGCAAGGCTAGAACTTCAAGGCCCAAACGGCTTAGAACGTGAGAACTTGAAGGCTGGTAGAAGTGTAAGACATTAGGGTACAAGGGATTGAGACATGAAATAATAAAATCCTATTAAGACATGAAGGCGCAAGGGGCTAAGACATGAAGGTTCAAGGGCCTAAAACATGAGAGCCTTACAGACATTAAGACTTTGAAAGGCTACATTATTTTACAAGTTGGGCCTTTCTTTTTGGTTGTGGAGTTTGTGAATAAGAATTTTATGTGTTGGGGAATGAGATGTGTGGAACTTCTAGGCCATCGGTGAGCAATGTCTTTTGATTTTTTTGGAAAAATTTTGCCAAATTTTGACCTGAAAAATATGATTTCAACCTATACAAAGGATTTTTAATTTTAAAAATGGCCCAAATTCGTCAGATTTTGAAGAAGAAAAATTCCAAATTTTCAGAATTTTATGATAAGTTCCAATGGGTAGCCAAAAATATAGAAGGATTCTGGGTTTTTTCTACTTTCATATCTAGTATGCAGCCAAATCTGGCTAAAGGCTCCTATGGATGATTCCCACTTCAGCTACATCACAAAATTGAAAAAAGAAACCCTGCTGGTGAGATATTCTAACAGACATCCCAAGTCAAGGATCCTAGGCCATTGTTAAAGGTCACGCAAATCCAAAAGTCCCTCTACTTTTTTTAAGAGAAATATTCACATTTACTCCAAATAAAGTAAGAAATTTCTGGAAATTTCTCTGCTTTTTGTTTATGTTTTGCTTTCATGCATGATCAGTCACCCAAGGATGCTGCTACGCATTTGGAAACGGGACTCTCATCTTTAAATCTTATCCATCCCCAAGTCTAATATTTGTACATGAAGATCAATCAGGATATCCGCACATGAGTCATCTTCACTTTCAGTTGGAGGTGGGAAACTCTGTCAGGTGGGTACCATGACTTCGAAAATATCCCTCAATTTTGGGTATTACAAACTTTTCCTAAATTACAAATGTACTCAGCAGTTTACGAGGGTGAAATTTAAGAAATTTTTTAAAAAAACTTTTGAACCTAAAGAGGGACTTCCCTTAACACAAAACCTGACAATCAAAAATGAAACTAATGGAATTTTATTTCATTGTGTCTAGCTATTGCATGTGTGAGCCCACAAACATTTAATGAAATCATTTCACAACCTAAAGTGTGTATCACAATTCTCTCTCTCTTCTATTCCATCTTTGTATTGCTGAAACATTAGTCCACAATTCATCTCAATCACATGATCTTCAAATCATGGTTCCAATTTCAAATTACATTCATCTTCCATCATCACTTTGTGTATGATCACACAAGTTGCAAGAATATGTGACACAAAGTGTCTCTGTCATTATTGACTAGGATTTTGCACTATGATAAACTGACTTACAAAATGCCAACACAATGTTTCACACCCTTTCCAAAAACCTCTTGAGCTTGAGCAAAATGCTTGTGCTTCTCCCCTTGAAGCTTATGGATCTTCTGTACAAAGCAACGTCATACTGGGTAAATGCCATCCACAAGCAAATACTAATGGAGTATATGTTGCCACACTTCAAATTCCAAACCTACATCAAGCCCATAGCAACCTCACACAACACACCAGAAATCAACAGACTAATATCTTGGATGTTTAAATCATTATTCTTGCCATGCAAACCAAATGACAATTTCATATCTATAGACTCTAGTCCATGATCACTTCCAATACCATTGGAGCGTGTTTCTCTTTGTCAAAAAAAAAGCCCTTGCCAAGCAATTGATTCATTCTTTCAACGGCAGTGCATACAATCCATGGTTATGAATATCCTTCACAAACCCATGCCATGATTATACACATTTGCTTCTCCAAACTGCCTCTTGGAGGCAACCAAAAATATTTTTCTTCAAAACTCTCTCTCACAACCCTCACAAATTGCTTCTAGGTTAGAATTGCAATGCTTTCTCCAAGGTGACATTACATTTGGGGAACACCCCACTTTTTTTTCTTTTTTCTTTTTCCATGTGATACCCAACAGATACCCTTCGAGTCTGGCAAGAAAACATGAAAAAGACAAAATACCCACTAGAGTGGGCTTTTAACTTTTCAAGAATGCCCCATCCTTTGGTGAAGAAAAAGTTCCACTTGGTAACATGTTCTACGAATACACTACAAAAATAATTCTGTGGGTGATTTATGATATTGGAATTTGGTACTGCAGGCAGCAGGACCTTTTCTCTTCAATGTTATATTATTTGTGCCAAACATATGTGTTAACTATCCTAATCCATGTGTAGGTTGGTACACTTAAGCAGCGGTGCTATTTGTTGTGGTGAAATTTTGCAACTCAGCCAAAACAAAACAAATCAAAAAATGAAAATTTTGTGCTTTTGAAGGAAAATTTTCAACATTTTTAAAAATAAAAATAACTAGATTAGCCACATTTAGATGTAGGCAATTCCTGGGTCACTACTCAAAGGAACACTTTTGTAAAAAAATGCTACAACTCACCCAGGACAGTTGCCACTGTATGCTAATTAATGCTGGCGATCCTTGCCAGTGTACCTGCTTGAGGAGATTGAAAAACAAAAAACCCTGGTTATCATGTGTGTAGGTTTGAAGATGGTTTTTCTTTCTGTCACATACTATACAGGACAGTTGCCACTGATGTTCTTGATGGGATTACAGGATGTGAAAAGTCTTGTATGCGGATGTTACTTCGCTCATAATGCTAACACTCGTAAGATCAAGTACTTTAAGAATACTGGAGATAGATGGAAATTTTAGTGTAATATCTTTTCCCAAAGATCTATTTCCAAAAAAACACCAGTCCCATGTTATGATAATATTTGACCTACCTGAGTTATTACAAATTGTGATAATTTCCTATCTTAATTAGGGTTTAAGGATCCAAAGGGCCCTGATTGAATTCAACTTTTTTCTTCACTAGGGGGCCAATGTTTGCACCCTGTCTACAAATCCAGTGCAACTCATGTGCAAAACTTTTCTGAAATCACCATATTTAAACAATAGGTTCCACATTGCCAAAATATACTTACTGCCACAGTGTAAGTCTCTTGCATTATAAATGGCTGACAAATTGTATTCTTCATCCCGCTCTAAAGGAGTAGGCAAAGCATCCCTCCCCTTTTCTAGCAGGGACCTTTGTGAATATAAGGTACCTTCCAATTACACTACAAAAATTCTCCTACCACTTTAACTGTGCCTTCCCAGGGCAGATGCTAGAGAGGTAAAACACATACTGATCTTAAAACCCATTGTTTCAGGGAGCAACACAAATACCCAAATGGGCAGCCATAATGACCAATTAAACAGTAAGCATTACCTTACATATCTGAAACAGAATCAAAAACTTCAATACATCCCTCTAAATTTGAGTAAATTTTGAAATGACTGTGAGGATGACCCAATCCACTTAGGTCAGTCAATAAACATCAAGTATAAACTCAGGGGATGCACCAGCCCTGCCCCCTGAAACTGAGACCAATGCATTTCTCAAAGTGTTCCAATGTTGTTGATGAATCGATGCAATGATTGTACAAAACAAATCCTGACTAGATACCCTTGGATACAGTTCAGCTGCCAAATGAAACAGAGCCTGAAATAACCAGGCTGTGTCCATGAGAAACTAAGTTTCAGATATTTTTCACTAGGTCTTTGAGGTGGTGGCCTGAAAATGGTGATCATGTCACATCAATCCTAATTGGTTCACAACCAACATTGCAATTGCATATTATCTCAGACCAGAGCAAGAATTTCAGCTGGAATCACAACATTAACCCATGCCTAATTACTGTACAACTTTGCTTGGCATATATACACATCTGTTTCAGTAGATAGGAAGCAGATGTCTGCCTTATGCACAGACACCAATTTTTTATACAAACCCTCCAAACCTAGGACTCTGCCATGACAGGCTGATGGGCTGTGGCAGCTGCAGTGCACTGATGTTGGCGAGCAGTTACTACATCAGCATAGTGATGCAGGCGGTGGGTGGCCATTGGAGAGAGCAAGAGTGGTGGTTGGAGAGGTAAAGATTCTGCCTCCACCACCAGGAAGTAAAAAAGTGCCACTGCCTTGGAATATGCTACAGCCGCATTTGTTGTATTGCCCATCAGCTCCTCCACCTACCCCAGTACCTTTCCTGTCAGATACATGCTACAAAAAGTTGTATCAACCTCTACAAAGCCAATGAGACTCACAGTAACCAATGTAGATAGTCAGAAAGGAGACTTACTGCCGCAGCTCTCCCCACTGCTAGTGCTGTTTGAAAAATGAGCTCCATCGCATCCGGCATCTCCACACTAGCTGCCATCCAGTCACCATTTTCCCTCCATCATCTTCAGGCCATAAGAACCTTATTCTATGTTGTGTCTAATCAACAGTAATTTTCAAACCCCTGGACTGTCCAAGTGAAGCATCTGAAATGTATTTCTCCAACAAGAATAGCCTGGAGCCAAGTTGTAGAAGTTACTCCTAAAATGCAGCTACAGGTGTTTGAGGCTACAAGTAAATCAGAAAGACTGCAAAAGCAAAGTGATGGAATAACCATCAACGGTATTGATATGTGATGCCAGAAACTCAGCACGCTCAACAGCAAATGCAAATTCCTGCTCCATCAGAGAGCAAGCATTTGCTGCTGAGATTTCATCATTGCCAGCCTCATTCAGGCTGAAGTTCCTCCCACCTTCACCAACAGCCTCTGCCCAGGCCTGGCACACCCGTAGAGCTTCCTTCCATATGGCTAAGCATACCAGTTGTAGTGAGAATGATTCCAAAGCTTGCCTTGCCTCCAACTGCACGCTTCCATCACGCCATATATTGGTTCCCGCTAGACGATAAAAGCTCCATTCCACCTTTTGCCTTCAGAACATAGACATGACATGGCCCTACCTTGGACTCTACACCTACATGCAGTGAGGTATAGCTGTGATGAAAGCACATTTGGGCATGGGAAACATCAAACCTTCTCATTGGCCAGCTCAGCGACAAGTCGGGCACATCGCTGTAAGGAGGATAGACGGTTAGATGGATGCAAGGAAGGTCCCTCTAAGGCATCTCCTGCAGAGTCCTGTGAGCTATGTAACAGGACTGAGCCATTGCTAGCTCCACTTCCAACCCCGCCCCCTGATCCTGTTGTGCCCATAAATGGACCACTTGCTGTTTTCTGAGACACTTTTCCTGGATACTGGCTTACACCCGAGGTACTCAGTGACATAGTGAGATTATCTGGAGCCGATACTAGCACATACTCTTGTTCTAATGTCTCAATTGAGTCCACCAACACCCCTGTTAAACATGTATACACCATATTCAGGGCACGAATCACTTTCAGGCAACACCAACCTGCAAACCAAAGACATCAAAAACTATGCTAGTGCCCAACACACAACAGCAATACACCTCTGTTGGAAGAGACTGGCTGGCCACAGCCATTGTCCACATCACACATCATTGCAATTTCCTCAGGTACTGGAGATTTACCCTTTGATTTGTCATCACAGTGGTCCCTGGAGCCAACACCCAATCTGGAGGGAGGTGAGGCACCCAGGGAGGCCCTGGACCTGCCAGTTGGAGGAAGCAGGAAGCTGCTGGATGGTGATGCCAAGAATAGCAGTGGCTTTGATGTTGATGCTGCACCCTCTACAACACCTTGCTGTTCATCATCCAGCAGAAATGGAAAGCAGTCCTCCTGGGAGTTCCCACTTGCTTCAGCAGTAGCTGCAGAGTTGCTGCTTGTTGGCTGCAAATCATGGCCTGTCACTGACTTGGGCCTGAAGGAAGAAATCAAATTGTCAGCAAGACTTTTGTAACGGCCAGCTCTCTGTTAGTCCCAGACACTCACAGAAAGATATGAACATGTTGAGCAGATGACTCTGTACCTTCAATGGATGCACAGAGGTGAAAAACTCACCGTAACGATTCCATGAAGTTGTGGTTGAAAAATTCCTCAAAAGACAAGCGTTCAACTGTGGAGCATCCACACAATATTACCAATCACCTCAACCATCCTGGCGACTGATGACTCCAGACAAAGGACTGAACTCTGACATCTCTTCATTGGAATACATAACCACGGAGAATTTAACCACCTATACCCCAGACTTCACAGCACAGCAGATGTACCTGGATTGCGGCGCAGTAATTTGCGACACATGTCAATGCCGTCAGGATGTAGTTGAGTCATCACTGACTCTGGGAAACGCACCTCATTTGTTTTCATGATATTTTGCAAGAGCTGGTACATAACAATGAACATAATACATGTCATTACATTGTCCCAATAAGCCTGTTGTTAGTCCTCCAGATAAAAGTCAGATGATCAACTGTTGTTATTGGGTAGGGACCCCTACAGTTCCTGAATATTATAGAATAAGAAAAGAAAAACAGCAAGCAATAAAACAAAGTGAAGATGATGGATGGGAAATGGAAAACCACCTGAACATGGTTGTTTCCACTAAAAGGAGGACGGCCTGTCACCAACTGATACAGAATGGCACCCACACTCCACAGATCTGCCTGAATTCATCCATAACAAGCCCATCCCATTACATGCCTTGTCAAAGACTGAACATTGAGCATTTCCCTACTCTGCATACCCAAATTCAAGGCAGCAGAAGCAGAACCCACACAAAGACAGTACCAAAGGGAATACCTTGGCATCATATTTCTGTGACTGCAATATCTCAGGAGCCATGTATAATGGTGACCCACACAGAGTTTCTGCCATACCCTGTGGCTGCAGTAACCTATCCACAGAGCCAGTCACGCCAACATCAAGTTACTGCCTGATGCCTAAAACTTCTCAAGTTATTTCAAAATCAACAAGAATGCTGAGGGGCAGTCCAAGGCAGATGACAGTGACATTACCATTAATGCATGTTTCCCTAATTCCCACTGGGCCAACCCCATCTGTTGAGAGATAAACTATAATCTTGTGAACAAACACTAAGTTCACATGTCAAGGAAATGGACTACACATTGCAAAAAAATGCCTGTAGAAAGCTCATACTAACATCCCCAACTGAATTGGCAATGAGTGAGGGAAAGGCACTGTAAGACACACAGAGAGCAAGAGACACCCTAGATTTCTGTTTGAAAAGAGCCACAGGAGGCAGCCTTCAGCACCTCTCCAAGATCTCTATACCCTAAACTCTCTGCTGGTTGTTACTCTGTCCGAACTGACACAAGGCACAGACCCTGGTCCCATGTTAACTAGCACAAAATCTACAACAAATGCATGCACATTCCCATCTTGACTAGCAGAAACTGTACAACAAACGCATGCACATTCCCATCTTAAGCAATGCATTTGGACAAGTCAAATGCTGGATTGAAAAAGCTGGAGCAGTATTGACCTGGCAAACCCAAAATCTGCAATCTTCAGCATAGCCTTACTGTCATTGGTAGATAGAAGGAGATTCTGCAAAACAGCCCAACTTTCCAAATGACCAATGCATAAAGAAGATGGCAGTGAGATTCAAGTCAAAAAAAGCAAACATTCTGACTAAAGGGGCTGAATTTGAGCTTGGCCTCAAATAAAAATAGCGGACAACTTGAGAGTTGCATTAACATAATTAGACTCAGGCCTCTAGTATATTAAGCCACAATCTCAATTCGCATATATATAACCCACCACTAATAGTATCTTGCATCCAGACCAGTTCAGTAGGTAAACCTGTTCTGACTAATTTCAATTAGAGGAAAGAGGAACAAGCACATTGCATTAACAGAGCACAAACCTAACCTGAGGCTTGAGGTCACGGTGTATCAAGTTGTTGTTGCGCAACACTTGAAGCCCAGCTCCTACAGAAATGATTATCCCCAAGAAGAATCTCATAAATGGAAACAACGTAAAGATCTCTCACCAGAAAGAGTACAGAAAAGAGACATGTGACCCAGTTCATCTTGAAAGCTTTGGATCCACACACCTGACTCACAAGTATTCAGCTAAATGGTATCTCAAAGAAGTAAATTACCCACTACTCACAGCAAGACCTTTAGTTCAACATGCCTTCTCATTCTCTGAAATGGTTGCAAATATGCATTGGACAGGTTAAAATGTGCTGCTTTCCTTGATAAGGTCACAACCCCCTACCTAACTGGCGCATAAAGTGCCGGGCGGTTGCTTCAGAAACCCTGCCATACCGCTGGATGTATGCTGCCAAATCACCTCCAGCACAATACTCCAACACAAGGTATATTCGATTTGGAGCCTTGCAAATACCATCATCAATTCCAACCCAACAGAGCACACATCAATTTCTCCTGCATATAAGTCTTTAGACTTATCAATATGATGCAAAGAACAACAGAGAAGCAACCTAGGACCTTTTCCTGCATGCATCCCAACAAAGGCAGACCTTCATAGAATAGCAGGAATCAAAAGTAAGCTTTGAACACCCCACAAAGGTAGACCAGCATCCAACAAAATTGTAATGAGATGCTGCAGAGCACAACAGTAAAGAATCCAAAACCAATGCAAACACTAGCTTCACATGATCAGATAAAGAGGTCAAAAATGGAACTGGCATATGGTCCATGCAGCTCTTTCTTTGTGCCCTCATCTGCATCCAGTAAGCATGCCAGATTTGCTCTTGACTACCATGACTAGTAGACTAGTTGCAGATGAGGCCTTGGCAGACAAATCCTGGATTTCCCAGAGAATAGAATCAGCAGACAATACCTCCACCAGAAACCCTGTGACTGCAGAATTTGACACCCCTTCAAACAGAAACCCTAACTCCAAAAGCTACACAGAGGAACAGCAGGAAATTCCTCCGTAATCTTACACATACACTGGCTGATGTCCTAGAAAACATCCACGAGCTCTAAATAATCCACAGCCTCACGGGATTCCTCATGAATTTCCTTTCAAATTTGCAACCCAAAGAAAGCCCCTTGACGGTGAAATAGAGACTATTAGGTTACTTCGTCATGTTTGTATCGAGCTTTCTGCTGCTCTCTTGCTAGGACATACGAAGTAGTTTATATGGGAAAATTGCGACAGTTGCACATAACCAGATGCATAAAATTCCAAACCCTATTCGTTTTTCCACAGCAAGGGAAGCAGAACCACGGGCTGCTGCTAACCTCAACAATGTCATGAAGACGGATGATGTTGGGGTGGTCGGTTCGACGTAGGATGGCTATCTCGGACCGCAAACTCTCCTGCAGCTTCTTGTTCAACCGCTCTGTGATGATCTCCTTGATAGCCACGTGAAATTCCAGCTGCTGCTTATGGTGCGCCTTCCAGACCACGGCAAACGAGCCCGCCCCGATCTGCTCCGTCACCACATAATCCCCAATCACCCGCGCACTCGACATGATTACACCATACAGCCTCTCTCTCTCTCTCTCTCTCTCTCTCTCTCTCCGTCACTACCTCTCCTCCGTCACTCAATTTTGGCCGCGTTTCTTTATCGTTTCTTTTGGTTCCAAGCTCAAAAAACTGGTTTTCTGCTTCTTTATAATTGATGCACAGTATGCCCAATGCTTTGTTTCTGCATCATGGAGCGCTTGCGAGCAGGAAACGCGAAGAGACCGTCGAGGCAAAAAAGCGTTTGGTCGACCCTGTGTTTTGTTTTCCCCATGCAACACGCCTCCAAAAGCCGACTGGCAAGGACGCCTGTGTCCGTCCTCCGGCCGTTTCAGGCGCCGCAATCGGCGAGCGACTTCGGCAGATCGGGGGGCCATGTGCGGCACCGTGAAACGTCTTGCGGTGATTACCGTTGATTTGGGAAATCCAAATCCCATCTTTCAATCGTGAACGTTAGAAGTTTTCCAGATTTAGGCCCCTCATTTCCTCAGCTAAAATCGTGTCGGCGACCGTCACTAAAAAGCGCAACAGTTAAGCACTAGGACGTAGGTTTTTTTTTTTTTGGGGGTTTTTTGTTAAGAGGGGCACCCAATCGCTGCTGACCGCAACAATGGAGTGTTTCTCACTCAAGGAATTTAGCTCATCTCTATCTATTAAGCAAAATAACCAAGTCTACCTTGTTTTATGTAGGGTAAAGCCCCAGGGCAGGGAAATTCCCAAAATAAGCCGGCCCCCCAAAGGCCCGGGGCTGGTTATTTTGGGAATGCCCCCGTCCAAGGGCCTTACCTGGCGTTAAAACTGTGGCAGTAATTCTGTTTAAACATTTACTGTGATACCCGGTGAGAACCAGGAAGGTACCCTCCACGTACCGCAGTTTCTAAAAACTAATTTTTATACCTGGTGGATATCCTTCTGGTACCCACCAGGTATGAGAGTTAAAAAAAAAGAAAAAAAAATTACCATGGGTTTTTCAAAAAATGACATGCCCATGCCCAAAATGTAAAGTGAAAGGAAAGCCCACAGACATACATCGTGAAGCTCATGAACGTGCATCCTAAAGCCCCCCATGAACGTACATCATTTAAAGCCCACTGATGTGCATCAACTTTCACAAAGCCTATTGGACTTTTTTTCTTATGTTGATACCCATCGGGTATCACAAGACGAAAAAATGAAATTCAAGCCAGTTTTTACTTTTTACACCACGTAAAGCCCTCAGGCTGAGGCTATTACCAAAATTTGGGCTCCCCTTGGCGCCTGCCTCAGGGGCCCTTATTCTGGTAAAGCCCCCACCCCACAGGCTTCAGTAAATCCTCAATTTTTTGAAAATTCAATATCAATTAGTACATCTTTACAGAAATGTTATTTTTTCAATTTTGTGATGTTGCTCAAGAGGTGATCATCCATATGAATATTTAACCAAATTTGAGGATATTCAAAATATGAAAGTAGAAAAATATTATGCACCCATTCATGTCATAGGCTATTGTGGTGATTTTTTTATGAATGTTTTTGGTTTTTTGACATTTCTTCTTTTTTTTTTTTAAACTTGGAATTTGTTACATATTTTCAATACATTTTTCACAAAATTGGTAGGTGCCAAAAAAATCGCTGGTTCACATTTGGGCCAATGGAAGGACTCTTTTGCTTCCCTCAAAACAAAATGTCCACTTGCAACATTTTTTCAGGGAGGGGTTGTCCGTGTTGAGTTTAGTACCATAGTCCACGTTTTGTTATCTTCTTGTGTGGGGTTGTCGGTGGACCACTTTCCTTACCTACATGGGTTACGATAGTCTCTTACTTACATGCCATCATACCTGGGTAGATTACTTCATGGTACCCCAAGGTGTTTTAGTACATAAGTACACAGATTTAAAAACCATGGTCCATTGGATGCCATACTACTTGGGCCCAAAGGTATTCCCTAAATAGATGTGAAAATTTAGTATCATAGTTCCATGGATGGCATCACACTTAGGTGGATTACTTGAGCCAAACGTGTTCACAAATAATTATAAGGAAGGCTTTTTCTTAAGGGATTACCTCATGCAAATGTGAGCTAGACAAGGGTGGAGCCCCAGTCTGACTCACCTCACGTAGCCCTCCCTTGCCTAAAGATTGTTCCTTGTTTGATCTGATTTGGATTGTTTCTAGATCATTCCAATCGGCCACAAGATCATAATCCATGTATGTAACCTGTTACACGTAGCAATTGTGCCTTGTAAATTAAACCTAGACAAAACCTCTCAGCTCAAAAGCTTTATGCACACACATACATCACTTGACTAGCATAGTCTTTTAGATGCCATCATACTTTGCTGGATTACTTGGGCCAAACCTATTCATTACCTATAAGAATTCACCAGCAATGTCCTTCAGATGTGCTGGATTACTTGTGCCAAACGTGTTCAGTAAGAACCAGAATTTACTAACAAAGTCCTTTAGATGGCACATCATAGTTGGGTTGGATTACATGGGCCCAAGCCCAACTTGGGTTCAAACCCCTAAAAGACGTAGCTTGCAAGGATTCGCTGGTGCAAAGAAAAGATCTTTTGGTCTGTCAGGTTGTTTCAAAAGATGGAGATCACGGGTTCATGGGCCCCGCCCCCTCCAACATTCACATTTGGTCTTCGTTTGGCTAAGTGTTGTTCTTTATAACAACAATTCTAGAAGTTCAAAGATTTGGATTATAGCCCACTCATGTTTATGCTTTATGACTTGTGCTCATTGTTTTATTGAGTTTTGATGCTTGAAAAGTTAGGAGAATGGTGAAGGAAACTACAAAAATCAAGGGAAAAGATAAGGAAAAGAAAGGACCTAGTTAGTGGATGTAAAGAATCAAACAAATTTAATTGTCTACGAAACTAAAAAGGAGTTGGGCAATAAAATAACAAATTCAATAAGGAGAAAGTGGAAGCAAAGTTGAAGGACATGAAAATGCCATTGCAAGAAGAACACAAACCATCAAGGATGCATTAGCCTACCTCGACTCCAATGGAGAAAGTTATGCAAATAGGACAATCTTTGTATAATCAAGGAGGTGGTGGAGGCAACAATGGACCTAATAAAATAAGGGGTTACCTAATAATGCAACCCTTGGAGTTGTTGATGTCATTGATTAAAACGCACATGTCAGCATGATGTGGTGCACGATTCTCTAAATAATCAGCACAATTGTTTTACATAGAAGTGCAAAGAAAAACACAAACTCATGTTAGTTCACAACTAGAAAAATCAAATTTTATCTTTTGTTACAAGGAGCAAATTTCGAACCTAACACCAAGTTGATGCAACAACTATTTTCCATTAGTTTACTTCTATGCACATACTACAATCTTTTTTATTTTAAACAAAAACAACCACCAACATTTGGCGAACCCTATCATAAAACCACATAGGTGCCAAGCAAGGATCTACTTTGATCCTCATGAAGTTCCATGGGGTTGTTTAGCATCTTCCATGCAAAGAGCTTCCGAATCAATACAACAAGACACACATCATATACATTTTTTTTTGGGTCAATGTGACTACTCAAAAAAACAAAGAAGATGGTCATAATTTTTCATAATGAGGAGTCAACTTTTTTAAATGAAATTTGAAGGATCAAAACATGTATGAATGAAATGGTTTTTGTATCATTGAAAAGATTTTATTAAGAGCTATAATGTGGTGGATTTGTAGTGCCAAAAAAAAAGGTGTCATTCTTAAGAGATATGGTTGTTTGAAGGTCAGGTTAAAAATGCACAAATGGTTATGCATCACTTGACATGCCATTTGGAAGGGCATGTTTAATTGAGGATTTTTCCATGGCAATATAATCCTATAATGATGGTCGAAAAATTAATGATGCAACATGTTCAAATCAAATACATTTTCCAAGAATTAAAAACACCCAAAGTCATGGATCAATTTTGGCAAATAGTTATCAATCACTTTATGTGCCATTTGGAAGGGCAAATATCGTTTGATTGAAGATTTTTCATGGAATTCATAATCCTATAAGGATGGTCAAAAGATAATGGTGCCACATGTTCATATCAAATGCATTTCTCAAGAATTAAAAGCATTAAAAATCATGAAACATTAGAAAAGGTTTTTTTTTTAATTGCCAAATTTATATATATGGTTCCAAAAGGCAACCAAAAATATATATACGAATGTTAAAAAAAAATTCATGTTTTGCTAATAACCAATTTTGACTAAATTGGCTTATGGATGATCACAACTTCAACTACACCACAAAATTGAAAAAACATATTGTACCTTGTTGAATGATCAAGGATAGGAATTTGATGTTAACAAAGTATGTGAACAATTTATTTTCTTGAGTTTTTCACTTTATCAGTTGAAAGTCCAATTTCCCAATGGTAACCTTATTCTCCTAAAGTTAATACAATTTACATTACAAATAAAAGGGTGTGATCACAATTGTTGGGCCAAAGTTAGTTTAACCCAATTTTGATTAGGAAGGGTAGGACAACTAAGGAAGTTTTAAGGTTAACCAAAAGGTCTAATGGGTTAAGTTAGTGCATATGGCCTTATCCCAATAAAACTAGATGGGTGGGTGGCCTAGTTAGGATAAAGGGAGGAGTAGGTTAGCTAGATTAGAATAAGGTTGAATGCGTTTTCCTTGTTTAGCCTAGCCAAACCTGCTAGATAAGGAGGTGTAGATGAGGGAGTGTGTTTCCTAGAAACTTTTAACAATTAAGGTTAAAGAAGGAAAGTGATGATGGTGTTTCCATGGAGCTATGAAAAGAGAGAGTTGTTGTTGACCTTTCTTCCTTCTTGCTAAATGCGCGAGACATGAAGGGGTGTGATGAAGGAAGAATGATGATGATGTTTGTAAGGATGGGGAGTGGTGCTTTGGGGCATCATGAGAGGTTGAAAGAGGTGGGGCAGGAAGGAAGTTGGAGTATCATGAAGAAACAAGCTTCTCAAGAAGCAATTTAGTCAACATACATCCTAGAAATTGGAGGTAAGATCCTCAAGTAGTGGGGTGGCAATTGCTCAAATGGATGTGCTCTCTATGTATGATGACTAGAAGCGAATGGGAGGAAATGAAGAAGAGGTACCTAAACTTGTTGCCAAAATAAGGAAATAGGAGTAGAAAAAAATTGATCTGCTTGGGGTTGTAGTTGGCCTAAGAGCAAAAAAAAGATGGGTTACCCTTTTGTAAAAACAAGAAAAATCATGAATTAGGGGCAAGTTGTCCCATAGAAAGAGTTTGTGAAAGGGATGTTTTATGTAAGGTAGAAGCTTTTGAGGTGTGGATAGTTGTAGAATTAGGAGGTGTGACAAAGGAAGGCCGTACGAAGGCCAATACTAGAAAATAGTTAGAAACAAGACTTGGGAATACTTGAACTATAAGCAATGCATTATACCCTTTTTCTTGAAGATGTGAAAATTATGTGTTCAAAAACTTGTTGGTTGCATGAAAATTGATGTTTGTGGGAGGGGTATGACTATATTAAGATTGTAGTTGATTAAATGAGTTGAAGGGGCTAGTAGAGAAAAACGAGTTTGTTATCCACAATAGATAGGAAAAAGGAATTATAATCAAAAAACTAAAAGAAAGATATTGATTAGAAGAAAAAATAAGGGTGTTGTCTGTAGTAAACAAGAAAAGGAAACTATAACTAAAAAAGAAGGAAAAGAGTTGCTAAAAGAATAAGGTGGCTTGGAATTAGTTGGAAATGTATTACGGCAAAACTAAGGAGTAGGGGAATAGAAGTTGAATGATAAGCTATGATTCCCCTCTTTGACAATATCCAAAAGGGTAAGGGGGAATGACCCAAGTTAAGGTGTTAATGATGCATTAACTTTGTGTTTAATAATAGTCAAACGAACCAAACAATGACAAAGGATTCAACCACAAATGGGCCCTATTTTAACATTTTGATTTTTTATAAAAAAGGATTTTTCAAAAGATTTTTTTTACAACATTTAAAAAAAAATATCAACAAGCCCCCAAATAAATTACATTATTTGTGTTAACTATTTTTGAATAAATATGAATTTTCTAAAAATTTACAAAATTTGCCAAATTATTTTGAAAAATGATCATAATTTCAAATCATGTTAAAATATGATAACTATTTTAAGCTTTAGTTTTTTATATCATAAGTCAAATCTTTGTTCATATGTCATACACATTATGACCCATTTACATCTAACAAATGACTCTTGAAATTTGAAATTTTTGAAATGATATTTTTAATTTTTAAAAATTTCAAGTACCACGTTTTTTCAATTATGAATGCTTTTCATATGTGGATGGTAGACTATTGTCATTTCAATTTTTTTCCCAACAAATTTTTTTTATTAAGAGAATCTTTAACTTAATGTTTTATAAAATTGATTTTGGGGTGTTCAAGTTCAAAAGTCCTTTATTGAAACCAAAGCTCAATTTGTTAAATTAAATGATTTTTTTTAATTCCTTAACATTCATATAAATCATTTAACAAAAATTTCCTTAATCAACATGACATTAAAATGACATGTCATAAATATGTTTTAAAAAATTGACAATTTTTTAATCGTTCGACATGGTTTTTGGTTCAATTGACTATGATCGCACCCAAAAATACATAAGGATTTCAATGACAAGTGAATAAATGAGCAAACTATATATATATATGATGCAAACTTTACTTACATATAAACAAAAATCTTTTTATAATAAGTTAAGATATGGTGTTAAAATTTGATATGAAGCTTTACAATTTAAACTACACTATAGATACCAAATTGTGTTTCAAAAAGTCATGTGGAAAAACCAAATAAAAAAAAATTCATGCAAAATGAAAGTTAATTAACACTTGATGCAAATATTGCCTAAGTGGATTTATTTTTTTAACATGTGAAATCTGAAACTTTTGAAACATTTTATAACATACAAACTTCCCCTTGTAACCCAACTTTTTAAACTTTGGAAAAGTTCTAAAATTTTACACATTTTTTTAGTTCATTTTGAAACTTATGAAACTTCTTAAACATGGGTGCAAATTTTTTAAGGTGTACCAAAATCTTGTCGTAATGTCACCTTTTTTCGTCTTTTTTACTTGATCATTTTTTACCATGTAAAGACACATTTATGAATGATTATGATGGAATCTAGAATTATAATAGTCTAAAATATAGTCATTTTGAAAATTTTGACAACTTTTGATTCATTATTTTTTATGAGGATCAGAATATAGGGTAAAAAAGGACTATAATAAATATTAGGCCCTTTTCGTCGTGTGTGGTACACCTTAAAGGATTTTCACCCACATGGCAAGATTAAATTTCATCAAATGAATGCAATGGATCACAACATTGCAAGAACTTGAAGTGTAAATTTAAAAATTAAATCAAGTGAAATTTTTTTTTAATTCATATATAAAACAACAAATGAATTTGAAATATTAAACTTATAAAAATCAAAAGAAAAAAAAACAAAAAACAAGTAGTGAAAAGAAAAACAATAAAAATTAGTACTCGCAAAGATGGACAAGTAATGAAGTTCAAAATTTTTAAAAAGATACAAATTTGAAATGGCAAAGTTATAACAATCAAAATAACAAATAACAAAAAGTAAGTAGTGAAAAAAATAAGCAATAAAAATTAATAAATAAAGATGAACAAACAATGAAGTTCACATAAAAAAATAACATACAAATTTGAAATACTAAACTTACAACAATCAAAATAAGAAATTAACAAAACAAGCAATAAAAATGAACAAATAAGAAACAACTCAACCACTTAATCAACAATCGTAACAAAAACATAAATTAGCAAGCAAAATAGCAAACAAGGAAAACAACAAATAAACCAAAAAATTTAGCAAAACTAACAAGATAAAGAACTTGCCAAGAAAATAACAAACAAACAAAGCCAAGAAAAAATAACAAACAATTAAAGAATCAAAAGTGAAACAATAAGTAAATAAAATCAACAAACAAATCAACATGGACAAAAAATTGAAATTTGAATTCTATAAACTTGAGTATTATGTTTCAACACCTTAATTACAATGTGGTACTCCAAACTTATATTTAAAAACCCACTTGAAGCATGGATCTTAAACATGTCAATGTTTCAAACATGACACCATATTTCATATGTTGGCATAACGCAACTATATTATCAAGTGCTTTAAGAATCATGGAGGTATTTCTAACTAGTCACTCAAATAACATCAGGGAAGGTATAATTACATGTTGTAGCACATTGTATCATCAACATATTGAATCCCTTAGCATGTTCAATTAAAATTTCAAGGTAAGTGCAAGTATTGCACATTTTGGTAAACATAATGTAGGTTTGTAAAATAAAGGAATATTATAAAATATGCAATGTTGATAAGTAATTTATGTTGATGATTACTACAAGTATTATGATGAATAAATATTTTTTCAAGGACTTCTTTAAAAACATTTCATTACAATATAACTTGCATCACAATGCCGTCTTTTACCATGTATTTGAGCTATGAAATCATTTGCAATGTTGACATTAAAGTGTCATTAAAAAATATCATCGTTTGATTCAAACACCTTTCAAACCACATGTTAAATTACATTACTATTATTATTATTTTTACCATGGATACCCTTAATATTGACCTTTTCATATTAAAGAAACCAATTTTATCATAACAACTAACCTTTAAACGATGAGGCAAACATTTACATCCATTTTTGAACTTTAAAATCACCGTTTTTTACAACCATTAGATAAAAACTCTCAAAGATCCTTGATCTTTACCTTAAATGATGAGATTGGGTAGGTTGTAAACAAGAAAAAAGCCATGGGACAAATTTGGATGGAATTTTATGGCAAACTATACAAGGTTCCAATAAAAACACAAGAAGTTGAATAATTAGGGGGTAGAATGTTAAGTTCAATGCCATAAAAGCTCATGGATCAAATGAAAAAAACTTTAGCTGCACATATTTCAAATAAACAATTAGAAGGAGTAGCTAAAACCTTGGCTAAGTATAAGACCTTGAAACTAGATGGGATCCTTGTAAAATTCTATCACAGCTTTTGATACCTAATTGGATCATATTTTTACAAGATGTTACAATGGACCATGGAAGAAGGGAAGTTACCTAATGGGGTCAACATTGGCCTCATCACCTTAATTTTCAAATTTGGAAATAGTGATAAGTTAAGTAACTAGCAACCTATCACTAAATTTAACTTACAAAATCATTGTAAAGGCCCTCCAACTTCAATTATAACCCCATTTGCTAAAGATTATAAACAATGACGAAACAACCTTTCTATCACTAAGATTCATTTTGGACAATGTGTTTTTACCACATGAAACAATTGATTGGGCAAAAAGATCCAACCAACCTTTGGTGTTATTGAAAATAAATTTTGCCAAGGCCTACAATAAGGTCAATTGGGTTTTATTTTATTTAATGCCATCGAAAGATTGAGGATGCCTTAAGAATTTGTCAACTTTGTTAGCCTTATAATAAAGGATGCAAAGGCAATAGTGTGTTTCAATGGGAACATTGCACCTTATTTCCATGTAAAGGTGTAAAGTGAGGCTACCCTTCAACACCTTATCTTTTTTTGATACTAAGGGAGATTTTTAATATGATGTTCAAGGAAGTAGTGAAAACAAGAAAGGTAAGAAGGATCAAGCTACCTAACTCAAACATCCAACACTATATTTTGATATGCAAATGACACAATAGTCATTGTGTTAGGGATGGAGGATAACTTTCATAATGTGATGGGCATCTTCAAGATCTCAAGGTTAGAACTCAACTAGGAAAAAATGTTATGTTTTGGTGCACCAAAAGGTAGCCCAAGCCTAATTCGGTTAACAAATTCACATGCTAATGGATTCCAAAAAAATAATTTTCTAAGTTTCTAGGTGTTCCTTTTGGAATCGACTTGGAGACAAAGGACATGGATGAGTTTCTTATAGATCATTTAAAAAAGAAATTGAAATATTAGTCTTTAGTCCACCTACCCCTTGTTGGTAAAACCTTTGTTGTAAATTTAATGTTAATGTCTTCATTGTGTTTTTTCATCTTTGTTTGGGGGATCAAAAAAGACTTTCAAATAAGGTAAGGTATTATTACATAACTTCTTATGGGGAGGTGGTGAACTCACCACAATAGCCAAAATTTGTTGGGATGATGTGTGTGCACCAAGGATGGTGGGTGGCCTAGGTATTTAGAATCCATGAAAGGTTTTGGTAGTTTAGTGGTTCATGCATTCCCTTGAACCTAGATATTCTAATTTGAATATTTGATTTAGGTACAAGTCGAAACATTGTTTTCCTTTAAAAAACAAAAGGTGGGCACCAAACATTCAATAGGTTTTTGTCCATAACCTTACCCAACTAGTGATTCCAATATATGGGGTAAAATAATGAAGGCTTCAAAGGTGATGGTTAAGAAGATGAGTTTTTCCCCCTTGTTGCTTACAAATTTTATTAAAAATGTTGACATTTGGTGGGATTTAAATTATAGAGGAAGCAACTTTGGAATTTCAATTTTATGGGCATAAAAATTACATAAAAATGGACTAAGGTGTATTGTAGACATGTGAAACTAGCACAAAAAAATTCTTACAATGGAAAACAACAAAAAGGTGAATCATAACCAAGTATAAACTTCATGATCCTTGTTAAGAAAAATGTAAAGTAACCATAAACTAAACATGAACATATTAAATTTTTAAATATTATTTATTTAAAAGGTTAATATGAGCACATCCTTTAAATTTATATCAATGATACTAAAAAATCACACATTTAAAATAGAATTAAGTAGATTTTTCAAAAATGCTAGTATAATTTCTTTTAGTTTGCAAGTTGTTTAAACAAACAAAATAAGCAAATAAATAGATGAAATATTGGATTTTTCTACTTTATTGGTTAATTCCATTTAACATTTACTTATGCATTTTCAATTTCCAAGGTAAAAGTAATAATATATCAAATTTTTAATGTAAAAGGTATTTTTGAACACAATTCCACAACTAATTGACTTATTTTTAATACAAATGTTTTTCAAACTTTGTATACAACATACTATAAATTCAATATTTAGCACCATGATGCTTTCACAATGATTGAAAAAGTTTTGATCCTACTTTCTTGCATTTATCTATAAAAATATGATTATAATTTTTCAAACTATTTGTTGTGTATAATTGATTGCACTTTCATGCAAAAGTCAAGTTTGCCTTTAATAGTGATGAAAAATGCTTATGGTAATGACAAATTGCAAACATACCTAATTGTTGGTCAATTGAACTTTTACAATAAAAAAACCATACAAACTTAAATGAATGGTTGGGTATATATGAAAACATTTTTAATGACTAACCATGATGCACGCGTAAACTCCTTGATAGACTCAATTGCGAATCTAAATTTGAAAACAATAGAAGGATAAGGAGTTGAGAACGTTCCTTAGTTCGTAACGCTTTGGGGGTAGAGGGGGGTGCTGGAGCTCTGGGATGGGGACTAGGAAAAGTATCAAACAATTCAATTATTCACATGGACTTGCACAAACCAAACAACAAGTTGGTTAGTGCATAGTTTTTGGTGCATGGACGAACCATGACCAAACACGAACTCATAAGTCTCATAAGACTCACCACAACTCGAACTTGGGGGAAGCCACCACCTCCTCCCTTATAGTATTCTTTGTGCTTGACCACAGGGCTAGCACCCAAATGTCATTTTGTCCCAGGACCCCTAAGTGGGAGTCCTAAAATTCCCAAAATTAGGATTCCCGCGACTTTGGACGTTCATAACTTTGTGTGCAAACCTTTGATTGAGGTGAGGTGTAAAGCAAAGTTGTATCCCTTGTTGAGAGCCTTCCAACGGTATGTGGCATGCCACCTAAACACAAGGAAATTGAGGCGATTTCTGATTTTTAGTGGTTGAAAGTCAAATTGGCAATTTGAGTGATGGCCTTTTTCTTGGCCATAACTTGTGTTTTAAGTACTCAAATGGGGCATGTAATCCCATTTTAAACATCTACGTTCCAAGAGCTTTTCAATGATATAACAAACTCTCCAACCCAATGAGTTTTGACCCCTGCAATTGCCCTTTGAAAATTTGGAAGTCCATTTGGACTCCAATTCCCAAAGTGGGAGTTCATTTGGGAATGTGGGGGTTCATTCCTTTAGACTTTCTTGCACTCATGGGAACATGAAATGTGACTCTTGGCTCACTTTTGGCCTGCAATTTTGTAAGTCTTTGCCTTGGTCGCGAACCCAAGGCTAAGGTTGCGACAAACCAAGTGTAGTCTTCTACAACATTTAAGGGTTCATACCCATTTGCAAAAAACATATAAAAACATTTGACATACCCAAGGAAGTCCATGTGTTTGTAGTGGGCAAGTGATGCACCCCCAAACTCTTTAATAGACTCAACTATGAATCCAAGGTGAAAACAACGGAAATACAAGGAGTTGGGGTACGCTCCCTGGCTTGTAGCAATTCGAGGGTAAAGGGGCATGCTAAAGCTCTAGGATGGGATTAAGACGAATGACAACTACATCAATTATTTACATGAACATGTATAAACTAAAAAACAAGTTGGTTAGTGCATAGTTGGAGCACCTTTGGTGCACAAATGTCACAACCCTAACCTTGGGCTCGTGATCAAGGCAAGGGCTTGCAAGGTTGCGAGCATTCACATTCCCAAAGGAGTTTCCACTTTGGGAGTTAGAATCCCAGTGGACTCCCAAATGTTCAGAGAGTAATTGTAAGGGTCAAAACCCAATGGATCGAAAAGTTCTTTATACCATTGGAAAGCTATTGAGACGTAGATGTCTAAAATGGGCTTGCATCACCAATTTGGGCATAAAAAACACAAGTTATGGCCAAAAGAAAGGTCGGGAGCCAAATTGGCAGTTTGACTCCCGACCACTAAAAGTCAAGAATCACCTCGATTTTCTTGTGTGCAAGTCACGTGCGAGATACTGTTGAAAAGCTATCGACGAGGGCTATAACTTTGTTTTAGACCTCATTTCAATTGGAGGTCTACACACAAAGTTATGGGGCCCCAAAGTTGTGGGAGACCCAATTTTGGCAATTTCAGGACTCCCACTTAGGAGTCCCGGGACAAAAAGCCATTTGGATGTGGGCCTCGTGGAGAGGCACAGAGTATGATATAAGGGGGAAGGTGGTGGCTTCCCCCAAGTTTGGGCCATGGTGAGTTTTATGAATCCAAGTTTGCCCATGGCTCGTCCTAGCACCAAAAGTGTTCCAATTATGCGCTAACCACCTCGTGTTCATTTTGTGCAAGCCTGTGTGAGTAGTTGATGCTTTTCACTCTTCCTAATCCCATCCCGGAGCTCTAGCATGCCCTTCTACCCCTCAAAGTGCTGTGAGCCAAGGAGTGTGCTTCGACTTTTTGCTTTTCTGATGTTTTCAATTTGGACTCACATTTGAGTCTAGTAAAGAACTTGGGATGCATCAACAGACAAGCCTTGGGCAAACACGGACTCATAAAATTCACCATGGCCCGAACTTGGGGGAAACCACTACCTTCCCCCTTACAGTATTCTTTGTGCCTGGCCATGGGGCCAACACCCAAACGTCATTTTGTCCCGGGACTCCCAAGTTGGAAGTCCTGAAATTCCCAAAATTCCCAACATTCAAACTCCCGCAACTTTGGAGGCCCATACTTTGGAGATTTTCAATGGTATATGAAACTTTTCAATCCAATGAATTTTGATCCTTGTAATTGCCCTCTGAAAATTTGAAAGTCCATTGGGACTCCAACTCCCAAAGTGGGAGCTCATTTGGGAATGTGGGGGTTCATTCCTTCACACTTTTTTACACTTTAAGGATCATGAAATGTGACTCCCGGGCTTCACCTGTGGTCGTGCCTTTGTAAGCCCTTACCTTGGTCACGAGCCCAAGGTTAAAGTTGTAACAATAAAATTTTGAGGATATTATAATAGACCCAATTTACATTACAATGCAAGGTAAGGTTTAGAGCATGCAAGTGGTGGGAATTATAAAATGTTCCAATAGACCACCTTTCATGTTCTTCAATGGGATTATTGTTAAATTAAATTTCAACCCAAAATGTTAGGAATGGGGGTCACATGTGCATGTAGATCAAAAGTAGGTTTAGGACTGAAAATCGTATGTTTATTACATAACTATGAAAATATATGTTCTTGTTTGCACAAATGTTCTCTCACCTTTTTATTTTCTATGTATAATTAATATGCCACACCATTTTTTTACTATGGACTTCACACACACATAAATTATGCCATAAAATTTGCACTCACATAACAACTTATTTTCATCAAGTGAAAGTGTTTTGAAAGGTCACAAACACTCACTTATATATTAACCAAAAGGAAACTGAACAAGAAATTTCTTAAAATCTACACATTACATGGTTCACCATGTGATTCAACATGCGCATTCATGTGATAAAAACTATTCCACATAAATTATCATGTGTGAATCCATGCACAATAATGTGGCAAGACTTTTCCACATGAATTACCATGTCAAAGTCATGCACATTAATTGAAATTATGACCAAACCATAATTATATTATGAAATCCAACCACTAAGTAAATTACCAAATTGGCACTAAGATTCATCCAAAGGAAGTTTCATCATTGTGGCAATGAGTAAGGTTGTTACTTTTAGCTCAATGGGTAAGAAGGCCTCCATCCCATAATTTGAACGAAAAGGTGAATACCATGTGGCAATTTTGTATGTGATGTTGTAAACCCACATAACATGGTGGATTTTGAGATCCTAATCACAAATGTTTACATGAACTTTAGCCTTTTTTACAAGTATGGGTCATAATGTCCTATTGGTCTTTTTTATTAAGCCATTGGTGTTAAGCTTATACATAGTGTTAAACCTATGTTTCATTGCAAGGTGTGTTAACAAAATTTTCACAACCTCATTCAAAAATCGAGGACCATTATTAAAAACAATTTGAATGATGTCCCAAATTGGGTAAAAATTTGTTCATACAAAAATCATGTTATTTTTTATTTCAATGAGGACTTTAAGGCATGTACTTTTGTAAACTTTGTGAGGTAGTTTATGGCAACCACAATGAATCAATGCCTTCTCCTAGTCGCTAGCAATGGCCCCATTAAATCAACTCCCCATTTTTCAAAAGGTTCCAAAGGTGAAAAGGGATGTAAAGGGCCATTCATAATAGACCTTTGTGCATAAACTTGACATACATCATAACTTTTGCAATAATCATGGGAATCCTTGAAGAGGGTAGGCTAGTAATAACTTGCTTGCAAAAAATTTCTATTATGATTTGTTTTGCAAAGTGGCCTCTATAAAACCCATCATGAAATTCATATGAAAGATGTGAGGTTTCACCCTTTCCAATGGCTTGTTGCAAAACACCATCCCTTCTTTGGAAGTAAAAGTAATCCCCTATTATCGAATAATTTTGACTCTTGTGCACAATTTGTGTTCACACCACCTTTGTGGTTCCACCTAAAAACCTCATGCCATCTAAATATTAAATGATTTTTCGATATATCTTAAGCGCCTCTTTTACATTAATGGTCATTATTATTACATCTAGAAAGTCATCATCCTCTAAAAGATCACCCACTCCTTCATATGCCTTTGTAAGGCTATCAACATTGCCATGTGGGTGAAAATCATTTAAAGTGTACCACATAGGACGAAAAAGGCCTATTTTTTATTGCAATCCATTTTCACCTTATATTTTGATCCCCATAAAAAAAATAAAAATCAAAAGTTGTCAAAATTTTTAGAAGGACTATATTTAAATTACTACAATTCTAGATTCCATCATAATCATCCACAAATGTGTCTTTACATGATAAAAAAATATTAGGTTAAAAAGATAGAAAAGGTTGATGTTGTGACAAGATTTTGGTACACTTTAAAAAAATTGCACCCATGTTGCCTTCCTAGGTGATGGACAATGTCAAAGTCAAATTCTTCTATTAACAACAACCATTTAACAAGTCGACCACTTGGGTTGAATTTAGTAACCAAGTAGGTTAAAACCTTGTGATCTGTCATAATTTTGGCCTTATAACCCAACAAGTAATGGTAAAACTTTTTAAGAGAGAAAATAACTAAATGACCTTTTTATTTAATCATAGTATAATTTTTCTATGTTAAAGTTAATTGTGTGCTAGCAAAATGAATGGGATGGTCATGCTCATTTTCGTCCAATTGGGATATTGTGTTCCCCATCGTTTCTCCAAATGCATCACAATATACTAAAAATGGTATGTTCCAATCTAGAGTTTGAAAAATTGGTGCAACTTGAAGAGTTAATTTGAATTGTTCAAATGCATGCTTTGACATTTCATCCTCCATTGGTGTAGGTGTATCTTCTTGTAAAATTGTGTCAAAATACATGCTTTAGCTACAAACATGTGTATGAATTTTTGATAAAACCCACCATCCCCCAAAAACCTTGGAAGGCTTTCTTTGTGATGGGGAAGGGAAGCTTTGAAATCTTATCGAACTTTTTGGGATCTATGATTACCCCATCCTTTGACACAATGTGTCTGACCATCTTCTCTTCTAAAAAACTAATTGTGGTTTTCTCAAGGTTCAAAATCACTCTTAGACCATCTAGCGTTGAAAGACTAACTCAAATTTGAGAAGGCCAGAAGCTTTCTCACTATAAACTCCAAAGTCATCAATGAAAATTCATAGAAAAAGGGTAACAATGGTTCGAATTTTTTTTCATCAAATGTTAAAATGCCTCTGGAACATTATACAAACCAAAGGGCATTATTATGTAACAAAATGTTCCCCATGGTGTGGTGAATGTGGTCTTCAATTGATCATTTGGAACAATTTTCATTTGGTGGTAGCCTTTGTACCCATTTCCAAATGTGTACATTTTATGCTTTACTACCTTTTCCAAATTTTTTTCACAAAATGACAAAGGGTTTCGGTCTTCTTTAAATACCTTGTTTAAAAATTTGTAATTGACACATACCTTTAGATTGCCATTTCTCTTTAACACCAATACCACAAGAGAAACCCATTCAATTATCTCCACATGTCTAATGAACCTTACCTCCAACAACTTGTCAAGTTCTTCTTTCACCATTACAATGTATCTTGGATTCCACCTCCTTTGCTTAGTTTTAACTGGTTTGGCATTTGGTAACAACTTAATTTTGTGTTGTTCCATGGTAACCTCCTCAAGGTCCTTATAGCTAAAAGCAAACATATGGATATATTTACGTAATAAATCTTCATATTGTCTTTTTTCCTCATGGCAAAGGTCTGGTCCCAATTGAATCTTGTTCACATGTTCCACAATTTTTCTTTCTATCAACACATGTGGAGTTGATTAATAATTATCCCTTTGAATTCCTTGATCTACTTAAGACAAAGCTCCAACCTTGGGGATTGTTTCCAAAGCATATAACCCCACTTCCTTTTCATTGGAATCATCTATGTAAATCCCTTCAGAACTAAAGTTTTGGTTTATTTTTTTATTCATCATCATATTCATTTGTTCTTCAAGAATTCTTCACAAAATTTGTAAATGGAACTTTCTATCAGTTAGGATGAACTCTAATGGTTATGTATCCTTCACCCTAATAGCTCTTTACATGTGATTTTATTAACGATGGTTTATTTCATATCATTGGGTAAGCCCCATTTTCCTCCAGTATCACATGGAAATCCACAATGGTGGAAACCTTCATTATAGTGATGGCAACACTACTAATTACTCTTTTTATTTTAACAACCCATTTGTTAGCCATTTTTAGGGTTACTAAAGCCGATCTATTAATTTTCAACCTTCAATACCTCATTTTAGGAATTGTCATCACATTGACTCCTCCCCTCCATCCATCAACATTCCACATAACATTGATCCATTACATTGCACATCAATGATTAGATCACATTCATGCTCAGCTGCTATGGCATTCAAAGGTGTGGGTACCTTTGAAACTTTAAATGTTAATGAACCTTTCCTTAATTCCCTTTGAACTAATGGCACCATTACCACCAATTATCTAATGGTGATGTCTACCTTCTATGATCCCACATCCTTCACTACTGAATAAGGACTAGAATTTTAAAAATTGGAAAGTCTTAGAATCCAAACCTTTGTTTTCAATTTTGTTTTTCTTTTGATGCTCTCACCATTTCCTTGAACTTCTTGACGTTTATGTTAGGATGAGTAGTGTCTTCCATTGGTTGTTTAGTTTGGGCCATGACATCAACCACATCTTGAGGAATTTTGAAGCTTTTTTTCCAAACCCATCAAAGCCTTTTTTCGCCCTTCATTCATCGACTCAATTAAATGTACTTAAGTTTTGCCTTTCTTTTCTCCAAAAAACCTTTGAGTAGAAGAATTCACATTTTTTCTAGTAAGCAAATTTGGACTTTTTTTGAATAATGTCCCATCTTTTGACATTTGTAATATTGAATTATTGACAAGTCCTCTTCCAAGTTTCTATTCTTATTAGCCTTTAATTGTAGTAGATGGAGGTTTAACTAGTTCATTAGATTTATCATTTGCTCCATGGCCAATTCCATGCAAAAATTCAATTTTGGATGCTTTTGTGGTTGTAATTCAGTCAAGAATTATACTGCTTTTGCCATGGATTGCACAATTAGTCACGAAACTTCTTCCATGTTTTCCTCTTTTTTTTCAGCCACCTCCATTGATTCATTAAACATCTTCACTTATTCATATTTCATTTGTCGTCGCAGCTCCGACAACAAACTAATGGTGAAATGCTCTAGCACCAATGCATTAATTCCAACAAAAATTAGATCAAGTCCTTCATGGCTTTATGCCCTAAAACACCTCTGAAGTTTATTTTATAATGTCATTGTTTTCTCCTTGTACTTTTTCACTTAATTCAAGTATTAAGTTTTGGTAAACATTCTTCATAGGAAATTCATAGGGGCTTTAGTTATGTCATTTCATAATCCCTTCAATGTCTTTATATGTTGCTCAAACCAATGTGATGCTATACCTTTTAAGAATTTAAGAAAGAAATTAAACCATTTTATAACTATTTTAAGCCCAGTACCAATACAAGCTCTCTTCTATTCCTTTAAAAATACTTCAAGGTTTTCATCCTTTTTTCCCTTAACAACTAGAATAACCATGTTGATTATTTTTTTCATTTTTTTTTTAAAAGATAAAAAACACACAAAATTTATTAATTCCTTTTAATTAATTATCATTTAGCTTTCAAAATCTCTTTTCATGAATCAGAAAACTTCCAATGGCTCAAATTGCATTCGTAATAAAATTTTTCTTATCCTCTCAGTGTAACTCTCTAAAAAGACCAAACATTTCTAACCCTATAATTATCTTATTTAAATGCTTAAATTGAAAGATAACATGTACAAAATCACGACCATCATGAGTATCACTGACACCTCCATTCCACATGACATAAAAATTATTGGTTATGGCATAATCTAGAATTGCATCCTTCTTGTTAAGCCAAATGAATAAATGTTGTCCTGGTGGGATCACCCTTTGGTGCTGTTTCGCAAGTTCAGGTTCAGGTTGAAATTTAGATTATTCCCATCATCTATGTAATTATGATGCTAGCACTCTTGGTTCACCTATAATTTTAGGCTTTTTAATAGGTCTTTCAACAAGTCTTTCAATAGGTGAACTTAGCCTAATAATTCTTAATGTTAGTGATGGGGTTTGTTGCCTATTTTCTAGAAACTATGTGCCAAGGGAATCAAAAGCCTCTCTTAATGTTGACATTAATGTTTTATTTAAAACAATAATCTTAGAAATAAAACATATATTTATTTTCTTTCTTTTTAAAAACCTATAACATTTTTTACATTAGAAACAAAAAACTTTCAAAGTTTCAACAAGGTCCAACAAGTGTGAACTTATTTATGAATGCCTACTATTCTTTGCAAATTTTGTATCTACATTCTCTTGTATGGCTTAACATGCACCATTTTCTTTCCTTTTTTTGAATGTAGCTTTTCTTTGCGAGACTTTTCAAATTCCAACAAATTTAACTCTAGTTTGTGTTTAGGATTACACATCAAATCCAAAAGTAAACTTGGGGTCAAATATAATGGTTCATGTTTATGGTCTTCATGATCCTACTTTATGCATTTAATTATGCACCAAATTCGGCTTAACTTGCCTCTCGTAATTTCCATTGCTATAAGTTGAATATCCTTAACCCATGTTGTCACTTTTGTCCATGATTCGGGAATAAACAAGTCACCTTACATTTAACATTTTAAAACAAAACAAATAGTTTGTTCTTTTTTACCAAAATTTTGACAACATAACTAAGTTTCACAACATGAAGAACATAGATTCGGGTCTTGATTACAAAACCAAAAGATGTAGAATAAAAAATGGGTTTAGGATTGAAACTATGTATGTTTATTACATAGTTATGGAAATTTATGTTCTTGTTTGCACAAATATTCTCTCACCTTTTTATTTTTATGTATAATTAGTGTGCCATGCCATTCTCCTACCATGGATTTCACACATAGGTTCATTCATCGTTGGGGTAACAAAAAACATAAAAAAAACTTAAGGACTTTTTAAACCCATTTTTTACAAATAACATATACATGAAACAAATTTACATGAGAAAAACTAAATAATCCAATATAAAATAATTCATGTGTTAATGGTGATTTGTCACATTCATACATAATTATGTATGAATATTTTGGTTTAATGCCAAAAACACAGAAAATCTTAGAAAATCCCAAAATGAGTTCTAATGGACAACCAAACATGTTTTTTGGCAAGATTATTTCCTGCACATGTGATTTGCATTTAAAGAAAAATATTTTGAATCCATTAAACATAATTGTTTTATCAAATGGTTTAAAAAATGATCCCTTTGCCTTGCAACCCTTTCCTTTAAAATTTCAAAACTTTGAAATTTTTGTTTGATTTGGTTTTTCATCAAGTTCATCCAATGAACATGTACTTTCATGAAAGGGGGCATGCTTTTGTTGTATAAATTTTTTGAAATCAATTGTATGGCTTTATGCATTCCTTTTGATTCCTTTTTAAAAAATGTACTTTAAACACTTGATTATTTTAGTTTACAAGACTCAAAATGACATTTACATAGGATCCAAATTATCTAAAATATTTTTATTAATTTAAAAAAACATCATTTTATCTATTGGCATACAACAATCCACTACAATTAAGTAATGTAAAATAAACAAAAATCCAAAATTGTCCTTTGTAGTCCTTTTTAAGTTAGACATTCTTTTTTGGTACCCAAATCATGAATGAACCCACACACATAAACTATGTCAAAACTTTTCAAGACTAAAATCTTAAATCCCTTCAGAATTCTATTCCATAAAACTTTGCACTCATACAACAACTTGTTTTCATTAAGTGGAGGTGTTTCCAAAGGTCATAAACACCCATTTATATTTTAACCAAAAAGGAATTAAATAAGAAATTTCGTAAAGTCTATGCATCACATGGCTCCCAATGTGATTCAACAAGCACATTAATGTGACAAAGATTTTTCACATGAATTATCATATGTGAATCAATGCACATTAATGTGACAAAGACTTTTTACATGAATTATTATGTGTGAATCAATAAACATTAATGTTGCAAACATTTTTCACATGAATTATCATGTGTGAATCAATACACATTAATGTGACAAAAAAATTTCACATGAATTATTATGTGAAAATCATGCACATTAATTAATATTATGACCAAACCATAATTATATTGTGAAATCCAAGCACCAAGTAAATTACCAAACTTAACCCATAGGTAATTACATAAGTAATAATTTAATTACATCAAGTTACATGCCCTCATGGAATACATGGTTAAGATAGGGAAGAACCTAATCAATGATTGGTAGACTTTAACCAAGACGATACCAAAGAAATGGAACCCAATCCACTCTCAAGATCTCAAACCAAATTGGCACGATCTTTGGTTGAAAATCAGAACAAAAAAAATGCATGATTCATTTGGCCCCTATGGCAAAAAAACCTCTTATAATCAACAAATGGAAAGCAAAGGCAAATCCAAGGATTGAGGTAAATCGCTATCGTGCAATCAAAACACATCAAAAACCATTTAAAACATATTTTGAAAATGTGAGAAAATGTGAAAGGCTTGGTTATGGGCATTCACATTTTTGCATCAATTGAGATTTCCCCCAACATAAAAAAGCAATGGAAAGGCCTATTCATGGAACATTACCTATCCAACAAGACGTTCTTGAAGAAAGTAAAATGTTGTTGGTCAACATGGACATTACTCTATGGGGTTATTATTTGGTTGGATAGAGAGGAATCACCTATGTTTCAACAATCATAGATGGCTTGATAAGAAACAAAATAAATGTATTGTAACCTAGGGTCAACAATTTTCTTAATTTTCAAAAAATGATTTTTTTTTTAAAATCGAAATTAAAATCTTTCTCTCATCTATTATAATATTCTAATATGAAGAATGACATTATTTTAGAGTGTCGCCTATGATAATTATGATGATTTTCAACATGTCAACATTATTTTTACAAATTTTCATTTCATTATTTTGTGGATTATTTAATAACAAAACAAACCTTAGGGTAAGGTATTTGGGAGGGCCTAGTGGATTATGGTAGGCTAGAGTGGGCTATGACCTTGAATGAGATTGCAAGGTCACCCACTACTTAGCAAGCCTTCCTTAAGGAATTGAATGAGACTTGGTGCGCACGTCATGCTATTTGTGCTAGAGATGGCCATAAAGTTCAGTGGTCTTCCCACATGCCTAGAAAATGTGACTTTTATTGGTAGAGATGATTGTCGGCTGGCCAGGGTTTGCCCCCCTGGTGGGCTTTGTATTCCTTTCCTCTTTGCAATGGAATCTGTCCATTCGTGTTTTAAAATTTCAAAAAATAAAGTCACCACAAGTTTGAAAAAAAAACTCTATTTCCAAAAACATTAGGCTCCAGAATCAGATCAGGGGTTTTTAAGGTAGGGGGATTGGCAAGCCTCCAAAAGAGGACTTAGCCAAATTTGGCTACAGGACAGAGAGCAAAGAGGAAATGTTTGGAAATGTCCCTGTAATCTAGGGGACCTCATAGAAGCTCTGGTCTAAATCTGGTGAATTGAGCTTTTGTCTCCACCAAATGTGGTGACTTTGTGCAGTTTTTTCCCAAAAAAAACTCCTTAGTAGGATTCAAAGCCCCACTCCTTTTGTTGTTAACAAGTGATGAAATTTGGCCCAAAAAAACTGCTCTAGATGTCTCATGAAGATAGTTACTTCAAGGGCATTTGATATGCTAATCTATTATTTTTCAAGTGGGCTTTACCCATAGCATTTGGATTCCAAGAGGTGACCTGTATCACACCAATCCAACAATATCATGTCTGGGGACATTGGGGGATCAGGGGGAGAGAACATGCTACAATTAGCACCAATGTGGATGGGACCATTTGATAATAGAGGTAAGTAACCCTTTCCACGGAGGCGATTGGTGTAGTTATGTTGAATTTGGGAAGTGCCAGTTGTCTTGGCGAATTACATGATGCCTCAGGCCATGAGGCCAACATTACTATGGATTGGTGATTGACATAGTTATGATGAATTTGGGAAGATGCCTCGCTTCTACTTTCTACCCTTTGTCTAGGGTAATCATATGATGCCTAAGGCCAGAGGCCAACAATACTATGGATTGGTGATTGGCATAGTTATTATGAATTTGGGAAGATGCCTCCTTTATGCTCTCTACCCTTTGTCTAGGGTAAATCATGTGATGCCTAAGGCCACCAGGCCAAATTATGGATAAAGGCATCAAATGTTGTTTGAATTAGTTCCAAATAAATTAAAAAAATGTTTAACATGCTTTTCCTATGTAGATTATGTACACCTAACCACACATATGATGCACACTTTTATGGGTTTCTTGCATGTTACTTTTTTTCTCATCTACCTTGTATATTTTATTTAATTGTGCTGTAATTGGGTAGAATAAGGAGAAGGGTTTTTCTTTTAGTGCACATACACAACCTATGAATGCTTGTGAAAGGAAAAATTGGTTGTGATGTATTGGAGGTATTTGATGTACATTTCTTAATCCCAAAAAATGTGGGGAAGGTGTGGACAATGTTAGGTTTAAGCTATTAGGGATATAGATGCACAAACGATGTGTAGCCATTTATTTTGGTGGAGTAAAATATTTTGTGCATCACCAAAATTGATGGTCTTTAAACATTCCTATTGATTTGACATTAGTTTCAACCTTGAAAAACTCCATGTAAGCAGATCTTTAAAACACCCACCTTAACGATGCATAAAGCCTGAGGCCTTGAGGGCATAAACCGATAATTATAATCTGCAAAACAGAAACTTTATTTCCTATATATTAAGGTCGTAGGCCCTATTTTTTAATATATTATATCAAAGATTGTATTTCTGATACCCTAACGCCTAAACTTTATGACCAATGTCCAACTTACTTTTACCCACAAACCTCACACCTTAGAAACCCCAACTTTAAATGTTTACAACTTTGATTATCAATAAATGATGAAGTACAAGGTATAAGTTGTAGCACATAAGGTTAAGGTTGAAAAGCATAAGATCTAACAATTGAGTTGTAGAGGATTTTGATACACGACATGTAGTTTAAGGTTTAAGATTGAGGGTATAAGATACATTTGATATAAGACATGGAGTTTTAAGGTTTCAAATTGAAGGCATCAGAATTAGGCTTTGAATATAAGATGTCAGGGTTAGGGTCTATGTTATTGCATTCAAATTTGGGGATAAGAAATAAAATTTGTGGACTTTTAAGGCACATGGTTTAGTGGATAGGATTTAGGCTTGTGCATTTAAGTTATACAATACAGGGTTAAGGGTGTAGGACTTAGATATAAGATGTACATAATACATGGGTTTAGGGTTTAAGATTTTAAGTTGTGCCAAAGAAAACTTTGGATACAGGGCAACAGGCAAAAGGTTAGGGATTTAGGCATATAATATAAGGGACAAGGTTAAGGTTCCACCTGGATTAATCCTGAGAAAATTTGTGCTTTTCTGTTGGAAAACTGTCCAGTAATGGAATGCAAGGTTGGTGCGAACTATTTCAATTTACTTGACATGTAAAGGTAAACCAGAATTTATATAACATATGTACAAGTGCAGCATATTGGCAAATGAGGAATGGCACCTAAATTATGCACCTTGCATTGCAGACATAAAGCACAAATACGGTCTACTTCTTGATTACAACTTAAAACAATCCATAAGAAACAATTCGTACTGAATGTGAAAGCCTCATTCTGACATCTAATACAGAAACATTATCATCAGCTTCATAAGAACTGAACCCATGACAATTAACTCTTGTGAGAATTGAGAAATCTCCATACTCACCATCAGTAAAGCCAGAACAAGTTTAAAAGCTTTTCCTTGAGGCGAAAGAAAAACTTCCAGATATAAGGAATTATATAGGCAGGAAAAAGAGACAACATGAAAGGGTTGAACTAAACTGAAGAAACATAAACTAGTATGAAAAAAGTGAGAGTCTCTCACTTGTTCAGGGACCATAATCATGTATGATAGCAATTTGTATGTCACAACTCCCTCCTGATTTCATCAGCTGCCTACAGTAGGTATAGGTTGATGCAACCACTAACCTGTGAACTGCATTTTAGTTGCAAGTCCAGATGCAACAAGAAAACTCAGCCATGATATTGGCTAGCAACTAACAACAGACAATGTGAAAACATAGAGAAAAGTAGCGGAGAAAAAACAAAATAGCACTCAATAAGAAGAAAAAATCATAGAATAACAGACAAAAAGGGGTAAGTCAAAGAGAACCAAGTGAGCACACAACAGCACCCCACATGAATTTTTGCCATCACACAAATGTGGCATCTGCAGCCAAAGCAATAGATATTGATGAAATTGCAGACAAACCCTCCACAACAACAATTTGAAGGTAGCACAACAATGATTGCAGCCATAACCTTATGAGACTCACTCACAAAGCGTCTAAACATCACCACCTTGATCACAAATAGCAATGATGTACTGCCATAACCACCTGATGACTTCATCAGCTCCTTACAGAGTGTGTAGTATGTACACATCCACCCAGAATCTGGGCAAACCAGATTTCAAAATCTGTGCCTTGATTTTCTGTCACATTTTCGGAAGCCACAAAAAGACTCAGGCATGATGTTGGCTAGCACTAAGAGACATAGCTAAAGGAAAGAAGTCAATAGTATCCTCTTTCAAGCTGCAACATGCTTGAAACAAGAGCAGACATAGGAATTCATGCAGCTGGACAAGCCTCACATCATACAGGAATGTTGAAACATACCCAACTTTACTAATCCATGCTGAAGTTCCTTTTTACCTTGGTTCAATCCACAAGGTGACAGGAATGTATGAACAAATGACTAAATGAGGGTGAATTCTTCTAGAAAAGAGTGAATGTTTAGAGGATGAGTCTACAACTACTTCACTTGAGTAGCTGTAGTGAGGTTGAAGACCAAACCCTCTGTGTTGATATAGCACCATTTTACCCTCTCAATTCTTCCCTGGATACAATGACTTCAGCAAACAGGGGGCTATGGAGTGCTTTCATATTATTTAGTAGAGAAACCAACAACCCAGCACTACATTTGAACATCACACTCCTATCTTGCATCAAACTTCCAACCATTCATCCTGAGAACAGATCATGACTGGTTACAGACTAGCAAAAAAGCTCACAAGAGCTTCCAATTGATACAGATAAACCTAGCAAGCACTGAACAGTTCAACTCAAAACACACAACAGACACAAAGCATTACTCCAACTCCATCTTAACATAACCGTAAATCTCCTTTGCCAGTTCAAAGAACAGCTATTTTGCAGCTCAAATTTCTCATAATTCAATTGGGATCAGCAACTAATGCGGAATCTCTTGCTGTATGACCAGATCCACGAATCCGTGAACCACACTTCGAGTTTCTTCTGCAATCTCCTATGATTTATTCTGTAAGAAGCCACATTATGTTGCAAAAAAATGAGGCAGGTAAGACAACAGTCCAAGTGAGGAAGACGAATGATACAATTACAAATCTGTTACCAGAGATTTGAGACTTTGAAGAATTGTGAAGCAGAAGAGGTTGCTCTCACACTTACAGTTTTGTGTTGACAACCATCCAGAAATGTTGGTGCACAACCCGTCCATGAGCCTAGGTTCCATCAGGTACCACAGGCATAACCAAACACCACATCTCGAGGGGACCTGAAGTGATCAGAAAACTTTGAAGACATTTTGATGATTGTAAACATCAGGATATCAGATTCTGTTTTTTTTGTTTCCATCATCTCACATTGCTCATCATGTGAATTCAGTTGTCTATTAGGACAAGAATAATGGGCAACAAGAAGATTTAACGCCACAACCCCCCGGCTCTCATAGTACTCAAAGGCGGAAGCACCAAAAACATTTAAGAGAAGAGATCAAAGAGCTGATAAGGCAAGAAACTTGAGCTCTACAATCAGTTCCCTGAAATGATCCTCATCACCAAAAACCGCAACACCTTTTGTGCTTTTCTGTACAAACATCTTTCAAGCTCCATGAAGCCATTGTTCAAGATCCATGAAGCAGCATCTTTCAAGCTTCATGAAGCAATTGTTCAAGATCCATAAAGCAAATTGCTCAAGATACATGAAGCAGCATCTTTCACGCTACATGAAGAAATTGTTCAAGATCCATAAACTGAAGCCCTCGCTCTCAAAAAAAAGGGCCTTACGTTGCAGCACAAGGCTCTCTTTTCACAAGAAAAGATCGTCAAAAACAGCAACAACACCCAAGAGGGCTGCCAAAAAACAATTCAAAAGAAAAGAAAAAAGTTGCCAATCTTTTTCAAGGGAATGCCAGGCGATGGCTGCACAGCATAGCACCACCTCTTGCACCTTGGAATGAATATTGGTCACTACTGCTGTCATCAAGACTATTGTTGACAGGCGAGAAATTTTGCTTCTCGACTCCACACCAAAGTGCAAGAGAGTGATATGAGACAGGCTCCAAATAGTTCTTCTCCGCTTGCTGATTGCGGCGGCGCCATAATCACCTTCTAGGGTTTCCAGAAGAATCGATGCAACTTTTTTTCCCGTTTAGTACAGTGACCGGATTCACGTCCGGGTTCAGAGGCAAGTCAATAATACACTTTCCGTGACCCAAGCTTCGTAATTTGGAGATAAAGGAAATACACATCAGAGGCACGAGAGAGATAGAGAAGCAGCGAAGAGAACTTGTTGGAGTTGCTGATCAAGAGAAAGGAGCGTGAGGCGTAGACTCCTTGAAGCAAAGTGAGGCTTTTGGCAAGCTTGCCTTGTACACAGCCTCTTCGGTGTCTTTTTGTGTGCGTATGTGTTTTGCAACAAAAGTTTGATCATGGTTCAAGATATTTGGTTGCAATCTCAACTCTTTTTTGTTGTCGTTTTCTTTTTGGTTTCTTCCAGTTCTTTTGCTGATGATTCGGTTTTGTGTTGTCGTGGGTTGCAACTCTCAGGAGGCATGGTGTGTGTGTGTCTCTCTCTCTTTTGCTAGCTTGTCTACTTCTGCGTTGGGTTGTTTGCTGTAGTTCTGAATCCGTCCATAGTCTAGCACAGTCGCAAACTCTGCCAGCTTGATATCAAGCTGGGAGTTTGTGGTGCTCTCCAGCAATCCCCAGCTTCATATGTGGTGCTGAGAGTTTTCTGACTGCGATCGCCGGATCTAGAGTTGGAAGGCGTTGCCTTCTGTGTTGTTACTTCGGTCTGGTTGTCCACCCTCCTTAAAAGCGTTGTTTGTGGAAGCTTGCTTCATTCTACCATTGAATCTGTGTAAAAGGCAGAGCAGAGATTATTCTACCCGTTTTTCTTCCCAGGCCAAGATGCGAAGATGCGACTGGATGCTTCTGTCACGTGCAGCATGGGTCATGGGTGTTGCCAGAAGCATATGGGTTGCACTATATTGCATATGTAGTGTCTAAAGTGCTCATTTGTCTCTCTTGCAGAATGGCTAAGAATTACCCAACAGTGAGTGCTGAGTATACCACTGCTGTGGAGAAGGCTCGGCGCAAACTGCGAGGCTTGATTGCTGGTATGTTGATCGTCCTACTGTTGATGACTCCGGTATGTTATCTTCTGCTAGAATTCACAGAGACCATTACTGGTAATGATGAGAGAAGCCTGCAAAGTCTCTATGACCTTGTAAGAACCTAATCATGTGGTGGTAGGATTACCTTGTGGAAGTGTATGTTCCATCTAATATGTAGATCTCAGGACCATAAGTTGGTAGTGTGTTTTTAGCAGAATGCAGTTTTGCGGCTCATGGGATTGTCAAATTTTGTTGCAATTTTGAGACAAGTCTGAGTGAGAGTCATTTCCCCTTTGCAAGCTTTTGAAGATTGAAGAGACAGAAATCTTGCTTGTTCTTTACCTTTGTCACAAGTTAGAGCCTACCTCAATCGTTTGTGTTTAGAAGTTTTCTGATTGATTTTGTGCTGATTGGTGGTGTTGCAAAACATCATCACCGTGAACTGCAGGTAACCCAACTCCCTAAGGATCTTAATGCTTCATGCAGATGGAAATGCAAATTTTGTGACCATTAAGGAGCCTCGTCACGAGCTACTTTGATGTTGGTCTGATTTTTATTTTTGGTTCCATTGTTCTTGTGATGTGCAGAAAAGAATATTGCTCCTATCATTTTGCGTCTTGCGTAAGTTACTTTCTGATCTTGTCACTCTGTACCATTTCAATTCTAGTGGGTTAAGGTGTTGAAGTTCACTTCTTGGTTTGAACTTGTGTGTCCTAAAGTCCTTGATGTTAAGACTTTTAATTGTTTCTATGGTTATTGTTGAACATTCTAATGCTTATAGTTGCAGCATGGCAGCTTCAGGATTTGGAGGGTTCCATTGTTTTTCTTCCTTGGATATCTGATTACCTCTACTTGTCTCCTTAGAATATGCCAATTGAGTGGTAGGATACCACTGTTGCTCTTGGGAACAGGTGGCATGGTGCTGGTACCTATGACTACAAGACCAAGACTGGAGGTCCAAAAGGAACTATAAGGAATGCAGAGGAGCTTGCCCATGGGGCCAATGCTGGCCTTGACATTGCGGTGAAGCTTCTTCAGCCCATCAAGGACCAATTTCCAATCATCACATATGCTGATTTTTACCAGGTGCCCTTTTTCTCAAATACAGTCAAATGTTCTCTTCAAAGTCAAGTTCTACATCTGGCCATGGAGATTTCTCTGCAATGTTAGGAATATGTTTGCCTGGACTTTGAGCAAATTCTTGTGTACTCATCAACACCAACCATTGGTAGCTGATGACGTCAGTGAGAAGTAATGGTGACCAGTAACTGACATTCATGATGAAGGTGATAGTCTGATGCTTTGTGAGGGACGCCCACAAGGTTATGACCACAATTTCTTTTGACATGTTCATTTGGGTTTCACTGGAACTAAGCTTTAGAAAGTATTATTATGGTATTTTCTCTGCGTTCTCTTATGTATGGTCAGACTTAGGTTTCAGACACGAGTTTCCTGATGGTCATGATCCACAATCAAATGCTAGTCTTTGCAAGGCAGATTCTGCATGCAATTTAGAGTTTTGAAGGTGGAGTTACTCAGTGTGGTCTAGGCTTTTCTCTTTCAGCTTGCAGGTGTTGTTGCAGTCGAGATCACTGGTGGTCCTACTATCCCCTTCCACCCAGGAAGAGAGGTATTGATTTTGACCTTTGCTATGCCTGGAATTCATTGACACTATTGTAGGTATTCCAGTGCTCCTATCTCAGAACTTTACTTGCAGATATGAATGTGGTGGATGTAGACCCTGGTTTCTCTTTTTCTAGCTTCTTGTAGAATTTCTTGGCTTCAAACTGCCTGTTCCTGAAGCCTGAGATTGTCTTTTCCACCCTTGAGTTAAAACACAATTTTGGAGATTAAACACACCTATGTTGTTCTGAAATCTGTGAAAGACAGCCTTGTGATTTCTTGTTGTTGGCTGTTGATCACTTGTTGTATGTACTTATTGGATACAATGGCCTGGGGTTTCAGGATGCGCCAGTAGTTCCAGTCGAAGGTCGGCTTCCTGATGCCACCAAAGGTACAGATTAGCAACCCTGTCAGTCATATTGTTCTCTCAGTCTACCCTTGTATTTGTATTCCTTGTCTGCCCTCTGATGCTTTTGTGTGCAAGACACTTTCTGGATAGGAAGAGATTGATTAATGAAGAAGTCTTTGTTCCATCTTTTGCATCACCACTCATTGCATATAGGGGATTTTGGTTCAAAGGCAGATAATTATTCATGAATGTCAATATGTTCCTTTTTTGCCTTCATTTACAGCTGAAGACTGCTCATCTATCAACCGCACTCAAAGGTCTCATCTCTGATTATTTGGTCTGTAGGTGTGGATCATCTTCGCAATGTGTTCAATGATGGGATGGGTCTGACTGATCTGGATATTGTGACTCTCTCTGGAGCTCACACTCTGGTATGCTCCAAGTTCTTGCTGAAATTGAGGTGTGCCATTGAGATTTGTCTGTAGATATGAGTCAGTATTTTCAACAGTCAACTGATTTCTCACAGGGCATTCTCCTCTGTGGATGCACAGCATGCACTCCTGTGCACACGCTTTGATGAGATTATGCACTTAAAATGCATGTCTTGGGTAATGCAATTCTGGACTTCATTTCCTCATTGATCTCTGACCCTTCAGTTGAATGTAACAGGGTAGATGCCACAAGGAACGGTCAGGCTTTGAGGGTGCATGGACTCCAAACCCTCTCCAGTTTGACAACACTTATTTCACGTGAGTGATGGCTTTTCATTTCTAAGGTGCTTGAGATGAAGGTTTAAGTGTTAAAGGGTATTTAAAAGAGGTCTTCTCAATCTAAGTTGCTGGATGCTTTTGAACTTTGGACCTTTCATGATCAAGCACAGGAATGAGATGCATACGGTGTATGAGGATTCACAAAATAACCCAAGTTTTGTAGGCAACTGGGTAGTAGTAGGTAAATTCTCCTTAGTTGTCTCTTGCTGCTCATGGTTTTGATAAGGAACTGCTGATTTTGTCAGAGAATTGCTGTCTGGAGAGAAGGAAGGTTTAATCCAGCTTCCATCTGATAAGGCACTTCTTGAGGATCCTGTCACGCGTGAGCTGGTTGAGCTGTATGCCAAGGTTAGCTGGGCACCGTCTCTCCTTTCTCACAATTTGAACCATTGTGGATGCATTGATGGATCATGGAGTGGGACCTGTTCCTTCATTAAACCTCTTGTTAACATTTTTCTGTTACAGGATGAGGATAAGTTTTTTGAGGACTACACCATTTCACACTTGAAGTTATCTGAGCTTGGGTATTCTTTTCACCTCCTTCACAAATAATACTCTACTCTGTACTAGTTGATGAGCATGAAACATCTGACATTGTACACTAGTCTTCATTGTGGGGTTATGGCAGCTAGTTACTGCCATTTATGGTCTGATACTTTGCATTCCATATTTAAGGTTATGGCCATACTCTTTGTTATGTTGATTTTGGTTTTACAGTTACTGACATAATGGGTATCCTTGAAAGTATAAGAGTTGAAATTTCCTCTGCAGGTGCATAGATGTGTATAGTATAGTTTTCATCCTATTCATAAGAGGTAGTCAATTAAACAGTATTATGTGTGGCTTCAATGAATCATAACTCTTAGGGTAGCATGTCTTTAGAAATTGAAGAAATGGTTATCAGAAATCAAATGGTTTGGATTGCCAGATGAATGAACAGACTGTTTTGTGTGTAACTGTGATCTCAGGTTTGCTGAGGCTTGAACAGCTGAAATGGTTACTACACAACTTGGATCTTATCTACTGGAGGCTTAGGGAGCATTTAGAGGAAATCAGCTTTTGGTTGCCACTGCCATCAGTGCTATCCATTTGATGATTCTTTTACAGATTTGGGGGATCTACTTATGATCTTCATATTTGCTATGTAATTTCGTATGAAGAGCCCTGGACTCTGCATTATAATATCATTATTATAATACACCTAGTGTTTATTTAACACTACTATTCTTGAAGTTTTGTTGAAGAGTTTTCCACGACAATTGTGACACATGAAGCAGCCATCATGAGAGAAGGAGACACTTACTAAAGCTCTGAGTTGTGCAGTGAAATCATCAGTGTCTGTGCTTAGCTCAGGGATTGGATGGGCCCCTTGAGGAATTAATCAAACTACTTGACAAGTTACTCTCTCCATTGGTGCGGGGAAAATGTTTTCTAAAGTTTGAACAGACAGAGGTCTATAGAACCATTTTCTAATCAGATAATTGTTGAATTATATGAACATCTACATATCTGTGGTGGACACAATAGTATACTGTTTGAATACATAAAATTATCACTCTCTTGTGCCAGCTTGAAAGTTGCATTATGATTATAGGTCATGAAAAATTATGATAGGATGTGCAATGTACAATCTATAAATATGGTTTGAAAATCTCTGGTAATGAAAAATTGGATACAACCTCCTTTCTCCAAATACAGATAAAACTTTCAAGAATGGGAGTCCTTGAAAAAATTAAAAAACCACCTATCATCAACTTTTTGGAAAAGGTATTTTGGATGTACTTAAAGGAGAATGGGATAAGCCAATGTCCAAAACAGGCTTTCCTTTAGTACTTCCAACTTGAGGAAGGATTGAAAAAAATTAAAAGGAGTCATACGGGATGAACTCAAATCTCCATTATTTTCAAGTAACAAAATGTATAAAATATTGTGTCTATTGCCACATCCAAAATCTTAGTATTGGAAACTAAGAAATGTCAATGACCAAGGAATTGGCACCAAGGCAAACTTCAGTTTATCAAACACACCACATATTCTTACAACCCTAGTTTAAACCACAACACCAAGACATTCCAAAGGAAAATGAAACACTCAATTGCCCAAAGGGGAAATGTTTGGAAGTCAAAGGGAAACACTCCCAAGATTGTTAGTACATACAACATGTCACTCTAAGGAGTGGGGTTCCCAAATGTTAAAGATCGAAATATGGAAGAATAAAATCTCTTTTCAATTGAAGATTTTTCATCTCAATGCAAAATCATAATGATAATTATAAATTTAAAGGTTTAAAAAATCTATGACAACTACTAGAAAGTGCCTTCACATTCCCGAACGAGGTTGTTTGCTAAAATATAGAATCATTCAAATATTTGAGACAAACAACCTGTCTCAATGTGTCTTGTGCATTTAGCATGTGATTTGGAAGTGAATGAAATTTAATTGTGAAGCTTGACATGACATTAGAAAGCTTGCAACAGAGGTGATGAGAAAAATGGCCTCCCATGCCCAATTTGGTTGCATTTCCTAAGAGTTTTAAGAGGCTCAAAATTTGCAAGATGTTGAATTTTGAAACTAGATTTGGGAATCTCTTGATTTTCATTTTCATGTAGTTTTCATGGAAGCTACATAGATACATAAACAAATTCCACTATTGCAAGATAAAAAATCATCATTCATACCACTCAACGAGCTTGGGTGTGTCACATGGTATTAGAGCTCTAAAGAAGTTTGATTTGAGTACAAACACACACTTCAGTAGAAAGGTTGAAGAACACAAACAAAAGTTGTGTGAGGTGGGTGCCACTTGAACTTGTGGCAAAATAGTCTCGAGATTACAATGGTATTCATGTGTAGGTAATTTGAAATGAATCATGTGATGACCATGGTCACCAAGGACAGTCATTGCATGAACATGAATGTGAAAATTGAGAGGAAACGCTTATGTGTGAACCTAGTGAGACTTGCAATGAGTCACAATACACAAGTCATGAAGGTTATTCAAAAAGGATTCTCATGATGAGCATGATGATCAAGGCATGTCATCTTTTTGACATGATCACAAGAAAACACTCATGCACGCATGGGGCCAATGAAAGTGGAACATTCACTCAAAGTGACGTGAAGTGTTGGGCTCCAATTTCCCATGAACAACCGTGCATTTTCCCCATTCCACATCAAATTTGCCTCCCCCAAGTTTGGACATTACGATCCAAAAAATGGGAACGTTATGTGGCAAATTCATGGCAACTGGGAATGGAACACCCACGTCATGGACATTAGTTCTGTCAAGAGCTTTCCATTCATTGAGACAACAAGTGAGAAGCTTTCACTAATCACAAAACAAAACCCTGCAGCGTGTCATGACAGGTCAATGACCACCAAAATACATACAGAAATTTAAAAACGTAGAAAGGCATCCTTGACTTAAATCACACATGATAAGCATGTGTAAAAAAATATAGACCTGGGAAAACAAATGGAGTTCATGTAAAGAAGGAAGAGGCTTTACTGGCTGTGGACAACCATAAAAAATGAAAGCTTCAAACTGTTACATGGAAAGAGGAGCAGCAGAATTCACCAGTGCAAATTTAGTTCATTTAAGACATAACACTAAAGACATTTGCTGGATCATTTTCAGGGTGACAATTCAGATCCAATTGAAGCACAGCAGGAACTGTACGAAGCAGAAGTTACAAGTGCAAAATTCGAAGTATCAAGTTTGTAAGATACTTGCTCCTAATGTGTAAAAGCTCTTCACAATAATGTTCTCTTGTTTTTCGCGAGATAGCCATGTTATTATGAGTATGAGTGATGTCCTGTGAATTTGGGCAATTTTACATTGAGGGTATTTTCTCTTCTGAGAATCCAGGGCCTCATTTAGGATTAGGCTTTTTGATTGTCAGCTCAGCCCGCAAATGCAATACACTATCTTGGAAATATGCAGAGTCTTCTGAAATGAAATGCTGCCAGTTCATCCCAAAAAGGTTTCTGTACCCTACTGCCTTGCCACCAGTAAAAACATAGCTCCCTTTTGATTTCACCATGAACTCCCAAGTTGGTTTTGTTCGGGCAGCAAATTCATAGTCCACTGCAAAGCTCATAGACCCCTTCTCCTGTAAACAAAACAGATAATTGACTTCCACTTCAGGGCTCACAGTCTTCCACAAAAGATGCACAAATTGAAGTTACGATAAAGTTGTCTCTTTGAACAAGACAGTTGACAAGCCAATCTCCTTACTAACCACAAACTGATTATACATATTTGCCAGGGCATGACTCAGCAAGCATAGGAGCACAGCACCTCCATGTAAAGGGTCATAAGGTAAAAGAATCCAATGTATTGAGAGGTGATGATTGTGCAGTGTGCAATTCTACAACGTTCAATGTTTCTTCTATCATGCCACAAATTGTCCAAACTGTTTTAGGTTGCTGTAAAGGACCAGGTCACAGAACAAGTAGCACACAAAGGTCCCTATATCAAACTTATAATCTTTTACTTAACCCACCAGTCTAACCTATGTGATTTACAGAAATTAAATGCAGTCAGATACAATATATGTCATCTGACACAAACACTTGAAAAACATTGATGTAATAGTGGAACTAATGAGTCAGAAACAGAATTAAGAGAGAAAGATCCTGTAACCATGCAAGAAGAGGAAACAGCAAAATTACAATTGAAAAGCAGGGCAACAACAGCAGGACCACCAAGAGCAGAGGAGACATGCACATCCTTGATATCTTGCTATGCCCAAGACACCTCCAAGCAGGGGAAAGAAGAAAAAATATTACACACCTGCATTCCTAGGAAAAGCCCAAAGCATTTGCATTGGCCCTGTTGATCCAGATTGCAATGGGCAGAGAGAAAGAAGCCTTGACCACCCAAGTGAAATGCTTGGGAATAAACACGGCCTTGTGGATAAAGAGCACGGCACTCATCGATTTTGAGATCAAAGAAGACAAGACACTGCTGATATGGAGCATCAAATTCCACCACTTTAACAGGCCTGTATTTATATGCTCTCTCACAATAACGCTTATGCAGAGTCTCCTCCAGTGCAAGCTGGCGTTGCCGATGTGGTGGTTCTGCACGAAAAAAGAGAGCCTCCAGAACCAGTTTGGATGCCAGCTCATGCTCAAAGTCTGCACAGTTGAGGACTTTCCTGAGTTTTCGACTTGACATCATTGGAAACCGGATGAGGCAGACTATTCTGGAACCAAGGACTTCTCGCCGTTCTTCAAGTTTGGAATAATGCTGGCGTGCCCACCTCAATGCAAAATCATAGACAGCATCCTCACTTGGTACTTGTAGGTCGTCACTTGAAAGAACTGCTTCAAAACCCGCCAATGGAAGACCCATTACATCATCACTAAACCTGCATCCATCCCATCACAGTACAGTATCAACATATAACCCTCAAACCTCACTACAACTCCAATAAACAACTTAAAATGATATGGTCTTCTGACATCCATGACACACTTGACAACCCTACATCATTCCTCCAACCAAAGTAGTCATGGTAAATAAAAAACCCTACCTTGTAATATCTTTGTACCGAGAAGCCAAGTAGGAGCGAGCTGCATCTGTTAGGGGTTGTATGGCATCTGCAAGGAGAACACTAGAAGGAAGATCCAAATATAGCAATGCAGATTCTGCTGTCATAGGCATATTCCGAAGCAAGCGACCGCAATATCGCATACAGGATGCAACCTCATACTTATCTGCAGCCATTAAAACATCAAGCACAGAGGAGGGTGTGTTGGCATGAACCCGCCCACTGTACATGAACTGCAGCAAATCCATCAATGGCACCTCCTCTGCAACCCATCAAATTTATCAGGAAAACCCACATCAAAGACCTTGCATCACAAAACTAGGATTGACAACAAGATATTCAGAAGTAACATTCCAATCAGGAAGCTTGCACTAGAGTTTTAATTTGATAAGTCTTCACACCAAAGAATGAATCTGGATTGGCAAACTTTTCAATTGCAGCTTAACAGTTGCTCATTTGTCGTCTTCAAACTAACAAGTTACCAAACTACTCACCGATTTCAATGCTCTAGTAATTCTGTATGAGGAAAAAAGCGTTCTTTGCCAACAAGGACTGGAAGGTGTAAGCCTGCTTAAACAATTAAGAGGCCCATTTGGCAGGAGAAAACCCACCTGAAGGAGCAATCCGTAGTGTCACACCCCGTTGTTCCGATTCCCGCATCCCGTTTGAGAACATCTTAATCCACCAGATTCAACCCATTACAGTCAGCACATAAAACTGACAATCTCAATCAAGAGTTTGACAACAATTGTTTGGACCAATTAATATCTCGACAAACAAGCAGGGGCATGACTGAGGGACAAAACATTCTATGATATAAGAACGAAAGCAATGCCAGCCAGCCAGTACAAAGGCTGCAATAATAGCCTTCACATGCTTGCTTTAAAACCTCAGTCTGCATACCTTATAAAAGTAAGGGCTTTTGGCAGCAAGAATTGCTGAGCTTATGTACACAGACTTGCTTCTGAGTACAGTTGCCGTATCCATGTTCCATGACCCAAAACTTCCAGTTCCATCATCTACTGAGACCCCAACCCTGACATCAGTTACACATCCAAGTCTAACTGTTCTTCATGTGTACTAAAAAAATGTAGAATTGAGAATCCAGCGATTGCCTTATGAACATAAGCACTCTCTTTACTGACAGATTTAATAGAACCCTAGAAAGAAATGTCTGCATAAATACTCTCTGAATATCAATTGCCTTCTAGAGGATGCCCACTGACCCAGATTTTCTCATTCAAACAATTTTTAAGGAACAAGAGAACCTCCAGGGCTTGAAAACATGCCACTGCCTCCACATGGCTCTTCCTTCATAGCAACACCTTCTTCTTCAGCGTCATGGGTTGCTACATCATCATCATTAACAAACATGACCTGCTCTTCTTGTCCCTCCACTGATTGTGCCTCTGAAATTTTGCCCAGCAGCTTTGATACACCCTCCACAACTGAACCATCCCATGAGACAAAACCTCTTCAAAAGAGCTCTCTGCCAAATTTGTTACACAAACTCCTTGCAGTAAAATTGGCAGGTATGACCACTTCCTGCAAGAACATTGCCTATTCCAACCGCCCAATCTTCATTGGAAGGAAGATACTAAAATAAACCATCCTCAATAGCTGGGATCATTCAAGCAAAGAAAGAGAGAGATGTTCAACTGATCTTACAAGACAAATTCCTCAATGGATGTAAATGGAGTAAGGCACTCAAAGCTTGGAGCAAATTGGCTTACAACCATGCAAAATAACATGGAGGTCAGTGGAAATGATATGGCACGAAACTAAACATTGTGGGAGAAAAAGCTTGAAAATTTGCTGAACTGCTTGGAATCTGCATGGTAGTAGCAGCTTCAGTGCAAAACGCACAATGAACTTTAGGGGTTGAACTGGCCTATTCTTGAATGCCCATACTCCTCACAACAAGTAGAGGCTAACATTTGATCCAGATATCCACTACCACTCTCAACAGACTAACTGTAGCCTTCAATCTCTTGCTAAGAAGATAAACTGGGACATCCTGTGCATCACTGGATTTTACTTGTGTGGTATATATTTGGTGACTAGGGAAAGGGAGAAGGAGCATACCTGCTTCTGTATTGTGGTCTGCTCGCCGCCGTTTCTTCTGCCTTGCACAAGAGCTTTCTGCATCGAACTTCTCAGGAACTGCAAGAATATCTATCTGAAGCACCCTATCCGAGAAATTGCTGTCATTGAATGCAAATGTAAAGGTCACAGGTGCTGATGCACCCCCACTACTGCATCCCTCATGATCCATGGGCCCTTTTTTATTCTTTATGCCAGCAGGAAAATCTTAAACCTCTGCCTAACATGCCATGTACTCAGCTCTTTCAGATGTTGAACATTGACTTCTGGCACCCTGTCGGAAAGCTTTGCCCATCTCGACACTTCCTTCGCCTGTCAAATTTCAGATTCCAAATATGTTACTGGAGCACATTGTTCATCACAAGTTCCAGATAACACACTTGCATACTCCAGACACATATCATTGTGAACCAACTTCTTGACCTTCCACCATTGCTGGATAGACATATATCCATGAGATTGCAGAGAAAGATCCACATTAGCAATCTGAAATTCACTGTTATGCCAAAACCTGGAAAACAAAAACTGGCACAATGAGAATGAATGTGGTCATGATATTGCGAGTGTAACTCACAAACTATCAGACCATTGCCATTATCAATGAATAGTAGTAACTAGTGCAATTACTACACACTGACTTCATCGGCTCCCACCGGTGGATGTAGGTAAGTGTACAAGAATCTACCAAAATTTCAGGCAAACAACTAGACAAATGTTTGTGTCCTGAGTTTCTTTCACATATCCAGAAGCAATACCCCACACTCTCACAGCATGATTCAGCTAAAAACAGCTTTCCCACATCAAAAAGCACATAATAGATTGCCCCACAGTGCATGTAGGGAAACCTCTTGCACCACTACAGGATAACAAGGAATGGCTTCTATCCCCTGATCCTGCACGATTCTTGAAAACAGATAACCTAAAAACATAGACAACATGAGCAACAGAAAAGAAAAGGGGAAAAATACACTTCCTAGAGAACACGAAACAAGCAGCCACTGTGCTATCTAGTGTGTTCATGACCACAGGTTTTCTTCCGCAGAGAGTTCTACCTAAAAACAAAAAGCCACCATGAACAACAGAGAACAATCATGCCATGGCATCGTCATCACAAGCTTAACGCAAACCCTACAAGCTTCCTCTCAAGGACGAGAAATATCAAACCCTAGACACCGATACAAAACACAAAACTGACATTCATTTCCAAGAAGATGACCGAATAGTAGGCGCGGCGAATAGAGAAGAGGAGGAGGACGGCCTGGTATCACAAAAAACTAGCAAGAACGACGCAGCATTGTTGATGCTGATGAGAGAGCGAGAGAGAGCGGGGGGGGGGGGGCGGGGGGCGCGCCGGGCCGCATGCCCCACCGACACCCCACCCCCCCCACACCCCCCACGCCAC
>Ga0116227_10000757_pt1 | contig 66387 bp, 58 predicted proteins | sample S1TSphgellanicum_FD_89693 | JGI IMG/M metagenome (GOLD analysis project Ga0116227, IMG submission 89693) | Host-associated microbial communities from peat moss isolated from Minnesota, USA - S1T2_Fb - Sphagnum magellanicum MG | ecosystem: Host-associated > Plants > Peat moss > Unclassified...
TGGTTATGAGAAAAAAATGATTTAAAAAAAAATAAAAATAAATTATAAACTTGATAAACATTTGGAATAACAATTCAATGAGAAATTGAAACAAGTCAATATGTTATGAGAAAAAAATGAAACAACAAAAAATATTTTAAAAAAATTGTAAACTTGATAAACATTTGGAATAACAATTCAATGAGAAATTGAAACAAGTCAATATGGTTATGAGAAAAAATGAAATAACAAAATAAATAAATTTGATTATAAGCTTAATAAACATTTGGAATAACAATTCAATGAGAAATTAAAAGAAGTCAATATGGTTTAGAGACAAAAATGAAATAAAAAATTAAAAAATTCTGATTATAAACTTGATGAAACATTTGGAATCATCACACATGCAAATGATGATTTTTTTTAAAAAATTATTAAATCTGTGAGAGCTAAGGGCATCTCAACAAATAAAAACCATAAAATAAATTAAAAATTTAAAAACATTGCTTCCACCTAAAGAAAATTTCGTTTTAAAAATGTGATAATCTAAAGCCCTAGGGCAAAAGGTTTTACCAAAATAAGGGCTTGGATTGGGCTCTACCTCATGTGGCTCGAATTCGATAATATTATTCACCCAAAGGCTTTAATGTGCATAAGGGGCCCCTAATAGGCACCTAAGCATAGCTTTAAGGACGAAAGACATCATAGGCCTCTAAACTGTGGGTCCCCTGGCAGGAGAAAAAGAAAATTACTATAGTAAAATTCACTTGACTACAGTTCAGTTAACTACCGAGAAACCTGCCGCCGTAACTGTGGGTTGTATGGTTGCAGGGCGGCAGGCCGCATTGGCGGCGGCGGCAGGCGCCGTCAAGTGGCTCTCGCGCGAGGGAGAGCGAGCGAGCGAGCGAGCGGGTTTGTTTGTTTCTCGTTTCTCGCGCGCCATCGTTGGGAGGAGCGAGCGAGCGAGCGCTCTCTCGCTGCTGCAACAAGGCGGGCTTTCGTCTTCTGCTCTTCTCAAAGGCTTTTCTGGAAAGAGTAGCAGCAAGAAGTGGTGTTTTTTGTGGAGCTTTTCTAGGGTTGGCAAAAGAATCCATTCATGGGGGAGTCTGTGGAAGAAGAGGAGGAGGAGGAGGAAGAGGAGCCGGTGGAGATTCTGAAGCCGCGTACCGACAAGCGTGAGTACCGACGAGTGGTACTGCCAAATGACTTGCAGGTGTTGATCATCAGCGATCCGGATACCGACAAGGTAGCCGGCTGTTTTTGCTGCTTGCCGGTTTTTTTTCCCCCCTCCTTTTGCCGGTTTCTTTCTCTTTCATGTCTGGTAGAAGCTTTGAATGCATCTGCCGCAGGGCAGGGCAGGGGGGATTTATAAGCAAGAATGAATTAATTCTCGAGCTATATTGTCCCAGTCATGTTATTAGCTGATCATTCTCTCTACTGGTTTCTAATGCCAAAACAGGCAGCTGCTGCAATGGCTGTCAATGTGGGTTCATTCAACGATCCCGTTGGACTCGAAGGGTTGGCACACTTTCTCGGTACGCATTGGTGTTTGCTTCGAATATCTCTCTGAATATTTTGTTCACCTCTCTGAATGTAAAACACAAAGTGATGGTGTTTTTAAATTTAATTTGATTTGAATTACAGAGCACATGCTGTTTTATTCAAGTGAGAAGTATCCTGAGGAGGACAGTTATTCCAAGTATCTTACTGAGGTACGCTTTGCATATTGCTCCCAGTGTGGTTTAGGGGCTCCCATTTCTCTAGGTGCTACTCATGCAATTCATACAAACACGCATGATCGAGAGAAGGTTCCCAAAGCAGGGGCTGCCAAAGTTGGTTTGGTGTTGCCTCTAGGTTTTGCACACATTTGTTTAAATATCATTTAGGGGTTGGCAAGAGGCACGGAAAGGCAACTTTGAGGATGTTCTATGGATGCACTCAGAGATGGTCATGGTATGGCAGCATGGAGGCCATTCAAATGCCTTCACAGCGGCAGAGTATACAAATTTTCATTTTGATGTGAGCGCAGACTACCTTGATGAAGCTCTAGCTAGGTAATGTGAAACAGAGACATTTAAAAAGTTGGTGTAGTTTCAATCTTTGTTTTTTCAAGTCACTGTAGCATGCACTTTCTGCCACATGGCTCACTGGCTCTTCTTTTAAGGTCCTCAATAAGTGGATGCAGTTGTGACTGGGTGGTTTGCCATGAAAGGATCACCTTCTGGGACTATTGCTTTCTCAGTCCTGTAAAGGTTCTGGCTAGTTGATGGAGATTTTGATGGTGGTGATTCAGGTTTGCACAGTTTTTTATATGCCCACTTCTTTCAGCAGATGCAACTTCAAGAGAAATAAATGCTGTTGATTCTGGTATGTCTGCTTATTTGTGGCTTGTAACCCTTCAACTAGACCTATATTTTTTATTTTATTTTTCTCTGGGTAGTGTGAGCATCAAGTACTCCAGATTTAATATTATCTGTTGCATTACCTGTGGGGTATGACATGATAAGTATCCGTCTTTTAAAAAATGGAGCTTCTGTAGAAAATTGAAGTTGCCAACAATAAATTTGATTCAAGGTGGGGTTGGCTGCAATCTGAAAATGTGTGTTGGCAGAGAACAGTAAAAATCTCACCATGGATATATGGCGCATGAACCAAGTAAGTTTCTTCTTTCAGTATTTTCATACAGCCCTTTCATTTGCTCCAATTTTTCTGGGCTTATAGTCCATTTTTGAACTGTGGACATGACTGAAATTTGTACGGTGGTTGACTGGTCACAGTTAACAAGAATGGTCAGCTCCAAAGACCACCCGTTTCATAAATTTGGAACTGGTAAGTGCACGTAATGCAAGAATTGTCTGAGTTTTTTTTGTTGAGCTGCTGTAGTACATGGATTTTTTGGCAGCTGGGTTTTGATAGTGTCCTTTGGAGCCAGGAAGTTTGGAGACCCTTGATGTGGGACCAAAAGCAAGGGGGGTGGATACCCGAGATGAGCTAGTTAAGTTCTACAAGGCCAATTACTCATCAAATCTCATGCGTCTTGTAGTTTATGGAAGAGGTAAGCTTCTCATTTGGGGTTTTCAATACTTGCTAAAGCTTGTCATATGTTAATTTGTTGATTATCACTTTTCATATAGGACCCTACATCCCAGTTGATTAGCAGTGTCAATGGGCTTGAATTTCCATTGTTCATTTTCTGGGGCTCCTCATCTTGCTTAGAATTTATTTTAGCTTGCAATCCTACTTGTACATCTGTGTAGCTGGTGATGTTAATGATCAATTTTGGATTTTGGACGCAGGAACGGTGGATGAACTAGAGAAGATTGTGGAGGAAAACTTCAGTGCTATCAAGAATACTGGAAGGGAAGCTGAGAAGTTTTCTGGGCAACCCTGCCTCCCCGAGCATCTTCAGGTTACATGTCAGAGGAGATTTTGAATACTTTCAACTGTCGGTGCATATGGTTGTCTTGTACTCTGTTAGGGGTGGAAGCTGCATCTATATAGTTTTAGAACCTTATTGTGAAGTTTTCTTGAAGGTCAGGGTGGTGGACATGCAGATAATTGTTAAGGCTGTGCCTGTGAGGGAGGGGCACAACCTGGAAATTATGTTTCCCATCTTACCTGAGATACAGAAGTACAAGGCAGCACCATCACGTTATCTTGGACACCTGATTGGACATGAAGCTGATGGGTCCCTTTTTGCACACCTCAAGAAATTAGGTGAGGTTGGCGAACTTATTTAGTCATTTGTTCACACTGGTGTAGAGAAGTTGTGTTTAAGTTTAACAATATGTCAAGCTGCTTTGTGATGCTTGCAGGTTGGGCAAATAGCTTGAGTGCAGGGGAGATAGACAGCAGCTTGGATTTTGGGTTTTTCATGATTGCTATTGAACTCACTGACATTGGACAAGGTATGAGATACATTCCAACATGTCCAAAGCATTAACTCCAGAGCACATGGAATGTCTTTTCAAGATTGCATTGGGGTTCAACCATATGATAATTGCTGAAGTTTGAAAGACACTGGGGATGCAGAACATATGGAGGAAGTAGTGAGCCTTACATTCCAGTACATCAGAATTCTGCAGCAGCAAGGTGTGGTGGAGTGGATGTTTGAAGAGGTACTAGAATTTTCTGTGACCAATCCATTTCCTGAAGTGATGGGAATAATGGTCTTTGAGTTGCATTAACAAATCATTTATTCTAATTACCTTCCTTGAGTTGCAATTTTCATCAGTGCTGAGTTAGTTGAACAAAGAGTGGAGTTTTTTCAACAGGGTTGCTTATTTGTTTGCTGTAATGAAGGTGCGGGCTGTCTGTGAAATGAAGTTTCACTTTCAAGACAAACGGCCTCCAATCTCTTATGTCACTGACCTTGCTGGAAACATGCTGGTACACTCTTTAGCCTTTGCTTTGAAAGCATGAGTAACTTTTGGAAACTCTTCTTAGTTGGATTATGTCTCTCTGAACTGGAACCCCATCATGTTTGTCAAGTTTAAGAGGCCTAGCTAGATGCCTTATCTTTCATTGCACAACAATCAAGCATGTTGCATTTGTAAAATTTATCTTCCTGTGTAGCTGTACCCTCCAGAAGACTGGCTGTCAGCATCTTTGTTGCCCCGACACTTCGATGCAGAGGCAATCAGAGCGTTGATCCAGCAGCTCACACCTGAGGTTGTGAGGTATTGAATCTCTAGCTTCCCCTGGTTTTGTCACTTATGAGATGTGTGTGCAGCCTATTGATTGTCTACTAGACATAGTACACTGTGTGTGGTCAAGTGATTCTTTTAAAAGGGCTACCTTTTTTCAAAATTTTGCTGAAGTCCACGTTGTATAAAAAATGTATGATCTAAAATGTTTCAGTTTTTGTTCTCTTTTGTTCCTCTTTTTCTTTGTCTTCCTTTTGGGGCTATTGTCAAACAACAATAATGTGATGTAGGTAACTGCATTGTGAATGTGAACCTTCATGCCAACATGTTGAAAAGAAGGGGCTGCTTTGTGGAGTTGTGCTTGTCTGTGAGGTAACTTGAGGTTGACATTCATATTGTGTTTGCATAGGATATTTTGGTATTCAAAACAATTTGAAGGAAAAACCTCTGAAAAGGAGCCTTGGTATGGAACGGATTACATTATTGAGAGGATTGATAAGAAATTGCTGGAGGTACAAATTTTTCTTCTTGCATCTTCTCTGCATTTGTACAGTTTTCAAGGGCTGTCTTCTTCATGCTGTAGCAATAAACAAGGGTTTTACTCTGCTGGTTCTGCTCCAGTAATGGAATTTGGAACGATTGAAAGAATTTCTCTACTTGAGCTTCAGCTGGATTCTTCACTTTGGAAGATGTCCTGTGTGCAATGCAGAAATGTTGTTTCTAAGAGGTCTTTGGAGATTGTGGAATTGGAGTCCTGAATGTTTCACCTGTAAATGCTGCAGGATTGGACAACTGCCTTCATTGATGGAAACCTTTGTTTGCCATCACAAAACTTGTTCATCCCCACTGATTTTAGTATTAGAGACCCAGCACCAAAGGTAATTACTGCTCTACCTGCTCTTGTTGCATCATTCACAATCCAGGGAACACATATTATTTGGTCCTTTTATTATTGGCAGTATTCTGTCCAAATATTTGCCATACCCAATGGAGGAACGAGCAAGTGAGGTTGGCCTTTATGAGTTATGGTGTTTTAATCTTCACAGGTCAAACACCCATTCATATTGAGGAAGACTCCACTCTCAAGACTATGGTACAAGCCAGACACCAAGTTCCACACTCCCAAGGCTTGCATTCAGATCCAGTTCAATTGTCCTGAGTCCAACTTCTCCCCAGAAGCAACTGTTCTCACGAGCATCTTCACTAGGCTACTTGTTGACTACTTGAATGAATATGGTCAGCTCACTATCCAGTTTTCTTGTCATCATTGTCGATCCTTCTGCAAGAGACTGTACAATTGTCTTCAATTGGAATGAAGACTCATAGAAGAAGTCACTGAGAGCAATCTGTACAGATAATCAATTGATTTTGTGATTTTATCTAATGTGAAGGTTTAAAGGTGCTATCCTTTTTTCTATGCAGCCTATTATGCCCAAGTTGCTGGTCTGAACTACAGCATAGTCACCACAATGACTGGGTTCCAGGTAAACTTTCCTTCAATCACTAAATATCAATCTATTTCTGAACAACTTAATTAGATGCCATGTTTGGCATGCAAAATGTTGGAATTAGCTCTGAATTTTGATCTACAAGAGTGGTCAATATTGGCAGGTTGCAGTGTCAGGCTACCACCACAAGTTGATAGTATTGGTACAGAAAATAATTGACAAGGTTGTAAACTTTGAAGTTGAAGAAGAGCGATTTTCTGTAATCAAGGTACTCTGCTCACAGCTCTTGCACCATTATTCATGTCAGTTGGGTCATCTATTTGGGGCAAACAAAGCACCAATGGCATTAAATGGTGGTGTATCTTTCAGGATTCTGAATGTTGTTAGATGCTAAACTTGTTAAGGATCAATGAGCTTGCTTAATGTGCTTGAAGTTTCTTCTTGTTTGAAGGCATATATGAGTAACATGAGATATTGTCTTCATCTATGGCCGGGAAAACTCCATGTGCAGGAAAAAGTGATGAAGGACTATTTGAACGTACGTTTTCAACAACCATATCAGCAAGTTATGTATAACTGCTCATTGCTGCTGGAGCACAAGCGTTGGCATACAAATGACTTTGTTGAAGTGTTGCCAACACTTCACGCTTGTGATCTGACAGCATTCTTCCCCCGGATCCTTTCCCGCATCTTTCTTGAGTGCTACATAGCAGGTACTCAATCTCTCTTGCAAGTATTCTTGTTTGCAGTTGCTACCGCCTTCCAAATTTTGTGACAATTCTTGGTGTTGACAGGTAATTTGACATCCAATGAAGCAGAGGGGTTAGTGCAGCATATTGAAATGAGTCTTTCAGATGGCCCAAAAGTGAAGGCCAAACCACCATTTTTATCCCAGCACACAGAGCAGAGGATTGTCAAGTTGGAAGATGGTGCTGACTGGTACTATTCAATTACTGGCACAAACCTTCAGGATGAGAATTCTGCTCTGCAAACCTACTTCCAGGTACAAATAGTCTGGGTGCTTGATCATGCAAATGGCATCATTTCTCTTGTCATTTGTCTAGATGAAAGTTGAATAATTGCTGCTGGGGAAAGATGATATGTTTCAGGTTGTCCTGAACATATCTGTGACTCTGGTGGGACAGGTGGGCCAGGATAACACAAACACCAATGTACTGCTCGAACTCTTTGTCTTGGCTGCAAAACAGGATGTATTCCACCAGCTACGAACAGTGGAGCAACTTGGTTATGTGGTTTTCCTTATGTCCAAGTAAGTCTTGGGTGGACTGATAATGGTCTTGGGTTGGAGGCACAAACAAAAAGCAGTTCTTAATAGTCACTTGAAATCCGAAAGGTGATGTTGGCAGGGTTGCAAGTTCAGATAACCAATCTTGCAGCATGTATGTTAGAAGTTCATAGGTTCTGAGATATCTTATATGCTACAGGCACATAAATGTAGATCCTCATTTATGTGGGATTTTTTATCCTTTTCTTTCTCTTTTTTCACTTGTGTTGTAGGAATGATTATGGGGTACGAGGGACACACTTCATTATTCAGTCTACTTTGAAGGTGGGTTGGTTGACATTTGTATGAGATGCTGAATCTTGCTAGCACATTTTCTTTCCCTGTGTGCATAGAACTGGAGGTCTCTCTGCTGTATTGGATAAGGTAACCACTTAATTGAACATTCGCACGGCACCTTCATTGCACAGGTTGTTGTACTGGCCAAAATTGTCTCAGATATGAAACCAAATGTGCTGTTTAACAGAGTACTGAACTGTCAAAGTCCTGTGATAGACCTGCTCAATTGCCCAACAGAAAGTAAAGTGAAGGCTGTTCCCTGCAACATTATTTAGTCTCAATTTCTGACTGATGTTTAACAATTTTTATCTTGCAGGATCCGGGGTTTCTGGATGAGCGGGTGGAGGCTTTTCTTGAGCAGTTTGAACAGGAATTGCAGAAGATGTCAGAGGAAGATTTCAAGGCACGTGCATGCTTAATCTACTACCCTCTACCCTTCATGTAGGCCTCTCTACAATCTCATAGACATATGGTCTTGAGTGCACCACCTGATCCTCTTGTGGTTTGCGTGCTTCAATATCATATCTTTTTGCACACTTGCTGACAGATTTGTCATTGGAAGTTTTGAGGAATTGTCTAACATGAGTCTTGGAGATTTCAGAAGAATGTGGACACATTGATAGAAATCAAGCTGGAGAAGCACAAGAATTTGTGGGAGGAGAGTAGATTCTTTTGGGGTGAGATTGAGGATGGGACATTGAAGTTTGACAGGGCTCAGGTGGAGGTATGTAATTATGCCCAAGAGTCATTTCAGAGGATCTGCCAGAATGACATTTTTTTGGCTTGATTGGCCCTAGCTGCTTAAGTAGCGTCTGGTTGGAATTAGTGGAGAAATCACCAAAGAACAAGGTGGTTGTCATGTTTACTGACAGTGTGCTGGAATGTGCCAGATAGCGAAACTCAAATTGGTGAAGAAGCAAGAGCTGCTGGATTTTTTCACTACTTACATTCAACAGAATGCACCCATGCGAAGAAAGCTTAGTATACAGGTCTATGGTAACCAGCATCTCGCTGAATATAAAGTTACCACCAAGACTGAGACAACAAAAGGGAACGTGCACATTGGTGATACAGGGGTCACATTAGAGGGGCTTGTGTTTAGTGAAGGCTTGAATCATAAACGAACTGAACAGGATATTGGTGGAGGAGATACAACATGCAAGCTTGCTGTAGAGAATGAGAACATGCCCAGGACAAAAGCTATTCGGATTGTCAATCCCTATAACTTCAAGCGCTCACAGCAAATATATGGCTCTCTTAGGGGTGGGCAACATGAGGCATATGCAGAAGCAGTTTGATGATAGCAAATTCTAGTCAGTGTCAATTCATAGCTTCCCTTCGAGGGAAAGTCTCTATTGCTTTTACACAACTTGACTTTATGCTCCATTGAGCACCAGGATATTTGACGTTGCTCTTGGGAATTGATTGTTGTTTTATCAGTAGATTTACAATGAATTGTTGGACAGCTCAAAGGGGTGTGCTTTCTGTTTTATGTGTCTGACTGCAAGTTTTGTTGTCCTCACTGATTCTATCATCTATTTATGCACTGTTAAGTCTTATTTTCCACCTAAATCAATATGACTGGAGAAACTACTATGATAAACCAAAATCAATATGACTGGAGAAACTACTATGATAAACCAATATAATTCCTCCTTTCACACGCTAAATCATATTTTGATATTGCTTTACCTCAAAATCCATTTCACAGATTCAATCTTCTTGCAGAATTGAGTCACCCCTGCCAATTCTGCCACCTTACCTTTGTATGTATGATATGTCTAGGCCATGGTGTTGGTGAAAGATACCCTTTCTATACCCATGGAGAGGCTGCAGCCTGCCCTTTCTATCATCTTCACTGACTATTTGCTCATTTTCATTGTATGTGGAAATAATTGTCAGTACCATAAGTGTGTATGCTTAGTTATGTCTTTGTATAAGAGAACATGAACATTAGGCATGCTGCATGAACATCCATCTGCCGAGCAGGTTATAGATGTAAAGGACACTGGTTTTGTCTGGTAATTGGGTTGAGGCAGCTGGTTACTGGAAATAGCCTTGGCACTTCAACACCTTCACTACTTTCACTAACCAGCAGCCTCTCACAGATACGTAGTCCAAAGAACCACAAACATGACTTTACAATATGCTAAAGTCAATGTCCATGGATGACTAGTTAAGACTCATGAGTTGTTCACAATTGTTCCCACAGCTTATGAAATCTTGAGCAACTTGATGAAATATGTGGCAGTCTACTTAGCAGGAGGCAATGACACCTATGATCAGTCATGTTGGTGGCTTGTCCCAGCTCTACACTTAGGCCCACTTTAGACAAGGGTCCAGTGTTCAATTTCCTAGGAACCAATTTGGACTGATTTGAATCAAATTGAATCCTTGAGTTTGACTATACCTTGGACCCTAGCCGGATTCTTGGTGCTCCAAATCAGGAGCTCTCCTTTTAACAGTGTTTTTGGGTTCAAGCCAATTGATTTTACCTCCAAAACAGGTGCCAATTTAAAGCCTCAATTTACCTCAATTTGCCATTTTTTGGTCTTGGACCCTCATCTAAAGGCTTGGGACCAATTTAAAGCTTTTGACCAATAAGATTGCTTTAACTCGTTGGCCCTGAACCTTAGACCCTCGTCTAAAGTGGCCCTTAATTCATGGATTCTGGGCTTTGAACTCATCCACATAGAGAATTCTATCTGTTTGCCATTGTGTAGTTGGTTTCATATTGAAATCTCGTTCTGCCAACATATTTCTGTTTTTAGAAAGTGCAACAACAGTTTTTGGTCTTAGTATGCATCCAGATGCATTTACCATTGCCTTGTAAGAAGTCAGCCATACATCACTCTGCTTTTTACGCAAGCTGCAAACTCCTAGAAAATGGTTAAAGCTACTTGAGAAAAACTCCTTGAGAAGCCCTTGAGATATCATTATGCAGACTCTAAAGGCAGAAACATCAAACAGCTTTGGTTGAGACAATCTAAACCTATTATCTGACCCACTTGGATTCCATCCTCTGCTGTGCATCCACAGACCTTGAAGTAAGCTATCCTTCACTACAAAAGCTTTTGGCAAGGAAAGGAAGACTCATCCATCATCAGAACTTCTGAATTCAATACAATGGGACTATCTCTAAACCAGGATCAGGTTGGACCCTCAAATCTCCATGTAGATTTGTAGTTGAGCCTACAGAAGCCTCTGGAAAGCGAACATCAATAAAGACTCATTCATCATCAGAATTTGCAAACTTGATCGAGTGTGACTGGTGATCAATTACACCGCCCTTATAACTACCACGCTTCTTCTTTGTCTTCTCATGCCGAAAATTCCTGCACATGATTCCCACAGTGAAATTAATCAAATCTATTCAAGACACAGTCTGAAACATTTTGTCAAAGTGCTATAAGAGGAGGTGAGAAGCAACAACCATTCGTCAGGCTCGTCAAATGTGTCAGACTTACTGATGAGAGTATTATGAAGGGTTAGATAACTGAAAGGGCCATCACAGAATCTTCCCAATCATGGAAAGGGACCCATTTTCATAATATAATCAGTAAAACTCCATATCTGTATGCAAGCACATAATGAACCACATTCTTCCCAATACATTATCCTCAAAAAATGAAGGAATACTTACTTTCCTCGAACTTGACCAAGAACCTCTTGCGCCTTAGCACCCCACCCGTCCTCTGCTCCAGACTGCCACCTCTCATCAAACAACCACAAATTACAAAGCAGGTAGCATTAGCAGACATCATTCACATGGCTGTTGTACAAGCACCAAGCAGAAGTGCATACTTGAAGAAGGTACAGGAACTTTTACTTGAACACACCTTTGCCCAATAGGAGTTGTCACTTAGCCTGGGGTCCAACAATTGCACCTGCAGTCAAATAAAGCACATTGTCACATTCAACTCTTGCTCATTAATCAAGACTCCACTAATGAACTAGGATTGCATTCATAATTCATTACACAAATAACTCTCAGAAATTCACTCACAAAACCACTAGATTTCACTCTGGAGAAGTTCAGACTCTATTTCAAACACGTGAGTCAGAAGAGAAACTGGGCAAGAGAGAACATGATATGAGTTATGGATCTTACCTCTGCTGGATTCACCCTTTGAAATGCCTTTGCACCAGTAGGCTGCTCAAACACAGGAACACAACAGATAGAGAAAATTACAAATCTTCATAAGTACTTATGATTTCTAATGAATCTGAACAGAATCAAGAGACCCAATAATAAGGATCTAATTATTTCAGATCTGAGAACATAACAGGAGATCCAAACCTTAAAAGTAGAGAAACACCCGAGGAACAATTTGAACAACAGTGACAATCATATGCATGTTCAGTGAGCAACAGTATTTTAGATGTGGAGCAACCATGTTGCCTGAACCCTAAACCACTTCCTAACCACCATACCAGAAGTGGATCAAACATGTTGCCCAAACCTCCCCATTGTTTAATCCCCTGGTACCTACATGGTTTTTCAGCAACAGGGTATAACATGGCAACCCCTACTATAGCCAGGATGGCTATGGGAGGTAACATCTACTCGGGGTATTGGCTTGATGCTTCTGAAAGCTTGAAGAATACATCAGGGAGAAAGCCACTCCAAAACACCACAGAAAACAGACATATATTCTCTTTGGGACTCCCTGCAAACTGTAACTAAGCATACTTCAATTTACACCCTTAGTAAACATTCTACTTTCTGAAGTAAACAACATCTTGAGAGATGTGTCCATACTTTAACAAAGACTGAGCTGCTACACCTGACATCAATGTGACTGGCAAGTTGAGAACAGCATACAGTGTCTTTGGAAGCTGAGACTAAGGGTTTGCTTTGTGCAGACTTATTTGTCTTCTCAGGTAACGAATTCTTTGTGAACTCTTCTCCTTTGTTGTCCCCTGCACTGTTGAGCTCTCCATTGACCACCTCTTCAACCTTAGCCTTCTTATTTGCAGGACTCACATCAGCTCCCTTCTCCACTGGTTTCCTCTTCTTGCTGCTAGGGTTGCCAGTAAGTCCATTCTTATGGTGTGGATCAACCTCCATAGGCGTGTTGGCAACAGTTTTGCTAGTGTCTGCCATTTCTACATCCTTCTGTGGTGACACCATTTTATGTGACTTCTTCCCCTTCTTCACAGTAGAGTCTATTGCTAATTGCTTTTTCACATCTTTCTTGTCTTCTTTCCTTGTGCCCTGGTTGGCGGATGTGACCTGCACACTACCTTTGTGAGCCGAAACTCCCAAATCATGAGAGACTGCTGCCTTTCCCTCCCTTGATTTCAGACTAGGTTTTGTAGCCTCTTCATCAGATGAGTCTGAAGAGTTGTCTGAGGATGATGCCTGAAAGAAAAGAAATGAACACAGAAAAGCGTACAGCCAAGTCAAACTTTGTTCCTGGGATGTGACTTGGCTAAACCCTAAATCCTAAACCCTAAGCCCAACAGTGAAAATAACCTACCCAGAAAGTCTCAATCACCTTCAATCTTCACTTAATTTTTTTATATTCATGAGGATGAAATCAGGGCAGGTAATAAGTCAAACTTTGCATTTGCATTTGCATTTTGCATTTGCATTTGCATTTTGCATTTTTTCTGCCCAATTCTGACACATGTGCTCCAGAGGTATTTCCAGGAAGGCATAGCAGAAAAAAATAGCATGAAGGTCAATTACATGTTACACAGATCAAATTTTACCTCTCATAACTCACCTTGATTGCCCTTCCTAGACCTGCTCCTCCTGTACTTTTGATCTCAACACTCTCATCACTGCTTTCATCCTCCTCCTCAGACAATGATGCTGGGGATGTTATTTCTTTGACACCAGAGGTTGGCATTGATGTCTGAACTGGAACCAGCCCTCCTGGTGTGTTTGATTTTCTAGCTGGAATGTTTTCATCATCTGCTTCGGAATCTGAGGAATCTGAAGAAGACAATGAAGATGTTATGTTTTTCTTAGCAGTGGATGCTGCAGCAATCAGATTGGCTTCAGAACCATTAGCTGTAGTCAGTTTGGCTGGCTTTCTCATGACTGGTTCTTCGTCTTCGTCATCGCTTGATGAGTCTGAAGAAGAAGAGTCTGTTTGCTTATTATTAGCTGCTACTGGCTTATTCACAAGAGCAAGAGTTGTTGCCAAGTCTTGTGGCACTTCCATTTCTTCATCACTTGAGCTATCACTGCATTCAGAAATCTCTGCAGTTGACACCTTTGGTAGGACCACCTTATCTGGAACAACTGTACTTGTGCCCTTGACTGCCACATCTTGCATGATGTCTTCCTCCTCGTCACTGGATGAGTCTGATGACGACTCATCAGAATCCTCCACTGCCACTCTTGCTGCCCCCTTCACAGCAGGAACCACTGTCACAGGTGCAGACAACCCACTTTCCCTTTTGGTAGATGGAACAACTTCTGTCTTTGCCTCAGACCGTTGTACCTGTGGCTCCTTCACTGCCTCATCTTCAGATTCAGAAGACTCCTCCTCTGACTCTTCCTCCACCTTAGAAGCAATTGCTGCTTTCACTTTTGGAACCACTGCAACAGGTTTCACAGTCCCTTCCTCATCATCTGAGTCTGAAGAAGAATCATCTGATGATGATTCCACCTCATTTACTGTTGCAGCAGTAGCACCTGTAGCCACTTTCACTGCTGTATCCACCACTTCATCAACTTCATCTTCATCTTCGTCTTCATCTGAGCTTGTTGATGTTGTAGTCTCTGCATCTTTCACTGTCATTGTCCCATTTGAAACTACTGCAGTTGGAGTGCCTTCATCCTCCCCTTCTGAATCATCTGATGAGCTGTCTGTGACCTTTGCCTCAGGTTTCACTGCTTTGATCATGTTTTTGCCATTTCTTGTGGCCTCTTTCAGACTCTCTGCATTAGAAACCTTCAACTTGGACTCTGTCAGCTTCTTCAATTGGATTTTCCCAGTGATCTCCTTGCTTTTGTTCTTTGACACCCCATGGTCATCTTCCTCATCCTCATCAGAAGAACTTGCATGTTTGCTCAATACAGGCAAAATCTTGGAGTGTTTTTCAGCTAGCTCCTTGGAGCCTTGATCCTTTGTCTTCCGTTTCTTAGATACTCCACTGCATTACACAAAGGAAAGCACAATACTCATGGTAAACATAGAATCTGAGAGAGCAGAGCTGCCAAAGAGTTTTAAAATGAGACTAATCTGCAAACTGGAGCATAATTAGACAGACAGACAGACAGTTGTATTGGATCGTGGAGAGGGCGACAGAGGGAGAGAGCAGACCCTGTTTTACTTGACAAGTAAGCTGAGAAAATTGCTGTGAGATCCTCCTGAACCAAATTCCCTGAATCTCCCTTCTACATTCATATCAAACATTCCATTCCCTCATCAGTATTAGAGAAACAAATATTACTTCACTAATCAAGCGCCTCTGGATTCATCTGAACAATACAGTACAATGCTCAACTAGGGTTTATGTAACCCTAAACACTTCTGAGCACCACATCTTGTTGCAAAAAACCTAGCAGCAAAAAGAAAAACTTAGGGTCTACCAGTTTGACTGAGCGAACTTCTACAAACTCGTTGCCCATGAAGGCAATGTGTCTCGGATCCAGTTCAAGTGATTCCCAAATCAACCACAAGAATTTCCTTCACAGAGAAGATGACTAAGGCTCAAAAAGGGAGTTCACAATTCTCCCACCCTTTCCCATCATTACTTGGAGAGGAAAGAAGCTCTAGAACCGAAGGGAGTTAGTCACAAGTTCAAACTACTGCACTTCTACAAACAACACGCACACGGATCCACCACATTACATTTACACAGGACACCACGTTTTTCAAAACAGACAATGGGAAAAAAAATTGCAAAAAAGCTCTCACCAAGCCCGTCTCCGAGATGAACGACTTCAGCGTCTTCAGAAAACCCCTTTTCCGCAGGAAATCCACCACGAGCTGGTCCAAGCTAACAGAAGAAGCCATGACCATCGTCACTCACGCGCGCGCGGCGCGAAAAACCTCGAAAGGGGAGAAAGGGGCCGCACTTGCACAACAACAAACAACATCTCCCGCTCCAAACTCTCCTGTCATTTACTGCAGAAGGCGCTCCAAACCCTAAAAGGATTAGGGTTTGGAGACCCTGACAATAACATTAAACCCTAAAAGCATTAGGGTTTAAGTGTATGGTCAGGGCTTACTGCCAACATAAGCAGAGTGTGTTAGGGTTTAAGAGTTTCATCAAAATGTGTGTATTCAAGTGCTCAGGGCAGGCTGGATCCAAAGGGAGGGCTCCATTGTTTCTGATGTCCAAACAAAACTTGAACCCCTCCTATTGACGCATCTGGCTCATGAAAAATCGTAAAAAATGGAATAGAATTAACAAAGTTACAGCCCTTCAAAAGTAGAGGGGTCAAAAACTCAAAAAAACAAACTACTGAACACTACAAAGGCATGATCTGGAACACCTAAAAAGCTTCTTGTATGTTAGTTTGTCGCTATTAGAGTTCCAAGAAGATTTGTAAAAACTTTAGGTGGCGCTCCTATGACGTTTTAAATTGTTTAAAATGAATAAAAATTAAGAAAGTTATGAGGTTTGAAAGTAGAAGGGGTCCAAAGAGAAGAAAGAAAAACTCATTTGTTAAGAAGGAAAGCTTATTTTTCTTCTTCTTGTTTTTTCATTATTCCTTTTCCTTCTCACTTCAAAGATGATTTCTAAAGCTTAAGTATGGATAGGGTATTTGTCCAAAACCTAAATTTAAAAAAAAGAGTATACTCAATAACAATATATTTTAGGGTTAGGGTAAGTGTGTGTTTCATGTTTCATATCCCCATTCTTGTTGCTTCATGTCTTTGTCTCCTCAACAAACAATAAATGTTTTTGCAAGTTGGTGGATTGTGAACATTGCATCACCTTTTTTTTTATTGTTCAAGGTCTACCAATAATTAATGTGACTTTACTAGTGATGAAAATTATGGAGTTCACCTCTTTATATGAAATTGACATTGAAAATAAAGTAAAAACTTCTAAAGTCTTTTGCATTTTGAAAATTTGCTATTTCAACTTTATTAAATTTTTAGCTTATCAAGACATGTTTTTAAGCAACATGGAAGGTTTTTAAAAGCCTTTTTGTGTTTTCCTTTTGTTGTGTTGCATATGTTGCAAAAGAACAAAAAAATAAAGTTAGGGTTTGAATAAAGCTTTAAGCTTTTCAACTATGTTATAGTTTGCAATTTGCACATCTCCAATCTCCACCTTTGTTTATTTGTTGTTTTCGCACTTTGGTTTCTAATTTGGTGTTTGTGGTACAATTTCCATATTTGTACAAACAAAAACAAAGTTCAGGTCGGAGGAGAACTTTAAGCTCTTTGATTATATGCTTTGGTTTCCTATGTTCACATCTCCAATCTCCACCTTTGTTTGTTTATTGTTTCACACTTTGGTTTTTGGTTTGGTGTTTGTTGTATAGTTTACATCTTTGTTCAAGGCTTTGGTGATGCATAATTTAGATTTTGTCACCTTTTTGCCAAGGCAAAAAGGTAGTTGGGAAGAATGTGGGTGTGTGGAGCAAACCAATACTTGAAGCTACAAGCTTTGATATTTTATCTTTGAATGTTTTGCACTCCATTTTTTCGCATTATTTTTTTTCATGTTTGATTCTAACCCTTGTACTTGTTTATGTGCTTGTTTGATGGTTTTTTCAAAACAAATTATTTTGAACACTAAATATATGAAATCTTAATTTAAACACTCTAGTTCTTGCAAGAGATAATGCCACGAGACAATGAAAAGCTACAAACTTTTAATAATATTCCTATTGCTGATACATACATATCAGAGTTCCATCTGACAAATTTGTGGAAGCAACATGTGGCTTGGAAACCTCACAATCAAAATTTGCTAACATGGGTTTTTCTTAAGTGAACAATCGACTCACAAACCTTTTTCAAAACCAAAAAATGTAGTGCATAATTTGCCATAGCAAATGTTGGTCTTGTGATTTTGGCATTGTGCACTAGGTTACATAAAGGTTTTATTGTTTACCACAAGTCAAATTGCATAACAACCATTAAAAAACACAAACTAAAATTGAGCACACCACCTTGATAACAAAGTTCCTTGAAGAACAAATTAAGGCAACTATTATTACTTCATTTTCTCATGAAGTAAACAAAAAGTAAGCACATATGACTCCAAATGCCATTTTTAGTTTTTTCTATTTTACGAATTAGTTCAAAAAATTTAATGAAAATGAAATCAATTCCTTGGTGGATGTGATGTTATTTGTCGTCAAAGGTTATTTTCCCATGAAGACTATTTAGTCCATATGGTTACAGAAAATGGCATATAGATTATGCCCAATAACGATTTTTCCTTATAAAAAGGTATTTTTGGATGATGCACTTTTTAAATTAGTGGAGGAAACTAGGCTTACCTATGTGTAACCTACATTAACAAATTATATTTTAACCACTTACACCTTTGATTTATGGATGTCAAATGGTGCGAATGATGTCTTTGTTATTGTTATTAATTTTATGTCCTACAAATGGGAGGCCAAATATGTCACTATCGAATTATTTAAATGTCCAACATTAGTGGTGCAATTATGGCACCAAGGTTTATCATAATTTTTAAATAAGTTTTTTTTATGCAAAAGAACCTTGCTTATGTTAAAAATGAGGGCTCTAATATGTAGACTTGTGCAAGTGCTTTGAATTCAATTGTTTCATTTGTAAGCCTAGCCGTGATGGAACCATTTGATGAGTCATGTTTTGGCCATGCTTTATCAAAGGTTTGTTAATATGCTAGTATGGATGAAAAAGTTGCCCATGGAATTGTCCTATGGATGTATAAAGATTATGCAAGTTGACATCCATAAATGCATTACTTGGCCAAAAAAGTTGAAGAAGGGATACAAACATGGGATAATTAAAACGTGCATAAATTCTAATTTCATGCCCTAAAAATGAAATGCACTTGTTAAGACAAGGTATGACATTTTATTTCATGTTTTACTTTGGTCAATTTCATGGGCTACAAATTGTGCCGGTGGTAGTGGACATTTAATTAATGTGGCATTGATTGCATTTTGCTACTACTTGTAGGTTTATAGTTCGTGTTTTATTATTCTAAAATGCATTGATTTTTCAATATGCCATTAGATTATGTTATAGTTGATAGACTATTACATTACAAAATTACCTTTCACCCAAACATTACTGTTAAAGTTTTTTTCACCAATTATGAAAAGGTGTGATTTGAAATACAATTGAAAGCATTGGCTCCTTGGGGATGCCCTCCATTTGATTATATCCACATGTTGAAAACTTCGTGAAAACCTTCCCCACCAAAAGCTACCTAATAGCCTTGTTAAAAATGTGTTAAATGTATTTGATTTTGTGTTGGAGGAGCTCATTTCTCGTATGAAACACTAAGTATTAGAGGTCCTTTTGCCTTGTATTTCCTTTATGCATGATTTTGATAAGAAAAAAGGCCATAACATGTTAGCTTTGATGTTGGATCCCAAGTACAAAAACATACATTTGGTGATTATTTATTTGGTCATGAAAACTACTACTACCCTACCCTAGTTGTAAATTGTGATGAGCAATTGTTTTTACCTCTATTATTGGAGGTTTACAAAGGTTTAATGCCCAATATGGATGATTGTCCTAATGACTCATTTGTGGATTCTCAAGATTTGTTCCAATAGACTAACATTAGTGCAAACACCCATAAGGACATTGTGTGCCATGAATTTGGTGGATTTCAATGTTATCTTGTTGATGTAAAAACATGCCAATATGCTTTGACATGGTGGCAATAAAAAAGAAAAAGTTTCCAACAATGGCTACATTTATAAAACAAATATTGGGAATCCCAACTAACTAAATTGAACTAAAAGAATGTTTTCCATTGTTGGAATCCTCATGACTATGGAGATGTGGTTTTTGTTGGGAATCATTAAGTTTGGCTTTCAATTGCATTTATGCAAACCCTTTCACCTTTTTAAAAATTGGGAAAGATTTCAAAATTTTGAAAAAAGTTTCAACCAGTTATCAAAGTCCCAATTTCCACATATTTAAAATTCATCAATTTTCAAAGTTGATTTTCAAAAATTGGGTATCAATAGTTCTACCAATATTTTTTTAAATTACTAGAATTATAAAAAAATGATAGAAATTTGAATGCAAATAATATAGATATATTTTTTAATTTGAACATTTTATGTGGCTAGGATTTCATCCTATTCAAATAAGCCCTCAAATTCTTTTTCTAAACTTAAATCATTTTCAATTAATTCCACCAAATTAAATAGTGATTTACAACCAACTTTAAGATTACTTTGCTATTTTGTGTTCACAAAAATCATCTTTTCTAAATTTTTTATATTGTAAATGACATTTTTTATATTATTAAATATTCTTGTTGAAGAAATTTTTTTGTTTCAATTTGTGATCCTATGATGCCTAGGATTTGATGAAAAAATACCAACTTTAGGAAACATGGTTGAATGCTTCCTCTATTATTGAAGAGGACATTTGATTTCCTTGGGATTCATGTGGTCACATTTGAAAATTATATATTTTTTAATGCATTTTTTTCTCATTGGCTCACTTGTGTTGGTAATTTGTTAGAAAAAATCCAAATTGCAATCATTAATAATTGTTTGCCATGTAAAAAAAACCAACTTATGTTCCTACCATTGGACATAAATGATGATAACATTTCATAAACATAAGATATAGAGATTTCCTATCACGTTCCTTAGCAATAACAACACCTCATGACCAATAAAAGAAGATAGTAGATGAATGCTTTTAAACTTAGGGTCTAACAACAAAGACAGCATGTTATCAACTTTTTTTTATCCATGTCTTTTTAGAAAAGACAGAAAAAATTCCAAAATAATACAAATTTTTTTGTGATGTTGGAAGCAAACAAAGCCAATTCAAGATCAACCCCAAAATTATAATCAAGCAAATGGATTTGTGCTGGTCACAAATTTGTAAGTTCTTCCCTAAATTTTAAACACATAGACATAGCAAATTGCAATGCATAAAAAAGTAACTTGTGCCCACTACATTGGTTCAAAACACAAGCATTCACATGTGAAAGAAAATCCATAATCACTTTAAAAATGTGCTATGTAAAAAAAGGTGGAACTCTCAAACTAATTTTAATAATATTTTATTTATTGTAACAAAGGATATTAACATCCTTAAACTACAATGTTTTTTGGAACATAATGTTTTTTCTAACAAACCTATAATCAAATTTACACATGCAATGTTAATATCTCCAACAAGCACAATTAAATTTAAAAAATGAACATATGTAAATAATAAAAAATAAAAAATATATTTTGTCTTCATTAAAATATTTAACTTTCTTGGGTGAAGATTACAATTTGCACAAGCCTTGTTTTATTCCTATTTGCCCTTCCCATATTTTTTAGGCCAAGTTGTACATTTCTACAAATGTGATTATCTAGATTTGATTGGAACAAATATGAAAAGATTGTAAACTTTCTTATCAGTTGTAACATAATGACATGCTTTGGAAAAAACATGACCAAAACAAATGCTTTGAAAGCTTTCATCCAAACCTAAGATTTTAGATTTTACAATAGATTTCAAAGTAATAATCATGGTATTCAGATTTGACCCTTCATTTTTTATGTACGCAATGATTTTTTTTCTCAACCCATATTGATCCAACAATTTTATCAAATTATTAGCCGAAGTTTGATTGGTAATCTTTGTTGTTTAAAATAAACCAATAATCTTTTTTTTAGGCTACATTTAATGGAGAGGGCGTAACAAAAATGCATTATGTCGGGCATTTTATTGTGTTAATGATGGGACAAATGTTATTTGGGTTAGTTCTCAAATCATGAGATGCATTATTTGTTGTAGTAACTATATATTTGCACTTATTCAAGAAAGAAAGGCTATAATAAAATATTATAAAACATATGGGATAACAATTTTGAAAAAACATGTGGATGCATACCATTCCATAAATTGAAAAAAATTTAAAGAAGAAGTGAATAATGTAAGAAGTGTTGAAAAATGACCTGCAAAGAAGAAGCCCAATCTATCAATTTATGTAATAATAAATTTTATTTTTATGAAATATTTTTTCAAAAAAATGATGTGCAACAAAAAGATTTTTTATAAGACTTTAACCTTTTGATTATGGAAAATCACATGCCTTTTTAGCTTGTGGAGAGTGTTTGGTTCAAACATTTTGTTTTACATTCATGTCTTCAAATGGGCTTCCTTTCTAAAAGACAATTTTTTGAAGACATATTGCTTAACTTGATGAAAAAAACAGAACAAGAATATGTTTTGTCAAAATTCACAGATTGTATCTTTATAACAATTAAGTTTGATTCATGGATGTCCAAGGGGTCACATGATATATTTGTTTTTGTCATTAATTTCTTAGGATGTGATTGGGAAATTTTCAAAAATTGTTTGCATAATTTTTTCATTTTCTTCTAGTTTGTTTATTTCTTTTTGAAAACTTGCATTTTCCTTTGATCTTTCCACATCTTCTTCATAATAATTTCATTGTCATTTAATTCATTTTCATTCATGATAATGTTTTCATTTTGACTCGAATCCATTAGTTTTTATACTATCACAAAACAAGTTGAAAAAATTAGAAATGAATATATGTATATTTCGCCAAAATAATAAAATTTTAACATATGTATGCTATGAAAATGAAATCAAAACATTTATAAACATTTATAATGACAAGATATTTCATTTTTTCTCCCCTCTTCATATTAAAACAATGTGCAGGTAATGTATACAACTAACACAATCAAATGTGAACAATAAATCTTGCACACAACTAACACATTTAAAATTATTATTCACACACAAAACATATTAAACAAAAAAATCCAAATACATACATGTTCACGATGATAAGAAAGCAAACAAACAAAAGAAAAACCTAAAAGCTCACCTTGAAACAAATTGAGCTTTGAAGTTTGTATCCTCACCTTCACACTTCCACATAAGCAAAGGTGAGCAGGTTTCAAACAGGGTTTGGTGATACTTAACGATATTTAAACTAAGAACCGACTTGAAACCCTGGTCGATTCTAAACTATTTTTGATACCCGCCCTACACCCATGGAGACATCACCACATTGCACATGGTTTAGGGTTTGATTCACACTCGTCAAGGCATCGTAACCAGCCTTACCATATCTAAAAAGCCTTTTGGAGAAATTTCTTAAGTGTATTTGGAAAGCACCTTATGTCTTTGAATAACCCCCCTAAAATGAAGGAGGATCTTATGTCGACTCCTTAAAGAGTGTGAGGGATCTTTACTTCTAAAGAGGCTTGTTTGAAGGAAGTGATATTCATGGATACGAGGTGCCCTCCAAATACACTAGACAATTTCTCCCAAGTCCTTTACATCTAGAACTTGAGGTCAAACCTTGGAGGAGGGTTGAGCAATGGCCATGACATCCACTCTTAACGACTCTCATTGGCCCAATAATTCTTTTAACCCCTTTGAAAATGGATGAAGATTTCGTAATTGGTTTTATGCATGGATGAAAAGAGGCATCTTGGTTGATTATCAAGAGGGATGGTTAAATGTCCGGTAACTGGCTCAAGCAGGCTGGTTATCTAGTTCATAAATTGCATTATCTAAACCCTAAACCCTAAACTCCCCAAGGTTAACTACCTAATTCATTTGGTGTCAAAAGGAGTCAACACAAGCCCCTAGGATGATGTCTTGCCCTTAACATTGGATGAGCAATATGGTAATGATTTAACCAGTGTTGGGCTTCACGAAAATCAATCATTTGATCGTTTGAGAACCATGGTTATTATTATGTGTATATCAAAGTCAGTTCTTTGTTTTTTTTGAGAACCATGGCTATGAAATTAAAGAACCCTAACACTTTGGTTATCTAAACCATGAGCTTTCCTTAAAGCTTTTTTTTTTTTGGTTTGAACCAATTGGATTTCCCTTAACAATGATGCCATGCAGACTAAATCACAATTTGATTTGTCCTGGACCTTTGTCTAAAGGCCTTGGAACCAATTTAAAGCTCTTGACCAATAAGAATGCTCAATTTCATTGGACCCTGCACCTTGGACCCTTGTCTAAAGTGGCTGTAAGTAACTCTTCACCTAACACACCTATAGCCATCTGCATACCTCCATTTGAGTTTAAAACAATACAAATAAAATCTCCCAACATAAGGGGAGTTTACAAAAAATAAAATCCAATCTCTTGTGAACACATGAGATTGGACTATTTTCAATTTCACTTGCAATTGAAATACATCCTATAATAGGACATCTCAAACTTCATACATGAATCAATATCCTTTCACCTCTGTAATACCCATTCCTCATTCCCTTCAGACCTACGTTTGGTTTTGACTTTCAAAAATTTAAAATTTTGACAAACCCTGTTTGTGACCAAACATATGATGAAAATTTCCAAGAGTCAATATCTTTTTGATTGTTACATAAGGTTACCCATTAGAGTTATCTGTAAAGTCTCACGAGCAGTGGGCGAGAAGGGGAAGTTTTGGCGTAATAGGGCATCAAGCGCATAACTGGGAATGAAAATTTAACAATGGAAAATAACTAGTTTTTTGTCAAATTTTGGTGGTAAACTGAGTTTCATCCTGTCTTTCCTTTTTTCGAGCGCCTTCGCTGCTGCTACATATATTTACATATATTTTCACTAACCCCAACCTGTACAACTGTAATAATTACTCTCAAACCTTGTGCATTAAATGTTGGGTTTCAGCATTTCATACTGAAATTTAATAAAATTTCCTTACTTTGTAGATGCCACTGAAAGAGAGGACACGGGTGGAAGGAAGGCCCAAAGACAAATAATGAAAACTTAGAAAAATAGAATGGCAGGAAACAACCTGAATTGATCTGGCTCTACCCTTGGCACCCCAATGGGTAAGTAGCACATCACCACACCTAATTCATTCACCTGCCCCATCATCATGTTACTCATCATCTCCTCACCTAACTTAGCAAGAAATGGTGAGACGAGAAGAAAATCTTGGTGAAATTTTGGCGAGAGAAGGAAAAATAACAAGAAAGTGGGGAGATGGAGAGTTTGTAGAGAAAAAGGTTTCCATGTTTTTCTTTGTTTTCTAAAGAAAGAGAAAGTTCTCATTTGTTAACCATGGTTTGCAAACACTACTACTATGTCATCACAGGTCATCATATACCCTTGCCATTAACACTGGGCCAAAAGTGGGGGTGGGGGGTGGGGGGACCCAACACAATTAGAAAATAGGGTTAAAAAAATACACAAATAATTAATGTAGAAAAAAAAATTTACACAAATATAAAAGGGGTGTGTGAAATGAAATAGGTAGGCTTGTACCTACCTACCTAGACCTAGAGGTGAAATTAAAGCCTATGTGACCAATGAGGTTGTTAGAATGAGAGCCTTGAATTATTATGAGGAGATATTGAAAGAGAGGAGAGAGAGGGGGAGAGATAAAATAAGAGAGTTTATTAGTTATTACCTAAATAAATAAAGACAAAAAAAGGTTTCTAGGTTTTCTTTTTTGGCTAGAGAAAGGGAAAATTTTTGATTCTTTTTTTTTGTTTGTTTTTCTTTAGGAGAATCATGTCATAACTCATAACCCTAATGAGAGATATATTATTATATGTATTTATGTATGTGTGTGTGTGAGTGTGTTTTTTTTGGGTGGGCTTTTCTTGTGCCTGGAAATCCATGATGGATGAGAGAGTGTTGCAGCTGAAAAGCTTTGGATTGATGCTGAAAAAATGAAGCTGTTGTTGTTGTTGTTGTTGTTGTTGTGCATTACCTAGTTTGATTAATCAGTTTTGGTAGTGGTGGTAGTAGTAGTAGTAGTAGTAGTAGTAGTTGTTGTTGTTGATGAACCAAAAGAAAAAGGGGATGTGGGTTTGGAGAAATGTCTTTTTGGGTGCTTTTTTATTTTTGTGTTTTGTGTTTTGTCTGTTGAATTTGTGAAGGTTGTCCAGATTTTGTCTCGGTTGTGGAATTTTTTATTTATTTTAATCTCATGGTTTGTAGTTTTGGGTTTTGGGCTGTTGGTTGGTTTTGAGGAAGTTTGGAGCACACAAGAGAAATCCATGGTTTTTCTCAAGGTTATGGATCTGTGGGTGTGAATCAGGTATTGAAGAAGAAGAAGAAGAAGAAGAAGAGAAAAGAAAGAAAGAAAGAAAGAAAGAAAGAGAGAGGTAAGAAGAAGAACAAGAAGAAGATGATGATGATAATGATGATTACGAAGAAGGGGGAGATGGAGATGGAGATGGACACGAAAGATTTCATGTCATGCTCATGTATGTGATAGCTCAGGGTTTGCTTGGGATTGCAAGATTGTGGGGTTAAGGGAAGAAGCAGCTGAGAGAGAGAGAGAGAGGCTATGAAGTTGATGGGTTGGTGAGATGCGTGCCAGGGATGATGGGGTTGGAGACAGGAGCAGCAGAGGGTGGTGATACTACTACTTCGAGATCAGAAGATTCAATGGCACTTCTGACTGCGGCAGCCTGTGAAGAAGAAGCTGCTCTTCTTGGCCTGGATGATGATCATCGGGTTCCACTCATCATGCCTGACAGCAATGGTCACTTGACAGAGGATGAAGAAAAATGTGCTGCAGTTATGGTGGAAGGTGGTGGTCTTCCAGAAGAACATGGAGGAGCAGATGGAGCAGGTTTGGTTCCAGCCGCATCATCATCATCATCATCCTCACATGGGGTGGAGGGGCAGGAAGGATCAATGGTGCAGACAAAGAATTGGAGTGATTTCAACATGGTGTCTGCCAAGAGTTTTAGGGATCAGGTTGGCTTTGGGTCATTCTCAGATTTTCTTACGGAGTTGGTGGTCCCTGATCTGGAGCTCCTCCAGAAGCAGCCAAAAGGATCTCTGGATTCTAAAGAGGTTTCCGATGTTGATTTCTTTGAATGGCACACAGATCCGCTTCCAGAAACTGAGTTTGCAGGACTTGGTGGAACTGGTGGTGGAGGAGGACTTTGTGGAGTTGAAACTACATCTGAAACACGTGATGGAGTTGGTGCAGGGATAGGTTTGCAGGAGTCCCCTGAACTGGGAGTAGTTGTTGGTCCACAGAGGTACAACCATTGGAATTCTGTGGCAGGTGAAGAAGAGGAGCAACAATCTGCTGCTGTTGCTGCAATAACCAAGGAGGTGCAACAGTATCAGCTGTTTGCAGTACAACAAAAGGGAGATGAAGAAGGTCCACAGCCAACAGATTCCGTGGAACATGCAGCTTTAGGTCTGCAAGATCACTCACAAATTGCACCTGGAGAGCCATCAGGCATGGAGAATCCGTACCCAGGTTGGTATTATGACTACCAGGTGAGTGAGTGGCGACAGGTTGAAGGAGGAGGAGGCAATCCTGCAAGTGCAACAGTCAATCAAGAAGGTAAAGCATTTCACAATGGTGAATCAGATCCCTCTAACTTGCCTATCAGCAAGAATGAGGCAGAGCAGGTTGGTGTTGGGCAGTCAGAAGTTGGGGAAGAGGGTTGGGCATCAAACAATGGAGCAATGCAAGCACAGCAATATCCAGGTTGGACCTGGGACTATCAGGCCCAAACGTGGGTCCAAGTGCCTGAGCCTTGGCAGAATAGCACAGGTTCAGCGCAGAAGTATGGTGGAGAGGGAACTTGGTATGAGCAACAAGAGTCCTGGCAGCAGCAGCAGCAGCAGCAGCAGTCTCAATACTTTTACTCACAGCAAGAGTCCTTGCAACAGCAGCAGCCTCAATCTTTCTACGAGCAACAGGAGAATTTGAAACAGCAGTCACAGTTTCATAGTGAAGGATATGCACCCAATGCCAGTTATGCTCAGACCTATGCCCAAGTGCCAAGCCAATGGCAGAATGAGCAGCAATTCATGAACCCAACACCATTTCCTCAGATGAATGGTGCTCAGAGCTGGGGTGTGGCATCTGCAGATGGGCACCAAGGCTCAGTCATGACCCACATGCAGCCATCAAATATGAATTATAACTACACCAGCTCTGCACAAACATTTAACTATCCTCAGCAGCCTTGGGGCAGTGGTAATGCACATCATCAGTATGGCCTACGCTCATCCCAATCATCTTCTCCCCCCAGGAGTCTGTATGAGGCCTTGCAGACATCTGTTGGTAGGCCTCCACATTCTCTTGCAACTTTTGGATTTGGTGGCAAGCTTGTGACAATGAAGCTCAAGGACCCTGTGACACTCCACACCAGCAATGGTGATCAGGTACTGTCACAACACTTGTTTTTTGAGCCTATCCAGTCATCAATTTGGGTGATAGCCAGGAATCTGACAAGGTTTGGTTTTGTGTATGGAGGGCAGGCGATAGTAAGTGGGCAAGCCTGGACACCAGGCCCAGTGCAGGTTCAAGCCTTAAATGTCTACACAGGATTAGCAAACAACTGGACAGGCCCGTTGATGGGAGGTGGAACGAGCACCAAAGAATTGCATGCATGGATTGATGACTGCATCTCCTCATGCTCACCACAAGATTCAATGCGGCTCCTTTGGGGTTTGCTTAAGATAGCATGTCAGCATTATGGCAAATTAAGGTCTCTCACAGTTTCCTCTGGAATCTCCTCCAAGGTACATACTGCTCCTCTTTTTTGACACCCTTCTTGCGCTCAGTAGGATTGTGGTTTCATGATTGTGGAACTGATGTTAGGGAGCTTGGCTATGCAGGAGGAAGATGGACCGGAGGCGGCATTGGCAAAGCTGTTAGCTGCCTCAGGAGCAAATGAGAGTGCATGGACAATGGGAACATTGGTGTACTCTCAATCTCTGCAGCTCCTGCCTTCAGAACAACAGCTGCAGGTAGAAATACAAATTCATGGGTCACAGATCAGGACATTGCTAAAGTCTCTGTTTGTGCCTTTTTGCTGTTTAGAATATGTGCTCTTTACTGAGCAACATACCTGCTGATCACATACTTGAGGTTACCTGTTCCTCTGTGAGGCTTGGCTGTCAGCCTGCCTTTTCTTAGTTTCTGCTGTCATTCTATGTGGGACCCAGCCTCACAAGCACATGGTTGGGTGCTGTGCTGTATAACAGATCACAGCACTTGAGATGAAAAAACTCCTGGTTGCTGGAAAACAGAAGGATGCCTTGATGTGTGCACAACAAGGGCAGCTGTGGGGCCCTGCTCTTCTTCTTGCATGCCAACTTGGAGACAAGGTTAGTGTCTTGCTCCTTTATGAATTCTACCCACAATGGCATCAGAATTTGCCTGTGTTTTTAACTACAACATAGCTCACATAGGAGGCACTCCAAGTGTAGGAAACAGAACACATTGTCATTACTGGTCACTGAATCACATGAGTTGGTGTATTGGAAAAACACAACTTGGGGTGCAGTTCTATACAGAGACAGCCACAGAGATGGCAAAAGCACAGTTTGTGGAGGGATCACCACTGCGCACATTGTGTCTGCTGCTTGCTGGTCAGCCTGCTGATGTTTTCTCCGGGACTTCTTTGCCAGGAGCAAAGCACACAATGGATACCACTGGAAGTAGCAACAACTTGTCACAGGTCTGTATGAGCTTGATCATAGCAGCAGCTGCAGTTTTTTTTGGTTATTATCTATCCTTTTTTTGTGGTGATGGTTTCTTTGCTCCTGGAGCTAAAACATGTTGCACCCTTGTAATTACTTTTCACAAGAACCACACTCATTGACATGTTAACTTTCAAAATGCTTTTGTGGAGAGTTCTCTGCCATCTTATATATATGTGTGTGTCTATGTATGTATGTATGTATGTAGTGAAGTTTTGCTCAGGAATCTCATTGGGGAGATCTGCGAATAAAATAGTTCTTGACAAAATGGTGGTTAGTGTTAGTGCAGGCTGCCATTTTAGGGTTATACAAAGGTTTTGCAAATATGCCTGGCAATTTAGGTCACGAGTAGTTGCTAGTTCACCAGCCATTATGGATTTCTAATGGTAATTGTACATGGTGTTATATGGGGCAAAGTTAATCAAAGCTTGCAGACCTCTGTTGAGACTTTGCAGGTTGGAGTTGGAGCAATGCTGGAAGAATGGCAAGAAAATCTTGCCATAATGGCTGCCAATCACACGGCTGGTGATGATCGTGTAATCTTGCATCTTGGGGATTGCCTGTGGCGGGCTCGTGGTGAGGTGGGGTTTAATGTTTGTCAAGCTTTGCAGATCTGCATGCCATGCTTTGCTTTTTGTGTTTTCTCTTTTTCTGTATTCCCAGCTTTCATATGGAGACCTGGGGGAAAGGGTGTGACACCATTACTCTCTGTGTGCTGCATCGGCAGGTGAATGCAGCGCACATTTGTTATCTGGTTGCAGATGCAACTCTGGAGTCATATTCACAGAGTGCAAGGTTGTGTTTAATTGGTGCTGACCACTGCAAGAATCCACGGACATACGTCGCTGTGGATGCTATTCAGGCAAGCCTTCTGATGGCAGTGGCTTCTTTATAACAAACTTGTGAAAATGGTGCTTGAAAATCAATCATCAGTGGATCCTCGCACAAGACAGAAAATTTGAGAAGGGTTTGAAGCAAAGTGTCTTTTGTGTTAGATTTTCTCCTCACAAAGCTTAACCCTCCACGTGCTTTGTCACAAGCTCATTAAATGAGGGGATACTAATCAACTTTTCTTAACTAGCTATGTCATTTTTAGTGCTTGCCAAACCATTAGGACTTTTCTCTGAGTTCTTACTGTTTTTTTGTTTCTATGTGTAACAACAGCGTACAGAAATTTTTGAGTATGCAAAAGTGCTGGGCAACCCACAATTTGTTCTCCTTCCTTTTCAACCTTACAAACTTGTTTATGCTGCCATGCTTGCTGAAGCTGGAAAGACAGCTGAAGCACTGAGGTATGTGTTGTATTATTCATGTACCTCACTTCTCTTAGTGAGTTTCTCTCACTCCGCATGACTTTGCACTAGCTCCTTCAGAGTATTTTTAATCAACTGGAAAGCACATCTGTTTATGCTGTAGATTTTACCAGATGCCTCAGATATAATCATGTAACTTTGGATTCTAACAGCGCTTGTCTGCAGGTAATGAACTTTCTGTTGTTCATATCTCACATAAGTTTGCAGTATTTTCAAAACCTCCATGAAAGCTTTGTTGTTGGTCAAGTCAATTCATGACCCTTAAGTTGTGCTGTGTGTTTTAGATATTGCCAGGCTGTGCTAAAAACCCTAAAGACAGCAGGCCGCTCTCCAGATATGGAAGCTTGTAGAGTGGCTGCAACAGATTTGGAGGATTGTCTTCGAATGCACACACAGGTAGCTGTTTTTTCTTTCTCACAAGAGTGTCTAAATTTGGAGAGTAATTTGTAATTCTGACTCAAGGAAATCATGTGCAGAAACCTTTGGAAAATTTCTTGTAAAGACACTTGACTATGTCTGTCTTGGCTGGCTGGCTGGCTGTCATTTTGGGTATACCAGTAATAGTAGCACACTCCTGGGGCAATAAACAGTTCACTACTTGCGTACCTGGTTTTGGAGATGTGTAGCAGGTGATATATGTACGTATGTCTCTTGATTTTGGTTGTGGCAGGATGCGCATGGGTCAAACTTGGCACCAGGGAAACTTGTTGGTCGATTTTTTAGTACTCTGGACCGAGGCATCTCACGGATGATTGGTGGACCTCCCCTATCCACAACAGCAGAAGTCCCTGGATATGGAATACAACGTGTAGAGGAGAGAAACTTGAGCAACCAAGTGCAGCCAGGCTCAAGTCATGGACAGAGACCTCCAGTTCCTATGGCACCAGCAGCCTCTGTTGCTACTTCCATGGAGCGCTTACCTAAGGAGCCAAAGCGCTACATGTCATCTCGTAGCTATTCTGAACCTGACTTCAGCAAAAGTCCTAAAGAGGTATTGTTTGTGCTTACATGAACAACTCAAAGGGTTGGGTTTCCATGAAAATTGAACCATGTTCTGGGTATCCATTCCCGTATACTCATGGAAGAGGTTATGGATGGCATGCAGGGAAAAGCAGAGGGGATTCCAGGATCACCTTCTAGTGTAGCTGCAGGTGGTTACCACTTGGGACGTCTTGGCTCCTCCATTCTTCAGAAGGCAGTGGGCTTGGTTTCATTCACCTCTCACACAACAAAGGTCTGATGTATGAGCATTTAAAACCTGACATGTTGCATGTCAGCTATTTGCTTTCCATGTGCAAAGAGAAGAGTTTTCACAGCTGTTTTTTATTTCATTAGTGTGAAAAGATGTTCTTCACAACTTCTGATGAGATCAAGTTGATCATCAGGTAGGACATCTGCTGTAAAGCTAGCTTGATGATACTATCTTATAAGTGGGTTGATGATCAAGCAGGCAAAACTTGGAGATACCAACAAATTTAGATATGATGAGAAGCTCAAGAGATGGGTGGAAGAAGGTGTGGAACTCCCACCTGAGGAGCCATTGCCACCTCCTCCAATTTCTTCCAACTTTGTGGCGTCCACTTCTCCAGAGACAAGTCATGTCACTACACAGGCTATTTCTTCCAAGCCTGGCACCCCTCCAATTCCTCCTAGTAGTTCCACTCATTCTTCTCGGACACGGTCACAGGGTGTCCGTTCCAGGTGAAGCTTATGTTCTTCTCAATATCAGAGTTTTTCTTATTGTGTACTAAGGTTCTTGTGAAGTTTTAGCTGGTATTGTAGTTGCTTGGTTCAATGTGTAAGTCCCTGATCTTCAAGGAGTTGCTTCCAGAGGGGGTTCTTCATGTGTAAATCATGATCTGCTGCAGGTATGTGGACACATTCAACACCAGTGGAAGTGCAAGTACTTTGAAACCAGTACTCTCTCCTTTTGTTCCAGCACCAATAGCAGGGGGAGGGGTCACAGCCATGCCTGCTATGTTTATCCCAACACCATTACCAGGACCTGCATTGAATGAGACCACAAATGAGATTGACAACACCACAAATGACAGTACAGCTTTCAGAAGCAGAGATGAGAGCTCTAGTGTGGGAACATACTTGGATACTGCAAACTCAGACAACATAATCACAGATACAAGCCATCTTCCCCCCCCGACCTCTTTCACAATGCTACCTGGAGTGCCAAGTTCAGATAGTGGCTTTGCATCCCCTGGTCATGCTCCTGTCAGTAGTAGTAGGAGAGTTCCTCCCACGTCCAGTGCTGAAGTGCGCACTCGATCTGCGTCTTGGGATGGATATCAAACATCCTTCCAGCCTTCACATTTCCCTAGTGAGGAAGAAGATACTTACAGAGCACCCTATGGTGTGTACAATGAATTTCATGGCTCCAGCAGGTATGTGCATCCTGTGGCTTCAACCTCTGCATCACCGCTGACAAATGACATGCATTTCTTTGGTTCTCTGGTGCCATCTCCACTGCCAATCCCACTATTAAGTGCACCGGAGGGAAGTGGAATGGCAGTGCCAATGGACCTGAGTAGGGATATGTTGGCACAACCTTATGCATCGAGTCAAGGCACAGAATCTTTGGCAGTTGAGGAAATGCAGGAAGTGGAGCTGTGACTTGGGAGCACTTAATAGAAGACAGTGGCAAAATTTATTCCCCAAATTATTTTTCATTGCTAGACTTTTTGGCTCTGTTCTAATATTCATGTGTACTACCACCATTGGATTGGGGAAATGCACGATAATCTCTGAGGCATGATATCTTGAACTGGACGACAAGTTGGTGCCTCATGCCAGTTGAAGTGTGGACAGCCACTGTTGCACTTGGTAAATTTCCCATCCTGAAATGTAGCCATTTTTTTTAGCATAAAGTCATTTACATATTGCCACAATGATCATCCCTGAAATTCATTTAATCCTCGCAATCAAGTTGAGAGAAATGGAGCATATGTCTCTCAATTAATGAGGAAGGACAGGCATTTAGTATTGATGTTGAATTTTGGGTGGTGGCTTGGACAGGGAGAATTTGGCTTAGGGTTGATTGGCTTACGTGTCACAAGGGGGTCCATGGTACTGAGTGCATACTCCTTTCTGCTCCAGAGCCATGCCACTCTTATGGCTCCTGCAAATTTGCTTAGAGAGAGAGATTAGTCAAGAACCGGCATAGGAATTTACTTTTGTAAACGCAAGTTACAACTTATTAAAGCTGGGACTCTTCTTCCATCTTCTGTTCTAGTTTCAATTGGCACAATTGTTTGCTTCACCTGTAGAGATGCATCTGTAGATAACACATTGCAACAGTACACTGGTTTTTCCTTTCTGAGATTAGGAGTCCATTTGGAGGAGACTCCTCTTTTACCAACTATGCCACACAAGGACACTTAATACTTTTACACCATTGTGACTTTCTCTTCAATACAAAAAACTTTGTAAACTTGGATTGGTTCATGAAGTGGATCAACACTAGAATTTGATAAACTTGCGGTACTTAGTCTGGTGTTGGTACTTTTAAGCAAAAGGAGCATACCAAAAGACTCTGACCCTTTTTCATAGAGTCCCAGTTGCAGATATACAAACAGATCAGATGAGGGCTCTGGTTCAAAATCTATGGAAGTTCGGAGTATATTTCTGGCTCTGACTTGTGCAACATGGAACCAAAAACTACTTATGGATATGTGTTGGTTACCTAAAGAATATGTAAAAGTATTTGAATATAGATTCATATCTTGAAAATTCCCAGAAATCACAAATTTCATAATCATAGCCTAGTAAAACAAAGATGCGAACTAATTTGAAGAGATCTGAAGCTGTCACAACACAGATTATGTATATACAGGTCTGGCAGATATTGGAAAAAAACATAATAGGCTCCCACACTGGCTCAAACATGACTTGGGGTCTAGAGTCTTGACTCTCCATACCATACTCCTAAAAGCAAAGATGGAATAGTCAAGCAAACAGTAGTGAGACCCTCACAACTTGTGAAACATTTGAGATTTTTTTCTTCAGTTCCTGAGCTGTTCAATGGGTAGTAGGAAAGGCACTCTTCTGAGCTACCCCTGCTGAGTACAACAGCAGATGGTGCTGAAGGGCACTGAAGTTGGGAGGTCAGACCAACAGCTACCAAGGGATTTGAAATAAACAATGCATGTGATTTTTGTTATGCAAGCATGCCTACTCTCCAAAGCAGGGGATACTCCTACTCTCCAAAGCAGGGGATACTTATCAAAACTAGAGGGGCTTCACAGTATTCAAAAACTGGCCATATCTACCAACCACAAGAGGAGCAGGCTTGTCAGTTCATTTGGTGTTATTGTACAGATTATTGGCACTTAAGGAAAGTTTGTTGGATTGGTGGGTCCTCTCAACCAGTTCATGAAGAAACTACTTATTTTTACCTTGAGAGTTGAGAGTTCAGAGCCAGAGATGTTAGTTGGTGACAAATGTGACCAGTCACCCCATGTGATCTAGGTTGTCTCTGCCACATGGGCAGAGAGAGACACAATACATCAATGACATGATTGTCCTTGATAAGTTTCACCAGTCCTGCCACTCATTACATAGAGATGTTAAACTACAGTTAGCATCTTTCTTACATACAATATCATTCCATGGAACTCTTGGCACACTTTTCATTAGAGGTTGACCAAGAGAACAGAGCCATCGTATACTAAACTCATGGCATATACTTGCTTCATCCTTTCATATGGGTTTTTGTTTTTCAGTTTGAGACAAATGAAAAACCAAAGAGAAGGAAAATGCTTGGCTTTTACATCTCCCAGTGAAAAACTTTGCAACCCCTTAAGAAAAAGCTTTATTTCTCCTGACTGAAACAAAGGTAAGAACATTGATTAGAGATTATTTCAAAACTTTTGTGGAAGGTTTAGGGCACACACCGAATATTTTCCTGACCTTCACTGTTACCCCCTCACAACCACCCCAAAACTGTAGCTCAGTTTTCAAAGCTTTGAGTTCACAGCACACAGACACTCAGGCAATTCAAACTAAAAAAAAATTCAAATCAAAAGCAACTCAGAGCACACTTTGATGTTTCAAAGTGAAACAAAGCAACATGTAGCCTTCAGTAATATGACTGCAAAACGGGCATACCTCAAAAGTAATCCATTTTTGAAACTTCTAGTTCAGAGCACAGATCACAAATGTGACCTGCTGTCCACATAAGTTGTGACATAATCTATACAAAGACTTATATTTGTAATCCTCAAATTCAGCAAACTACTCTCTTCCTTTGATGTGGGAAGAATGTCTTAACTAAGCCAAGAGCCCTTCCAAAGACTTCATCTGTTTGGTGTTCTGAATGCCAAGTCAAGCACAGCAATGTGGTCAATTTATTGATGCAGAGCAAGAAAGAGATAATATCTGCATTCTGCATAGAAGGTGACTGAGACTAATTGCTAATGACTCTAAAATTTGAAGTTGTGGAATAACAATCAACTGTAAGGTTGATTATTGAATATCATCACCAAATCTGATTGGTTGGTTAACTTCAGGGGGTTAACTTCAGGGGATGGAAGGAAATTGAGTTTAACTCTATTAATATCCCAAAAGATACAAACTCCAAAAAAATTATTTGTGATGATAAATTGGAGGAAGATGAACCAGAGGATCAACTGTTTTACCATCCTTGTGGATTTCAAAGTGAAGATGGGGGGTAGAGGATTGCCCAGTGCTACCAGAGAGTGCAATGACTTGAGATTTTCGTACAAATTGGCCAGGTTGAACAAGCAGGTCATCACAGTGTGCATAAAGAGTAACAAATCCATTGCCATGATCAATGCATACTGTCTTTCCATATCCACCTTTCCATCTTGACCATGTTACCTGCATAATGCAACATGACAATCATAGAGAAAGAAGTCATTATCAATAGAGAAAGAAGTCTGCTGGAGGAGAGACTACCAATTTCTCACCAAATGATCAAGTGCTGATGTGAATACAATGCTTTCCTGACAAACTAGAAACAAGGAAAGAATTCTGTCATACCAAGGAAAAGCAAAGATAATCTTCCAACATAATTGAACCAAGAAATGTGTACATGTGAAAGGGGTCAAATTCACGATTCTTGCACAAAACCCAAATATGGGAAACTGAAGATTGCTTTATTTCATACTTACTTTGCCACTGGTTGAAGCAATCACATCCATCCCTCGTTCAAGTGCTATATCAATACCATTATGAAAGTACCAACGCCCATCTACAGTTGAACACCAGTAAATCAGTTCCTAGCACACCAACTGCCTAGCCAAGGAAGAAAGAAGGAAGATGGAGTAGGGGAAAGTCAGATGCTCAACTGTGTTAAGTGAAGACATAGAAAACAAAGAAAGTAAACAAACAGGTTTGCAGGATTCCCAAAAAACAATCATTTGTTGATTGACATTGATTAGTTCTTATTTGCTTTCCCATGCAGACTACCACTTGAAAGCATGGGTCAATACATACTTGAATTGAAGGAGCTGATCTCACCTTTCCAACCATAGAGGGAACTGAACCAGCCACCTTGGCAAGGCACACCAAATGACTCTGGTTGCCATTTTGGCAGAAGTGCTTGCACTAACTTATTCTGAATCAAGGGTCTTAATGCTGGGATGCTTGCAACATTTTCTGGTCGCAATAAATACCGCAGGGGTGGTCCTCTGGACATTGTCATACAGTTTGTTTGTTGTGGACTTGGAATGATGAGCTCTTGTCCCAAGTACAGGTGGTTCAGATCCTGCAAGAGATATCACATGACATGACTGGCAAATCAAGTGATGAAAAAGGAATTTCATCAATTCTGAATCTTAATACTCTAAAGAATTTTCTGTCTTTTACTTTGATTACATAGTTTTTTTCCTGAGCCCCTTTGTATGCATGTCCATTCACAAAGCCAGGTACCTCAAACATATATATTCATTTCCTGATTATGCCAAATCTACCTGGTTCTGACCATAAGGTTTCTGCCAAAGACAATAATTTAGCTCACAAGAAGGTTCACAATTAAGCTCATAGCTAGAAATTGCCAAAGCACAAGTTGAGAACCTGAGACATATTGTTGGCCCTGCGGATCTCATCAGCACTCACGTTATAATCCTCTGCCAAGCTCCAGAGAGTGTCACCCCAATTGGCTATGACTCTCATCTCCTCCTTGTTCTTGTTGTCCCCTACTTTGACATACATCTAGTCAGGACTCTTCATGCACATGCACATGCTGCATGGAAAGGGCAATTCCAACTTGATAGCAGGTACTAAGTCTGTTGTGGTCCATTCTGTTGCCATAAAACATTATGGGTTGTTTGTGGTTGAAAACTTTGCACATTTCCAGATTTTGGCTTGTTGAACAGCATTCCAATTTTGTCCAATGGCTCTTTGACAGTCATAACATCAAGATTGAAAAACAGACTTCTTCTTCCTCTGTTCCATACTATTGATTATTTTTCTGTGCACATTTCTTGGCATGATAATTGCTAAATTTCTGTGCATAATGAGGAAGGTGTGATGGTGTCATGTACAAGGTAGTACAAATGAAGGTTCAAGCTGGATGGAAAGCTACAGGTGCAAGTCTAGTAACCGATAATTTACACTATTGATTATTTTTTTGTGCATATTTCTGGCTGATAATTGCTGAATTTCTTTGCATAATGAGGAAGGTCTGATGGTGGCATGTACAAGATAGTACAAATGAAGGTTCAAACTGGTTGGAAAGCTTACAGATACGAGTAAGTCTAGTAACCCAGTGCAGAGGGGAAGGAGCAAATACTCACAGAATCGTTTTCGTTTGGTTCGGTTGGGGATGTTTCTTGGTATCAGCAAAGCTTGGCCAGGCTGCAAACAGGCACCATGCCTTCCTTTCAGTGCCATGTACTCTATGTAAGCTCTACATGTAGATCATGTACTCTGTACATCCTGTGCACTGGTATGGCATGTCAGTTAGTATCATCAAATCTTTCTATCCTCTGTTATGCACTCTTTTCTTGGTGAGATAAGAGAAATGTAATGCATGTCAAGTTCTGCCACACACATGCTTTGTTCTAATTCCAATTCAAACCCTAGGACATTTGCACATCATGGGTGGATTATCAACAGGATTTCAGGCGAGGTTTTTGACACAGGTAAACTGAGAAAGTACCTATATATGCACAGATGCTATAATTTCAGGGCAATTGAATCTAAAACTGCACAAACAGAAAATTCAGAAACATGACCATGCCTAGAGAGATTAATTATAAGAGCTTCTTATATCTGCACTGCATTTTTACCTTGAGGCACTCAATATTGGCAATGCTGTTCACACGCTGCAAAACATTGATTGGCACTCTCACTAGTCTGGAGATTTCTGACAAGCAGTCACCTTCCCGCACCACAAGGGTTGAAAAGTTCACATCAGAATTATACTCCTGCTCCGCCTTCTCAGCCTCCACTAATTTCTCTGGCATTGCGATACTAGGTGAAGAACTTCTTTGACTGCTGCTACTGCATGCCCAGGACTGTAGAATTTGCACGAGACTTACACCAGCAGCTAGCTTGTTAATCCCCTCGTGAGACTCTAGTGATTCACGAATGCCCCTTGTTGCAGATTCTGCCCTTATTAATGTGTCATCAGTACTAGTCACAAGCGATTCTTTCAAACCTGAAATCATTAAGGCTGTATCTCTACAATCTTCTTCTTTGAACAGCGACCTGAGGTTTTTCCTCTTGGGTATTTTGTGCGGGCCTGCAGCTGGATCTGTCTCTTCCTGCATCCTAGTTGCTGTCATTTCTAGGCCGGAATCCGACGTTGAGCTATCTTGTCCCCGTTGGTCCTCCCACTGCACCTTCACAGTGCAGGTGCTGCAAGGAGAGTAAATCAAAGCGAAGACACTGTAAATTGGCACTGCTTGTTCCTTTTACAGACGTTCTTCGAACTCACGTTTCGAGTCCCTCTTGCCTGCGGGTCCACCTTGAACAACGAAAGAAATAATCCCGGCGACGTGTGCGTGGACGTGATTCTTCTCCGAAGAGTTCCGAGGAGGCTTGGTGATAGCTTCTGAGAGATTACAGTTCCGGCTCCTGACCGGCTTCGTTTATGCAGCTCGTCTGAAGGAAGAAAGGAAATCGGACAAAATGGTGCGACCTGAGAGGAATGCTAGAACTAGTATATGAGGAGTTCGGAAAGAAGCAATCGTCGCTAAGAATGAGATCATAGGACTGTCGACGATCGGAAAGCTTTAAAGCGCAATACGCGTGACCTATGGAACCAAATGAATCGGAGACAGCTCGTTGAACAGAACAGCTTCAAAGCGTCGTTGAAATGCTGCAAAATTTCTGCGAGAGATGCAAGGAAAGCTCGAGAGAAGACATCACTGCATTCTCGATGTCTACAAATGGAGCAAGTATAAGAGCAAATGTCTCATGACTCGTAAGCTCAAGGATAGCATAAGGGTAGCATAATCGTCGAAAAAACTTTACTAAACTGTACTGAACTGTACTGAATACTCATCGATCAAGACTCGGAAAAGAAAAAATTCCTGCGAGCTTTCGGATCCAATCAAGAATGCTCAGAGCAATAACAAACAATCAAGGATCGCAACAAATCAGCATCCGGCGAAATAAGATATATTGAACTACGCATGTGAAACTCTTCCGATCTTAATATACAAGTTCCGAAATCTAGAAATCCTGTGCCTACGGTAGTAATTGACAGACGTTACCGATCTAGCAAGCTTTCAATTCAGACACATTATCGGCGCAGTCGTGAACACAAGAGAACTCGGTACTCGAAGGAGCTGCTGGTCAAAACGAGTTTGCACTTCTGCTCGTATAATATTCGCGGAACGTCGGAATCAGAGATTGTTTCAGAATGCTGAAGAGAGAACTTCGAAAGTTGTTGCATAAGGAGGGCCTATCTATCCGTGGTACTAAATTTACAAGGCAATAGAAACTACTCCTCTTCCGTGAGCATTCCTCTGCTCTCACTTTCTAAATACGAGCAAAGCATTAATAAGAACAACACTGTATAACGATGAAAACGGGTAAAAGCTGAAGGGGCTATGGCGACTAGACTTGCACGCTCATGTGTAGACCGTGATGTATGATGTAATTCTTTTGAAAACTTCTTCGCAAGACCTGGAAAAGGTTCATCCTATCCATAATGTGTAAGCAGTCGGCCAAACTGTTGCCACCGAACCGATCATGCAAACATTAAAAAAAACGAATGTCAGAAGGAAAAAAAAACCGTAAACTGACGAAGGATTCGTAAGAACGTTGATAACAAAGAAGTCATCCGTGCAGCAGAGCGTCGGTCCTCTTCCCCTCAGCTCCCGGAGAAAAAACTCCCAGCTTCCAGTTATGAATCTAAAAAAAAAAAAAAGAGAGAGAGAGAGAGAGAGAGAGAGAGAGAGAGAGAGACGGTCGGCCGCACAAGACAGGCGAGAGAATCGGGATTCAGCGAGAATTAGCGCAATGCTCGCAAGCCGCAAAGGGCGCCTAGAGGAGGGTTCAGAGGAAAAACAAAGAACCGGCAGAAGCAACGACAGCGGCGGCAACGAAGCTGATGACTTCCCTCCCCTGCTGCACACACCCGGTCCACACCCGACACACGATTACTAAGCTCCAAGAGGAGCTTCACGAACGAATGAATACTAGGGGCGATGCTAGATGACCGACCAGGAGTGGATGTTTCTCATCCAAATGGCTGACTTTTCATCTGTTGGTCCAAAAATTTGGAACCCCACAAATTTGCACACCATCTTGCTGAAGGCTTTTCCCAGGGACCAAAAGTGAGAGCGGTGGGTTGGGGAGGGGGGGAGATGGGGTTATGGCAATGCTCACATCCAAACAAGCAAAACAAGCAATTATCTTTTTATTAGTATATATAGAAAGAATGTTCAGTTCAGCAGCCAACTACAATTCATGTGAGAGAAGTCAGGGATTGACAGTTTGGGATATGCAGTTAGTTGCATGAAACAGAAAAAGCCTGTGAAGACAGTTTGCATGCACATGCACACAAAATTTTCTATTGAGGGAAAAAAATAATTCTGATACCTCATTTTGATTTTACACAACACAAACGTGTGACACAATTTCCATGCATATTGGCTCTCCCTTTGATGCACAAAGTTGAAACCAGTGTTGGGTGGGTACAAGGCTGGAACCTTGATGTATATAGATTGCTACTAGACGTGACGATATCAAAGAACCAAAGAACCAGACTAGTATGACCTAAGGCCAATACCAGCCTCGCATGCATGAGTGCCTGCCAGGTACAGACTTGATGAGGCAATAATACAAGTTCAATATCAGGAATATGATATTAATCCCAATACTAGGTACATATATATACCTGCCACATACCAGCTAAAAACCAGACTTCAACCCTAATACCAGGACCAAGCTGGTATAAAAATTAGAAGAAGATTCAATACCAGTAGTGCATGAAGCTCCTCATCCAATCCATTCTTTTTACAGAACCTTTTTGTTTCACTGTATTCCCAATGGCTGTTGCCTGACTGATCCAGTCCCTCAAGAGCCTTTTTGATTCACAGCGTTCCCCACGACCATTCCACCATGCAGATGTTGCCAAGGGGGTGACTATGCGGGGAGGTAGTAGGCAAGATAAGCTTGACTATAATCAAGAGATCAGTAGCTTTAAAATAGCTTAAAGAGAGAGGTAGAAACCTCAACATAGTGTGTAAATCAAGTTGACAAAAAAATGATTTGTTGACCTTTATACCATATCCAAAGAACTTGAAGATCTCCAATGTTACTAACAGGACAAACATTATACAACCATCGAACTCCAAGCAATTTGTGATAAGTGCTTTCAAACACCTTGTAGTACATTTTGTGGCTTAATATTTGTGGTTCCTCTAAACATGTCGTTCTTTCTACACTCGCGTTGTGAACCCCATCAATGTAATAAAAACTTGCCATTTTCAAAATTCTCACCCCAATAAACTATAATATTACACATGAAATCCCGAGTTGTGGGTTGTGAATCTCAAGGCTTTGTGGCAATGAACATTCCTCAAAATGTCAGACCAGATGAATGCTTGTTAAATTAGGAAATGTTCCATGAAGTTCCCAAAAGATGAACTCATGCTTCACAGGTAACACCTGCTGAACATTCCTCAAAATGTAGGACCCAATGAACTTTGCATCATGTCCCTAGTCTGAGCCAATTATTTGGTCTTCAAGTAAAAAGGACTTTCCATATTTAACCCTTAAAAACACCAACAATAGATCACACAAAGTGGAGTCATAAATGTCCCTAAAAGTGGCTGCCATTTCTTAACACATGAGTATGTTGAAGGTTTTGTTTACCCTCTAAATTAAATAGCTTCTCCAAGTTTGTCACTTTTGAAGACTCACAAGATCTGCACTTGGGTGTAATAATACTATAGAACCCTGTATGCATCATCACGAGAGCTTGAGCACAATTGCAACCATCATCACACAGAAATTTGCTATTCATGAAATCAAGGGCACGTCCACAAGGAAGAAACCCAATAAATCCTCCTTGTAACAACAGCTCTGAGCAGATCAAAGCAATTTATACATCTATGAGATTGCAGAGATATCAGTCTTCACAGGAACAAAATTACTTTGAAGGAAAAACACAAGAATGAGTGCAGTAATAAGCTTATGAGAGTTGTTTAAGACAAAGTGTCAGAGCTTCAGCTTCATCATGAATAGCAGTGATGAGCTGCCATCACTACCTGAGCAGATAAAAGCAATTGTACTTGTGTAAACGGTCAAAGACAAAGGGATCTTACTAGGAGTTCAGTGAACTGAATCGTACGTTGAAGGCTTGAATCTGTACTTTCCAGCTGCAGTTTGTATTCCTTGCATATCCTCTCCTTCATAATTGCATGTAAACTTGGTTGAACAGAAGTTAATCCTGAGTGCAATTCTACTACACTGGTTTTTCCATGACCTTATTCACCTGTGTCTCTGTTAGTACCTCATATTTTCCAGCTGCAAGCTTTCGTGAGAGACGGAGACCACCAATTCGAACCCTTTTCAAACCCTGCACCTCGAGACCAGCATTGGCAACAAGCTGACGTACTTCATGATTTCGGCCTTCACACACCTCAATCCGTATGCGATGACGGGCATCACCTGGCTCAGCAGCATCTAGGAGTTCCACTTGGGTGGGAACGCATTGCACACCCTGCACTTTTGTTCCTTGAGCTATGAGCTGCACTTGTCGCTTGCTCACCTTCTCTGTCACCGTCACCACATACTCTTTTGTCAGCCCATATGATGGGTGCGACACCTTCTGTGCAAAATCACCATCATTGGTAACCAACAAGAGACCAGAAGTAGCAACATCAAGCCGTCCCACTGTGAACAGCCGCGGTCTTTGCATTCCTGGGTTCCTTTGAGACCAGATTTTCCAGTAGTCTTCAAACAGTGAAAGTACTGGCTTTGATCCCTCAGCTGCATTGGAACATATGTAGCCCTTGGGCTTATTCAGTGCAAAGTAGAATTTCAGAACTGGCTTCTTGGGTAACGATCGGCCATTGAGGAATATGATGTCCTTCAGTGGATCCACGGGTGTCTGTGGAAGAGTGCACACTTTCCCATTCACTTTCACACGGCCTGCAAAGATGATGTCCTCACTACCTCGCCGTGATGCCACTCCTGCAGCAGCCAGCACCTTGCTCAACCTCTCAGGCTCAGCTCTAAACTTCTGGTTATAGAATCTGCGAGCAGCTTTGGTATACCTTGGCAATCCACTGCTGGTGGCAGCAGGCTTCTTCACTCCTGTTGCAATCCTGAAGGTTGGCTGTTTCTTCTTAGGAGATGCTGCATCATCATCTCTTTCCCCTAAGCTTGATGGTGATGATGATGATGGTGTTGCAGGTCCTGCTCTTTCTCCTGCTGTCTTCAGATAGATGTTGCCATTCTCATCTCTTGCAAGGATTGGAATGCTCACCTTCTTGCGTTGTGGAATGACCTTTCCTATTTCCTGCTGGCTCTTCTCCGCATACACCAGGCCCGGAAGAAGCTGCTGCTGCAGCTGCGTCTTCTTGTTGTTGTGTGCATCATCCAGCTTCAGCTCTTGCACGCTACTGAAGAGTGATCCCTTAGATGCCAGACTGCTCATGCTTGACAACCCTACTACTCCTACAACTACTGAAGAACCAGACTTGCTCCAAAACAGAGACATGGCACAAATTCTGGCAAACGGCATTGCAAAAAGTACCCCCCTTCTTCTTCCCCACATCATCGTCATGTCTTCTTTCTTGATGCTTGCACAAAAGGGAGCTGCACGGCATGGAGTTGATGGGATTCTCCAGCATTTCACACAATTCATATTGGCCATGGTCGGTCCACCCCCTGAGGAGAAGGAGACGGAGCACCACCACCACTGAAGCAAAAAAAACACTCCTCCTTGCCTCGCCCCGCTTCACACAAAGAGCAAGAGCTTCTTTACGCCCCACCTCATCATAGCAGCATGTTTGCAGCAGCTATTAGCTCACCACGAAGGGTATGCGTGCATGATTGCAGAGCTCTTGCGAAAGAAACAACAAACACCACTCCCGATTCCTTCCTCTCACTTTGAGCTCCATCGTCATGGAAGCGAACCCTAATCAGCGCACCGCCAAAGCTCTACATCATCTTCTGCTTCTTCAAGGAAAGATTGGCCGATTCTGATTCTACAGCAGCACCTGCATCATCATCATCACCATCGTCATATCAGTAGCAGCAGCATCGGCCGTGGAAAGTCCGTATCACGGCCTTCAAAGGCGATGGTCAGGATCCATGGTCAGGTTTTGCACCTTGAGGTTCGGCCCTTAGCCTAGAAAGAAAGAAAAAGATTGGGAATCTCTTTCTGTGAAGGCCGCTCCGAGACTAGCTACAGTAGGTAAGAAGAAGAAGAAGAAGAGGAAGAAGATTGCTACGGGACGCTGCAAATCTGCAGAACAATTTTTGTCTTTCCTGGTGTTCGGAAGATTTCTGGAAGCTTGACAACGGGAGAGAGAGAGAGAGAGAGAGAGAGAGCTGGAGCTCGTTGTTGTCGAAGTCATCGTGCTTCCTTGCTTCCAATATAGGGGAAGTGTTTGAAGAAGTGTGTGCACAATGGTTTGTTTCTTTGCATGAAGTGGTGCATCATCATCATCATCATCATCATCCCGTCTGGTGGAGGAGGAGCTGAGCTTCTTCTTCTTCACATGAGGTCGGTCACTGGAGACGCAATTGCAAAAGAGAGAAATGCAGCAGACATGGTGCATGGCGAGCATGACAGGTTTAGGGTTTATCATAACATGCTTGACGTTGCTGTTGTCGACGAGGAGCATCATGCTGCTGATGATATGTGGAGCTTGCTTCGGTTCTTCTGTACTAGTAGTAGTAGAAGGAGCATCAGCAGGAACAGTATCAGCAGGAGGAGCATCAGCATCATCTTCTGTGCGTTCTAAGGAAGGGAATCATGGGTTGTGGCAGCAGCTGACGGAACAGAATTTCACAGATCTCCACAACCATCACTTCGCACTCTGCTTTGCCATGCTCTCCTGTGAGTCAATTCTTTTCTCCCACCCCATACCTTTCAAGCTTGGAGCAGCAGCAATGCACATCCCCTATGATGTGAAACAGAATTTCATGTCTGTTTTCACATCTGTTTTGCCTCTGATTTGTCAGTGAAAGGCCTGTAGAGGAAAGGGGCAGAGAAGTTGTAGCTTGGATTGTCATGAAGGACTTGTAGAGCAGGAGGAGGAAGAAGAGAGACATCATCGTTAGACTGTAACAGCAGCTTCTTCTTTGTGGGCAGCAGGGTGTGGAGAAGGCAGAAGTCTGATGAGACAAGTTTCAAGATCAATGATGGAAGATCCTGAAGCATTTGCAGCTTTACAGTTGCGGTTTGTGTACATAGACAAGGATCGAGCACTGCTGAACCTTCTTCCTCCAACAGCCAGGCGCTCCTCCTCCCTGAGGATTTATTTGTATCATCAAGGGACTCCATACTTCCATGGAGGTCAGCTGACAGCTGGTCACATTCTGCATGCCATCAGGCATGTGATGCATGTGCCTGATGATGATCTCCCAGTGCAACATTTGCAGAGCTTTGATGTGGTCAAAAGTTTCATGGAGTCTACTGACAGAGCATTCTTGCTTTTGGACTTCTGTGGATGGGCACACAGCATCAGAAAAAAACCATGGCAGGAAGAAGAAGAAGACAGCGTGGAGGAGAAAACAGGACCCACAAACAATAGAGTAGTAGGATTACTGCAACAAGGACTAGCAGATGATGCATCTGTCAACTTGAAGCAAAAGCAGTGTTTTGAAACTTCAACAGGAGTAGATGCTGAGGAATGCAACAATGTTGAAGAAGAGAAGAAAACTGATGTTGCTGAGTCTGATCAACTGGTGGAAGATGTAGTCACTGATGTGCTACATGTTCCTTCAAGAAATATGGCGGGTTTTTTGGGTTCTGGGACATGGGAGGAGGATGTTTATACAGTGGCATCCAATTTGCAAGGAACAGTTCTGGATGACGCTTGGGAGAGGAGGAGCACACCCCATGTTGAAGAGGAGGAGCAGCGAAGAGGACATTCTGAAATTAGTGATTCTCATTGTGAAAAACAGGTGGAGAAAGAGCATTTTACAGCTGTCTATCGCAATTTCACAAAAGTTGCATCAAATCATGCATTGATCCCTCACCGGGCAAGGTTTGGCTGGTTGACAAACCAGAGTGTGGCAGTGGAGGCAGGATTAGTTGAAGAGGCGGGTGCAGTAGTATCATGGCAGCTGCTTGCACAAGTTCAAGATCTCTACAGCTCACCAGAGTATTTTGGTGATGGTGATGGAGATGTGGAAGCCTTCATCTTGGGTGTTTCCCCCTCTCATGTGGTTGAGGTGTGTATCAGCAATGTCTGTCTCTTCTCAATGGGGTTCATAGTTGAGTAGTGGAGGATTAGTCTGCAACTTGCAAAACTCTGCTATCTTTCTTCAGCATTGCAATTGAATTGCTCATGTCTCTCCTCAATTGAAAAATGGCATAAAGAAAAATTCTCCTGACTATTGGTTTCTTGACTTGCTCCTGATCTTATCAATTGGTTTCAATCCTAAGTACAAGCAATGCATCTTACACTGTTGTGTTTGGTGTGTGGATTTATGTGTACAGCTGGAAGGGGCAGGGTTGCCACAACATGGACCAGCTCTATGGAGCTTCTTGCATGATATGCCATCACTGTTACTCTTCATTGATAGGTCATCCCATTTGCCTTATGTGCAAGCTCTCAGTCACACTGCCCTTCAGGTAATTAGAGATGTAGCCTTTCACTATGCCACCGAGGTGGAGCACAGAAGAAAAGTAAAAGGTATACCACAAGCACATGGGGCCTCCAAGTCAGTGAGACAGGAGGAAATGACAACTGATGAATTTCTAGAGGCTTCAATACCGGCAGGTTTAGAGCAGAGAATGAGAGTGCAGATGCTGGAGACAGCAGATCTGTTGAAGCTTTTGGGAAGGTCCAGTAGTGGAGCTGTTGAATTGCAAACTGGTAATGGAAAAGTAGTATTCCAGCTCAAGGGAGATGTGAAAGGGTTGGGTGCTACTAGCAAGTTGCCAGTGGCAAATCCTGCACTGTCTGTCCAAGAGCTTCTTGCCAGCAGCAAGGAGCAGATTGGTGCTCCAAGTGTGACAGATGTCATCCGATCTCTGTTGAATTCACAGGTGGATACTGCTACCCCATCCAGTCAGTCATTGGGGAGCACAGACACACATGAAAGTTCCTCACCTTCAGCAGATAGAGATGGGGATGAGGAGGTGTCTAACACTTCAATCCGAATGCCAGAAGGTGAACGGGATACAACTGGCAGCGAAGGTGACAGAGAAGACTCAGAGGAGCCATCTGTTCTCAAACAGTCACATGCAGAGGAAACAAAGCCACCTCTAGGTGGCGATCAATGTCTCGTAGAGGATGCAGGAAGAAATTCTTGTGAAGGTGGACTGGCCTCTGAATGTCCAAGTGTAAACAGAAATAACATATCACTTGAGGTTGCACCGACTTTGGAGTCATCACAACAGGGGAGAGTAGATCTGGAGATGGCTAAGATAGACAAAGTGCAAGAGCACAGTTCTCAAACTGAACAAGAATCAGATGAGTCATTGCAGAAGGTTGCAGCAGAGCACCGAAATCTGGATGAAGATGAAATTAACATGAGATTCAAACCTGCCATTAGTTTTTTCTTCCGGGATGGTGATGATCTGCTGCAAGAGACACTGACAATGACTACAAAAGTCCCTACAGTGGTGATACTCAACCCTGCCAGTGAAGCACACTATGTATTCCCTGTGGAGGAACCCCTAACTCAGTTGTCACTGATAGAGTTTATAGATCAGTTTCTCATGGGTCAGCTTAAAGAGACTGTTAGGTCAGAGCCCCCTCCTAGACCCTTGAGAGAAGGTCCTCGACCTCCCTTTGTAAATCGGGATTTCCGTAAGGTTGATCCTGTGCCCCGTGTCACAGCAGATACATTCTCCCATCAGGTCCTTGGCTGCATGACAGGAGGATCCTTCGAAGGCCAAAAAAATTTATTCCAGAAGGCAGGTGGGGTCCAAGGCAATGAAAGTGGCCTCATTGGGTCTGCCTGGAGCAAAGATGTGGTTGTGTTGTTCACTACACCCTGGTGTGGCTTCTGCAAGCGCATGGAGCTTATTGTCCAGGAGCTTCACCGTTCCCTGAAATTCTATGTGGGCTCTTCTACTACTCAGGTATGTTAGGCTGAGTTCAAAGGAATCTTTGAAATTGCTCCAGGACAGTCCTGGGAACTTATTAACTGGGTTTTCATTTATGGGTTACAGTCACCACATGATGTGCAGGTTTTGTGAATTTACTGTCGTATCTGGAAACAAGCTGATGACTTTGTTGAGTCTCACTGTGTCTGTAGACTGAGTGCTCTGCTTGTAGCATGTTAGAGATTCAAGTTGTCTATCATATGGGCAGCAACTGATACACCCTCCTTTCTGATAAATTCTGCAATGCAGGAACACCAGCACCAGTCAAAAACATTGGAGGATCCAGGTATGTGCAGTCAAAGCTAAATAAAGCTGTTAATCAAGTTTATGTATATTGTTGCTGATGGCATCACCTAGGAGATGATACTAGGGTACTAGAAGGGGGGCCAAGATTGAAGCAGACTTATGTAGTCAAGAACTGTGGTTTTTTATGCAGAAAATGGTACTCAAAGTGCAGCCAACAATGTGGAGGATGATGACAGTCATGATCTGCCCCAACTCCTGCAAATGGATTGTAGCTTGAATGACTGTGATAAGTTGTTCACCATTCATTTCCATCTGGTACACTTTTCTGGTTGGTGTTCTTCCAGCTTGCCATTATCCTCATTGGTTTCACCTTCATCATGGGTCCATGTTCTACTTTCTGAGTTCTTCAGCTGCTCCAGCTATTCGTGATACTTTGGACATGGTTTCTGTTTTATTTGTTGCAGGATGCATCCTACCCAACTGTTGCACTGTATCCAGCCCAAAATAAACATGCACCTATAATATTTGAAGGTGGTGCAGAAGTGTGTTCTCTCCATCAATTCATCAGCAGATATGGGAAGGCATCAGCAAAGCTACACAGCAAGTTTTCAGGTTTTCTTTTACAAATTATTTCATGTTTAGGTGTCTCACTCCTGATTAATTATTTCACTTGCAGGGTGCTCAATATCTTTCTGCTAAGAATTTGAACATCTTAAGCTTGATAATATCTTTGGATAATATCTATGTTGTTAGAGCTATATGTGTTAAGTCTTGATTCTGTTTTCATGATGAAGGCCATGAGGTTCACTTTAGGAGAGGTGTGAGAATAGTTCTCATTTGAGCTTCATCTTTCATTTGTATTCAACAGGCTGAGATTTGCATGATCACATGAGAAAGTATTGTGCAAAAGAGCATGAGGAAAAGTGGGATACTGAGGGACTACAAGTTTGAACAGCAGCAAAGTTGACTTAACTTTCCACAAACTGTTGAAATGTGTTTCCTAGAGCTAATTTTATGCTGTATGATTCCTGAACTGAGCATTGTTGGTGGTATGATGCCATCCAGGGGCACATGGCAGCAAGAGATCTGTTGCTGATTGTTACAGACCCGAGTCTCCTCTCTTTGAAAACTCTCACTTAAGTGCCAGAGGTGTACAAGCTGACAATTTGAACAAGGCATCAACTCTTGTTTCACAGACTGCTGCAAAGACTCAAATTTCAAGTGCAGAGCAGCAGTTGCAACAAAATTCTGAGATTGCCAATCCTGGCAAGATTGGTGGAGGTGGAGATTTGAGTCAGCCAAGGGTGGGATCAATGCTTGTGGCATCACTGCCATTGAGTCGCGTGTCACACATTTTCAAGCAAGCAGTCATCTTGTTAGTGCATGTGGACAAGGGCTTAGGCATTCAGGGTCTGATTCTCAACAAGCCTCTGCCCACTGAGAGTTTACAAAACCTTGATGGTGCACTGCAGAATCTGCTAAAATCTCTACCACTTGGTTATGGAGGCCCGGTTTCAGTACCAGGCGTGTCATATTTTATTTTGACAAAGGTTGCAGGCTTACCCAACTTTCAGGAGGTCTTACCAGGCATCTTCTATGGAGCAGCAGGGTCATCCATAAGCCTAGTTCATTGGATGGCATCTGCAAAATTAACAACACATGACGTGTGGATATTTGTGGGTTGTGCTTCATGGTCTTGGTCTCAGTTAGAAGAAGAGATTAGTTCTAACTTCTGGTCCCTTCAATCTTATAGAGGTGGGATTGTCGGATGGCCGTCACACTGGAGTAACCCACAGTTTCTGTAGGTATAGATGTTACTGCCCTTTCACCACCATTACCTAGAGTGCTCAATAGATTCAAATAATCTCCATAGCAACTTCTCTAACAGGTTGGAATCCACACATGGGGTCCGTGCTGATTTTGTTGGTAAATTGTGACCATAGATCTGGTGTCCCTTTGACTGATGGAGACAAACCTGTTTGATGACCCTTCACACTGGCGCATTGCACCATAGTCTCTGTAGGTGTAGATTAACTGGCGTGCACCCATTATTTGGAATGGCTGAATAGGTTCAAATAGTCTCCATAGTACAACCTTTCCAAGGGTGGTGGAATTTGCAGGTGTTTCTGCACTGATTTTGTAGTTATGATCGTAGATCTTCTTCAGGTATGACAGATATGAAAGTAGTAGTCTTGTGATCATTGTCAACATGCTTCTGGTTTATGTTGCACAGATTATATTTATTAAAGATCTTCCTGCAGCAATGCTTTATGAGTGGAGAGTCATCTTCCATCAACTACAACCCCATTTTTTCCTACATCTAGATTGGAGTTGTATCAACTTTTGAGGTGCACAACTCTCGTTGTCATAGCTTTTTCTCTTGTGGGATTTTGCTTATGAACTTTATTGAGTTTATCAGTTTTATCACCTTTGGCCAAACTGTGTCTTTGGAGCTTGTGCACATCTTTTGATTTTTGGACACCCAACCACTGGTTGCCAGCCAAAGAAGAATGCAAGAAGTTTTGGGCAAGGTCTCTCTACATGAGCTCTTTGAACTTTGGAGTCCAAGCAATACAAAACAAAGAGCAGGGAGTTATTGAAAACAAGGGTGAAAGAGAATTCATAAACCTTTTTCTTCATTACCTTCTCTAATCAAAGCAAGTTGCTGCCATGGACTGATTATCTTCACAATATGTTCCATGGGTTGTTGCCATGGATCAATCTTCACAGACTATTCCACGGGTTGTTGATGATGGCAACGACATGGATGATCAATTGTTTTGTCAAAGGGTTCTCAACTGTTGGTTTTAGGGCATACCAGCAAGGAGAAGTAATTCCAACACATCTTGCCAACATTGTCTCTGTTTGATCACCCAACTTTTGAAGTTCTTCAAGTTCTTCAAGTAGATTGAAGTTTTGTGAAAGAGAAATTGGAAGTGGGGAAGAAGGGAGGGGAGCACCAAACACAAATTTTGAAGATGATGGAGATCAAGAAGTTCAGATAGTGGCCCTTCCAATTTTAAATAAATGAGCATTGCAAGGATGGCAATGAAGACAATAATCAAAGATGATGGAGATGAAGGTAAGAAGGATTGAAGAGATTTGGATGTCCATATGTCAATTTCTCCTCACTCCAAGATTGAGCTTGATTTTGTGAAGAATGCCCAAAAACTGAGGTGAGATTCTTGAAACCCTAAATTTATTATTTTCATGTGAATATGAATAGAATACATTAGAAAATGTGAGGCCAATTAGCCTTTATGAAAAAGGCCTTTGATGTATGACTCAACCCCCTCTCTCCCCACTTATATGTACAATGTTTTAAGGGCATGCCTCCAAACCCACGAATCCTTGGGAGGAAAAAGAGTATCAACTAGACCACCAAAGATTACAACCAAGCTTCATATTTTTTTAGAGGTGCAATGTTGTTTTTTCTAATAACAAGTTGAGTTTTGTGTGTGATGAATGAAATCCAAACTTGAAACAATGTTTTGTTGAGCTCAATTGCAAAGGGGGAGCGTGTAATTGAACATGTGAACAATATCAAGATTGGAATATATCATGTTTTTAACCTTATATGTATACATGCAAGGTTACAAAATTAGTGTTTTAATATATAGAAGGTGTTGAATAGGCTTGGGCGGAGGTGAAGAAAAAAGGTTATGACCAATGAAATTGCTCAACTTGGTGGTTTGGATTTGTCTTCTTAGTTACCTTGAGTGAACTAATGGTTAAATGTGTAATAGGGATTTGCATGTAACATCCCTTGAAATTACATTCAAAAATGATAACTTGAAATTCTTAGTGTTTCACAAACAAGTGTGACTTGCAAGAAGATCAATTTACCAATTTAAAATTTTACAAGCATAACAAGTTGAGCTGTGGTGTGAATGGAGAACGATGACATGAATGCAAGTTCTAGGAACAAATCGACAAATGGTGAAATCAATGTGGGATTATATTGAAGCATTGGTAAAGGATTCCTGCTTACTGCAGATGCTAAAAACCCCTTATGAACTTTGTGAGTGATAATGTTGTCCTATGTTGTCCTACATGGTTTGTCACAAGGTTTGAATAATGTGTGTGCTTAAAATAGGTTAAATAATTTAGAACATCATGGAACTAGGCTATTAGCAAGTATTTGGCCTACCTCTTGAATGGTTATAGGTTGAATGTAGTGAACATGGATAGAACATATAGGACAAAACCTTTTGTAAGTCGCATAGAACAACTAGTGTGAACACCCACCCCCCCCTTTGCAAATCCATGCAAATGCCATGTAAGGCATCACGTTAACACTCCCAAAGTTTGTTGGGGGTATTTAATGTCCTCCCTCAAAACTTTGTGAGTGCTAGTGTGATGCCACTAGTCCTCTCTCAAGGCATTGGCATTGACCTCCCTTAAGGTGACATGGAGAAATTATGAAATGATTGGATGGACAACATGGTGATTTTGAGTAGTAAATCACAATCAACAACTCCACAATCAAGTATGAAAGATAAATTGAAATTCTATGACCAAGCCATGGGTACATTCATATGTTGAACTTACAAAAATAACACCATCATGATGAATTGCATTTTCCTTTGGACCTCTCCTCCTTTTAATGGTGTGTATGGCTATCATTGTCATTGATTCATTATGTTTGATGGAACGCCGACAACAATTTATATTCTCATGAGATGAATCGCCATGAAGAAAATGAGGGAAATAAGGATTTTTGCCTTTTTTTCCATCCATTATGAAACTCTTAGAGTTTTTTTTAAAAAAATTGTTGAAATTGATGAGAATAAGGATATTATAACACCAAAATATGGTAGTGTTTTTGTTAGGCTAAGGTTACGGTTGTTGCTTTGATAATATATTGTAGCTTTTGGAACCTTTTTAAATGTGTTCTTTGTGGGTGAAAATTCACTCGGGAAGATGAACCATTACTTGAACCTGAATCTTGCTTAATAAGACTGTAGAATAGGATCCTAAGGAAGTTTATAAGAGAGTAGAATAGGATCAATGCATGAAAATACAACTTGATAGATAGTGAATGTGAAGGTTGGAAAACAAAACTAGATTGCAATCATTCTCCTTCAACAACATAGAAAAGTTACTTGGGCTAAAGAGGCACCAACTTGGTAGGAACTATTGAAATTTTGATGTAGTGAAAGATTCACCCATTTTTATCTTTGAAGCTATGTTATGTTTTTAGTCTCAAGAAATAATAAATTCATTGAGTGTGCCATCCAATTGCTCTTATGTTGCACATTGTCATCAATGGATCTCATGCATTTTCATAGATTAGAAAAAAGGAATAACCAAAATTTGATGGAAGGATCATCAATGGACTGGTCACTACACAATCTCCAATTTGAGGGCGTGCATGTATTTGGCAACAAAATGCATCAATTGACTATGGGAGGAGCTTCAACTTGTGACTCAAATGAAAGCTCCAAGCTATGATTTAATGTCTTGATCGATTTGAGATCTCTGAAATCAAGGGACCACATGTTTTTTTTACATTTAGACATTGTGCGCATTTGAACAATTTATGTTTAGGGTTTAGTCCAAAGGAGGGGGAAATTCTACTAATTTAAGTTGGCCTCAAGAATTTTTCCTTCAAAAGTCAATCTTTGCATATCTCACAAGCCAATGCTCTGCATTCTATTATGGAATCATTAGAGGGTATTAGTAGTGGTACAAATTCAGTTGTTTGAGCACATGCTAGAAAATTGCTTGACAAGGTTCTCAATGGGTAGAAGGATTCAGGAAGTTCATTATTGACAGTAACTAAAGACACGAAAGTGGTGGATTTAACTACTAGAGTAGACACGGTTAGTCCCCAATGTAACACCTTAAAACACCAAACCTCCACCCTAAACCTCACAACCCACTAGTATTCGGCATTCCAAAACATAGAAGACCAACAATCTCCATGCATTGATGAGAACTTTGCAGGTGAATTTACATCCAGCAATTGACTTCACAGTTCAGATTGTTTAGTTGCAGAGAAAGGGTCCACAAACTTCACAGATGACTACAACAAAGTGCAAGCCATGTAGTTGCCTGACATGTAGCACTGCAACTGGACTTGGTTCATACAAGAAATTGTAGAAAGCAGACATTTTTGCAGGTTGACAGGTCAATGCCAAGAAGCTTCGAGGATACATCAGAATGAGATGAAGGATACAAAAATCATAAAGCACCTTTTGAATGAATGGCACTCTGGAAATTCCCATCATCAGAGGACATGCAAATGACTAGGTAAGAAATGATTTAGCTTTGTGTGATAACCCTTCTCTACTCCCTGACTGATTCCTTCACACAACCTGTGGAATTTTTAGTGTTGCAACACGGCTACTGCAAGCAAATGATTGTGTAACCTTCTCCAGAGGACAATAGAGCCTCTGTACCAACTGCAGTGGCAGAGCATCCTAATATATACTGCACCCTTGAGCCTAATGCAGGTGTCCGCGCTACACTCTCTAGCATTCTCTAATTGAAAGGGCTCCTTCAGATTTCTGGTTCCCCTTGCAAAGTCAGCTGCTTCAGACTACAAACCTTCCACATTAACCAATAATGAAGTTATCCTTTCCTTAGAGCTTCAAATTATGGACTAGGTCATAGAACTGACAGACTGATCAACTTGCTCATAACCTGGTTCTGTAGTATCTTGAGATTCATGCTCAGCATCTTGGTCAACTCCTTGGTCAGACCCTGTCTGTGTTTGTGCCTGAGCTCCACTGGTCCAGTTATACCTTCTTTCATTTCTTGAAACTAGTTCCCGAGCTCCCGCTAGACGGGCATCATCTTCTGGTACTTTGTGTCGCTGCAAACATAAGTAAAGGTATAAACATAGTTCCTTGTTTATAAACCCTAAACCCTAAACCACCACATTTTGAGAACACTGTGCTGCAATTCATTTACAATACCTGCAACCCATTGTAGTAGGCAGAGGCTGCTCTGAAGGATGCTCTGAGGTTGCGGTTCTGCATCATGTCCCATATACAATTTGCTGTAGAAAAGTCCCCTCCCTGCAAGATAAAACCACTTCATGGTGACTGACCCAGCCTGTGCATGGGGTTTCATCAATCTATTTAACTCATTCCAAAACTGATCAAAAGAAGAGTTGGAAAAAGGGCACAATGTGACAAGTTGTACAAAAGATTGGAAGACAAATTTCTCTGAATTACACTGACAAAAGTCATCCTTAATTTCCTGCTCTATAAAATGCACCAAATCTTGGAAAACAAAGGTTTCTGGGTTTAATACTAGGCGAATCCAACTCACCAACTCTCCAACCTCAGGTCTCAAGAAATAGAATTGCAATCCGCCAGGAGAGAAAGCTTACATTGTCATTTGATGCAAGGGTAAGAAGATTGGACCCAAGGACTGTGTTGAGAAAGTATCCTCGTTCAGCCATTTGTTGCTGCAGAAAAAATCCAGATGAGAAACTGTGCCCTAGGAATGAGAGCAAACACTCCAGTAAAATGAGGAAAAAATGAGAGTCCTGGAACCTGAACGTACCAGAAGCCTATTAGCAGATGCCAATCTGGAGGCATTGGGTTTGGTAAGACAGCCTTGAATGAGTGTCTGCCCCACCATACACAGAGTGACAACAGGACCAAAAAACAGACATGATTCTTCTCTCAGCAGGCTAGCTTAGAATAGAGATCCCAGCATATGTGATCTTGGTTCTAGTTCATTTTGGAAATCTTGACTATCCAGGTAACCCATCTCTCCTGTGATCAAGCAAGATATGTGTTTCAGTGGTATAAACTACACAACCCACTGATAACAACTTGTAATATATGATCTACTACCCATAAATATGTCTGAGCAAGCAAATCATACCTTGACAGCAGCTGAACATAACCCAAGAAGGCAAACTAACTACTAAACAAGAGACTTACAATGTACAGATTCAGTGTTGGATTCTTGCCAGACTCAACAAACTTGTCAAACTCACTCACAGCAGTCTCTGGATGGCCTTGTGCTATGTGACACCTACAATTACAAGTTTGAGGTGAGTTTGCAAGCTAGCTTTTGCCTCCTAGAAAAATTTCAGAGTAGATGATCACCATAACCAGTAGGAGAAAGAAAGGAAAAGAAAGTGGAGCACAAAGATTACTTGACAAGTTCTGTTAGAGCACTGGCATCGATTTGCTGTCCACTTTGTTCCAGCATTTCTATGACTGCCTTTGCAGCCTGCAAAAGAAATAAATCTTCATGAGTACCAAGAATTTCTCAATACTTACAATTTTAGTGAACCTGAAAATAACTGAGAGATCACCCTATAGTGAGGAAATAAAACTAGCAACCATCAGCAAGCATGAAAAAGAGGAAACCCCACCCTAAAGAAAAGAGAAAACCAAACAACAAAACAGAATTAAGGAGTGGTTTGAACAAGAGCAATGTTCATACACATTGATCACCTACCATAACATCTTTATTGATTTCATCAGTTCCCAGCAATGCAGCACACACGTTAAACTCACCTTGGATACACAAGTATCACTCATGTTCACTCAGAATCCAATGACTGCCAGCATTGAGCTGAACCCATCTAAAATATGTATCTATTCTTGGTCAGCAGAACAAATGACCCAAGCTACTCAGAGTTTTATAACAACATTTTTAGCCATAACAGTCACTGGTGCTTGCATGTGATTTATATCTTCACGAGTACTGAGACCTGTCCAAACTTCACAATTTAAGATAGACTGAATAGAATATGGAGATGACACACTCAGAAGCTTCCAGAGATTTCAGATCTGATAACGTATTAGCAAACAGGAAAACCAACCCTAAAGAAAGGAAACCAAAACAACAAGAAAACTGAGAAGCAGTTTGACCAACAATGACAGTCACACACATGTTCAGAGACCTTCAACAGCAAAGTTAATGGCATTGACGAGCAACCATAACATGTGATTTACAACAGATTTATCACCTAAAGACTAAACATGGAGCACAACAGAACTGCATCATTGAGTACAACATAAACTGCATTGAACATATTGGTTACTTCCTCTGAAGTTCGGCACTCACTGTAGCATTGCCAAGCTCAGAACAAGCCTGCAAAGCAGCATAGTAGACAGTGAAACGGCGATTGACATAGCTGCGCGTAGGTTGAATGTCTCCCCCTGTCACAAGGCTAGCTAGCTCCTCCTCAAAATCCTCGCGTCCTTCACTCTCTGCAGACCCTGCTTCACATCCTTTGGACTGCTCCAGTAGTTCAAAAATCTGCAAAATAACTCAAATTAATCAAAGGATGCTTCTTTTCTTCCAGTGACATGAACATCACTGTTAGAATAAGACTCCTAAGTAACTTATGACTCTGCCTCCACAAAGATGCAAATAGTAAGGCAGAAGGACAACACACACCTTGTGAAAGGTGTCTTCATTGACAGGTTTCCTGTTCTTGTATGCCATGATAAGTGCACAGTAGCAACTACTGTTCAAAGTCAGACCAGATGCTGCCATCCTTCGCACCACACCATATCTGCACAAATCAAGGAATAGACCACAGCATTCCCCTTGTAATGCACATGTTTCAACATAGCCTTGGAAGTTTCAACTTACTCAACCAAAAATAACAAGAAAAACACCTCTGCCTTAGGTCAAACCAGACTTGTGTTTTCTGCTAAACTTTGGCAAATCTTGCTCAAGCATCCTTTGCCAAGTAATCGCAGCATGTACAACATTGAGAACTCAAATGCAACTCTAAAATTGCAAATTGAGTTCTGAACCAAAACACTGGAAGCCTATTTCAGGTGCATGTAACATGGGAATATGTACTGAGACATAGGATGCTAGGGTTCATCTCTTAGTGTTGGGATTCCTATAACTTGATCCAAGAAAGTTACTCATCCAGTCAGTAGGTGCATAGTTTGAGAAAGTGGCACAATGGGCAAAGTTACAAGGGGTCATTAGCTTCTCTTCTATACATGTGCACTCTCTAACCAAGCAATATCTCTCTTGCCCAGGGAGGTGGAACACCATACGCTTCATCAACACGGCCAGCAATTCCGCAAGATTTTAATAATGCAAGAAACGTGCGGTGTTTAGGTGGAATTCCATTTGACTCCATCTCCTCTGCAACCTGATACAGTTGGTCAAATTATGAAACATAAGTTTCTCTGAAAAAAATACTTTCATGATCACACACACAAAGAATCCACTACCTCAACAAGCTAAGACATGAATGCCAAAAGGGTAACTGACAGCATTCTTGAATCAGGCAGAGAGCAAGCACAAAGAGTACAAGAAGCAGCAGACCTGAAAAGCATGGTCAATTTGGTTGCATCGTCCACATGATAATATCACAGAATTGTATATCGCCACCTGCACAATCAACAGGGTGATGAAATGCATACCTACAAGAATGGCAACAATGGAGGGAATTCTGCACTTCATTGGCACAGCCTGAGGAAGTTCTAATGTCATGGTACAGAGAAGCTGACAAGTAATACTAACATCAGGTGCAAGGCCCATGGCTTTCATCTCCTCGAAAAAGTACATAACATCCTGCAGCCGATCACCCTTCATGCAGCCACTGATGAGAGTGTGGAAGGTGTCGCGCACAGGCTGCACTCCATCTATTTGCATGTCTTCATAAATGTCACGCATCAAGTAAGCTCTGCATGGACAATCAATCACCCTCCCATTTTCAGAGGATCCATCCAATGCACAACGCCTTCACCTCTATGTTATCAGCAAATTGCCAATCCTTGAAACTTCACATCTTCTCAGGTGTTGCAAGTACGTCCAGCTTGATATTCTTGCTTGAATTTCATAGACAGAGGTGCTTGGCAAAGCACAATGGAGCTAACCAACCTTCTGCTGTTGTTGATTTCAAGCAGCTTCCTGTTGTATTCAGCAATGTTGCTAGCATAGTTTCTAGCTGTATAAGCTGCAGATGGTGCAGCACTTGAGTAGGATCGCTCTCTTTGTCCAATTGACACATCAGCTCCTTCTTGTTGTGAATGCCAAGTGTAATGCTCCACAACTCCTAGCTCTGCATCATCCAAGCTCCGTTTTCAGTCTCTTCCCAAACCCTCAATTGCACTACATTTGTCAAAGGAATTCTACCACCTCTTCTTACGCATTCACCCAACCGCCTCAAACCTTCCCTCCCTCCATACAGTTGTTTCGGATCCTCAGGAGCCGAATGCCAGACAGTTGCATGAGCTCCCCAAGCAAGAAACACAAGCTTCTGTTGCAAAGAAAGAAAATTCTTTCTGGAGCAAGAAGAAGAAGGGGGTTGGGGAAAGAAAAACAAAGTACTGGGGAGAGCAGGGGCAGAAAGCCAAGAAGTCGAATATTGTAGAATCCGTGCTCTTTGCAGAAGGACGGCCGAGAGACGAGCAGCACCCGTCATGCTGTTCCCTCTCCTAAACTCCTTTTCCACTGGCTGTCCACAATGCACGTTCCTCTAGCAAAAACTCCCAAGAAAAAGAAAGTCCACACTTTCACTTAAGCTCTCCTCCTCATCGGCACGTTATCTATTCTGTTGCGTACCTCCACGGTTTCGAGAACAGCACTAGTTGCTGCAGCAATCAATGGTCGATATCAAATTCCGCGCACTGCGAAGAAGAAACCTCTACAGCAAAAAACGAGAGAGAGAGAGAGAGAGAGAGAGATGGTTTAGGGTTAGGGTTTAGCGCGCCCAAACCCTAATCGCAAACCCGAGGGACGCTTGCGCGCAAGTTCGTTTCGAGAACAGCACCGGTTTGCTGCAGCAACGCTCAATGCCGAATTCCGTGCGCTGCGAGGAAAGCTCATTACAAAATAGGGAAACTCTCAACATGTGAACATTGTTTTGCAATCAATGTATGTATCGATTTTTTGAACAGCCAAATATGAAAGGAAATCATGCTTGAATTGAATGGTAAGCCTTCAAGTGTTACAACGTTTTCAACTGATTTTTCCTTCCAAAACCTGATTTTTTGGAATTTATTTGAATTTTCAGCAGCTGAAACCACTTTAAAATCAATATCTCACACATTCTGAATCCAAATCTTACCAAATAAATTCCATTAAATCCTGCTCATCAAGATCTTTCCAACAACACCAAAGGCACATTCCAATTCCTCCCAACTTTTCAGCTATGATTTAATTTAATTTTCAGTGAAGAAATCATTCAATATTCAAGAACTTTTGCACTGCAAATTCAAATGTCATGGAACCAAGCTCATGCACCCCTCCTTGTTGAGAGCTTTTTCCAAAGCCACCAAGAACATGATCTGAAGCATCCCGGTTCTGTGGATCTCATAACTATAAAACAAAACAAAGCAAACTACCTTCCTTCGTAGATGGATGTGAACTTGCTTCAAATTATGAAACATCATTACTTATTTAATCAATAATTAATATGCAAATTCTATATCCTTGTAATGTTTAGTCTATTCAGCAAAACCATTTCTTCTATTAAATAGATTTATATATGTTGGTTTTATTCAAAGGTTAATCTTTAATTTGTAATTTTTATTTTTTTTCCTAAAAATATGTTGAAACATTTTGCAAATGGGTCTTGACTCACATGACCCCATCCCACCAGAATTACAAACACTTTGTTAGTGGGAAAGTGAGAAAATCCAAGCTTCTTAAGGATCCCCAACTTGATGTCACACTTGGTGCAAGAAACAAAACTAGATCAGGTTACAGTTGATATGGAGCAAGTGTTCAAATGGAAATATCACTTCGAAAAATAAAACATTAATTTTTGTTGCATGTATATGTTTTCATTTTCAATGTTCACTTCAATGGATTATAATTGATTTGTAAACTCTTTCATCGTGTTAATTGCACAAGCATGTCATCTCGTTGCATTTTATTGTGAAAAACTTTCATAAAAAAAAATTATTTTGAATTATTTTCATTTCGTGCACATCACAAAGTGTATCTCAAGCACTTTTCATATCCTCACAATATTGAATGTGTGCAAGTTGAACATTCACAAAATGATCACAAAGAAGCACAAAAGCCTTAGTTGCCTTCTCCTTATAACTCATCATTTCATCGTCACCATCCAAAATGATTATGCTCCCATAAAAAAACTTTCCAAAGTTCATGTTTTGAAAACATCATGTACATCTTGAACTTTCATAGATGGAAGTTACCACCATAAAAAATTGCCATCAATTTCAAGGATTCCATTTGAAATGAAAATTGGTCAAACACAAGCTCTTTTCTTTCTTTACAAAAATGAAATCACAAAACAAAACCTAAATGTGAAAACTATCAAATAATTGGAACACCTTCTTGCAAATTCCCCCTCACTTAAGTTATTACAAAGTCAAAACCTTTGTTTTCAATAATTGATTTTTTAATTCTATGAAAAAAAAATTCACAACATCTCACAATGTATTGTTGTTTTTCTTTTGCTTAGTGTGGGCCCATAATATATTGAAAATTATTAAAAAATAAGCAAGGTATGAAACATTAATGTTTTATGAAAAGATGCAATTTTATTGACTAACAAGAAAATCACATGGCTTAAATGATTTACAAGTAACAAACTAGTTTCAAATTTTATACACATTCAAAAACTTGATAAAGAAAAATGAAAGACTATTGAAAACCACTCCCATATATTATTTCTTGACTTTAATGCATCTATCGCCTACCTACCACTTAATGTTAACCTAGTTGATATCTAACTATAATTTAGTTGCTATCACTAAACCTTAGCCACCATCTAATTTAGTTATCATCATTTAACTCTAACTTAATTACTACAAGGATATGAATACTGTTCATCCCTTTGATGAATGTCAAGCACATTCATTAACGTGGAGATTAAAAATAATAATATAATTTTTTATGATAAATGTCAAACACATTATCAACTTTGGGGGAAAAAACCAAATAATATTTTTAACAATCTTGAGCATATTTTTAAATGCACATTAATTTTCACATTAGTTGATTATTATTTATATTTCTTCCATGCCATTAATGTATTGCTATGGATGGAAATGTTTTAATATAATTCAGAATTTTTTTTTTTGTTTGGCATCTATTTTATATGTCATATCTTTTTGCTCAAAGATATGAATCATGATTCATAATCTAATTCCCCAAGATGTAGTTTATACATGGAATCAAAACCAATGTTAGACAATTTTCACTTTTTGAAACATGGAGGTAATAAGGTAAATATATGTATACCTTGGTTTGATGGTTCTCAAAATCATAGAAATGCTTGACCCAAAGGATCCAAAAAATCACAGAATTGGTTTTCACCTTCAACTGGGGCTTTAAAAACATCAAAGATTTGTGTAAAAAAAATTAACCCTAAACCATTAGTTCTTTGCTAGTTATTTCATAGAATTGTCAAATTCTTAATTTTTAAAAAAACACAATACCAAAGGTTCTTTTATTATTAAAATTTTAAAAACTTGTAAACCAGAGGTTCTTAACAAAATCAAGGTGGAGCCCAATGTCCACGGTGTAATGCCTTGGTGCCAAGGCACTATCCAAGAAAATGATGGAGGTGGGCCAATATGGTAGGCCTTCCCACTTGAGAAATTACATTTATAGAAATTTCCACTATATGAGTTGGAGGGTCCACCATATGGTCCTACAAATGAACATTTTGTATAGGGAGTCACTCTAATCAAAGTCAAGGTGTTATGCCTTGGGAACTAAGGATGGAGCCCAAGGCATAATGCCTTGACTCGAGTGCCTCCCTAACATAACAACTAAGGAGCACAATCAAGTCTATTAATCTTGTTGCATAAGAACCCAATGATTTTATGATGTAATTCTCTCTAGATTGGGATCTTACACAAAATTCCTTGCCCCACCCCAAGGGCGAAGGACATTAAAATCAACAATGGATCCTTATTGGAGTCAATACAAAAGTATTGTTTGCTTCTTTTCTCTCTAATTGCCCAATTGCCTAATCAAGATGTGTCCGGTGAGGACTAAACACATCTTTTAGTGTGACCTTGAAATAAAATTTTGTGTTTTATTATGCATGGAATGGGTGTGTAATAGACACTAATAAGCTGTAACATTATTATTATTATGCCTCTTAGTGTCTATTACATGCCCAAAATGTGCATAACAGGACCCAAAATTTGTGTTTGGGCATCATCCATCTTTTTGAAAAAAAAGATGGATGGGACCAAGGGCTGCAATAAGGACCCATTGTTGATTTTAATGTCCTCTCTAGGAGATGCTATTATGCCAGGCTAGTGCCCTAATTTAATAAAGAAAAGTGCCCAAGGTTGTTATGCAAAAAGGAATGACCTCGGGCAAGGTCATTACAAACAGAAATATAGATTTGAAACCTTAGTTTTTTGAGTTTTAGCTATGAGTGCATGCAGACTTGGGAAGAAAGACTAATTCAAGCTACAAGAGCAGTTCCGAGATTCTTTGTCGTATTGTAATCCCACTTGTTATTGCAAGCATTTTGTCATCATCCACACTATTCCAGATTCCAAATCAAGCATGCTAATAGAGTTTTCATTAAAGTCACCCTCTCTTCACCCTATCTTTGGACCTCTTGAAACCCTCCTATTGGTGCATCTGGTGCATTATAATAATCGTCAAAAACAGATTAGAATTGAGAAAGTTATGACCCCCCAAAGTAGAGGGGGTCAAGAACTCAAAAAAAACAAACCATCAAATATTACAAAGCCCATTCTTAATCACCTAAAAAAATCCTTGTATGTTGTTTTGTCACTATTAGATTTCAAAGATGATTTGGAGAACTAAAGGTGGTGCTCCTATAACACTTTAAATCATTTAAAATAAATAAAAAATGAGAAAGTTAGAAGCTTTGAAAGTAAGAGAGATTCAGAAAGAACAAAAAAAAAACACAACATGTTTTATGAGTTGGAAAGCTTTTTTTTTTTCTTGCTATTTTTTCATTACTCATTTTCCTTTGCACTTCAAAAATGATTTCTCAAGCTTGAGGTAGTGCTCCCACAACATTTTAAATCACTCAAAATGAAACACAGATCACAAAGATCTAAAGAATTGATTAGTGATAGGGTAATGATTGATGATGGGCAGTTCTACACTAATGTACTTTTATTTCAGGTTTTCTTTTTCTTTTTAAAAGCTCAACTGGTTTTGGACCAAACTCAGGATTCTAGTGCTGTGTTTTCCTGACTTTACGGAAAACTCTATTAAAGTGTACACAGCATGCAAAATGGAAAACTCTATTAATGTGTCCACTGAAATTTACATCTTATGATACTTTAGTTGAACGCCAAACCAATTGTCATGATTTGAGCATTGGTTGGTTTAGGGTAGCAAGAGTGCATGCTCTTTGACTTTTGGGTATGGCAAAATGAGGCTATTTCACAACTTTTGGTATAGGGTGTTTAGGAGCCTAATACACAATGCATATTAGGATCCCTTTGAAGATCCTGTGAAGACGGAGCCGAGTCTTCCTCTCTAATGGAGTGGGGATAAAGCTCCGTATATCCTAAGAAAATATATTTCGAGAATCCAAGGAATTTTTTTTAAAAATCTGTCCCAAATAAAAGAAAAGATATCATGTCATGATTCTAATAGAGTTATCCCTAGTAAAGTAAATTAAACACAGCACCAGAACCCTGAGTTTGGTCATACACAGGGTGAGATTAGGAAAAAACTTGCCCAAAAAAAAAAAAAACATTAGCATTCAAGGGGGGATGAAACTCAAAAAACCATCAATTTTGGTGGTAAACTTGAACCCGTGCCATGTTCAGCAAAGTAACGCAACTTGTGATCAGTCTAAGCAAAAAAAAAAAAAACAACAAAAAACTAATGAAATACTTAAGGAATTTATAAAATAAATATACAAATTTTTAAAATATAAAACTCAATCGTCACAACATAAAATTAAA